>Ga0070739_10000773_pt1 | contig 54920 bp, 49 predicted proteins | sample Coa_R1_7_FD_66445 | JGI IMG/M metagenome (GOLD analysis project Ga0070739, IMG submission 66445) | Surface soil microbial communities from Centralia Pennsylvania, which are recovering from an underground coalmine fire - Coalmine... | ecosystem: Environmental > Terrestrial > Soil > Unclassified ...
GATGTTGCCCTCCTGGATCAGGTCGAGCAGCGGGAGCCCGCGCCCCATATACTTCCGCGCCACCGAGACCACGAGGCGCAAGTTGGCCTCGGTCAGCCGGCGGCGGGACTCCTTGCCCTTCTGATAGAGGGCCTCCAGCCGCTCCCGCTCCTCGGGGCTGGCGTTGGGCGGGAGCTGCTTGAGCCGCTCGGCGGCGAGGTTCCCCTGCTCGATCCCCTTGGCCAGCTCGATCTCCTCCTCTGCGGTCAGGAGCCGTACCCGGCTGATGTCCCGCAGGTAGATCGCGGCCGGCGCCTCGGAGGGGGCGTAGTCCTCTGCAGCGTCGACGACGTGCTCGGGTTCGAGGAGCGCATCTTCGGGCGGGGTGAGGAGCGGGGACTCGCGCAGCTCGTCGTCGTACTCCCAAGCCGCGAGCGGAGCGGGATCCATGTCGTCCTCTTCAGGTTCTTCCACGTCTTCCGCGTCTTCGAATTCCTCGAACTCGTCGTCGGGGTGGCCCAAATCCTTGGGTAATTTGATGCCCCGGTCGTCAAGCATCTTCAGAACCTGGCGGATGGTGAGCCCTGCGCCTGCCGCTACGCGCGAGACCTCCTCCAAGGTTATGCCGCCGTAGCGTGCTTTCTGGGCGAGGTCTTCCACCTCACGGGAAAACCCGTAATCGGCCAGAGGGTCGGCCATACCTGATCCTCCCGCACCGGGTTCCTCCCGCCGGCGGGCCACAACCCAGGCGGGAACGCCACAGGCTTACCCGCCCGTAGCAACTAACCGGCGGCCGCGCGTTCTCCGCTGCCGCCGGTCGCCACATGCCACGCCAGTGGGCTGTTGCCTTTTTTAATCAATGATAGCACACCGCCCCAGCCCCCACGCGGCCCGCCGCCCCACCGCCCGCTTAGCGCGGCCACTCCCGCCCCTCCAGCAGCCACGCCGCCATGACCACGTCATCCTCCTGGGTGAGACACCAGCTCCCGCAGCGAGGGCATTTCCACTTCGTGAGCGCCTCGTCGGTCGCGGCGCGCTCCGCCACCATCTGCGTGCCGCACCCCTCACACTGCACCGCCGGAACTCCTCAGGCCGCGCACTATCCATACTCTACCACGACGGCCTGCGAACGGGTGCTGCGGTCAGCCGGATTGAGGATGCTGGCCGGGGCTGCCGGGTCGGTGGTGCCTCGGTGCTCAGCGTGGGCCGTGATCCACCAGCCGGATGACCAGCGTGCCTCCCGTCTCGTTCCAGATCAGCGCGGCGAAGGTCCACTGCACCAGCGCCGGTGCCGGCGGGACCAGCTCCTGCTCCCACGGCGCACGGCCATACAGGACCCCCTCACCGCTGCCGGCGCGCCGAACGCCGTCGCGCGTGAACCAGTTCTGGGAGTACGTTCCCCGGAAGCTGCTGCCATCGGGCGCGGGCAGTACCTGTAGCGTGTAGCGGCGGCCCGGGTCCAGGTTGGCGCTGACGAGGCCGCCGCTGCCCGCGCCCACGAGCACCTGCTCGGCGACCACGCTCACGACCTGCGCTCGGACGGGCGCGCCGTGCAGCATGCCCCCCACGACCAGGCCCAGCACCAGGAGGAGGCGCCAGACCGCCCGCGCCTGCCTACCCCTGCCCGCTCGCGTATCCTCGCCCATGGCTCGCTCCCGCATCCCCCGCGGCCATGAAGTCAGCCCCTCCATATTTACGAACGGTCGGGACACAGAAACGTTACGGCTTTGCCCCCCGTTTCTCTTGTGATGGGTCTGCAAGCGAGCAGCCGCCTCCTCGTTTCTATAATGGCAGCAGGGAGGTGGCAATGGAATCGTCGTCGCCGATACCTGCGCCGTCGCTGCGCAGCTTCCGCCTCCGGGCGTCCCCGGCTGGTCCCCACCCTGCGCTGGGAGGGCTCGTGCTACTCCTCGCCCTGGCGGGAGGGTATGGCCTCGCGACCGCTGTGTGGTCTGGAGAGCTGGGTAGCCGACTGGTCGCGCTCGCCAGCCCGCCGGCGGCCTCGAGCCCGGCTAGCCCGGCGGTACGGTTGCCCCGGGTCCCGCTCGATCCGCCGCTAGTCAGCGAGCCCGCGCCTGCGGCGCCAGCCGAGAGCGGCCCGGCTTCCTTCGCGAACGCTCCTGAGGCCGGTACCCGCCTCGCTATCGGCCCCGAGGCCACGGCGCTGCGAGCACAGCCCAGCCCTTCGAGCCCCCTCGTCGCGATGCTCGCCAGCGGCACGATCGTAGAGGCGCTGCCGGATGGCGCCGAGGGCGGCGAGCAGGGCTGGCACCGCGTGCGCTGGAACGGGCAGGAGGGCTGGGTAGCCGCCCCGCTGCTCCAACCGCTACCCTGAAGGAGAAGCCGCACGCTCCCGGCTGCGCTGGCAGTGTGGTCTCCGGCGCAGCCGGGAACCGCGCCCCCTGGTATAATCCCGGGGTCTGGCCCCTGATCTCCACCGACGTCGCATGACGTTCCGAGTAGCTGCATGGAACTAGCACTGACTTACGACGATGTGCTGCTCGTGCCACGCCGCTCCGATGTCGCCTCGCGCCGCGACGTCGATACGCGTACCCGCCTCAGCCGCCACCTCGAGCTGGCGATCCCTATCGTCAGCGCCAACATGGACACGGTGACGGAGTGGCGGATGGCGGAAGCGATGGCGCTCGAGGGCGGCCTCGGGATCATCCATCGGTTCATGAGTATCGAGCAGCAGGTTACCGAGGTCGCGCGGGTGAAGCGGCCCGAGAGCTTCGTGGTGCGCGACTTACAGGTCCTGGCGCCTCACCGCACGCTCCGGGACGCCTGGGAGCTGATGGCCCGCTCCGAGGCCACCAGCGTCTTGGTGGTCGAGCATGACGATCGCCTGGTGGGCATCCTGACGATCCGCGACCTGCTGTTCGAGGACGACCCCGATAAGCCGATCGCCGAGGTGATGACCAAGGGTGAGCAGCTCGTGACGGCGCCCGTAGGTACCTCGCAGGAGGAGGCCAAGCAGCTCCTGCACGCGCACCGCATCGAGAAGCTCCCGCTTGTCGACGAACAGGGGCGGCTACGCGGGTTGATCACCGCCCGCGACCTGATGCGCGTGTATCAGCATCCCCGCGCTACCCGCGATGCCGCCGGCCGGCTCCGGGTGGGCGCGGCGGTCGGGGTCGTCGGCGACTACCTCGAGCGTGCCGAGGCGCTCGTCGCCGCCGGGGTCGACGTGCTGGTAGTCGACATCGCTCATGGCCACTCCGAGCAGATGCTGCGCACGGTGCGGGAACTCAAGCGGCGCTTCCCCGACGTGGAGCTGATCGCTGGTAACGTCGCCACGGCCGAGGGCACCGAGGACCTGATCGCCGCCGGCGCGGACGCGGTCAAGGTGGGGGTGGGGCCCGGCTCCGCGTGTACCACCCGCATCGTCACGGGGGTCGGCGTCCCGCAGCTGAGCGCGGTGATGGCTTGCGCCCGGGCGGCGGCGCCGCATGGGGTGCCCATCATCGCCGATGGCGGCATTCGCACATCGGGGGACATCGCGAAGGCACTCGCCGCCGGGGCGGCGAGTGTGATGATCGGCGGCCTGCTCGCCGGCACGGAGGAGAGCCCGGGGGCGACAGTGCTGCGCGACGGTGTGCGCTACAAGGTTTACCGGGGCATGGCCTCGGAGGGCGCGACCATCGACCGCTACCGCCGCCTGGGCCTGGGCATCGACGAGGAGCGCTTCGAGGTGCGCGTGCCCGAAGGGGTGGAGACGGTCGTGCCCTACCGCGGCACCGTCAGCGAAGTCCTGTTCGAGCTCGTGGGCGGCCTCCGCTCCTGCATGAGCTACCTCGGGGCACACACGCTGCCGGAGCTGGTCGAGCGCGCGAAGTTCGTCCGCATCACCGAAGCGGGCCTGCGCGAGAGCCTCCCCCACGCGCTCGAGTCCTTGTAGCGTGGATCGCTCGCCCGGCCCGGTGACCGCTCCCAGCCTCGGCGCGCTCTTCTGTAGCTTCGCGCGGATCGGCGCGCTCTCCTTCGGGGGCGGCTCTACCACACTGGTGCTCATGCACCAGGAGCTCGTCCAGCGCCACGGCTGGCTCACCCCTCGCGACTTCAGCTTCACACTCGCGCTGAGCCGCATGTACCCCGGGGTGCACTTGCTGGCCCAGGCGGTGCTGATCGGCTACCAGCTCCGCGGCCTGCCTGGGGCCCTGATCTGCATGAGCGGCATGATGCTGCCCTCCTCGGCCATGACGATTGTGTTCACCGTCCTCTTCCTGCAGCTGCGCACCTACACTCTCGGCGCGGCGATCATCGATAGCGTCCTGCCTGCCACCGCTGGCCTCGCGCTGGCGGTAGCGTTCCGCCTGGCCCACGAAGAGCTGCGCCGCGAGCGAGGCGTTTACCGGGTGCTCAGTTTCGTGCTGGCTATGAGCACCTTCGTGCTGATGGCCTTCTTGGGCGTCTCCTCGGCGATCGCGGTGCTGCTCGCAGGCGGAGTCGGCGCCCTCATCTACCGCTCCCGCGGAGGGACTGATGACGCTGCTTGACCTGTTCCTGGTATGTCTGAAAGCCTCGTTCCTCTCGTTCGGCGGATCAGCTGTGCTGCCCCTACTGCAGGATGAGCTCGGTCGGCAACGGGGCCTGCTCCGCGACGAGGACTTCGCCTCCGCCCTCGCTATCGGACGCATCACGCCGGGGCCTAACGGGCTCTTAGTGCTGCCCATCGGCTATTTCGTGGCCGGCATCCCCGGCGCGATCGTAGCCGCGTTGGCGTTGTGCGTCGTGGCGTTCTGCGTCCTGATCCTGCTGCGGCTCCACACCCAGGTCGCCCATCTGCCCATCGTGCGCGCGAGCACGCGGGGGATCGAGATCGGCACGCTCGGCTTGCTCGCCGCGGTAGGATATATCATCCTGATCGCGACGGTGCACGCGCCGCGCGACCTGCTCATCGCGGGGATCGCATTCCTACTGCTCGCGTTTACCCCCATCGATGCTCTGCTCGTGCTGGCTGGCGCCGGCGCCCTCGGGCTCCTCGGCCTGCTCCAGGGAGCCTAGCACCTCCGGAGCGCGATGAACATGCACACACGCATCCTCGCCCCGACCATCGCCATGCTCGTGTCGATCTTCGTGGCGGCGATGGATGTGGCTATCATGTCGACGGTCATGCCGACCGTCGTCGGGCAACTCGGCGGGCTGCCGCTCTACAGCTGGAGCTTCGCTGCCTACCTGCTCACCTCGACCACCACGCTCCCGCTCTACGGTAAGCTCGCCGACCTCTACGGGCGCAAGCCGATCTTCCTGCTCGGCATGGGGCTATTCGTGCTGGGCTCGTTTCTCGCCGGCGCTGCCGCCTCTATGGAGCAGCTCATTGTCTTTCGGGCCGTGCAGGGGCTCGGCGCCGGGGGCACGCTGCCGATCGCGATCACGATCGCGGGCGACCTCTTCCCGCTGGAGCAGCGGGCGAAGATCCAAGGGGTGATCTCCAGCGTGTGGGGAGTAGCGGCCGTTCTCGGCCCGCTGATCGGCAGCGCCATCGTGGCCCAGACCAGCTGGCGCTGGGTGTTCTGGATCAACCTGCCGATCGGGCTTCTGACGGCGGCGGTGCTGGCCGCCACCTTACACGAGCGGGTGCAGCGGCGGCCGCACCAGATCGACTACCTGGGCGCCGCGCTGCTCACGGCTGGCATCACTGCGCTACTGCTGGCGCTGGTAGAGGGGGGGCAGAGCGGGTTCTACACGCCGGTCGTGGGAGGGCTGCTGGTAGTGGCCGCGCTCCTGCTCGCGCTCTTCGTCGAGAACGAGCGGCGCGCGCCCGAGCCGATGGTGCCGCTTAGCCTGCTGCGCCAGCGGCTGCTGGGCCTGACGAGCCTCTGTGGGCTGGTGCTGGGCGGCTGCATCTACAGCGCGTCGACCTACGTGCCGCTATTCGTGCAGGGCGTGCTGGGCGGCTCGCCGCGGGAGGTGGCCTGGGCGAGCGCGACCATCTCGGTCGCTTGGACGCTCGGGAGCTTGTTGGGCAGCCGCTTGCTCCTCAGGACCGGCTTTCGCGCCGCAGCCCTGCTCGGCATGGCGCTCATCAGCCTGGGCGCCGGGCTCCTTGTCCGCCTCACGTCAGCGAGCCAGCTCAGCGAGGTGCTCGCCGCTGGTGCACTCCTGGGCCTCGGCCTCGGCGTAAGCGCGACCGCGTTCATCGTCGTGGTCCAGACGGCGGTGGGCTGGGACCAGCGCGGCATTGCGACGGCCACGCACCAGTTCTTTCGCTCGATCGGTGGCACAATCTGGGTCAGTGTCCAGGGCGCGGCACTCAGCGCCACAACGGCCGCCGGCCTGGCTGCCGCCGGCCTCCAGCTCCCGGGCGGGCGCGCGCTCCAGCTGGGAGAGCTGAGCACGGTCCTGGAACCCGCGAGCCGGGCCCTGCTGCAACCGCACGCCGCGCGCCAGCTGGCCGAGGTGCTGGGCGCCGGCCTCCATCAGGTGTTCCTGCTCTACCTAGTGCTGGCCCTGGCCGGCCTGCTCGGCGCCGGCTTCCTGCCGGCGGGCCGCATGGCCGAGCTGGCACAAAGCAAGGAGGCCGCGTCTTTAACAGATTCTTAATAATTCCGTCACGGGCGCTTAGCACGCCCGTGCCATAGTGAGACTGGGGTGGTGTGGCGTAGTTCGTGCGGCGCACGCGGGCCCCGGCGGACACGCGCTTGCCCAGTCGGCCTGCCGAGCCCGGCCTAGTCCCTGCACTTCCAGCACCAGGAGGCCGTATGCGGATGCCCGCGCTTAGTCAAGCCGAGGCACTGCGGCAGCGCATCGCGCTGCTAGGCTGGCCCCAGCTCGCCGGCCTGCTAGCCGCGTTAGTGATCGGTCTTGCTGCCGGCTACCTTACCTATATCCGCCTGACCACGGTGCCCCCTACACCCGTTCAGACGGCGACCGTCACGCGGGGGCCTATTACCGCTGGCGTGAACGGCACGGGCTCGGTTGTGGCCGAGACCACGAGCAAGGTGAGCTTCCGCACCACCGGCCGGATCGCCGAGGTCTACGTCCGGGTAGGGGACCGGGTGACGCGTGGCCAGCCACTGGCCGCCCTCGATACCACTGACCTCGAGGCCCAGCTCCAGCAGGCACAGGCGGCTCAAGCCCAGGCGGAAGCGAAGCTGCAGACGATCCTCAACGGGGCGCGGCCTGAAGACGTGGCCGCGGCGCAGGCCCAGCTCGCGCAGGCGCAGGCGCGGCTGGCCGACCTGCTCACGCCGCGGCCGGAGGACATCGCCGCCGCCCAGGCGCAGCTCGACGCGGCAGTGGCCAAGCTCCGCGCCATGGAGGCGCAGGGCCGGCCCGAGCAGATCGCCGCGGCGCAGGCCGCGCTCGACCAAGCCCGGGCCAGACTCGACCAGGTGCGCAATGGCCCCCTGCCGGCGGACATCGCCGCGGCCCAGGCGGCGGTGGAGAGCGCCCGAGCCAACCTCGCGAGCAGCGAGGCCAAGCTGGCCGAGGTTCGCGCGGGCCCCACGGAAGCGGACCTCCAGGCCGCCATTGCTGCTCTGGCCAACGCGCTCTCCACCCAGCAGAGCGCGCAGGCCAAGCTCGATTCCCTGCTGAACCCCTCCAATGCCGATCTCATCGCCGCTCAAGTCGCGGTAGACAACGCGCTCTCGGCCTACCAGAGCGCGGAACTCAAGCTCAACCAGCTCCTAAACCCCACGGCCAGCGACCTCGCCGCGGCCCAAGCGGCGGTGGTGCAGGCCCAGGCCGGGCTGCGCTCGGCCCAGTCGCGGCTCAACCAAGCGCGCCCGAACCCCAACAGCCCCGAGGCGGTGGCCGCAGCAGAGGATGTGATCGCCGCCGCCCGCAACCTCCAGGTCGCGCAGCTCCGCCTGACCCAGCTCACCACGGGCCAGACCAGCGCGGCCAGTGCTACGTCCGGGGGGAGCAGTGGGAGCAGCCTCGCCCGCGGCAGCACGAGCAGCACGCCCAGCAGCGGCACCTCGGGCCCCACGGCGCAGGACCTGCTGAGCGCCGAGGCCGCCGTGCGGAGCGCTAACGCCACCCTCCAGCGAGCGCAGGCCGCTTTCCAGCAGCTCCAGCTCGGCGGCGGCAGCAACAACGACGTAGCCACCGCCCAGGTTAACGTGGCCGCCGCACTCGCCCAGCTCGCTAGCGCGCAGGCGCGCCTCGCCCAGGTCCAGAACCCCAGCCCCGCGGACGTCGCCGCCGCCCAGGCGGAGGTCGAGCAGGCCCGCAACAACTACCAGAGCGCGCTCGCCCGGCTGGAGGCGCTGCGTAACCCGCGACCGGAGGACGTCGCGGCGGCACAGGCGGCGGTCGAGGCCGCCAAGATCGGCGTCCAGAGCGCCCAGGCCAAGCTCGAAGACCTGCGCGCCCAGCCGAAGCCTGCCGACCTGGCAGCCGCGCAGGCCGCGGTCGACACGGCACGGGCGAACCTCCAGAGCGCCCAGGCCAAGCTCGACCAGCTTCTGGCGGGTCCCCAGCCTGAGGACGTCGCCGCCGCCGAGGCCGCCGTGCGCCAGGCCGAGGAGCAGCTCCGGTTGCAGGCGCAGCCCTACACCGAGTACGACCTCGAGGCGCAGCGGCAGGCGGTACGCCAGGCCGAGGCGCAGCTCGCCCTCAAGCGCCAGCCGGCCAGCCCGCAGGCGATCGAGGAGCAGCGGCAGGCCGTCGCGCAGGCCCAGGCCCAGGCGGCGCTGAGGAGCCAGCCCTATACCGATCAGGACGTGGCCGCCGCGGTCGCCGCGGTCGAGCAGGCGCGGGCCCAGGTGGCCCAGGCCCAGTATGCGCTCGACAACGCCACGCTAGTCGCACCCTTCGACGGCGTGGTGAACGCGGTCGCCATGAACCCTGGCGAGCAGGCCAGCGCCAACAGCACGATCACCCTAGTAAACCCCGACGCGCTGCGGGTCGACATCAACGTCGACGAGACCGACATCGCGCGGGTAGAGATTGGCCAGCCCGTGCTGCTGACGCTCGACGCGCTGCCTGGGCGACCAGTGCGGGCGCGGGTGACCGCCATCGCGCCCCAGGCGACGACCCAGCAGGGGGTAACGAGCTACCTCGTCTCCGCGACGCTCGAGAACGGAGCAGGGGTGCTCCCTGGTATGACGGCGACCGCCAACATCATCTATGCCCAGAAAGCGGACGCCCTCCAGGTCCCCAACCGCGCTATCCGCCGTCAGGGCCGCGACCAGGTGGTCGACGTGCTGACGCCCGAGGGCAAGCTCGAGACCCGGGTGGTGCGGCGCGGTATCGGCAACGACCAGATGAGCGAGATCCTCGAGGGCCTCGCGGAGGGCGAGCAGGTGGTGATCCCGAGCACGCAGACCCGCGCGCCCAGCGCGTCGGGCATTCCGGGCGCGCCGCTACCGGGCGGCTTCGGTGGGCCGCCGATCCGGCGCTAGAATGGCAGCGGCGGTGAGCCAAGAGCAGACGCCGGTCATCCGGCTGCGCCACGTGACCAAGGTATACACGCTCGGCGACGTGCAGGTACACGCCCTGCGCGGGGTGTCGCTGGACGTCGCGCGGGGGGAATTCGTCGCTATCATGGGGCCGTCCGGCTCGGGTAAGTCGACGCTGATGAACATCATCGGCTGCCTCGACCTCCCCACGCGCGGGACGTACTACCTCGACGGGGTGGAGGTTGGCCAGCTGACCGACGATGAGCTCGCCGAGATCCGCAACCGCAAGATCGGCTTCGTCTTCCAGACGTTCAACCTGCTGCCGCGCCTACCGGCCGTCGAGCAGGTCGAGCTACCGCTGATCTATGCCGGGCTGTCCGCCTCCCAGCGGCGCCAGCGCGCTCTGGCCGCGCTCGCCGCGGTGGGGCTGGCCGACCGCAAAGACCACCGCCCCACCGAGCTGTCCGGGGGGCAGCAGCAGCGCGTGGCCATCGCGCGTGCGCTGGTGAACGAGCCCAGCCTGATCCTGGCCGACGAGCCTACCGGGGCGCTCGACACGCGCACCAGCGAGGAGATCATGGCGCTCCTCCAGCAGCTGAACCGGCAGCACGGCCTCACGGTGGTGCTCGTCACGCACGAGCGCGACATCGCCCAGCATGCCGAGCGCATCGTTCAGATCCGGGACGGCCTGATCAGCAGCGACGAGCGGGTGGAGCACCCCCGCCATGCCGATGAGCTGCTTGCCAGCGTGCACCGATGAAGCTGTTGGAAAGCATCCGCATCGCCCTGCGCGCGCTCGCGGCGAATAAGCTGCGCGCGCTGCTGACTATGCTCGGCATCATCATCGGCGTAGCAGCGGTGATCTCGCTCATCTCGGTGGGTCGTGGCGCCCAGGCGGCGGTAACGGAACGGATCCAGGGCCTCGGTACCAACCTCTTGTTCATCCGGCCCGGCGCGGTGCAGCAGGGCGGGATCCGGCAAGCACAAGGGAGTGCCCAGACCCTGACCCTCGATGACGCAGCGGCGATCGCTGAGCTGCCCTCCGTCGTCGGCGTCGCTCCGGAGATCGGCGGCTTCGCCCAGCTCGTCGCCAGCGGTCAGAACTGGAACACGCGCGTGACCGGCACGACCGAGGCATATCCCGACGTGCGGAACTTCCATGTGGCGAGCGGCGAGTTCATCAGCCGCCAGCACGTGGAGGGCCGCTCCCGCGTCGTGGTGCTGGGCAGCACGGTGGCCCAGAACCTCTTCGGCGAGCTGGACCCGGTCGGCGAGACCGTCCGGATCAGCCTCTCCGGCCGGCCGGGAGCCACCTTCCGCGTCATCGGCGTGATGGAGACGAAGGGCGGCACTGGCTTCGGCAACCAGGACGACCAGGTGTTCGTGCCGCTCAGCACCTACCACACGAGCCTCGCCCCGGCCCGAACGGTGCGGGGCAGCTTCGTCGTGAGCACTATCAACGTCGAGGTAGCCGACGCCTCGCTCATGCAAGAGACGATCCAGGAGATCGCCGCGCTGCTGCGCCAGCGCCACCGCGTCGCCCAGGACGACTTCACGATCCAGAGCCAGGAAGACTTCCTCCAGACCGCCGCTCAGGTCACGAACATCATGACGATCCTCCTGGGCGCGATCGCGGGGATCTCGCTCGTCGTGGGTGGCATTGGCATCATGAACATCATGCTGGTCTCGGTGACGGAGCGCACGCGGGAGATCGGCATCCGGAAGGCGGTGGGGGCGAAGCGCCGCGACATCCTGCTCCAGTTCCTGGTCGAGGCCACGGTGGTCAGCCTGCTCGGCGGGCTGGTCGGGATGGCCCTGGGCATGGGGCTGGCGCGGCTGCTGGCGGGCGTGGAACTCAACGGCCAGCGCCTGACGACGCTCGTCACGCCCGACGCCGTGGTACTGGCGTTCACCGTCTCCGCAGCCGTTGGGCTCTTCTTCGGGATCTATCCGGCCATGCGGGCAGCGCGGCTGCACCCGATCGAGGCGCTGCGCTACGAGTAAGCTGGCAGGGCTGCGATGGACCGGGCTGCTGGCGGAGAGAAGCGGATGAGCGGTGATGTACTGCCCCCTGGCCCGCGCGCCGCGCCCGCGGGCACACTCGACCCCCGCCGCGACGCCCGGGAGCACGACGTAGTACCCCTCCCGCTGTCGCCGGCCCGGCGGACGGGAGGCTCTTGGCTCCTCCTGGCCGCGGCCGGGCTATGCCTTGGGCTCCTGGCTGGCGCCGCCGCGGCAGCCCTCTCGGCCCCGCTCCGGCCCAGCCCCCAGGTGGCCGCCACCCCGCTCCAGGCAGGCCGTAGCGGAACCGCGAGCGGTGGGGCCGGCGAGGCGAGCGAGGGCGGGTCTCGGCCGGTGGTGGCCGACGCCCCGCGCGGCGAGGGGACCGGCGGCGGGGGCCGGGCGGTGTCCGCCCGTGGCGGTTCCAGCGACGGGTCGCGCGCTAATGGCACCATTAGTCGCATCGAAGGTGATACGATCATAGTAGCGACCCCGAGCGGCCCGGTGCAGATAACCCTTGGGGATACCACGACCGTCCAGAAGCTGGTGCCGGCCGAGCGCAGCGAGCTGGCTCCCGGCCAGCGCGTGACGGTCAGTGGTGCGCGGGCTGCCGATGGCACCCTCGCCGCGGAGAGCGTGCAGATCCTGGGTAGCGACGGCCCGGCCGGCACCCCGCGTGGCCGCGGGACGGCCCCTGCCTCGGCCAGCGCGGGCGGCGGGCCGTAGCAGGCGGAAGCATGGCGCATACAGTACTCGTAGTCGATGACGAGAAACACATCGTTCAGCTCGTCAAGCTCTACCTTAGCAACGAGGGCTACCACGTAGAAGTCGCCTACGACGGCCAGGAAGCGCTGGAGAAGGCGCGGCTCCTCCGCCCCGACCTGATCGTGCTCGATCTCATGCTGCCCGGGACCGGCGGGCTGGAAGTCTGCCGGCAGCTCCGGCAGGAGAGCGACGTGCCGATCATCATGCTCACTGCGCGGGACGAGCCCGAGGATCGCGTGGCCGGGCTAGAGCTGGGGGCCGATGACTATGTAACCAAGCCGTTCAACCCGCGCGAGCTCGCCGCGCGCGTGAAGGCCGTGCTGCGCCGCACTACGGGCATGGGCGCCGGCCAGCGGCCGCTGGAGGTGGGCGATCTCCGCATCGACCCGGAGCGCCACGAGGTGACCGTCGCGGGGCGCCGCGTGGAGCTGCGCCCGAAGGAGTTCGAGCTGCTCACGGTCCTGGCCCGCCGGCCGGGGGTGGTGTTCCCGCGCGAGCGGCTCCGGCAGCTCGTCTGGGGGCCGGATTTCTATGGCGACCCCCGGACCGTCGACGTCCACATCACCTGGCTCCGCGACAAGCTGAGCGGGGCCAAGGCCCGCATCCAAACGGTGTGGGGCGTGGGCTACAAGCTCGTGGAAGCAGAGACGCCAGACGCTCGGTAGCGCTGGGCGGACTAGCAGCCTGAGGAAGACGCCAGATGCTGAATAGCTTCCGTGCACGGTTGATCGCGTCCTACGCCTTCGTCGTCTTCATCTCACTGTTCCTGGCCGGCTCGGGCTTCCTCTGGATGGGCCAGCAGTACCAGATGCAGCGCGAGATGGAGCGGCTCGCCAACATCGTCCTGCCGCTGAACGTCTACGTCCGCCACCTGGAGCTGGCCGGCGTGCCGACGAGCGAGATCGCCGCGCGCCTGGAGGAGCAGGCCCAGCAGCTCAACGTGCGGCTCCTGCTCATCCGCACGACCGATCGGCTGGTAGCCGCCGATACCGCCGACGAGCTGCAGGGCTATTACCTGCCGCCGGCCGAGGAGAGCATGCCTGGCCAGGGCGGGCGCCTGTGGATCGGCCGGTACATGGCAGCGGCCGGGCCATTCGTGACCGTCTCCCTGGCCGGCGGCTGGTCGCCCGCGCCGGGGCGCCCCGGTGACTGGCTGCCCGGGCTCGCACCCCGCCACGTGGTGATGGTGGCCGTGCCGCAGGCTAGCCTCGTGTCCGCCTGGCTCGCCCTTACCCCGCGCCTGGTCGTCGTCGGGGTTTTGGCCCTGCTCGCCTCGCTGCCCGTGGCCCTCTGGCTCTCGCGCTCCATTTCCCGGCCGCTAGCCCGCATCACCCGTGCCTCAGAGGAGATGGCGCGGGGCCATTACGAGCAGCAGATCCCGGTGGAGAGTCAGGACGAGATCGGGCGGCTGGCCGCGGCCTTTAACCTGATGGCCAAGCAAGTCGCCCATTCCCACCGCACGCTTCGCGAGTTCCTGGCCGATATCTCCCACGAACTCCGCACCCCCCTCACCTCCATCCGCGGCTTCTCGCAGGCTATGACCGACGGCTCGCTGCAGACCCCCGCGGAGTACGCCGAAGCCGGTCGGGTGATCCACGAGGAGGCCGGCCGCATGGCGCGTCTAGTTGAGGACCTGCTCTACCTGTCGCGCATGGAAGCCGAGCGGCTGGCGGGCGAGCGCCATCCAGTGGATCTCCGGGCCCTCGTTGGCGCCTGCGTGCGCCGCGTCGAGCGGCGCGCGACCGCGCGCGAGGTGGCGCTCGCCTTCGATGCAGCGGCGCTCCCCGCGATCCTGGGCGAGTCGCACCGCCTGGAGCAGGTCGTCGACAACCTGCTCGACAACGCCCTCAAGCACACGCCGGCCGGCGGCCAGATCACCGTGCGGCTCAGCCCTGACGGCGCCGGACGCGGGGTCCGGCTAACCGTGCACAACACCGGCTCGGTCATCCCGCCGGAAGAGCAGGAGCGGGTCTTCGACCGCTTCTACCGTGGCCAGGGCGCCTCGAGCGCCGAAGGCAGCGGCCTGGGCCTGGCCATCGCCCGCCGGATCGTGGAGGCCCACGGCGGCCAGATCGGCGTGACCAGCACGCCCGAAGACGGCACCATGTTCTGGGTCTGGCTGCCCGCACGAGCGCCGACGGCGGTGAGCGAACCCGCGCCACGGCCCGGCTACCTCGCGCTGGGAGCTAAGCATCCTGGTACAATGGCCCAATGACACGCCGTGACCCGCGAGGAGCCCGTAGCAGCCTGTGGTGAGCAGCGTGCCGGCACGACGGTGGGCTCAGCCAGCACTCCTGAGCGCGCTCGCCCTGGTCGTGCTGAGCGCCGCTGCCGGGCCGGCGAGCGCTCAGGGGGGATCCCTCCCCGCTGGGCCGGCGGTGACTGCGACGCCGCGCGCCGGCGCGCCACGCCACACAAGTTCCCCCGTTGCTACCCGCGCCTTGCCGCCGGATCTCAGCGCGCCGCTGCCGGTGCGCACGCCGGTCCCCACGCCTGTTCCGCCCTCCCCGACCGTGGCGCTCGCACCCGCCACACTGACCCCCACGCCGGTGCCTCCCACGCCCACCCCTGCGCCCTCGCCCACCCCACCCGCGACGGCGCCTCCTAGCGCTACCCCCCTAGCCGAGCCCACCAGGGTGCCGTCGCCTGAAGCGGACGCGCCCACACCGGATGCGCCCGCGAGCGAGGAGACCGCGCCACTCTCAGCGTCCACTTCGCCGCCTAGCGGCGCCGCCCGCCCGACAGCGCCGCGCGTCCTGCTACCTCCCGCCCCCCAGCCGCCCACGGCGCGCAGCTACGTCCTCGGACTGCCGACCACGCCGGGGGCGGCGGGCTGGCTGGACGAGCAGCTACTCTGGCTGGGGGTACCGTCGCGCTCGCAATACGACGGCACACCCTATGCAGCCTCCAACTGTGGCCCCAGCGCGCTCGGCATGGTCCTGGAGGCCTACGGCTTGTGGGTGTCGACTGCCGAGCTACGCGACTACGCCAACTCCCTCCAGGGCACTTACCGCACGGATGTCGGCATCGCTCTGGACTACTTGGCCGAGATCGCCCGGCGCGCCAACCTGCAGCCCATCGGGCTTTACGGGCCGAGCGGCTACCGGCGCTGGACCATCGAGGACGTCCGAGCAGCAGTGCGGGCGGGCTACCCCGTCATCGTGCTGACCACCTACCGTCTTCTGCCCGGGAACAGCGGCTACGGCAGCAACGTCAACCACTACATTGTGATCAGCGGCCTCCTCGGCGAGGACTTCCTGTACAACGACTCGGCATTTGGCGGGGAAGGAGCGCGGGGGCTGCTCCTCCCCGCCGCGCAGCTAGAGGCGGCCTGGGCAACCGCCGATATCCCCCGCCACGCCGTGGCCTTCGGCCTGGGCGAGGCGAGGTACAGCCTGCTCGACCTGGCCGCCGCCCGGGCGCCACACCCACCGACAGCCACCGACGGCCCGCAGGCCTCCCGCCTTGCCCCCGAGGAGGAGCGCACCGAGCCGCGCGAACGCTCTGCTCCCGCACCGGATCCGTCGGCCCTGACGCGGTACCAGCTGCTGGAGGGCCCCCGCCCCGGCGCGTCGCTCCTGGACACCGTCCTGCTCGGCGGCTCCGTCGCCGCGCCGAGCGCGCTCAGCATCCAGGATGACTCGACCCAGCCGGCAGGAGATACTGAGCCGCCTCCGCTACCGCGCGCGGAAAGCGCAGCCGTGCTCGACAGCGGGCTGCTCCTGCTGGGCGCTGTCGGCAGCCTCTACCTCCTGCTGCTGGCCCATGCAGCGCTCGCACGCCTCGGCAGGCAGCTCGCTACGCACAACCGACAACCAGCTGGGAACCGCTCGCCGGCGGGCCGCTCGGCCCCACCGCTGAGCTAGCCGGGTTGGGAACGGCTATCGCAGCCGTCACGAGGAATCGATGACGCAGCCACGCGAAGTAGCGGTAACCCTGACCGGGACGCTGATCCGCCAGCCGAGCTATCGCTTCCTCGGCTTCGCCTTCGTCCGCACCCTGGAGGGGCAGGAGTATCGCCTGCCCCTGACTGGCACCGTGGCGCAATGGCTGGTCGAAGGGGAGCGCTACTGGCTCACCCTCCGCGACGGCGCGGCCGAGGCGGTGGGCTTCGACGACTATACCCTGCGCGGCAAGGTGCCGATCTGGCCGCTCTTCGAGCGGACCTATCGCGCGGAGCGGCGCGCGCTTCTCAGCGGCAAGCCGCTCTACGCCTATCAGCTACTGGCCCGCGAGGCACGCTATGAACGCGACTATGAGGCGATCGTGGAGCTGGAGCAGTACCACTACGCCTCGGACGAGGAGATCCTCGCGATATGGCACTGCGAGCGCTGTGGGCGGTACCAGGACGCCAACGCCCGGCCCTCCTGTGCTGCATGCGGGCGTCCGATGCGCTTCCACGAGCTGAAGAGCGCCACACGTGCCTCACGCTTCCTCGTCCTGGAGCTTGGGCAGCGCGAGCCCTACGAGCCACAGTACATCGGTTATGTGCGCGCCGATCCGCCCGTGCCGCTCATGCACCGGCGTCTCCCCGATGGGACGCTAGAGCGCAACATCCGCCTCCGGGTGTTCCCGCGCCGCTGGTTCGCCCACCCGTTCCGGCTGCCGGAGGAGGTCCCTGGGGAGCAGTGGTGGGAGCGGCAGGCAGAGGCGCTCCGCACCGCCCGTGCGCCGGTGGCGCGCCTGGCACGCGTGGTCATCCATCCCGACTACCGCGCCGACGGGCTGGGCCAGCAAGCCCTCACTGCCCTGAAAGACTGGGTGCGGGACCGCTGGATCCCCGACATGCGCGTGGCCAAGCAGGCCATCGAGACCATCGCCATGATGGCCCGCTACAACCCCTTCCTCGAAAAGGCCGGCTTCCGCTACCTCTGGGACACCGCTGGGGGCCGGCCGGTGCTCTACTACCCGTTCACCCGGCGGGCCGCGGAGGCTATCGAGACCTTCCTGCGGCAGGATCCGGTCGCGCACCAGCACGGCGGCAAGCTCTTCCAGCCGCGCTTTACCGCCGTGGAGGCCCTGGCTACCCCACTCGCCGTGCACGGGCTGACCAAAGCCTACACCAGCCGCCTGACGCTGGAGCAGCTCTCCGTGCCGGTGGGCGAGCTGCTGGAGGCCTTCGGGGTGCACCACCGAGTGGTGCAGAAGACTGTGCTCCACGACGCCGAGGTGGAAATAGCCCCGGGCACGGTCAACGTGGTTGTCGGCGCCTCGGGCAGCGGCAAGACGACGTTGCTGCGCCTCCTCTACGGCCTCGCTGCGGGTCTGGAGGCGTCCCTCTACCGCCCCGACGCAGGCGAGGCCGCGGTCCCGGCGAACGTGCGGGCGCAAGCGCTCCTGCCGGGCGAGCTCGAGCCCACCTTTGGCGACACCCCGATCGTTCAGGTACTCTACGAGTGCACGCGCGACGAGGCGCTGGCCGTCGAGCTGCTCAACGAGGTGGGGCTGGCCGACGCCGTGCTCTACCGTGCCCCGTTCCGAGAGCTCTCGACCGGGCAGAAGGAGCGCGTGAAGCTGGCTTACCTCCTGGCCCAGCGCCCGAACCTGTTGCTCGTCGACGAGTTCGCCGCCCACCTCGATCCCGCGTCCGCTACGCGTCTGGCCCGGCGGATGGCCGCGCTTGTGCGCGACAAGCGGCTCACGCTCGTCGTTGCCACCCACCGCCCGGAGGTCATCGAGGCGCTCGAGCCCGACGCCCTCTACTTCTGCGGGTACGGTGCGCTCGTGCGCGCTGGTGCGCTGCCGCAGCGTGCTTTCCGCGTGCTCGAGCCGTACGCGAGCCAGATCGTCGAGGGGAAGAAGACCTGGGAACTCCGCACCTACCCCACCACCATCCGCGGGCGCGTCGGCGTAGTCAGCGGGGGCCGGATGCTCGGCACCGTCGAGGTGACAGGCACGCGTGGTCCGCTGAGCGCGGAAGAGCTGGAGCAGGCGCAGGACCGGCACCTGGCTGATCCGCGGTTTCTCCAGCGGTATGCGCGGGGGCGGCGGCTCTACGCGTGGGAGCTCGCCAAGGCCCAGAAGTTCGCGAAGCCGGTGGAGATCGCGCCCCGCGCTGGGCAGCAGACATGGCTGCGCTCCCCCGCTGCCCGGTAGCGCCTCTGGACCTATGCCGGTTCCCACAGCGGGGCAGCGCCTCCGACGGGCCAAAAATAGGAAAGGCATTCCCCGCCAAAATACCGCAGCGGCCCGGCGGGTTCCGCCGGGCCGCTGCGGTATAGGGAAGCACCTTGCGAGCTGATGCTAAGGCGTGATCTGACAGCCGGGCAGCGTGGGGTTGGCGATGCACACCGGCGACAGCGGCCCGATCACACCTGTGGGCGTGATTGCGCCCGGGCAGACGGCCTGGAGCATCGCGAGGAGCGTCGACGCATAGAAGGTGTAGCTATCCCGCCAGTTGTGCGCGCGCTCCTGGAACGCGGAGGCCAGGTCGAAGGGCACGCGGCGGATGTTCACCATGTTGACCATGGCGTTCTGCTGGAGTGTCGCCTGCTGGAGGCGCTGCGAGATCTCGCTCTGCTGGAGCTGGGCCAGCGAGATCAGGAAGCTCGCGCGCTCGCTCGGCGACATCTGGTCGAGCGTGCCATCGCTCTGCACCCGAGCCAGGATCGCGGCGGACGAGAGCTGCGGGTCACCGTCAACCGACGGCACGAGCGACCCGAGATCCGGCGGCGGTGCGGCGTAGCCAGCCATCGCCGGGGCGGGATACGCCATCGGCGGCGGATAGCCCCCTGCCAGCGGGACCGGCTGCGGGCGCGGCCAGGCGCGGTAGGGCCCAACATACGACAGGTAGTACGCCTGCCGCGGATAGCCGTACAGGGCGCCCTCGAACGGGTTCGCGACGAACGGCTGGCCCAGCGGGGCGAAGCCGACCGGCCAGACACCGTTCGGGTTGAAGTTGTTGGCGACAGCCAGCACAGGTGCTACCTGCTGTAGGATGAACTGCTGGCAGGCCAGATTGGTAGCCGTCTGCTGGGCCTGCACCACCTGGACCGGAGCCAAGCTGGTCGCAAGCGCAGCCACCGCAAACAGCCACCGACGCAACTGCCCTCTTTCCCGCGTCATGTTCTCATCCCCTCCAGCGATCCTTGCTCGCCCCACCCACGCATGACCGGCTAGTGGGAGCAAGCTAGCTCTGTTCTCGCGGCGGTGCTTCTTCCTCACGGGTACCCCCGCAGTGAACCGCCGCTCGGCGTCACCTGGCGGCAGAGCCGCAGCCGAACTGCTTTCGCAAACCACCTCCTTACATAAATTCGCCACGGCCCAGCGCCTCACGGCAGCGCGTAGCGCTCTCTACCACTATCAAACGATGAATCGTCCCAAGCGTTACAAGCTGCAGGGCTACAACTCCCACAGGTGCTCCACGGCGAACGCTCTGCTGTGGTGAGCGCGAGGACCTGGCGGGACCCGGGCCGGGCCCTGTGCTGCCCGCACCTGAGCAAGGTAACATGGCGCTGCACGACACGCGGCAAAGCGTGCGGCGGAGTAGGCCGACCGATGGACATGCCGGGCGGAACAGCGGACGAGCGGCTGCGGATCCTGCAGATTGTGGGGAACTCGGTAATCGGCGGTGCCGAGAACCACGTGCTCACCTTGGCACAGGCGCTGCGGGCCCGCGGGCACGTGGTGGCCGTGGTCTGCCCGCGGCCGGGGCCACTGGTCGACGCGCTACGCGACGCGCGCGTGCCGGTCCACCTCATCGAGCACGTGATGCCCGCGCCCGGCGACGAATACACGCTCTGTTTCCCGGCCCTGTGGGCGCTGGGCACCCTGATGCAGCGCTGGCGTCCCACGGTGGTGCACAGCCACCTCTACCCGGCGCACCTGCACGGCACGCTCGCCGGCCAGCTCACCGGCGTGCCTGTGCTGCTCACCACCGCCCACACCCTCGTCGTCCGGCCCGGCGATCCCTGGCTCATCGCGCTCACCCGCGGGCGGATCATCGCGGTCTCGCGCGCGGCCAAAGCGCTGCTGGTCCAGGCGGGCGTGCCTCCCGGCCGGATCCGCGTGGTCTACAACGGGATCGCGCCACCGTATTTTCAGGACGAGACGGCGCAGGCCCGCAGGGTGCGCCAGCAGCTGGGCATCCCTCCCGACGCGCCGGTGGTGGGGATCATCGCCCGCCTGTCGGCCGAGAAAGGACACCGGGCCTTCCTGCACCTCGCGCGCGACATCGCGGCGCTCCGGCCCGCGGCACGGTTCCTCGTGGTGGGCACCGGCCCCCTGGCTGACGAGCTGCACGCGCTGGCCGCGCATCTCGGCATAGCCGAGCGCGTCGTCTTCACGGGAGCACGGCGCGATGTAACCGTGCTGAACCATGCCATCGATATCTTCGCGCTGCCCTCCCGCGAGGAGGCACTGCCGCTGGCCGTGCTGGAAGCGATGGCCGCGGGCCGGCCGGTGGTCGCGAGCGCGGTGGGAGGGGTCCCCGAGGTCGTCGTGGATGGAGAGACGGGCTTTCTCCTCCGCCCGGACGACCACCCGGGCTTCGTCCGAGCAGTCGTGACGCTTATCGATCGCCCGGCGCTACGCGCCCGGCTGGGAGAGCGGGGACGCGCCCGAGTACGGGCGCGCTTCGGGGTCGACCGGATGGTACAGACGCTCCTGCGCTACTACCGCGCGCTCCTGGCCGTCCACCGCGGCGACCGGCGGCGCCGCTGAGTAGGGCAGCACCTCGGCTGCAGATGGCCACGTGGGCGGAGGCGCCACGCCCCGGCGCGCTAAGACCTCCTGGTAGACAGCCGCCGTCCGCGCCAGCCAGCGCTCGACGGCAAAGCGGCACTGCACGCGTGCCCGCGCGGCCGCCCCGAATCGCTGCCGTAGCGCGGGGTCCGTGAGCGTGAGTAGCGCCTCGGCCAGGGCATGAGGGTCGCGGGGCGTCACGACGAAGCCGGTCTCCCCGTCGGCGATCTGGAGCGGCACGTCGCCCACCGCCGTCGCAACCACTGGGCGAGCGCGCGCCATCGCCTCCAGCACCACCAGCGGCGCCCCTTCGCTGTCGGAGGAGAGCACCAGCACATCAGCCACGGGGTGGAGTTCGGCCGCATTGGGCTGGAAGCCGACGAAGACCATACGCCGCTCGAGCCCCAGGGCGCGGCTGCGTCGCTCTACCGCGGGGCGCAGCGGGCCGTCGCCCACCAGGAAGAAATGCGCCTGCGCGCAGCGCGCCGCGACGAGCGCCGCCGCCTCCATGAATAGCAAGGGGTTCTTGTCGGGAGTGAAGCGCCCAACGAAGCTGAGCACATAAGCTCCATGAGGAAGCCCGAACCGCTGCCGGCCCGCCGCCACCTCCTCAGGCGACCACACGCGCTCGGGCACCACCACGCCGTTAGGGATCACCCGCGCCCGCACCGCGCTGCGCTGGAGCGCGGCGGCGATATTGGTCGCCACCGCGATCACGGCATCCGCCTGGCGATCGGCCCAGCGCCCGAGCACGCGCTGCCACGCGGGCCGCCAGGTGTTCATACTGTGGTGCGTGAGCACGAGGGGCGTGCCGGTCGCGCGCGCAGCCATGGCGGCACACACCGAGGCCGAGTGCAGGTGGCCGTGGATCAGGTCGAACTGCCCGCGGCGCACGAGCCGTAGCAGCCGCGCCAGGAACGCTGGGCTCAGCCGGTGCTTGATCGAGCGCTGCGTGAGCGTGAGCACCGGCACCCCGGCCCGCCGATAGACGGCGGTGAGCGCCTCGTTTCCCGAGGTAGCTACCAGGAACCGGTAGCCGGCGCGGGCGAGGCCCGACGCCAGCCACAGCAGGTGGTGTTGGGCCCCTCCCACCTCCAGCCAGTCGATGACCGCCAGGACTCGCCGCACTCTACCGCCCGGGGGCGGTACCAGCATGCTGCCACTTGAGTCCATTCGTCCTCCTTTTCACCCGAGGATGGCGGTAACAATGACACCTCCGCAGTGTGGAATGCGACGTCGAGCGGGATGAGGTGTGGTTGACGGCTAGGGGGCAGCGCTCTGGAACTCTTGCAGCGCCGCGGCTACCGAGGGATGAATCCGAAAGACCCGATGGAGGCGGGTGACCTCGAAAATCGTCTCGATGTCCGGGTGAAGAGCGGCCAGCTTGACATCTCCCCCTGCGGCGCGGGTGCGCCGGAGGAGCCCCACCAGGACGCCGATGATCGCGCTATCGACGAACTCGACCTGGCTCAAGTCCAGTACCAGGCGCGCGCACCGCTGCTCCACCCCGCGCAGCTGCGCGCGCAGCTCGTCGGCGTTCGAGGCATCGAGCACCGTCGGCTCGGTCCAGCCCAGCACCGCGATGCCGTCCGGTCGCGTGTCGATCACCAGCTTCATCTACGATCTCCCTCTCCATCCGCCGGGAACGCCTCCGCAGCCGCATGTTCGGCGGCGAGCGGATGCGGGCTGCCGCGCACCCCCGGCGCGCCTGCCGACTCGAACAGCGCGCGCAAGAAGTCGGCGAACTCCGCTGGCACAGGCTGACCCAAGCGTTCCTGATAGAAGCGCTCGAGCTCGAGCGCGCACTCCTGGTAGAGCAAGTCCGGTGTGTCGTAGGCCAAGAGGCGGAACGCGAGCGAGTTACAGAGGTTCCGCGCGAACTTGCTCATGCGCTCGATCCGCTCGCGCGGCGGCTCGAACCCCAGGTGGTCGCTACCCTTGAGGTAGAGGAGCTGGCTCTCGATCAGCCGCAGGTCCTGCTCGACCGCCTCCTGGAAGCGCTGGCCGAGCATGTTGGCCAGATGGAACAGGCCAATGGCGAGGCGCTTCTCGGTCGTGTTGCTCCAGGTGAGCGGGGTAGCCGTCCCTAGATCTGTGCGCGCCCGACAGAGCGGCAGCGCCGCCCCGCGCCACGCCCGGTAGACATCACCGACCCGGATGAAGCGATACCCTCGCGCCCTGAGGTCGCGCACCGCCGCGCGGAAGTTCGCGAGCAAGCCTTGGGCGCGCTCGAGCGAGATCTCCTCCGGGGAAGCGGCATAGACGTACTGCTGCTCGTCCCGGAACTCCCGCATCAGGATGATCTCGGCGTCGTACTGGAGATAGGCATACCGGCCGGCCACCAAGGGCAGTGCGCGGAACTGGCGCCAGAAGACCTCGCGCTCGCTGCTGAAGACATGACCGGCACAGCGAAAGCTAGCGCGCGGCACCAGCACCGCGGGCAGCGTCACGTGCTCCGGGCCCTCCACCCGCACTACCGCCGGCAACGCCCCATCCGCCGGCGCCTCGACCGCGTCGGCGTAGAGCACCGTATACTGAATACCCTGCTCTTTCAGCACCGGAGTGCTGAGGTGGAAGAACTCGGGCGGGTGGAACCCGGCGGGGCGGCGGCCGAGCACCTGCCGGAAGGTCTCGATCCCCGCGCGCACATCGCGCGCGAACTCCGCCTCGGTCGAGAAATAGGGATGGACGTGGTACTGCGTGTAGGAGAGGAACTCGAGCAAGCCCCGGCGCATGCCAGTCTTCATCCGGGCAAGGACATCGGGCGCCTCATCGTGCAGTACCTCCAGCGTCCGGCCAGTAATGCCGTAGCTGGCGGCAAAGCCCTCCTGCAGGTGGAGGTCGAGCAGCATGCGGTAGGCCTCGATCATCTGCGGCCGCGACTTGCGGTGAAACTCCGCGAAGTCGATGTTCATGTTGCTCACGATGACAACGTCGCCCGCCCCTCCGTCGCCGGAAGGCTGCGCCGCCCCGCGCGGCGCGCGCGCTGCAGCTAGTTTCGTCCGGACCATCCGCCGCTTCCTCCCCTGCGCGCTAGTTCAGGTCGAGCACCCGCACCCCTTCCGATGGCTGGGCAGCGAACACCAGCGGGGGATCGATGCCGGTGGCGTCGTGGTAGCGGTGGCGCACGCTCTCGCAGAAGGCGGTTACCGCGTCCCTGGCCACGAGGTTGACGGTACAGCCGCCGAAGCCGCCGCCGGTCATGCGCGCCCCGAGGCAGCCGGGGCTGGCCTCGGCCGCGGCCACCAGCGCATCGAGTTCGCGGCAAGATACTTCGTAGGCATCGCGCAAGCTGGCGTGCGACTCACTCATGAGCGCGCCCACCTGTGCAAGCGCCCCCCGCGCGAGCGCCACGGCCGCCGCCTGCACCCGGGCGTTCTCGGTAACGACATGGTAGCAGCGGCGCCACAGCACGCCCGTCGGGTCCGCCGCCAGCAGTGCCGCCCGCGCCACCTCGAGGAGGGGTGGGTCCACATCGCGGAGCGTGCGCAGCGTGGGCTGCTGCGCCTGCAGCACGCGCAGCCCGGCTTCCGCCTCCTGCCGCCGCTGGGCGAAGGGCGACCGGAGCTGGTTGTGGCGGGTGCCGCTATGGGCGATCACCACCTGGGCGTCCGCAGGCCAGGGTACATACTCGTGGTGGAGGGTGCGGCAGTCGAGCAGCACGGCGTAGCGCGCCCGCGCATGGCTGATGACGAACTGGTCCATGATGCCGCCAGTAGTCCCGTACCAATGCTCGGCGTCGCGGCCGACGATGGCGAGGTCCGCCGGGCTGAGCGGGAGCTCCGCCAGGCGCGCCAGGAGCGCCGCGAAGCCCACGACCAGGGCGGAGGAAGACGAGAGCCCGCTGCCCGGCGGCAGATCCCCCTCGATCAGCACATCGCAGCCCCGGGGGAGCGGCTGGCGCGCCGCGAGGACGCTCAACACCCCCTGGAAGTAGCGGGCCCACCGCTCGGCGTGCCGCTCCCGGACATCGAGGTCCAGCTCGAGGCCCGCCTGGAGCACCCGCGAGTACACCCGGACGCGCCGATCGGCGCGCGGCCGCCCCTGAAGCACAAGCACACGATCGATCGCCATCGGCAGCACGAACCCTTCATGGTAATCGGTGTGATCACCGATCAGGTTCACCCGGCCGGGCACCTGCACCTCGACCGTGGGGACGGCGCCGAAGCGCTGCTGGAACTCCCGAGCGGGGCCGCGCCGTTCTGCTGCGGTCATTACCGTTCCATCCCCGATAGCCCGCCGTCCCTCGCTGCCCGTTACACCGCACGCTACGATCGTTGCGAACGCCGGTCGCAACCCGCGCCGCCCGCGCGTACTGGCTGCATCGTAATTGGCTACATCATAGCGTATCGACGCCTTCCAGGCGTACTTTTGCCCAGCGCGAATTTAGCTCTCGGAACCCGCTTGTGGAACCGAACGCAATCACGCTACCATACCCCCAAGGTATTGGGGCCCGAAAGCTAGCGGCAGCGCCGTTCTCACGGGGCGAGGGCGTTCCGGCGGTGCGAGCTGTTGCCGTCCTACGGCGAGATGAGACCTCATCTCCGGCGGGACGGCACGCCGAAACGTGGCTAGCCAAGGCGGCCCCCTGGCATCCGGGAGCCGCAGCCGAGCAAAGGACATGAAGAGCGAGCCCGAGACCGCGAGCGAGGCGGCGCTTGTGCTGCCCGACGGGACCCGGTACGCGATCCCCTCGGAGGGGGCGATCATTGGCCGGCGCTCCGACAGCGACATCCTGATCGATGACCCGTCGGTCTCGCGGCGCCATGCCCAGATCCTCTACCGCGATGGACGCTACTACCTCGTCGACCTGGGCAGCAGCAACGGGACGACCCTGAACGGCCGGCCGGTAACGCGGCCGGCGCCCCTGGCCCATGGGGATGTACTTCAGCTCGGGGGAACGCGGCTGACGTTCGCCCTCCGCCCACAGCCGGCGCGCGAGCGCCAGCCCGTGGCGACCGGCCCGGCTGCGCCGGCGGAGGCGCAGCCGATGGTTATCCCGCTCCGCAGCCCCGAGCCGGCGGGTACGGCCGCGGCGCCAGCCGGCGCGGCGCGCCTCCAGCTCGTAGCCTCGGCTCTGCGGCCCGAGCCGGGGGGTGTTGCAGTACAGCTCCGGCTGCGCGGCGTGCTCGACATCGAGACGGCAGACCAGTTCCGCGAGCAGGCGCGGCGCCTGCTCGCGGCCGGCGCGACGCACTTCCTGCTGGACCTCCAGGAGCTGGAGTATCTGGATAGCTCCGGCCTTGGGGCGCTGGTCGCGCTCCACCGCCAGGTCGCGGCGCGCGCGGGCGAGGTGCGGCTCCAGCACCCTCAGCCGGCGATCCGGGGGATCCTGGAGCTGACCCGGCTCGACCGCGTCTTCGCCCTGCAGTAAAGGGGGGAGCTTTACATGCTGCTACCCCCCGCGCTTCGCGCCTCTGACTGGCGGTGGGCGCTACTGCTCGTTGCCGCCGCCCTCCCGGGCTGTGGGAGCTGGGGAGCGCCAGCCGCTCCCGCCCCGCCGAGCCTGCCTGCCACGGCACTCCGCTCCGCGGCCCCGCCCCCCACGACTACACGCTGGCAGGCGGTACACCACTGGCTCTACCAGCTCCAGAACCTCGACCTCGAGCGGGCAGCCGCTTCGGGCTTCGACCTGATCGTCACGGATTACTCAGCCGACGGCAGCGAGCAGCGGCGCTATACACGGGAGCAGGTTGCCAAGCTGCGGGCCGGCCCGCGTGGTCCGCGCCTCGTTGTGGCCTATCTGAGCATCGGCGAGGCGGAAGACTACCGCTACTACTGGCAGCCGGACTGGCGGCCCGGCCGTCCCGACTGGCTGCACCCGATGAACCCCCAGTGGCGGGGGAACTACCCCGTCGAGTACTGGCGGCCGGAGTGGAAGCGCCTCCTCTACGGGGAGCCGGACGCCTACCTCGACAAGATCCTCGACGCCGGCTTCGACGGCGTGTATCTCGATCTCATCGAGGCCTACGAGTTCTTCGAGCACGTGCGGCCCAGCGCGCGCCAGGACATGGTCCAGCTCGTCCAGGAGATCGCCTACCACGCCCGCATAACCCGGGGCAAGCCTGACTTCGGCGTCATCCCGCAGAATGGCGAACCGCTCATCGACCTGCCGGGCTACCTCGACGTGATTACCGGCATCGGGCGGGAGGACCTCTACTACGGGTACACCCGGGATAACGCGCCCTCCCCGCCCGAGTTCACCGCGCGGGTCGAGCACTACCTCGACCGCTACGTCGCAGCCGGCAAGCTGGTGCTGACGGTAGACTACACCCAGCGCCCCGACCAGGTGGCCGACGCCTATCGCCGCGCGCGCGAGCGGGGCTACGTCCCCTACGCAACGGTACGCGCGCTGGACCGGATGGTGATCAACCGTGGGTACGACCCCGAGTAAGCTGCTGCCCCTGCTCGCCGCGGCGGTGCTCCTCAGCGGCTGCTACCTGCACCGCGACCCGAGCGCGCTGCAGCTCACGTTCGCCGTCGCAGAGCTACCCGAGAGCATGGACCCCCATCTCAACGACCGCCCCGCCGCGCGCTACGCGCACGCTGCGGTGTTCGACGCGCTAACCACGGTGGACGAGACCGGCGAGGTCCAGCCCGCCCTGGCCACCGCCTGGAGACCCATCGGCCCCACCACCTGGGAGTTCACGCTCCGCCAGAACGTCCGTTTCCAGAACGGCGAGGAGTTCACCGCGCACACCGTCGCGTTCAACGTGCGCCGGGTCCTCCGCCGCGACTTCCACAGCCCAGTCGTGAAAGACCTCCCCACGCTCACGCGCGCGAACCCGCGGGATACCTACACCGTGCTGCTGTCCACCCGCCAGCCCGATCCCATCCTGCCGCGCCGGCTGGCCGCGCTGTACATGGTGCCGGCCGACTACCTCCAGCGGGTGGGCGACCAGGCGTTCGCCAGGCAGCCTGTCGGCACCGGCCCCTGGAAGGTCAACGCCTTCACGCCGGGCGAGCAGCTCGTTCTAGAGGCGCGGAAAGGCTCCTGGCGCGGCCCGCCCCAGGTGCGCTACCTCGCCTTCTGGCGCGTCCCGGAGGCCGCCGGGCGCCTCGAGGCGCTCACCAGCGGTGCCGCGGCGATCGCCCTCGATCTCCCGCCCACTGCCGCCGCATCCCTTGCCGCCGCGGGCTTCCAGGTCCGCGAGACCCCCCTTGCGGTGGCCAAACTCATCGTCCTCGATACCAAGAGTGGTGAGGCGCCCCTACACGACGTGCGGGTGCGCCAAGCGCTCAACTACGCTGTCGACAAAGAGGCGCTGCTGGAAGACGTCGTAGGGATCGGCCACGCCCTGTACGGCCGCGTGGTGGGCAAGGAGGCGAACGGCTACGCCGACCAGATCCGCTATCCCTACCCGTACGACCCCCAGGAGGCGCGCCGGCTACTCGCGGAGGCAGGTTACCCGAATGGCTTCGCCCTGCGCATCTACTACACGCTCTGGCCGGACGAGCGGGAGCGCCGCGAGCTGCTAGCTATCGCGAACGATCTCGCGAAGGTGGGCATTCAGGTCACACTCCAGGGCAACGATCGCGCCATTCACCTCCAGCGGCGCCTCGGCGGCTCGCTCACCCCGGCCTACTACGACGCATTCCCGTACTACCCCACGCTCGACGCCTCCCAGGTGATGGACTACTTTGGCCTGGAGAAGACCGAGTACCTCTCCCCCACCTACGACAACGACGATTTCGAGGAGATCTACAAGCTGACCCGCACGGAGACGAACCCGTCGATCCGCCGGCAGGCACTCCAGGTGTCGATGGGCATCCTGGCCGAGGCGCCCCCGGCCATCTTCCTCTACCAGCCGGTGCGCGTCGATGGGCTCCACCGCGACATCACGGACTTCAAGGCCTCCCCCGACCTCCTCCTGGACTTCCAGCGCCTGCGGCGGTAGCACAGCGCGTTCAGCTCCCGCAGGGGGACTCCGACTCGCCGGCCAAGCGCGACCACGGCTATCCCCACTTACTGGCCGATGCAGGAGGGGATCAGCGCTCGGGATTCAATGGCTGGCGGACGAACGTGAGAAACTCCAGGTGGCGGAGGCGATTATCTAACAGGATGAAGGCCAGCAGCAGACTGATGATCGATGCGTAGAGGAAACCATAGCCGTAGAATGCATAGCCGCCAATAATGGTGAGCACCGTGAATGTGGTGTTGCAAAGCAGAAATGCTCCGGTTATAATGAGGACACTTCCACGCAGATCGAGGTACAGAAACAGCAGGACGGTCACGAGGAGGAAGACCTGCACAGTCATGGCTAGAACGGCCACGCGAAAGATATACCAGTAGCTAGGCGGGATATGCAGTACCCCCATGATCTGCGGCGTCAGCGCGATCACTGCGATCGCCACCGCGCCCTGTATCTTGAACAGCATCAAGTACATGCCGGGCAAGGCATTAACCATGCCCTCCTTGGCTGCCTGGATCTCGCGCCAGCTTCCTTTGTTCGCGATAGCGGCATAGAAGCGGCGATAATGGTCATAGAACGCCGTTTCGATATGGACAATGAAGATTGCCAGAGCCGGCACAATCGTAAGGCTCGCCAGGAAGAAGGTGGTATCGTATATCGGGAAGATGTTCAGGAACGTGTTCACGCTGATCCCTTCGTGGGAGAACCAGAACACCATCTTATCGATCCAAAACGCAAGATTGTACATCACGCCGATCGCGACCAGCGATGGATAGCGCTTGATATACGCGAACACCTCGCAGCGCAGCGGCTGCTGAGCATCGAATTCCGTAAAGATGCGCCAGATCAGCAGGCCGAGCAGTAGCATCTGGCCGCCGGCAAACCCCGCCAGATAGCCACTCAGACCGAAATACAGTCCTAAGACCAAGCCGGCGCCGAAGCTCGCGGCGTACCCGATGGCGAACGCCAGCACGATCGCGACGAAGTCGCGCGCCGCGTTCAAGAGCACCATCGCTAGCCAGATGCCGCTGAGCGCGATGTACAGCGCCACCGCCCAGAGCCGGTAGTCGAGCGGCAGTGCGGTGCGCAGCAGCAGCAGATGCATGAGCGCCGCCTGGCATATCGTCACGACCGCTACCACCGCCACGAACGTGGGAACCATTACCCGGATCTCGTTGACGAACAGCTTGTCCGCCAGATACCGCGTCACCACCAGCTGGATGAGCCCCGTCGTGATCAGCGACAGGGCGAACGCGTGGGTCACCGTCGCGGCGAACAGGTTCCGGCCCTCCTGCGGCAGGAAGGAGACCGAGACCAGGCCGAGCAGCCCCAGGCCGAGCACGGCGAGCAGCCAGGGGCCCGACGAGATGATGGCGGCGTAGAGATATCCCTTGATAGCCCCCAGATAGGTGGGCTCGTGGACCGCCCGCTTCAGCTCGAAGCCGATACCCGCCATCGCGCCTCCGCCGCCCGCTCAGCCAGCGCTCTCGCCCGCCGCCCGTCCTGGCGCCGGCGGGCGGCGCATCTCCGCAGCGCGGATGAGGTCCTCGTAGAGCTGGAGATAGGTGCGGTTAAGGTCCTCCTCGCGATAGAAGCGCTCGACGCGCTCGATGCCGGCGCGCACCATCGCGGCGTGCAGCGCGGGATCTTGCGCCAGCCGGACGAGCGCCGCCGCGGTCTCCTGCGGGCTGGCCACCGCCGTGATGATGCCGCTCGGGCCCAGCGCGCGGTCCTCTGGCGTGCGCCCCAGCAGGAGCTCCTCACAGGCGCCGACGTTGGTGGCTACCACCGGCACGCCGGCGCAGTGCGCCTCCAGGATGACGAGCGGCTGGGCCTCGCTGATGCTCGTCAGGACGAGTACGTGCATGCGGCGATAGTAGTCCAGCACGTTGGCGCGCCCGGTGAACACCAGGCACCCCTCGAGGTCCAGCAGGCGCGCCAGCCGCCGGCACTCCTCGAAGTACTCCGCGTCCTCGTCGGACGGGCCGATGACGTACGCCTTGAGATTCGGGATGGAGGCGGCGGCGATCTTGATCGCGCGGATAAAGGTCTTGACGTCCTTGATGGGCACCACCCGCCCCACGAACCCGACGACGAACTCCTCGGTGGGGCGCGGCACCGCGCGCAGCGGCGCGAAGCGCTGGAGCTTGATCCCGTTGGGGATCACGCTCATCTTGGTGGGGTCGGCCCCATCCTGGAGCTGGAACGGCTGGTTCACCTGCGTGATCGTGATGATGCGATCGGCCTCCTGGTAGCACAGCCGGCTGAAAAAGCGGAAGAGGTTGACCCACCACTGCTTGAAGAAGCTCTGCGTGCGCCGGATCTTGTAGTCCTCGGTCTGCTTGACGTAGATCCAAGCCGCCTGCGCGATCTCGATCGCCCGCTCGCGCGTGTAGATCCCGTGCTCCGTCACGATCATCGGCACCCCGAAGCGCTTCTTCGCGACCACGGCGACGAAGCCGGCGTAGCCGGTCGACGGCGTGTGGTAGAGCCGCGCGGGGGGCAGCGGCGCCTGCATCATCTGGAACAGCGGCAGGTGGGTCACACGCCAGGTCCAGAAGAAGTCGATGAACGAGGCGTCTGCTCCCTTCTTGTCGTAGCGCTCGCGGAGGAACTCCCACGCCGGCCGCGAGTAGAACAGGTCCTGCAGGCTCAGCGCCCGCGCCGGCGACGGGCTGGTCGCCGCAAAGACCGCATCGAACAGCGGCACGCCGGGCCCCTCGCCGAGCTGGTCGTGGAAGCGGCCCAGAAGCTCCCAGGCGGCCTGCTTGTCGCCCCCCGTGCGGCCGACGTTCCGCAGCTTCTCCTTCCGGAAGTCGAGGAGGAAGAGCTGGTCCAGCCCGACCACGTTGGGGGGCAGCTCGTACTTGCGCTCGTAGCGCTCGTCGGGCGTCGCGCCGATGTGGAGGATGTGGAACGTCTTGCTGGGCAGCGCGCTGATCAGCTCGTGGATCCAGGTCGACACCCCTCCCTGGACAAAGGGATAGGTGCCCTCCGCCACGATGCAGACATCGGCGACGCGGCTAGCCAACGCGCACCCCCTGCGGGCCGGCGGTCGCCCACCACGCGAGCAGCTCATCCCCCTCCGCGATGCCGCTGAGCGGAGGCCGCGCCCGGCGGGCGTAGAGCGCGAGCTCGCGCATGTCCCCGAACTGGTAGATCACTTCCATCCGCAGCAGGTGGATCGCCGCCTCCGTCGGCTGGCGCCCCGCCAGCTCGTCCAGCAGGGCAGCGGCCTCGGCGATGTTCCCCAGGAGGAGATGGACGCGCGCCAGCCGCTGCTGCAGCCGGTCCGGCGCCGTGCTGCCGGCCAGCGCAGCCTCGAACGCCTGGCGCGCCAGATTCAGGTAGTAGTCGCGGGTCACGCCCTCCAAGAACCCGCTCACCGCGTAGTCCAGGTACAGCTGGCCGAGCTGCTCGTGGGCCGCCGCGGTGGGCTGCTCCGCCACCGTCCGCTGTGCAGCGAGAATCGCTCGGCTGATCTCATCCTCCAGCCGGGACAGGCCGATGGAGGCGAAGAAGCGCGCCTCGGGTGAGGGGTCGTGGAGCAGGCCGATCAGCAGGCGCACCGCGCTGGGCCCGCCCTGGCGGGTGATCGCCTCGATCGCGGCCCGCTTCAGCTCGGGGTCGTTCTCCCGCAGCACGTCGACGACCGGCTCGATCTCGAGCTCATCGAGCAGCGCGACCTCCACCTCCTGCGCCCGCGCCACCGCATCCGTAGGCCGCGCCTCCAGCGCCGCGGCGGCGTGGACCTGCTCCACGCCCCGCGGGTCAGGCCGGGCAAGCGGCAGCTGGGAGAGCGCGAAAGCAACGGCGATCGCCAGCATCCCGAGCAGGGGGAAGGCCAGCAGCGCCAGCGTCCCGCCCAGGAGCGGCCAGGTCCAGTTCCAGCGCCGGCCCTGCCGCGTGAGCAGCGAGAGGCCGAAGACCCCGCTGGCCACCAGGTGGAGGACGAGGCCCAGCACGCTTCCGGGTGCCGTGGAGGTGATGAGCAGCCAGCCGCCCGTCGCCTCCAGCGGCAGGGCGAGCAGCCAGAGCCCGCGTAGCGCCGTGGTCATCGGACCGGCTCCGAGGACCACGGCCTCGCCGGCGCACGCGCCACTAGGCCGCGCACCGCCCGCTCCACGAGCTCCTGCGCGCTGTCCACTCCCTCGGTCAGGCTGGCTATCCCCACGCGCATCCCGAGGATGCGCTCGTCGTCGAACGGCTTGAACGCGAACGCCTGCACCTCCTGCTGGAGGCGCTGGCCGAGCGCCCGCGCCTCGGCCTCGCCGACGTGCGGGACGGCGAGCAGGAACACGTCCTCCGTGGCGTACTTGCCCAGGATGTCGATGGGCCGGCTGTGCTGCCGGAACACGATGCCGAGGGTGCGCAGCACGCGCGGCAGCTGGACCGGCGCGATCGCGTGGTAGTCCTCCACCTGCAGCGCCAGCACGGTGAGCGGGAGCTGGTACAGGCGCGCCCGCAGGTACTCCTCGCCCAACCGCTTGGTCATGTACGCGTAGCTGTACGCGCCGGTCAGCTCGTCCTCGATGTTCCGGTCGCGCGTCTCCTGGAAGCGCAGCGCCCGCTGGAACGCCGTCGACGCCCAGTCGCCCAACAGCGTGAACAGCTTCACGGCCGTGGGGGTAAAGCGCAGGAACGGCATCTGCTCGACGGTCACGATGCCGATGACCTCCTGGGTCTCCCCCAGCAGCGGCGTGGCCATCAGCAGCCGCTGGCGCCGGATCTCGGCGGGCGTCGCCTCGGCGATCACATCGCGCACCGTTGCCGTGCGGCGCTCCCGCACCGCGAGCGCCGCTACCCCCCGCGTGACGTCCAGCTCCCGCGGGCGCTCCGGCACGACCTGCGCGGGGCGCCCGGCCCGCAGCACGAACCGCCCGTCCTCGCGCAGGTAGACGGCACAAGACTCCGCCTCGATGAAGGTCGTGACGAGCTCGAGCAGGGAGGGCACCAGGCGCTCGATCTCGAGGTCCTCCAGTGCCTTCGCCGCCTGGTAGAGCGTCGTGACGGTCGCGGTCTGGGTCACGATGCGCCGCTGCATCTCCCGGTTGATCTCCACCGCCGTGAGGTAGCGCTGGGCGATGTCCTGCAGGCCCGCCTCGACCGCGTCGTACTTGGCTGCCAGCGCCTTGTGCGCACGCTTATGCGCCTCGCGCACCTCGCCGAGCACGCCCCCGCCGATGAGGAACAACACCGGGTTCAGGAGCGCCTGCGAGCTGAGAATATCGACCGCGAACACCGAGCGCGGCTGCAGGGCGACGAACGCAAGGTAGAGGACCGCGGCCAGGAAGCCGCTGGCGTAGCCGGGCAGCGCCCCGTAGCGCACCGCGATGGGCACGACGACCAGCCAGAACGGATGGGGGTTGACGTCAAAGTAGCCCCAGTTGTCCTCGCGGAAGAACAGCAGGTTGAGCGCGACGAGCACCGCGAACCCGCCGAGCATCTCCACATAGGCGAGCCCCTGTGTCTCGCGGAGCGCCGCCCGGAGGTCGCCGCCATACTGCCGTCCGAAGGTATAGGGCAGCGTCGCCTGCAAGCCGCCCCGCAGGTGCTGCAGCGTCCCGTGCAGCCAGGCCAGTGCCATACCCCCCGCCCCCGTAGCCTATCGCGCAGCCAGCCGCTGCTCGAGCGCCTCGGCCTCGGCCACCTCACCCGTTCGCCGCAGCAGCATGGCGAGGTTGCTCAGCGCCACCGCATCGTCGGGCGCGCGCGCGAGGAGCTCGCGGTACTGCGCGATCGCCTCGCGCAGCTCGCGCTCCCACCGGTTCGTCTGGGCCAGCCCGCGGTCGACGAGCGGGTTGGTGGGATCGATAGCCCGCGCGCGCTCGGAGGCGCTGGCAGCCTCGCGGAGCCGGCCGGTCAGGCGGTAGAGCTGGGCGAGGTCCATCAGCGCCTCCACGTCCTGCGGCCGCGCCGCGACGATCTCCTCTGCCCGTTGGATCGCCGCCGCGTAGTCCTTCCGCTCGAGAAGGTAGTAGCTTATCAGCTCATGGCGAACAACAACGTCCCGGGGATCGAGCGCGGCGAGCTGCTCCTTCTGGACAGCGGCCTCATCGAGGCGCAAGCTCCACTCCAGCAGCAGCGCCAGCGTGCGGCGGTAGCCCACGTCCTGGGGATCGAGCGTCACCAGGTGCTGGTAGATCTCGATGGCGGGCTCGGGCAAGCCGCGGAGCTGGTAGATGCCCGCCACGCGCATCCAGGTGACCTCATCGGCCGGGTTCACCGCCAGCGCCTGCCGGTAGTAAGCCAGCGCCTCGTCGAGCCGGCCCCCCTGCTCCAGCGCCTGCCCGAGCAGCTCCGGCCGCGGGAAGAGGTAGAGCGAGAGGAGCACCACGCTTACCAGCGCGGCGAGCACCAGCGGCCAGGCGATTCGCATCCGTACCGCCTTCCCAGCGGGGCGCTAGGCCCCATCCGACCGGGCGCTCTCTGCCAGCGCCTCGGTCACCACCACGCGCACCACCGCGCGCTCTCGCCCCCCTACCGTGGAGCGCCAGGCGAGCTGGCCGGCGGCATCGCTCCGCAGGCGATGCGTTCGCTGCCCGTCGGCCTGCTCGAGCACCGTGAATTCGGCGTTGGGGCGCAGGTTGCCGATAACGACCTTCTTCTGGCCGATGCCCTCCACCGCCACGGTCAGGGCGCCGCCCTCCTGGCGCCACTCGACCACCCGGTGCGAGGCCAGCGCCAAGTACGGGCGGCGGGGCGGCTGCGCGGTGAGCACGATCCGGCTCTCGGGTGCCTCGCCCAGGAACACGTACAGCGCCCCCTGATCGTGGCGGAAGCCAAGCACGTTCTGCGAGCGGTCGAGGTCTGGGAAGCGCGGCTCGCCGTCGAAGCGGATCGTGCGCAGCGCGCCGTAGTTGCGGACGAGCCAGCTCTCCTCCCCCTCGCGCAGCAGCTCGGCGCTCAGGAACCCCTGGACGATGCGGAGGTACTCGGTCGTGAACACGGGCGCAATGTCCCGCGCCAGGGCGTACTCGTAGACCTCCTCGAGCGCCCTCACCGCGGCATGCTTCTCGGCGGTGAAGATGTGGTAGTAGACGTTCATCGCGCCGATGCGGCGCGGCGCCTCCGTGCGCTCCCACGTCTGGATGACGTTGCGCAGCCCGTAGTAGGGGCCGGTCCAGTCGTTGCCGTAGATGTTATCGTTGGCGTTGCTCGTGTAGAACTGGATCCACTTCCCCACCTGGGTAGTCAACGGCGCCAAGTTGGTATAGCTGTTCTGGGCGGCGTCGAAGCGGCCATCGCCGCCGTTGATGTTGAGCAGGCCCAGCTCGTAGGCGCGCGCGACCGCCCCCTCCCGCGGGTTGGTCGCGCCCGACCAGAGCACGATCTCGACCGGCCGGCCAGGGGCTGCGACGCGCTCGTTCAGGAAATCCAGCGCCCCCTTGATCTCGCGCTCGATGTCGACCGGCTTGCTCCAGTCGAACGGATGAGTATAGGTATGGCTCGCCGGCTCGACATTCGGCTGCGCGAAGAGCTCGCGCGCCACGCGGAGCTGCCGCTCGCCCCCGGCCACCGCCGGGTCGATATCGTTCACCACGATAGACACCGTAAACGGCAGCTCATACCGCTTGATGAAGCGCTGGAGGATGAGCTCGGCGCTCAGCGAGACGTAGTCGATCTCGCTGATGTTGTTAAACCCATCGCCGTCGATGTGGGTGTAGAACACGCGGCTGCCGTTAATGGTAGACACATCGGGGCGCGGGTAGCCCTGGATGCCGAATGCCTCTTCGAAAAAGGCAAAGGGATTGATGCGCCAGCGCTTCTGGAAGCTGCGCGGCTCGTAGTAATACTCGTAGCCGCTGAGCACGAAGCCGCCCCACGGCCCGGTCACCACGACATCGCTGTCCCCGTCCAGCCGGTCCAGACGAGTAATGGTGAGATAGACGCGGTTGGCGGGCGACACCGAGCGGAACCGCTCGTACTGGAACAGCTCGCCGTCCAGCGTGCGCTCGAACTCGACCATCTCCGGCACCTTGTGCCGGACCGCCAGGAGCAGCGGGTTATCGGTCTGGAAGCCCGCGTTGGCCGCGGAATACTCGAGGCCCAGCGCGGCGTAGGTGGCGTCTATCAAGGCGTAATCGACCTCCGTGCCGCGCTCGCTGTCGACCGCCGCGCCGAGCCCGCCCAGGATCACCACCCGCTTCCCCGCCTGGATCTGCGCCTGCAGCCAGTACAGATACTGCTCCGCCTCGCGGAGCCGGTCGTCCCCGAACCAGGTGATGATCCCCAGGTAGCGCTGCATCTCCGCGGCGGTGGGCAAGGGCTCGGTGTGCACGTCGAGGTAGTGGAGGCGCAGCCCCAGGTAGTTGAGCGGCATCTCGGCCAGGGTGTGGATCAGGTTGCTGCGCGCCGGGAGCACGTCGGCGTTCGGCGGGGCCTCGCTGCTGTCGTAGAGCGCTAAGACGGTGCGCGAAACGAGCTGGGGCTGGGCCTCGCCCGCGCGGCGCTCGGCCAGGAAGCCAAGCACTGCCAGCCCGAGGGCCGCCGCGAGCGCTGCCGCCAGCGAGCGGGTTGCGGTCATTCCGCGCCTTCCCTTTCCTGGAGGCGCGCCACAGCGGCCTCCCGTGTCGCCGCGAGCTGGAGCACCTGGTCCAGGTGGGTTAGAGCGAAGAGCTCCTGCACCGGCGGCGACACGGCGTAGAACGCGACCCCGCCCCCGCGCGCCCGGGCCTGGCGCAGCAGGTGGACCAGAGCGCCGAGCCCCGTGCTGTCGAGATACGACACCTGGCTCAGGTCGAGGAGGAAGCGCGTTACCCCTGCGGCCAGCAGCTCGGCCACGAGCGCGCGGAAGGCATCGGCCGCCTCGATCGTGAGCTCGCCCAGCGGCACGAGTTCGGCCGCGGCCTGTCCATCGGGCAGGCGGAACCGCTGGTGCCGGAGCCCCTCACGCCCCGCTGCTGCAGCCACTGGCGCTGCCGGCGCGGGCGCGCCCCTACCCTCAGCGCGAGGCGCGCTCCGCCCCGTGCGGAACACCAGGCACGTGCGGCCGACCGTGATGCGGTCGCCGTCGCGGAGCGGGTGGGTGCCCACGATCCGCTTGCCGTTGACGAACGTCCCGTTGGCGCTGTTCAGGTCGCACACCACCGGCTGCCCATCGACGTAGGCGAAGCGGAGGTGGTGGCGGGAAACCGTGGGATCGTTGAGCCAGAGATCGTTCTCGCGCGCCCGCCCGACCGTGAGCCCGCGGGGGCCGAGATGCTTCTCCTCTCCGGTCGGCAGGACGAGCCGGGCCTCGCTCTCCCCAGACCCCTCGGTAGCTGTCGTCTCAGGGGACACCGTGCTCAGCTGACCGTCTCCGTTCCCAGCCGCTAGCCCTTCGCCAGATCTGGCGTAAGCCCGGCACTGCGGCGATCGGCTCAGCAGCATGGGGCTATGGAGGTCCAAGCCGACCGCAGGAAGCTCAAAATAAAACTAAACTACAACGCGCCGCCCCCCGCTGACCTTGCACGCCGGCGTCAAACGTGCAATGGTGTTACCAAGTTCAATGCTCGAACTCTAGCATTCAGCTCAACGCTCGGTCAAGCAAGGGAAAGGCGGGAGTGCTTCCCGCCGGTGCGAGAGGCTGACGGGATGAGCGCGGAGAGACCCAACGCGATACGCGAGCGTGGCGCGCGCGGCTGGCTGCGTAGCCGCCCCGAGCGGCGGCTGCAGCTACCGGACGCCGGCCAGCGAAGCCTGCGCAACACGTCACTCGATCGCTCCCGGCTGCGTGTCCGCGGCGACGGACGCTTCACCTTAAGAGTGAGAGGAGCTCCCTATGTACCTCGCGACCGCCCTGGCTACGGCGTTCTTCTGGACCGTCGCGCTCCATCCCTTCCCGCTCGCGCTCCCGCCTGCCCTCCTCAGCGCCCCACCCGGCACGGCGCTGGCCCAGGCCACGGCCGAGAGCTTCGTGCTCCAGGGGAACACCAAGCTGGAGAGCGGCGATTACCGCGGCGCCATCGCCGACTTCAACCAGGCGCTCCAGCTCAATCCCAACGCCGCCGAGGCCTACCTCGGCCGCGGCATCGCCCGCAGCAACCTGCACGACTACCTCGGCGCGATCGACGACCTCACGCGGGCGCTGCAGCTCAACCCCGCCGAGAGCGAGGCCTACTTCTTCCGGGGCGATGCGCTGCTCAACCTGCGCGCCTACCGCGACGCCCTTGACGACTTCACCCGCGCGCTGCAGGCCGACCCGAACAACGCCGACGCCTACGTCGGGCGCGGCCAGGCCCGCCGCGCCCTGGGCGACACGGCCGGCGCCCTGCAGGACTTCACCCAGGCCCTCACCGTCAACCCCCAGAGCGTCGACGCCTACCTCGCCCGCGGCGAGCTGCGCTTCACCCTGCAGGACTTCCAGGGGGCGGTCGAGGACCTCACCCAGGTCCTGCGGCTCAACCCTAACGCCGAGGCCGAGGTCTACATCCTGCGGGGCGCCGCCCGCCGCGAGAGCGGGGACCAGGCCGGGGCGCGGGAGGACTTCCAGCGCGCGGCCGACCTCAGCGCGCCGCGCTAGCGCCTTATGTCGCGGTGGCACGGCGGGTTCCCTACCCGCTGTTTCCTCGGCGCTCAGAGCGGAGACGCACATCGTACGGTATCGAACGCACAGGACCTATGCCGGCGTGAGCCAGGGGGCCGCGGCCGTGCTGCTGCTCGCCCTGCCCCTCGTGGGCTGCCGGGCCGCGCCCGGCGACCGCGCGGCCCCGGCGCGGCCGCCGGCGGTGGCCAACCGGCCAGTCGCCACTCATGCGGCGGCCGGCGGTGAGGAGGGGGCTATGCCGCGGTTCCCGTGGCCGCGCTGGCTCGGCGGCACGCCGGCTGCCCTCGCCATCGGGACGCGCGCCCGCCCCTTCGCGCTCTACTACGGCTGGCCGAGCGCGGTCAACGGCGCCGACGGCGATATCGCCGCGGCCGCGGCGACGTTCGCCCGCTACGCCGTGGTCATCCTCGGCGATGGGCTGCAGCGCGACGACCATCCGGACCACGCGCGGACGGCGGCCATCATGCGTCGCCTCCAGGAGCTGGGCACGACGCGAGTCTTCGGGTACGTCGACCTCGGCGTGCACACCCAGAACCTCCCCCTGGACACCATCCTCCAGTCCGCGCAGGCCTGGCAGCGCCTGGGGGCCACGGGCATCTTCCTGGACGACGCCGGCGCGGACTTCGGCGTCGACGCGGCCCGCCGTGATGCGGCTGTCGGCGGCATCCGGCGCCTGGGGCTGCGCGTCATCCTCAACGCGCACGCCCCCGACGACGCCTTCCGCGGCCAGGTCGCGCTCGGCCCGGGCGACGGCTACCTGTTCGAGGCCTTCCAGGTCGCGGACGGCCACGTGCAACCCGCGCCGCTCGCGTTCGCCAAGGCCGACCGGGTCCTGGCGCTCGCGCTGGCCAGCGGGGCCGCGGTGTATGCGGTAGCGACCGGCCCCGCCGACGATCCCGGCTTCGCAACCAAGTATGCCTACGCCTGGTGGTCGGCGCTGCTCTACGGCTTCGACTACTTCCAGTACACCACGCTCGACTACGGCGCGCGCACGGCCCAGCTCGCGTGGCACGACCCGACGCCGCCGGACCTCGGCAGCCGCTACCTCGAGCCTGAGGTGCGCCACGCCTGGGCGGAGGGCCTCCACCGGCGCGCTACCGACCGCGGCGAGATCCGCGTGACCAGCGGCGCCACGCTCGGGGGCGCGTTCCTTCCCCGAAGCGAGTGAGGGGCTCAGCCGCCCGCCTGGCCGGCGCCACGGGACGCACGCGTCCGGCGCTCCGGCGCCCCCGCAGCGCGCTGCGCGGCCTCGGCGGTCGCCTGGAGGACGACGATCGTCTGGTCGTCGGACTGCGGCTCGTTCTGGACGAACCGATCGACCGCCGCCCCGATGTCGTCGAGGATGTGCTCGGCGGGCAGGTGCGCGCTGGCGCACAGGGCCTGCTGGAGGCGCGCCAGGCCGAAATACTCCCCCGCGGCCGACTTCGCCTCCGTGAAGCCGTCGCTGTAGATGAGCACGACATCGCCCGGGTAGAGGGCGACGTCGCGGGCGCCGCCCTCGCACTCCTCGAGGATCCCGAGGGGCAAGGCGTCGCCCGCCAGCGCCTCCACTGCGCCGGTGGCCCGGCGCCACAGCAGCGGCTCGCAGTGCCCGCAGTTCAGGTAGGTGAGCGTGCGCCGCGCGGGATCGAGCAACCCGAGGAAGAGCGTGGCGAACATGTTGGTGTTGGTGAAGTCGTCGTAGAGCACGCGGTTGCAGTGGCGCACCGCCGCCGCCAGCGCCGCGCCGCGCTGCACCTCCGCGCGCAGGAGCGTGCGGACAACCCCCATCAGCAGGGCAGCCGGCACCCCCTTGCCGCTCACGTCGCCCAGGAAGAGCGCCAGGCGGCCGTCGGCGAGGCGGAGCGCGTCGTAGAAGTCCCCGCCCACGTCGCGGGCCGGCACGCAGGCGGCGGCCAGCGCGAAGCCGGGAACCGTCGGGAGCTGGCGCGGCATCAGCGTCATCTGGATCGACCGCGCGATCTCCAGCTCGCGGCGCAGCCGCTCGCGCTGGGCCAGCTCGGCATACAGGCGCGCGTTCTCGATCGCTACTGCGGCCTGGTCGGCGAACGCCGAGAGGAGCACGAGGTCCTCCTCGGTGAAAGCGCCGCCGACCAGCCGGTTGTCCACATACAGCACCCCGCGGAGCTGCTCCCGCACCTTGAGCGGGACGCAGAGGATGGAGCGCAGGCTGTGGATGACCACGCTGGCGTAGGCCTGATACGCCTGCTCCGTGGAGGCGTCGTTGATCAGCCGGGGCACCCCGTGGAGCGCCACCTCGCGCACGATCCGCCGGCTCGTCTGGAAGTCGTCCGCGGTGATCGTGCGGCGGTCGAGGTTGCGCGCCGCACGGACCACGAGGTTGCCGTGCTCGTCGAGCAGCATGATGGAGCCGCGCTCCGCCCCCGTCACGGCGAGGAGGTTGTCGATCACCAGGTTGAGCACCTCGTCGAGCACCAGCGACGAGTTGATCACCTGGCCGATGCGGCACAGGCTCGCTAGGCGCGCGGTAAGGTCGCGCTTCACCATCGGCCTCGCGGGAGCGCCTCACGGCCACGCCGGTTGACCAATTGACGCGCGGCAGAACTCCCGGCTAGACTGCATTATACGGGTTCGGCATAGACGGCCGTGGGGTCGCGCCGCGCGCCAGGCAGCGCCAGCCCCGGCGGCTGCCGGCGCCAGCGTACAGCTCCGGTCGCTGCGGCGGGCCAGCGCGCCGGCGCCGCGGGAGGGCGCACAATGGACTGCACCGTGGAGCAGCGCGGCGACCTGGCGATCATCGGCGTCCGCGGCGACCTCCAGGCCACGACGGTCGACCACTTCCAGGCCACCGTTGACCGCCTGCTCGGCGCCGGCACGCGCTACTACGTCATCGACCTGGCGGAGCTGGGCGGCCTCGACAGTGCCGGGCTGGCCGCGCTCATCCGCCTCTACAAGCGCGTGCGCCTGGGAACCGGTGACGTGTGCCTGGCCCAGGTGCCGTCGCCGGTCCAGCGGCTCCTCGACCTCACGCGCCTGAGCCGCGTCTTCGAGACCTTCCCCACCGTGGCGGAGGCAGCCGCCGCGCTCGAGGCGCCCGACTGACCCCCTATGGGCAGCGAGGCCGCCTTGGTCATCGACAGCCGGCTGGCGGAGATCGCGCGCGCGCGGCAGTGGCTGCGGCGCCACGCGCGCGCCGCTGGCCTCGCGGAGCGGGAGATCCGCGACCTCGAACTCGTGCTCTCCGAGGCCTGCACGAACGTGATCCAGCACGCCTACCACGGCCAGCCCCACTACCCCATCGCCCTGCACCTCACGATCGACGAGACGAAGCTGACGCTCGTCATCCGCGACGTGGGGACGAAGTTCGACCTGAGCGCCTACACCCCCCCGGATCTCGACCAGCCGCAGGAGCGCGGCTACGGCGTGTTCATCATCCGCAGCCTGATGGACGAGGTGCACTACGATACGGCGGGAGAGCAGGGCACCACCCTCACGCTGGTGAAGTATCGCTCCCGCCCCACGGCCTAGCGCCGTGGCCGCCCGGAAGGAGCACGAGGGCCATGCACGAGCTACGGGCGATCATCCTCGCCGGCGGCAAAGGCAAGCGGATGCGCTCGGACCTGCCCAAGGTGCTGCACCGGCTGCACGGCAAGCCGCTGATCCAGCACGCCATCGACAACGTGCGCGCCGCGGGCATCGACGACATCATCGTCGTCGTGGGCTTCGGCCGCGAGCAGGTCATGGCGGAGCTGGGCGCGCAGGTGCGCTACGCCGTGCAGGAGCAGCAGCTCGGCACCGGGCACGCCGTCCAGCAGGCGCTGCCGCTATTGGCCGATGCTACGGGCGCGGTCGTCATCTGCTACGGCGACATGCCGCTGCTGAGCCCGGCCACGATCCGCGCGCTCGTGGCCGCCCAGCAGGCGCCCGGGGTAGCCGGGGCGATCCTCACGGTGGTGCTCGACAACCCGCCGGACTTCGGCCGCATCGTGCGCGACGCCGCGGGACAGGTGCAGCGGGTGGTGGAGGTGCGCGACTGCACGCCGGAGCAGCTCGCGCTCCGCGAGGTCAACGTAGGCGTGTACTGCTTCGACGTCGCGGCGCTGCGGTGGGCGCTGCCGCGCCTGCGCAACGAGAACGCCCAGCGGGAGTACTACCTCACCGACGTGGTGGAGCTCCTCGCCCGCGCGGGGCAGCGGATCGAGACCGTGTGCACCGCGAACCTGGAGGAGACGCTGGGGATCAACGACCAGGCCCATCTGGAGTTCGCCGAGCGGCTACGCGACATCGCCTACGCGGAGAGCCTCTACGAGCTCATCGACGCTGTGGTCGCGCTCGAGCGCGCGCAGCGCGCGCGCGGCCACGGGGCCGACGCGGGCGAGCAGGGGCGCTCAAGCCCGCCGGGGTGAAGCGCATCCACCGGCTGTCGGACGGCGCCTGGGCGGCGAGGTAGCGCGCGTCAGGGGGGTGGAGCCTCCCCGCGTTCTGCCTGCGCCTCCCGCAGCATCGCCAGCACCCGCTCGCGCGGCCGGACCGGGATGACATGGATGGGTAGCCGGTCCTCCAGCTGGAACTGCAGGACACGGTCGATCACCACGTCCAGAACCGCATCGGTGTCCGCGGCATCGACAGTAGCGATGAGCTCGATGCTCCCGGGCTCCTCGGGACTGCGCGCCACGCGGAAGGTAGCATCGGGGTAGTGCGCCCGCACCAGGGCCTTTAGCTCCTCGATAGCGGCTTGCATGCGCGGGCTGAGCTTTGGCGCTCGTTGGGTCTTCATCGTGGCTCCCCTCCCCCGCTCTGGATAGCTGAGACAAAGGCGCGGGCGCGGTGCAGGCTGCGCTCTGCCTCGGTACGCGTGACCGCATCCTCGTCATAGTCGGCCTTCCGTCGCAGCGCATGAGTCCGCTCCAGGACGCTGCGTAACGCAGTGGAGTAGTGCTTGCGCCGATGGATCAGCTGCCCCTCAAACTGGGCGGAGACAAACGCGTGACTCCACTGGTCGCCGCGGGGCCGAATGCCTGCCCGCTGCAGCGCCGCGATCGCCGCCTGGAAACAGGCGTAGTAGCAGCGGTTGGCACAGTTGTTATACCAGCCGTTGGCGAACTCCAGCTGTGCGCCGGCCAAGCTCTCCCGAGCCTTGTGGAGAAGCGGGTGGTCGCGCTCGAGCATGGTGGTAGTGTAGCAGAGCGCACTGCCGCCGCCAGATCCCGCGGCTCCGTCCTCCGCCAGCCGGCCAGCCGGAAACCGGGTGAGCTGGGACGGCGGGATAGCTCTTCTCGCCCCTCACCCGCGGTCGCTCGCTCGCTGCTGGGAGCGTCTCGCTACAGAGGCGAGCATGCTAGCGCGGTGCCGCACCGCGGGAGACGGACAGATGACCGGCGGCTACTGGCGGTTACTCAGCGCCATGGCGCTGAGCAGCGGGACCGCGAACCACACCGGCCCGACGCAGACGAGCCCCACACCTAGCGGCGTCACCACGATGGCGGTTCCGAGCATGACTGCCAGCACGAGCCACCAGAGGACCATCAACCCGAGACCGGTAGCGATGTAGCCGCGCAGCAGGTAGCCCACGCCCAGGAACCCGAGCCAGCCGCACAGCGCCTCCAGAACGACCGCCATTGCCCTCTCCGCCAGCTGGCGAGCTCTGCTGCTGACCGCCACGCCGCATGGCATCCATCGCCGCCGAGTCGGCCAGCAAGCCTGCCTCCGCTAGTGAGTAACCGCTGACCGCCGCGGCACCGCTCCCAAGCGGCCGCCAACGCCCTAGAGCGCCCCCTGGCCCCCGTCCAGCACGAAGGACTCTGCTCGTTTCAATCCCCCTCGGGGGATTAGCGCCTTTTCAAGCTACTCGCGCGCGCGATGGCTGCGCGAGATCCTGTGTGCTGTTTCAATCCCCCTCGGGGGATTAGCGCCTTTTCAAGGGGTGGTGCTGGCGCTGCCGGCCAGCAACAGAATGATTCACCTCGTTTCAATCCCCCTCGGGGGATTAGCGCCTTTTCAAGGCCGGCGCCAGAGGAGGAGGCGATGGACACGGTAGCAGTGGCAGGTTTCAATCCCCCTCGGGGGATTAGCGCCTTTTCAAGGAGGAGGCATGACAGGGGAAACGGCAGCTGAAATCATCCGCGTTGTTTCAATCCCCCTCGGGGGATTAGCGCCTTTTCAAGACGCCGGCGGCCGTTCCGGCCGCTGGTACCTGACCATGCTCCGGTTTCAATCCCCCTCGGGGGATTAGCGCCTTTTCAAGGTACCGGGTGAACCCCGCGTTGCCGCCGCGGGCCCGCTCCCGCGCGTTTCAATCCCCCTCGGGGGATTAGCGCCTTTTCAAGGGGTCGGGTCAAACGGGATGGTGACCCGCGGGCCCGTGTCCGCGGTGGTTTCAATCCCCCTCGGGGGATTAGCGCCTTTTCAAGCACGGGAGCCGAAGTACGAACCAATCTTCGCCAGTCGAGCGCGCGAGTTTCAATCCCCCTCGGGGGATTAGCGCCTTTTCAAGCCGCGCGGGGGATATCGCCCGCGACCCAGAGGGAGAGGGATAGCACTTGTTTCAATCCCCCTCGGGGGATTAGCGCCTTTTCAAGTATTGCGTCTCGCCCAGACTTCCTGCTCCGGGTCCCGGAAGGTTTCAATCCCCCTCGGGGGATTAGCGCCTTTTCAAGAGGCCCCGCGGCGCTCACGCAGCATTCTTTGCTGTCATAGCTTGTTTCAATCCCCCTCGGGGGATTAGCGCCTTTTCAAGCCGGCCATGTTGCGCGCGTCCTACGCGCGGCCGGAGTGCCGGTCGTTTCAATCCCCCTCGGGGGATTAGCGCCTTTTCAAGGTCGGGTACAACAGCATGAACCATCCCATCGCGTCGTTCCTAGTTTCAATCCCCCTCGGGGGATTAGCGCCTTTTCAAGCCGGCGCCAGAAAGGAGGAGGCATGCTATACCGGGTGAATCCCGCGTTTCAATCCCCCTCGGGGGATTAGCGCCTTTTCAAGGCGGCGTTCCAACGGCCGAAGGAGGACGCCGATGGCTGACGTGGTGTTTCAATCCCCCTCGGGGGATTAGCGCCTTTTCAAGACGTCCAACAGTCGCGCGATGTCTTCCACACGCCAGGCTCGCTCGTTTCAATCCCCCTCGGGGGATTAGCGCCTTTTCAAGCACGCGCCAGTTTCGTCGTTCCGATGCTCGCGGCAGTAGAGTCTAGGTTTCAATCCCCCTCGGGGGATTAGCGCCTTTTCAAGGTCCGCGAACATGTCGCGCACCTCGAGCGCCGCTAGCCCGGGGTTTCAATCCCCCTCGGGGGATTAGCGCCTTTTCAAGCCACCCGCCGGCAGCCCCGTGCCGGTGCGGGTCCCGCGCCCGCTTGCGAGCACCCCCTCACACCACATAGTACGCCGCCGCTCGCTCCGGCGGCCCGCCCCCTACCCCCTCGATCCGCCGCACGCACCCCTCGCACAGCCGATAGTATCGCACCAGATCCACCCCGGGCTCCACCAGCCGCTCCAGCCGCTGCCGCAGCCACACGTACTCCGCGTCCGTCAGGTCGCACTCGAACACACTCCGCTGAACCGCCCGCCCAAATCCCTCCAGCAGCTTGTGCACCCGCAGCCGCCGCCGGTCGTCCCGAATGTCGTAGCTCACCACCACCAGCATCTCACCGGACCACGAACGGCAGGTAGACCGCCTCGCGCCCCAGCAGCACGCGCGCGAGCTGCCGTGCCTGCAGCTCCAGACACCGCCGGTACGTCACCTGCTCCCCCGTCCGCGGGTGCTGCACCCGCGTGTTCAGCCGCGCCTCGTACTGCTCCACGAACCGCCGCTTGCCCTCCTCTCCCAGGTACACCCCGCCTTTGTCCCCCAGCCGGAAGTGCTCGGCCCGCACCTGGCCGGTGTTCACCAGCCGCAGCACCACCGAATCCACGATCACCGGCCGAAACTCCTCCATCAGGTCCAGCGGTAGGGCCGGCCGCGAGTAGACCACCGCGTGCAGAAACCCGATGTGCGGATCAAGTCCCACCACCTGCACCGCCGCCTGCACCCCGTGCAGCAGCAGCGTGTACCCGAAGCTCAGTAGCGCGTTCACCGGGTCGGGCGGCGGCCGCCGCGCCCGCGTGACGAACCCCAGGTCCTGGCGCAGCACCTCCCGGAACGCCCGGAAGTACTGTGCCGTGCCGTGTCCCTCCGCCGCCAGCACCCCGCCGAGGTGCGTCGCGCGCCCCACCCGCCGCAGGCTCCGCTCCAGCCCCTCCACCGCCTGCTCCAGCGCCGGCAGCGCCCGCTCTCGCGCATAGCGCCGCAGCAGCGTCCGCTCGTTCAACAGCTTGCCCAGCGCGAACCGCCGCGCCAGCGCCAGCCGCCGCTCCGCATCGCGCGCGTGCTCGAGCTGCCGCAGCCGGAGCTCGCCGAACCGCGAGGCGGGGGCCACCAGGCGCCCGTAGTAGCGCCCCTCCACCGTCAGGAACACGGTGTCGATCCCCCGTTGCAGCAGCGCCTCCAGCGCCGGCGTCGTGACCTGCACGTTCCCGTAGATCACCACCTGCTCCAGCCGCAGCAGGGGCACCCGCGTGAGCGGCACGCCCTCCCGCGTTACCACCAGCGTCTCGCCCTCCCTACGCAGGACGGTTCCCTGCTCGACCAGATAGAGCACGGCCATCGTCGCCCACCCGGGCCCGCCCCAGCCCCATCGTCGTCTTGTGCCCCACCCCACTGTAGAAGGCGTACGCCGCCAGCAAGTGGACCTGCCGCAGCTCGTGCGCCGCCGGCCCCAGCGCCAGGTACTCGCACTCGCCCACGAACCCCACTTGCTTCCCGCCGCCGAGCGCCGCCAGCCGCGTCGCCAGGCGGTAGCGGCTCACCGCCAGCCCCGTGGCCGCGAACGCGCTTATCGCCTCCTCGAGGCCCACCGGCGCGAAGGCGTTCCACCGCTCCAGCAGGCTGCCGAACACCAGCCCGGGCAGCGGCAGCGGCACGTGCCGCCCCTCGGAGCGGAAGGTGGTGGGCGAGGCGAACACCAGCGCCACCCGCGCCGGCGGCGCCGCGCGCGCCAGCAGGTACTGCGCGGCCAGCGCCTCGTAGCTGTCCTGCCCCGCCCACGCGTGCTGCTCCCGCGTGGTGTACACCTGCTCCACGCGGAACGCCCCGCGCTCCAGCGCCACCCACTCGGGCAGCGCTGGCAACACCCGCTCTAGCAGGAGCGCCGACAGCGGCTCGGTCAGGCTGGTGAAGCGCAGGTGGTACCGCTCGCCGGCCCGGCAGACCGTCTGCCGCTGGCCGGCCACCACCCCCTCCTCGAGGAACGCCGCCGTGAACGGCTTGCTGCGCTGGTCCGCGTGCAGCGCTGCCGCCAGCGCGGCATCGGCTGCCGCCACGCGCGCCAGGAACAGCGCGTGGACGGCCCGCCCTAGACTTGGCGGCAACACCAGGTCCTCGCGCGGGCTCACCGCTACCACCGCGCTCAGCAGCATCTCAGGCCTCCTCTTCCAGCCTCGCCAGGAGCAGCTCGCGGAGCTGCGCGAAGGGGTCGTCCTCCGGAGCGAGCCCTAGCTGCTCCAGCAGCGTGCGCAGATCGTCCAGTAGGTCGCGGTCCGCGCCGTAACACTGCCGGATCGCCGCCTCCGAGACTCCCTCGAACCCGTGCGCGCCGATGCTCCGGTTACGCAGATCGGCCAGCTCCTCCAGCTGGTCTAGGAGCGCTGCCACAGCGCTGAAGCGGGCGCGCGCCGCCTCGTCGCCGTGGCAGCAGAGGTAGTCCAGCAGGTGGCGCAGCACGGCCAGCGTGGGAGGGCGGCGGTAGTCTAGCACGCGGCCCTTATAGGGCTGCTGCATGTGGGCGTGCAGCGCCGGGTTGGCCTCGATGCGCTCCACGAACGCCGGGTGGGCCTTCCCGTTCGTCGCATCGGTCGGCAGCCCCAGCTCGTGCTCCACGACCCAGCGCAGCACCGCCTCCTGCAGCCGGAACAGCCGCAGCAGGAAGTCCACGTACCGCCCCGCCTTATAGGTGAGGCAGAGGTTGTGGTACAGCTCGCGGATGAGCGCCCGCGCATCCCGCTGCACCAGCCCGTCCAGGTCGGCACGCAGCCGCCGTGCCTGCTCGCGCAGCTCGCCCCGCGCCTTGCGCAGCACCTCGTCCTCGAGCACGCGGATGGCCGTGTCGAAGTCGAAGTGCAGGCGGTACTGGCCGTGGGCCGCAAGGCCCACCAGCGCCGTATCGGCGCCGAGCTCGCGTAGCAGCGCCGCCGCGCGGCCGAACTCGCCATACGCAACCTGCTGGCGGACCTGCGCCCGCAGCAGCCCGCGCCGGAGCTGGTCGCCGATATCGCTGGGCACGACGTGCCGGCTGCCCTCGGGCACGTAGAGCGGGTGACACTTCTCGGCATAGCGCTCCACCGCGCGCAGCAGCAGGGCGAAGTTGGCCGCCGGCACGCCGCCCACCGGCGAGACGTAGCAGGCGTCCCACCGCTCCGGCGCTAGGCGCGCGGCGCGAAGTCGCTCGCCGAAGAACTCGTACATCCCGTCGTAGTAGCTCGGGTTCTGGCGGATCTCGACGCAGCAGACGTCCTCGACGTGGCCGCGCGGCTCCTTCGCGGGGGGAAAGCGCTCTTTGAGGTAGCGGCACAGCACCTCGGCGAGGTGCACCGTGTCGCGCGCCCGGTGCGGGCCGGCCGACGCGTCCTGATTGGTCGCGAACAAGTACACTGTGACCAGGACGCGGCGCTCAGGCTTTCCGCGCGCGAGCACATGCTCCAGGCCCGCCTCGATGATCGGCGCCGTGATGCGGTCGCGGTAGGCCTCGTACTGATTGCGGATCTGCTCGCCCAGGGCTCGCGCCTGGTCGGCGGGCAGCGGCTGCCCGTCGAGGTACACATCGCGATTCCCGACGTTGGCCAGATAGAGCGCGTGCTGGGTAGCGACCATCTCTCTTCTCCTCAGGCGTGTCGGCACGCCAGCAGCGTCAGACAGCATGGAGCGCGAACCGGGCCCACCCCAGGGGCTGCTCCGGCGTGTTGCCCCGCTCGACCAGGCGCCGCGTCTTGGGGAAGACGCCGGCGTTCCGCCCCCGGTCGAGGCGGTAGCGCGCGACCAGCGCCGGGAAGTCCGGCGCGGCCCGGAGGAGGAGCCCCAGGGTCTTGGCCGTCCAGCCGGTGCCCCACCCAAGCTGCACCAGGCCCTCGTGCGAGGCAGCGCTGGCCGCCTGCTTGGCGAGCTGGTCATAGAAAGCGGCCAGAGCGGGCAGCCGGGCCTCGGCGTAGAAGCGCGCTTCCGCCTGGGCCAGCGCCCGCGCGAAGGCCGTACAGTGGCGGGCCACCTGGGCCAGCCAGGCGCGCTGCGAGCCGAAGTCGGGTTGGCGAACCCGACAGAGATGCTCATCGAGCGCCAGGGTGCCGGCCAGCCGCGTTCCCGCAGGGAGCGCCTCCAGGTACCAGCGGAAGCCCTGGCCCTTGGGCTCCAGCCGGCCACCGCGCAGGGAGTAGACGGCAGCCACCGTCAGCTCCACCGCGGGCTCGCCCACCACCGTGAGGTCGGCCACCCGCAGCGCTCGCAGCAGGTCGTGGTGAGGGTCCGGGCCGAAGAGCTGGCGCTCTAGCGGCCGCGCCGCGAACTGGCTTCGCTTGTCTAGGTTCTGGGTCGCGAGCGGGCGGCCTGCCGCGCTCGCCTGCTGCCAGGCCAGGGCCGTGCGCAGCGCGCCCTTGAGGGTGCTGCCCGGCAGGTAGGGGCGCTCGTGTACATCGCGCGCGCAGGGCAGGATCTCGCGCAGCGCCGCGCCCCCACCGCGCAGCCGGAGCCGGTAGCGCGCGCAGGCCGCATAGGCCGTGCGCGGCAGCTCGGCGACCGGCTCGCCCGTCAGCGCTCGGGCGAGCGCCGCCTCGGGGAGGTGCGCCAGCACCCGGTCGATGTCGAGCACCCAGACCTCGCCGCCGTCCACGGCGAAGTCGTAGCCGGCGAGCAGGCGCGGCCCGCCCGCCCCCACATGGAGCGGCGTGAGCAGCTCCAGCTCCACTCGCCAGCGGGTCAGCAGTCGGCCATCAGCCATGGGACTCCTCCGCTAGCCGCACAGAAACGGGAAAGGCCAGCCCGTAGCGGTAGACGGGATGGGCGGTGAAGCCAGCGGGCGTCACCTCGGCTAGCGCCCCGCGCACCGCGGCCCGCGGAGCCAGCAGCGACCCCTCGGCGATCATCCGCACCTCGCGCCGCCGCAGCATCGGCCCATCGGGCGAGGCCAGCCAGCCGTAGCGCGCGATGAGATCGAACCGCGCGGGCTCGTCGAGCACGCCCGCCGTCAGCTCGTCGCGCGTGGGCCAGTAGAGGGCGAGCGTGAGCAGCGCATCCGCTGCCGCGGCCGCCTCGCGGGCCGGCGGCACGGGCCAGTCCAGCTCCTGGGCGGGCTGCGGGGTGAACTGGCCGTAGCCCGCGCTGCGCCGGCCGCCCAGGCCGGCATCGCCGAGCACGGCCAGCGCCTCCTCCACCAGGTCGCGGTAGGTCGTGTCGCGCCACTCGACCAGGAAATAGAGCCCGCAGTCCGCGCGGAAGACGAGCCGCCCGCAGCGGTAGACTGCCGAGGCCGCGGAACAGCGGTCGACGGTCACGCGCGGCACCTCGCCCTTCCACCACAGCGCCCGGGCGACGCCCTCCGCTCCCGCCGGGGGTAGCAGGGGGCTGAGGCGCTCCCGCTCGGCGCGCGACAGCCAGGCTTGGCTCTCGGGCAGGAAGTTGGCCGCGTCCAGCTCGGCGGTCAGCGCCTCGCCAGCGAGCCAGTGCGCCAGCAGCGCACGGGAGACGAAGCGCGTCTGCTTCAGTCGCTTCGCCGCCTCCGGATCCAGCGGGCCGGGCGAGAGCATGGGCCGCGGGAAGAACAACACGTCGCCCGCGTAGGGGAAGCACGAGCTGAGGCGGAACGGCGGCTCCGCCGCGTCGCGGAACGCCGCCAGCAGGCCTGCAAGCGTCGCCTCACCCCAGCCCTCGCGCACCGTCGCGCACAGGGCGCTGAACAGCGAGTCGGAATGGAAGATGTCGGCAGTCTCCTCGATGCCTACCCCGCGCTCACCGAAGTGGAACGGCCCGCGCGGCACCAGGCGGTAGACATAGACCGGTGCCATCGCGCTAGCCCACCGAGATCTCGCGGCCGAGCCAGGCCACGACGTCGTCCAGCTCGGCGAGCAGCCGCTCCACGGAGGCGAACTGGCGGACGTCGCGCAGCTCCTCCGGCAGCGCGTAGGTCTCGCGGGCCTTGGCGAACAGGCGCAGGTCAGTGAAGCGCACCTTGCCGCCCCCGCGCGAGCCCAGGCCGCCGAGATAGTCGTCCTCGAGCAGCTGCAGTGCGTTCGCCAGCGTGCGGAAGCGTGCCAGATCCTCTGCCTCGTAGATGCTGTAGATCAGCTCGAACGGCTGAAAGACCGCCCCCGCGGGCACGCGCTCGATCTGGCGCGGCGTGGCGGCTGAGGTCACGCGGTCGATGGCCGCCTCCCACTTGATCTCGGTGAAGGGGAAGTCGGTGCGGGCCTGCTCCAGCCGGCGGGCGCTCGCCTCGTCGAGGTATACGTCGCGCACGACCAGCCGGGTGGGCGCGAGCGGCTCGCTCTCGCCCGGCACGCCGAAGATAGGGCAGACCGCGCACTGCCGGTACGCGGCGGGGTTCCGGTCGATAGCCTTGCAGACGTGGATGAAGACCCCCTGCCCGATGCGCTGGTTCTGCTCCACGCCGTGCGCCCGCTCTACCAGCGAGCGCAGCTTGCCCTTGAGCGACGAGCCGGGCAGGTAGGGCCGGTTGGTGAGCACATCGCGGATCACCGGGCTGTCCACGCCGCCGATCGCCAACGGCCCGGCGGCGCCGCCGATGTGGAGGCCGGTGACCACCTCCACCGCCCCCTGCAGGAACACCCGTCCATAGAGCGTCACGCTCCGGTTGCCGTTAGCCACAGGTCCCCTCCTCTCCCGCGCTCACTGCCCGCCGTAAGCGCGATGGTAGGCCAGGATCGCCTCGAAGAAGTCCACGAAGTGCTGGAAGCGCTGCCGGTCCGCGCCCACCTTCTTGATAGCCGGGGCTAGCACCTGGCGGAGGTTGTCGACGCCGCTCCCCGCGCGCGCCGATTGATAGGCGAGCTTGGGTTCCAGGAGCTGCAGCTCGCGCACGCAGCGCCGTTCGGTGTCCTTCTCCTCGTCGGTGTGCACCTCGGGCGGCCAGCGCATCTCGAGCTTGCGCACGGTGCCGAAGATGGCACGGATCTGGCTCGTGCTGAGCTTGTCGCGCTCGTTGTTCGAGGCCGGCCGCGCCAGCGCCTGCCCGACCCGCTCGGCCACCTGCACTAGCGTCTGGGCGTCGCCGTCCACGATGATGGCGTGCAGCTCCCCATCGCTCGGCTTCGGGAAGCTATCGCCCGCCTCGCCCGGCCGGCCAGGAGGGCGACCGCCGGGCCCCGGGCGGCCGCCCGGGCCTGCCGATCCACGCATCCTGAGATTCATCGCTCCTCCTCCTTCCGCACGAGTAGCTCGGCCCAGCGCGCGGCCAGGCCGAGCGTCCGGATCGCCTGGGGCTGTAGCAACACCTGGGGCAGCGCGGCCACCTGCTGCTGCGCCGGGGGGTGCAGCCGCTCCGCCAGGCGCGTCAGCATGTAGGCCGCGACCCACATCCAGCGGCCGTAGGGTACCTGTCCCGCGGGCGTGGCCCGGCGGCGGGGCTGCGCCCGCGCGGCCTCATAGAGCCGAGCGATCTGCGCCAGGGCATGGATGAGCGCCCGCGGCACGCCCTGCTCTTCGACTAAGGCGCGCAGATCGCTCGCCCGCGCCGCCGCTGCGGCCAGATCGTCCCAGCTCACGGTGTAGCCGAGGAAGTCGAGCGCATCCTTGACGATGCGGCCATTGGCCTGGCGCGCCTTCGCCCGCTCCAGCGCCGCGCCCGCGCGCTCCGCCGCCTGGTAGAGGGGGAAGTGCTCCTCCTCTAGGCTGAGGCCGCCGGAGAGGTGCAGCGCGGGGTTGCCGGCGGCGAAGCGGCCGAAGTCGCGGCGGATGGCCTGGGCGAGCGAGGGGAGCTGGTCCCAGGCGCCGACGATGAACAGATCGTCGCCGCCGGAGTAGATCACGTAGACGGTGTCCGCGGGCGCGGCCGGCGCGTTGTGCTGCCGCGCGAGCACCGCGAGCCAGCCCTCGAAGTACAGTCGCAGCAGGAAGCTGAGGTGAGCCATGCGTGAGAGGGTGGCCAGCTCGCCCAGGCCGCGGCCGAAGAGCGCGCCGAGGTCGTCCACGTCCATGCGCAGCACGCCGAGCCGCCGGACCCCCTGCGCGGCGCGCGCGAGGTCGGCGAAGTCGGCGATCGCGCCGTCGGCGGTATGAGGCGTGACGTTGGCCAGCAGGTAGTACCCTAGCGCCAGCTCGCGCCCGGCCGCCTCGGCAGCGGCGCGCGTGGTCGCGTTGAGGAAGTGGGTATCCTGCAGGGTATAGAGGGTGCCCGCGCCCAGGGTGGGCGCCGCGCGGCGGAGCGCGGCCCCATCGGCGAACAGGCGGAGCTCTAGGCCGAGCGCGCGCAGCGTGTCTTGGTAGTCACGCGCCGGGCCCGCCGGTAGCTGCTCGTCTACCTGGCCGAGGTAGAGGTAGCGCGCCTCGCGCAGGTCGGCGCCCAGCTCCTCGAGGCGGAGACAGAGAGCGCACTTGCGCTCCTCAGGCGCGGCCGGCGGGCCCGGCGGGTAGGGGCCCTCGCGGCGGCAGACCACGCAGCCCCGCTCGCTTCCGCCCATCCCCTGCGGGGCAAAGACCGCGGCGTGCAGCTC
>Ga0070739_10000780_pt1 | contig 54738 bp, 54 predicted proteins | sample Coa_R1_7_FD_66445 | JGI IMG/M metagenome (GOLD analysis project Ga0070739, IMG submission 66445) | Surface soil microbial communities from Centralia Pennsylvania, which are recovering from an underground coalmine fire - Coalmine... | ecosystem: Environmental > Terrestrial > Soil > Unclassified ...
AGCTCGAGCCCCAGCTCGCGGTAGTAGCCCCGCTCCAGGCCGATGTAGATGCCGGAGTCGGAGATGCTCGCCAGCACGCCCACGCGCACGGTGACCGGGGGCGAGAGGGGCACGGGCAGCGCGCGGGCAGGAGCCTCGGTCCCGCTGGCGCCAGCGGGAGCGCCGCTTGGGGCGCCGGCCGGGCTGCTGGGGGGCGCCGCGGGCGCCGGGGGCGGCGCGGCAGGCCCCGCCGCCTGGCATCCCAGTAGGGCTATGGCCAGGAGACCGCCCCACAGAGCTTGGCGCACACCACCCATGGTTCCTCCTGCAGTCGTCGCAGATGGCTCTATCATGCGGGGCGGCAGCGGGCGTGTCAAGGCAGCACATCAACGTGAAGATGCTGTATCCGAGGAACGCTGCCGGCGCTGCTGCTCCCTAGCGTCCTGTGCTCGGCCGCAGTGTGCGTGCCAGAGGTAGTGCGTGTGACGCAGCGCACGCACTACTCGTACGGGCCGAGCCGCGCGATGGCGCGCTCGACGAACGTGCTGTCCACGAGGCGCTGCGGGTCGAAGCCCGCAGGGACGAGCTGCAGCCGGGCCCAGCGCTCGAGCACCGGCCGGAGCGGCTCGACGTTGATCGTCCCGTTCGGATCGAGGTAGGCCAGGCCCCCGCGCTCCTGGAGCGCCTGGAACAGCGGCGGCGGGATGCGCAGCGGCTCGGACAGCATGCCGATGATCGCCTCGCGATCCTTCCCGCGCGTGAAGGCGTCCTCGTAGTCGCGGATGGCGCGCACGAAGGCGCGCAGGAGCCGCTCGCCGGCGTCGCGGTCCCGCTCCAGCAGGTTCACGCCGTACAGCAGCACCCCGTAGGGCATGTCCGGATAGAGCTCCGCCATCGGCTTCCAGCGCGCCAGGAGGCCCTGCTGCTCGCCAACGGTGATGAGTGGCTCGCCGGAGCCCGCCACGTCGATGTGCCCGTTGCCCAGCGCCACGTTGATCTCCGGGAGGCCCATGGTGCTGATAGCGAGGTCCTCAGGTGCTAGGCCGGCCTTCTCGAACTCGAGCAGCAGGATCGCGTGCGGCAGGCTGCCCTCGGCGGTGATCGCGACGCGTACGGGGCGATTCAGCGTGGCGAGGTCCACGTAGCCGCCCGGCGGGGCAAGGTCCTTGCGCACGACGATGTTGGCCAGGTTCCGCCCGGGCTTGATCGCGCCGGCGCCGGCCACGATCCGAACTGGCAGCCCGCGCGCGATGGCGTTGACGAGGCCAGCCGTTGGCGCGACGGTTACGGCATCTACCTACCCTGCCGCGAGCTGGGGAACGCTCTCAGCGCCGCTGGCGATGTTGACGATCTCGAGCGCGAGCCCCTCCTCGGCGAAGTAGCCCCGCTCCTGCCCGATCAGGAAGGGCGCGAAGGCAAACGTCGGCACGCCGCCCACCCGCACGGTGGTGCGAGGTGCTGGGGATGCGACAGGGCCTATGCTAGCCGCTGGTGTAGCAGGCGGCGCGGCGGGCGCCGGCGGGGCGGCGCTCGAGGCGCATGCGGCTCCGGCCAGCGCGAGCGCGCACAGCGTCGCCATGAGCTCTGCTGGCCCGTGCCAGGTCCGCGGGCGGGGCACGCCGTTCAGCTGCTTCTCCATCCTCCGTTCCCCTCCAGATTCTCTGCTCGCCTCCGGCCCGCTCCGTCGCCACGCGGGTTCCGCGCCTGGCAGGTGCCCGTCCACCCATCGCGGCCTGAGGCGAGCCATGCATCGCGGCGACCTGCGGTGCACTCCCATCCGACGGCACGCGGCGTGCGCATCGGTTGCGCTGCCGTGACCTGAATCCCCGCGCGGCGCCGACACCGCGCGGGAGGGGCGGACGCTCCGGATGGAAACGGCGCTAGGCGTCCAGCGGCAGCTCGGCTTGGAGCGCCGGGCCGGCGCGGTGCAAGCGCAGGTGCGCGTAGGCCTTGTAGGTCGCCTTGCGGCCAGACGAGGTGCGGACGAGGAAGCCCTCTTTGAGAAGGTAAGGTTCCACCACGTCGGTCAGGGTGTCGACCTCCTCCTGGAGCGTCGCGGCCAACGCCTCGATGCCGACCGGCCCGCCGTCATAGCGCGTGATGATCGTCGTCAGCACCTTGCGGTCCAGCTCGTCCAGCCCCAGGTCGTCGACCCCCTCCAGCGCCAGCGAGGCGCGCACCAGCTCCAGGTCGATCTGCTCGCGCCCATGTACCTGGGCGAAGTCGCGGACGCGGCGTAGCAGGCGGTTGGCGACCCGGGGGGTGCCGCGGGCACGGCGCGCGATCTCCTGGGTCGCCTCGGGGGTGATAGCCACGCCGAGGATCCCGGCCGAGCGCGCCACGATCGCGGCCAGCGCCGCCGGGCTGTAGAAGTCGAGGTGGAAGTATAGCCCGAACCGGTCGCGCAGCGGTGAGGAGAGCAGGCCGGCACGCGTGGTGGCGCCTACGAGCGTGAACCGCTTCAGTGTCAGCCGGATGGCCTTCGCGAACGGGCCCTTGTCGAGCACGAAGTCGACCGCGAAGTCCTCCATCGCCGGATAGAGGTACTCCTCGATGGCGCGCGGCGTGCGGTGGATCTCGTCGATGAACAGCACGTCGCCTGGCTCGAGGTTGGTCAGGATGCCCATCAGGTCGGCGGTCTTCTCCAGCGCCGGCCCCGAGGTCGCGACCAGCTTGCCGCCCATCTCGGCGGCGATGATGTGGGCCAGCGTGGTCTTGCCCAGGCCCGGCGGGCCGTGGAACAGCACGTGCTCGAGCACGTCGCCCCGCGCGCGGGCCGCGTCGAGCGCGATCTGGAGCCGCTCCTTGAGCGCCTCCTGGCCGATGAACGCCGCGAGCCGCGTGGGCCGGAGGGAGCCAGGGCCTTCGTCTTCAGGGGTGGGCGCGGGCGACACCAGCCGCTGCTCATCCATATGCGCCTAGGTCCTCAAACCGCTTCCGCCTATTTCTGCGGCGCCGGAGCCTTCCTCACCGCGCTTTCTTGAAGTATTCCATAACCAGCTCTTCGACGGTACGCAGCTCCGGCCGCGCCCGGCGCAGGCGGGCGATATCGCGGGTGGCGTCCGCCCGCTTGATGCCCATCTCCACCAGGAACGCGACCGCCAGCTGCTCCAGCTCCTCATCGCTGGGCGGCAGCGGGGCCGCGGCCTCCTCGCGCGCCACGAAGGGCGCCACCCGCTTGCGCAGCGCGGCGATGATCTTCTCGGCGCCCTCGGCGGAGATGCCCGGTAGGCTGTCGATCAGCTCCCGGTCGCCCGCCTGGATCGCCTGGGCGATCCGCGGGATGGGTAGGGCCATCGCCCGCGCCGCGCTCTTCGGCCCCACCTTGGGCGCGGACTTGAGCAGCTCCCAGAACCGCTTCTCCTCCTCCCGGAGGAACCCGAATAGCACGGGCACTGGCTGGTCGCGGGTGGCATGGTAGGCGATGCGGAGATCGAGGGGCTGCCCCTCGGTGAGATCGCCCAGCGCCTGCTCCACGATCGGGGGGAGCACGACCTCGTAGCCCACGCCGCCGGCCTCGACAATGATCCCCTCGCTCCCCCGGCCCCGATAGATCCCGCGCAGCGACGCGATCATGCGCGCCCGGCCCCTCCCCCGAAGGATACGGCCAGCTGGCGCTCCTGGCTCAGGCCGGCGATGGCGAGGGCAATGGCGTCGGTCACGTCGGCCCGCAGCCGTCGCGGCGGCAGGCCGCAGAGCTGGAAGACCATCCCCCGCACCTGGGCTTTAGAGGCCCGGCCGTTGCCGGTGAGCCGCTGCTTGACCGTGCTGGCCGTCAGCGAGAGCAGGGGGATGCCGTGCTGCTCGACGGCCAGGCAGAGCACCCCCCGCATGTGGGCCATGAGCAGCGCCGACCGGGGATGGGCCGGCGCGGTGAAGATGTCCTCGAGCACGACCAGGTCCGGCCGCTGGGCCTCGAGCACGGCGGTGAACGCCGCGAACCCCTCGCGGAGCCGTGCGCCCAGCGCGTCCACCGGCGGGGGCGCGATGACACCGGCAGCGGCAAGCGCGGTGCGCCCCCCCTCCGTGGTGACCACGGCCCAGCCGGTGCGAACCAGTCCCGGGTCGACGCCTAAGACCCGCATCGGGTGACTACCGTTTCGGGCCGGCCATGGTGCCGCATGCGGTACCAGCCCTCTGCCTCATTGTGGCCGTCAGCGAGGAACGGACGCAAGCCGCGGCGCCAGCGAGGCCGGACGCTGGCGCCCGGGGCGCGTGTGCTAGCATACCCCGGTGGGGAGGGGAACACTGCCATGGAACCGCGCGTCGCGGCAAAACCGCAGCAGTTCGAGGAGTCAGTCATCCGGCTCATGACGCGCCTGTGCACTGCGGTGAACGGCATCAACCTGGCGCAGGGCTTTCCTGACTTTCCCGCGCCCCAGGCGATCAAGGATGCCGCCTGTGCCGCGATCCAGGCGGACATCAACCAGTACGCGATCACCTGGGGCGCGCCGGCCCTGCGCACCGCGATCGCGGAGAAGTACAGCCCCGTGTTCGGCCGCGCGCTGGACCCCGAGCGCGAGATCACCGTGGTCTGCGGCGCGACCGAGGCGATGCTGGCGGCGATGCTAGCCGTGGTGGATCCCGGCGACGAGGTGGTGGTGTTCGAGCCCTTCTATGAGAACTACGGCCCGGACGCCGTGCTCGCCGGCGCACGCCCGCGCTATGTGCCCCTCCACCCGCCGGACTGGCGGTTCGATCCCGATGCGCTGCGGGCCGCCTTTGGGCCGCGCACGCGCGCCATCGTGGTGAACACGCCCCACAACCCCACGGGCAAGGTCTTCACCCGCGAGGAGCTCGCGCAGATCGCAGCGCTCTGCCAGCAGTGGAACGTGGTGGCGATCACCGACGAGATCTACGAGCACCTGGTGTACGAGGGGGAACACGTCCGCCTGGCGACGCTTCCCGGCATGTGGGAGCGAACGATCACCATCAGCGGCCTGAGCAAGACCTACAGCGTCACGGGCTGGCGCTTGGGGTACCTGATCGCGCCGGAGCGGCTCACCACGCCTATCCGGCGCGTCCACGACTTCCTCACGGTGGGCGCGGCGGCGCCGCTCCAGGAGGCGGCCGCCGTGGCGCTGCGCCTGCCGCCCAGCTACTACACGGCGCTGCTGGCGGACTACAGCGAGCGACGCGCGGTGCTGTGCGCCGGCCTGGAGGCGGCGGGCTTCCGCGTCTATCGCCCGGCCGGGGCCTATTATGTTATGACCGACATCACTGACCTCGTCACGGCCAGCGCCGCTGGCGGGGAGCCGCTCGCCGACGACGTAGCGTTCGTGCGGGCGATGATCGAGCGGGTAGGCGTCGCCGCGGTGCCCGGCTCCTCGTTCTACGCCGACCGGGCCCGTGGCCGCACCCAAGTGCGGTTCGCGTTCCCGAAGCAGCGGGCCACGCTCGAGGAGGCCGTGCGGCGCCTGGCCGGGCTGCGGGCGGCGCTCTGCCGTGCACCGTGAAGAACTTGACGGTGCGCGAAAAGCCTCCCTATACTTCGTTCAACAGCCTCGGTGAAGTGTGCCTGCTGCGGGCCCAACTCGTGTGTGTGGGTGTGCGTTGCGTGGTAGAGGTGTGATTCCCCGCCGCGCGGTTCGCCGGGGAGAGCCCACCGAGGCCGTGGGCACGAGTGGGCCAGAGGAGGTAGTAACCATGCGGGGTGCTTTGTGGCCCAGCCTGCCGCTGGCAGCCGGCACTGCACTGCTGATCGCCCTCGCCGCCTGTGCGCCGCAGGCGACAGCCCCCGGCGCGGCCCCGGCTCAGCCGACCAGCCCGGTGAGCCCCAGCAGTGCAGGCGGCAACACGGTCAAGATCTTCTCCAGCCTGCCTATGACCGGCAGCGCGCTAGGGCAGACCCAGACCATCGTCAACGCGATCCGGATGGCGGTGGACGAGCGGGGCGGCAAGGCCGGCAACCTCACGGTGATCTACGAGGCCTTGGACGACGCGACGCCGGCCAAGGGGGCCTGGGATGAAGGCAAGGAGGCCGAGAACGCGAACCGCGCGGTCAACGATCCGGAAGTTGTCGCGTATATCGGCACCTTCAACTCCGGCGCGGCCAAGGTTGCTATCCCGATCCTCAACCGCGCCAACCTGGTGATGGTCTCGCCGGCCAACACCTACCCTGGCTTGACGAAGCCGGGCAAGGGCGAGCCCGGCGAGCCGGACATCTACTATCCCACCGGCGTGCGGAACTACGCCCGGGTGGTGCCCGCTGACGACCTCCAGGGCGCGGTGGGGGCCAAGTGGGCCAAGGAGCTCGGGGCGCAGCGCGTCTACGTGCTGGACGACAGCGAGCTCTATGGCCGCGGGCTCGCCACGGTGTTCCACCAGGAGGCCAAGCGCCGCGGCCTTCAGGTGTTCCCGCCGGACCGCCCCGATAGCATCGACCCGAAGGCCAGCGACTACCGGAGCCTAGCGCTGCGCGTGCGCCAGACCAACCCCGACCTGGTCTACTACGGCGGTATCACCCAGAACAACGCCGGCAAGCTCTGGCAGGACCTGCGGGCCGCACTCGGCCCGAACGTCAAGCTGATGGGCCCCGATGGCATCTTCGAGCAGGCGTTCCTGGACGCCGCCGGCGAGGCGGCCATCGGCACCTACCTGACCTTCGGTGGCGTGCCGGTGAAGAACTACACGGGGAAGGCGGCGGACTGGGCGCGCCGCTATCGGGAGCGGTTCCGCTCCGAGCCCGAGGTGTACGCCATCTATGGCTACGAGGCCGCCAACGTGATCCTCGACGCCATCGAGCGCGTCGGGCGCCGCGACCGGGTCGCTATCCGTGACGCCGTGATGAGCACGAAGGACTACGACGGCGTGCTCGGCCGCTGGTCGTTCGATGCCAACGGCGACACGACGCTGACCACGATGAGCGGCTCGCAGGTGAAAGGCCTCAAGATGGATCAAGTCGAGTTCGTCACGATGCTGACGCTCGACTGAGCCCTTGCTGCACCTCGCTACGCCAGTGGACCCTACCGTCAGGGCTAGTGGATGTACGAGCTCGAGATCCTGGTCCAGGTGTTGATCCTCGGGCTGGCGAACGGGGCGCTCTTCGCGCTCATCGCCCTCGGCTATACCCTCGTCTACGGCATCATCGAGCTGATCAACTTCGCCCACGGCGACGTGTACATGATCGGCACCTTCACGGCGCTCACCGTCGTGCTCCAGCTCGGCCTGACGCGCGGCTCCCCGCCGGAGGTGCTGTTCCTCGGGCTCGTGCTAGCGCTGGTGGTGGCGATGGTGGCCTGCGCCCTCCTGAACACGGCGATCGAGCGGCTGGCCTATCGCCCGCTGCGCAACGCCCCGCGGCTGGCGCCGCTGATCTCCGCCATCGGCGTGTCCTTCATCTTGATGAACGTCGGGCTGCACTGGTACGGCGCCTCGCAGGTGCGGTTTCCCGACCTGCTGCCGAACATCGACCTGCTGCGGGACGTGCTCGGGTTGCCGACGGCTATCCACTTCACGACCAAGGACCTGTTCGTGCTGGTCCTCACGGTACCGCTGCTGGTGGGGCTGAACCTGTTCGTGGCGCGCACCAAGCTGGGCAAGGCCATGCGCGCCACGGCCCAGGACCGCGAGGCGGCCGCGCTCATGGGCATCGACATCAACCAGACGATCGCTCTCACCTTCCTGCTGGGCGGGGCGCTGGCGGGGGCCGCGGGCTTCCTCTCAGGCCTGTACAATAATACGGCATGGTTCCAGCAGGGGTTCCGCGGCGGCCTGATGGCGTTCACCGCGGCGGTGCTCGGCGGCATTGGCAACCTCACCGGCGCGGTGCTCGGGGGCTTCATTATCGGGGTGGTCTCGGCGCTGAGCGATTTCTACCTTGATCCCCGCTGGACCCAGGCGATCGTCTTCGCCATCTTGATTCTCATCATGGTCTTCCGGCCCTCGGGGCTCCTCGGCGAGCAGCTGCCGGAGAAGGTGTAAGCGCCTTGAGCGCGAAACGCGTGGCTCTCAACGCCCGGCGACCCCGGCGCAGTACGCGGGTGCACAAGGGGCTTCCTTTTGCCATCGCCCTCGCGGTCGTGCTGCTCTACCCCTTCATCGACGGGCCGGTGCTGGCGCCGCTGTTCGGCGCCCCCACGCTGGGGATCATGATTCCGGTGCTGATCTTCACCCTGCTGGCGCTCGGCCTCAACATCGTGGTCGGCTATGCGGGGTTGCTGGATCTCGGCTACGCGGCCTTCTTCGCGATCGGCGCCTATACGGCCGCTTTCCTCACCTCCCCCGTGAGCCCGCTGCCGTTCCGTACCGACTTCTGGATCGCGCTGGCCGTGAGCTGGCTGGTGGCGGCGGTGTTCGGCGTCATCCTGGGCGCTCCCACGCTCCGCCTGCGCGGGGACTACCTAGCGATCGTCACCCTGGCCTTCGGGGAGATCGTCCCGCGAGTCTTCTTGAACCTCGAGAGCTGGACCGGCGGCTCACGGGGGATGAACCCCATCGGCCGGCCGCACCTCCTGGGCTACGAGCTCGGGGTCACGCCGCTGGAGATTGGCGGCTTGGTGCTGGGCCCGCAGGTCCCCTGGTACTACCTCATCGTGGCGATCGGCCTGCTGAGCATCTGGGCGATCACCCGCCTGTACGACTCGCGGCTGGGCCGCGCCTGGGTGGCGATGCGGGAGGACGAGGTTGCGGCGGCCAGCATGGGGATCAACCTGGTACACACCAAGCTGTGGGCCTTCGCGCTGGGCGCCTCGTTCTCGGGCTTTGCGGGCGCGATCTTCGCCAGCATCTTCCAGTTCATCGACCCGTTCCAGTTCGACTTCAGCATCTCCATCATGGTGCTGGCGATGGTCATCCTGGGCGGGCTGGGGAACATCTGGGGGGTGCTGGCCGGGGGGATCGTGCTCGGGCTGTTCGACCGCGGGATCTCGGCCCAGGTGAGCGTCTGGCTGCGAGGGCTGGGCACCGCGCTGGGGATCCCGGCGCTCGCCACCATCGACCTCTCGCGCTCGCGGCTCATGATCTTCGGCATCGCGCTGGTGCTGCTCATGCTGTTGCGACCTGAGGGGCTCTTCCCTAGCGCGCGGCGGCGCGCCGAGCTGCATCCCGAGGAGAGCGAGGTGGCCGCGCGCGGCGAGCTGACCTACGGCGCGCGCCTGCCGGTGGAGCGGTGATGCAGGAGCACGAAGCGGCGGTAGCGAGCGGCGCCGCGACCGCCGCGGCCGCGGCGGTCAGGCGGCCGGCCCTGCTGGAGGCCCGCGGTGTCACGCTGCGGTTCGGCGGCCTGGTGGCTGTGAACGCGGTCGATCTCTCCATCGAAGAGGGGAGCATCGTGGGGCTTATCGGGCCGAACGGCGCGGGCAAGACCACGCTCTTCAACATCATCGCCGGCTTCTACCGGCCGCACGCGGGCCGCATCCTGTTCAAGGGCCACGATATCACCGGGCGCAAGCCGCACGAGGTGACCGCGCTCGGCATCGCGCGCACGTTTCAGAACATCCGCCTGTTCGCCAACATGAGCGTGCTCGACAACGTCCTGGTTGGCATGCATACGCGCCTCAAGGCTACCCCCCTGGGCGCGGTGCTGCGCCCGCCCAGCGTGGTCCGGGAGGAGCGGGAGGCCCGCCAGCGGGCGCGCGAGCTGCTCCACTTCGTCGGGCTGCGCGGCCGCGAGGAGGAGTGGGCGCGCAACCTCCCCTATGGCGACCAGCGCCGCCTGGAGATCGCGCGGGCCCTGGCGAGCCAGCCGGAGCTGCTCCTGCTCGACGAGCCCACCGCTGGTATGAACCCCCAGGAGAGCGCCGCGCTGATGCAGCTCATCCAGCGGCTGCGCCGCGAGGCCGGCCTGAGTATCCTCCTGATCGAGCACGCGATGAAGGTGGTCATGGGCATCTCGGATCGGGTCGTCGTGCTTGACCACGGGGAGAAGATCGCCGAAGGCCCGCCCGCGGTCGTGCAGCGCGATCCGCACGTGATCGAGGCGTATCTTGGACGTGCCGCAGCCCATTGAGCACCACGGAGCCAACGGTCGCGAGCTGCTGCGCCTCGAGGATGTTCACACCTACTACGGCAGCATCGCGGCCCTGAAGGGCGTTTCCCTCACTGTCCAGGCCGGGGAGATCGTCGCGCTGATCGGCGCTAACGGGGCTGGGAAGACCACCACCCTCCGGACGATCTGCGGGCTGGTGCGGCCGCGGCAGGGGATGGTCCTGCTCGAGAACCAGCGCATCGACGGCTTGCCCCCCCATCGCATCGCCGCCCTCGGCCTCGCCCACGTGCCCGAGGGGCGGCGGCTGTTCCCCCGCATGACGGTCCTGGAGAACCTGGAGATGGGCGCGTTCACGCGCCGGGACCGCGCCGCGATCCAAGCCGACCTCGAGCGCGTCTTCTCACTGTTTCCGCGGCTGCGCGAGCGCGCCAAGCAGAAGGCCGGCACGCTCTCCGGGGGCGAGCAGCAGATGCTGGCCATCGGCCGGGCGCTCATGGCCCGGCCGCGCCTGCTGCTGCTGGACGAGCCGTCGATGGGGCTCGCCCCTATGCTGGTCGAGACGATCTTCGCCACCCTCGTCGAGATCAACCAGCAAGGGGTGACCATCCTGCTCGTCGAGCAGAACGCGCACATGGCGCTGGAGATCGCCACGCGCGGCTACGTGCTGGAAACCGGCCGTGTCGCGCTCGCGGACCGCGCCGAGCAGCTCCGCCGCGACGAGAACGTGCAGCGCGTCTATCTCGGCATCGAGTGAGTCGGCGGGGAGCTCACGGCTGCCAGGGCCCGACCCCCGCGATGAGGGCCAGCCCGCAGCAGCCCACCAGGCCGTACTCCAGCACCACCCGGCGGCTGAGCGTGCGGTCGAGGATCGCCTCGCTCACACCGACCAGCACGTAGAACACGAGGAGGAGCAAGGCGCCGCCGACGATGGCTGCCGTAGTCCAGTAAGTCAGGCTCCAGGCGACCTGGCCGACGAGGAGCCCGACTAGGACGGTGTAGAGGAGCGTGCGCCGGTCCTCCGCGGCGGCGCGCCGCAGCGGGACTGCGGCCAGCGCGGTGGCCACGCCCGCGCTGAGCAGCGGAATACCTATTCCGCTCTCCCGGGCGCTATAGAGCGCCCCGAACAGCGTGAAACCGCTAACGAACACGGCGAGGCTGACGAAGAACTCTGCCCCGCGGCGGTGGCCCGCGGCGAACTGCAGCTCGTGGTGCTGGGCGAGGAGGATGCCTCCCAGGCCGGCGGTCGCGATCGCAGCCGGTACCAGACCCGCCGCCACGAGCCCCTGGTGCACTAATACGAGGCTTGCCACGAACCAGGCTACCGGCGGGATCCACAGCGTCCACGTGTAGCCCCGGCTCAGGGCCAGAAAGCGCGGATGCGTGCGTCCGCAGAGCGACGCGCCCAGCCCGACCAGCAAAGTCGCGGCCGCCAGGGCGCCCGGCAGCCAGGCCTCATCGAGCTGAGCGAGCAGGAGATGGCTGAGGAAGGCGACCACCAGGGTAGCCGTCCCCAGCGCTACCCGCTCGCCGGACCGGTTGGGTCCCCAATCGACCTGCCGTCGCATACCCTCCTATCCACAACGTGCGCCAGCCCGTTCCCGGCCGCGTTGCCGGCTGGCTCTGCTAGCCGGTCCGGACCGGCCGCGTGGCGGTTTGGAACTCGGCCGGCTGAGTATAGCGGAACCGCCGCTGCCAACCAACTGGCGGCGCTATCTAAGAGTGCAGTGGGCTATTGGGCAGAGTGCGCCGGTCCAGCGTGCACAGCCGAGCGGCGGCTTACTAGCGGGCGAGGGCTTACCGCGCTGGCCCGGCCACCGGGAGGGCCGGCCGCAACCGCTCCCACACGGTGGCGAGCGCCCGGCGCGCCTCCGCCTCGATCGCCTGCACCTGCGCCGCGCTCGGCCGCCGCCCCTGCGCGTAGTAGACGCGGGCGAGCTCGCCGACGACGTAGGTGCCGAGGTAGGCCACCGCCACTTTGGGTGCTACCGCGGCAAACGCCGGCACCAGGCTCACCAGCGTCCGCGCCGCCGTACGCCACAGGAGGGCTCCCCCGACTACCGGGACGATCTCGGCAAACAGCGCGCGGGGGTTGTCCAGGCTGGCCCCCCAGAGCGCCGCCTGTCTATAGACCAGCACGATCTGGTTCGTGGTGAGCACGAGGAGATCGGCGCCCAGCCCGGCGGCCATGCCCAGACCCGGCAGGAGCGCGGGGAGGTTGGCCACCAAGGCGAACCGGGCGTTGGCCAGGGCGGTCTCCTGCGTGAGCCGCCGCGCGAACGGCGCCCGCAGCGCCGCGCAGGCGCGCCCGGCGGCTACCTGTCGCTCGGGCGGCAGCGCCTCGAATAGTCCGCCGGCGAGCCGGAGGTCGAGAGCGCGGTCGTGCGGGTCGGCCACGAGGTACGTGACGCCAGCGAGGGAGGGCTCGAGCCCTGGAGGGACCAGGAGGAGGGTGGGTAGCCCTTGCTGGTCGAGGTGCTGGGCGCGCCGCTCACCCCGGGCCAACTCGTCGCGGCTGGAGGGGGCCAGCACTACCAAGTCGGGGGGCGACGCCCCGAGGGGCGCCTCGAGGTCCCGCTCGACCGTCAGGATCGCCTGGTCGCAGAGCGCGGTGAGGCGTGCCAGGAGCGGGCCGCTGCCCAACAGGGCGAGGCGGAACGGGGTCTCGGCCTGCTGCCGGATGGGCCGCCAGTCTAGCTGCCGTCCGAAGCGCCAGGCCGCCAAGGCAGCATCGCGCCAGCGAGGCATGCGTGCTCCGCGTCCGGCCCTCGGCGTTGTCCGCGCCGCTGGGCCGCTGCTGGGCGCCCAGCGGCGTCGCGGCTCCTCCCTCTCCTGGTAGCACGCGGCCCGCCGGTTCAGCGATACCCGCCGTAGTAGCCGAGGTAGCCGAAGGGACTCAGGTTAGGACTGCCGTAGCCGCCGTAGAGCGGGTAGCCGCCGAAGAAGCCAGTGGTGTAGGGATAGCCGGCGTAGGCGCCGAGATAAGGATAGCCGCCAGTCGCGTAGTAAGGATACCCCCCGCTGTAGGGATAGATCCCGCCCAGGCTGTAGTAGCTAGCCGGTCCATAGGCTCCTAGCAGCCCATAGCCCGGGTAGCCGTAAGGGTAGCCCGCGTAGGCGTAGCCCGGGTAGCCATAAGCCCCGTAGTAAGGGTAGCTCGGATACCCGTAGCCATAACCCGGATACCCATAGCCGTAGGGCCCCATCTGCGCGGCGGCACCGGGCACCGCTATGGGGAAGGCCAGCAAACCCACGAGCGCGAGCACTGCCACGAGCCACTTCATCGGTCCCAGTCCCCCTCCCCCCAGACGCTTGCTGTCCGGGCTGTTCCCCCGCCTGGGGCTCGGCGTCGGCCAAGGCCCCACACGGGCCGGGCCGCACTGTAAAACAGGAGCGCCCTGGTTGTCAAGGCTGACGGGGCGTCTTCTCGCCCGGCGCCGGGGAGGCAGCACGGGGCGCACAGCGCCGGCCGCGGCTTTAGCGCTTGCTTGCTGGGGTGAAAGGCCGATGCGTACAATCGTCCCGTAGGGCACTGGGGGACTTCTCTCGCGCCAGGCGTTGCGCGTTCGCGTGGGCCTGCCGCGCGCCCGCGGCGCGTATCACAGTATCGCTACGAGGAGCAGGGCATGCTGGTACCGGTCGACGGCATCCGGCTGAACTATGTGAGCGTGGGTGAGGGGCGTCCCCTCGTGCTCGCGCACTCGCTGGGGATGGACCGCACGATCTGGGCCGCGCAGGAGCGCCACTTCAGCCCGCGCTACCGTGTCTTGACCGTCGATGCGCGGGGGCACGGCGCCTCGGACAGGCCGCCCGGGCCATACACGGTGGAGCAGTTCGGCGAAGACCTCTATGGCCTGTTGCGCGCGGTGGGCGTGGAGCGGGCGGTGATAGCCGGCCTCTCGATGGGGGGCATGGCGGCGCAGGCGCTCGCCAGCGCGCATCCCGATGCCGTCGAGGCGCTGATCTTGATGGACACGACCTGCTGGTATGGCGAGAACGGCCCGCGCGAGTGGGAGGAGCGTGCCCGGCTCGCGGAGGAGAAGGGCCTCGCTGCCCTGCTCGACTTCCAGCTCCAGCGCTGGTTCACCGACCGCACCCGCGCGGAGCGCAAGGAGCTCATCGAGCACGTGACGCGCGTATTCCTGGCCAACGATGTCGCGGCCTATGCCGCTTCCTGCCGCGCGCTGGGGCGGATGGACCTGCGGGAGGCGCTCGCGAAGATCCGCTGCCCCACCCTCATTCTGGTGGGCGAGGAGGACTACGCCACCCCGCCGGCGATGGCGGAGGAGCTCCACCGGCGGATCGCGGGCTCCGAGCTAGTCGTGTTGCCGGGCGTGCGCCATCTGAGCGCCCTCGAGGCGCCGGAGGTCGTCAACCAGCACATCGAGCGCTTCCTGGCAGGGCTGGGCTAGCCACGCTCCCCTGGGCAGCCCTGTTAGGACGCGGAGGGCGGCCTGGGCCGCCGGGGAATGAGGTGGATCATGGCCAACCGACTGGCCCGCGAGACGAGCCCGTACCTGCTCCAGCACGCCGACAACCCGGTCGACTGGTACCCCTGGGGGGAGGAGGCGTTTGCCCGGGCGCGCGCGGAGGACAAGCCGATCTTGCTGTCGATCGGCTACTCGGCCTGCCACTGGTGCCATGTCATGGAGCACGAGTCCTTCGAGAACCCGGACATCGCCCGGCTCATGAACGAGCTGTTTGTCAACATCAAGGTTGACCGCGAGGAGCGCCCCGACATCGACCAGATCTATATGGCTGCGGTCCAGGCGATGACCGGCAGCGGGGGCTGGCCGCTCACCGTGTTCCTGACGCCCGATGGCCTGCCCTTCTACGGGGGCACCTACTTCCCGCCCACCGACCGCGGCCACCTGCCCGGGTTCCCGCGGGTGCTCCGCGCCGTGGCGGAGGCCTACCGGACGCGCCGGGACGAGGTGGTGCGCCAGGCCCAGCAGCTTCGCGAGGCGATCCAGCAGCTCATGTCCCCGACGCTAGCCGAGGGGGAGATCGATCCGGCGGTGCTCGACCAGGCGGTGGAGGGACTGGCGCGCCAGTTCGACGCGCGCTTCGGCGGGTTCGGGCGCGCCCCGAAGTTCCCCCAGCCGATGGTGCTGGATTTCCTGCTGCGGCGCTATCAGAGCGGGCGGAACAGCCACGCGCTGCAGATGGTCGAGTTCACCCTGGAGCGCATGGCCGCCGGCGGCATCTACGACCAGCTCGGCGGGGGCTTCCACCGCTACGCGGTGGACGACCGCTGGCTGGTGCCGCACTTCGAGAAGATGCTCTACGACAATGCGCTCCTGAGCCGCGTCTATCTCCATGCGTTCGCGCTCACCCGCAAGCCGTTCTATCGCCGCATCGCCGAGGAGATCTACGCCTACGTGCAGCGCGAGATGCGCGATCCCGCCGGCGGCTTCTACGCGACCCAGGACGCCGACAGCGAGGGCGAGGAGGGCAAGTTCTACCTCTGGACCCCGGCGGAGATCCGCGCTGTCCTCGGCGCCGAGGACGGCGCGCTTGTGTGCCGCTACTACGGGGTGACGGAGGGCGGGAACTTCGAGGGCCGCAACATCCTCTGGGTGCCGCGGCCGCTCGAGGCGGTGGCCGCCGAGATGGGGGTAAGTCCTGAACGCCTCGAGGCGGCTATCGCCCGCGCCAAGCGCGAGCTGCTCGCCGCCCGGTCCCAGCGGGTCTGGCCCGGCCGCGACGAGAAGATCCTGACCGCCTGGAACGGCCTGATGATGTGGAGCTTCGCCGAGGCCGCCGCCCTGCTCGATAGCGACACGTACCGCCAAGTGGCAGTGGCTAACGCCACTTTCGTCCTCGACCGGCTCCGCCAGGGGGAGCGGCTCTTGCACACGTACAAGGACGGCCAGGCGAAGCTACCCGGCTACCTCGAGGACTATGCGTTCTACAGCGCCGCGCTGCTCGCCCTCTACGAAGCCACGTTCGAGCTCCAGTGGTTCACGGCCGCGCGCGCGCTTGCCGATACGATGCTCGACCAGTTCTGGGACGAGGCGCTCGGCGGCTTCTACAACACGCCGCGCGACTACGAGGCGCTCGTGGTCCGGCCGCGCGACTTCACCGACAACGCCGTCCCGGCCGGCAACTCGGTGGCGGTCGCGGTGCTCCTGCGCCTCGCGCTGCTCACCGGGGAGCACGAGTACCAGCGGCGCGCCGAGCGCGTGCTCCGGCAGCTCGCGCCGGCGATGGCGCAGCACCCGCTGGCCTTCGGCGAGCTGCTCAGCGCCCTCGACTTCTACCTCGCGAAGCCGCGGGAGATCGCGCTGGTAGGCGATCCTGAGGCACCCGACACCCGTGCGCTCCTGCGCGTCATCTACGGCGCGTATCTTCCGAACAAGGTGGTGGCACTGCGGCGACCCGAGGACCAGACCGCGGCAGCGGCCATCGCCCTGCTGGCCGACCGGCCCCCGCTCGACGGCCAGGCGACCGCCTACGTCTGCCAGAACTATGTATGCCAGCTGCCGACGACTAATCCGGCGGTGCTGGCCGAGCAGCTGGGTCTGGCAGCCCGCTAGGCAGGAGGATCGTTGGGCGCCGGCCAGTGCGCTGGGCGTAGGTGCGCGCGATCCGCGGCGCTACCACGGGACCGTGCCCGGCATGGGCGAGCAGCACGACCGCGCCACCGAACCCGCCTCCGGTCAGGCGCGCTCCATAGACCGCCGGATCGGCGCGGGCGAGCTCCACGAGCAGATCGATCTCCGGGATGGATACCGCGTAGTCATCGCGCAGCGAGGCGTGGGAAGCGTAGAAGAGCTGGCCCAGGGTGTCCCAGTCGCCCGCCCGCAGCGCGGCGACGGCAGCCGGCACCCGCGCGTTTTCGGTGATCACGTGGCGCGCGCGCTGGGCGAGCGGCGCGGGGAGCCGCGCCAGCCGCGGGAGGTCGGCGGGCCCTAGCTCGCAGAGGAAGGTCACCCCCAGCAGCGCGCTGGCCTGCTCACACTCTGCCCGGCGGCGGTTGTACTCACCGCGGGCGTGGCTGTGCGCGATGCCGGAGTGGAGCACGACGAGGTCGGCACCGGGCGGCAGCGGCACGCGCTCGTAGGCGAGCCGCCGGGTATCGAGGAACAGGGCCGCGGTCGGGTCCGCGAGGCTCGCCGCCAGCTGGTCCATCACCCCCACCCGGGCGCCGACGAAGGCGTTCTCGGCCTGCTGCCCGATGAGCGCCAGCTGGACGTCGTCGAGCGCCAGCCCGAAGGCCGCCCGCAGCGCGCGCAGCAGGCTGACCTCCAGCGCCGCGCTCGAGGCCAGGCCGCTGCCGATCGGCACCTCGGAGGCGATCCACACATCGAACCCCGCAAGCGGGTGCCCCGCGGCGGCCAGCGCCCAGGTGAGCCCCTGCACGTAGTCGAGCCAGCCGCGGCCCGGGCGCTCCGCACCCAGGGAGTACTCTGCTACCTCGGCGCCGGCCGCGGTAGCGGTGCTGAAGGCCCGCACGCGGCGGTCGGCGCGCGGGGCGAGCTCGACGCGCGTGCGCTGGGGGATCGCAACGGGCAGCACGAACCCGCCGTTGTAGTCCGTGTGCTCACCGATGAGGTTGACCCGGCCAGGGGCGGTGGCCGTCACGGTGGGAGGGCGGCCGAACAGGGCGGTGAAGGACGGCTCAGAAGGCATCGGACGGCCAGATCACGAAGTCCTGTGGTGGGAAGAGCACCTGGAGGAGCGCGGCATCGGGGCGCACCGCGAGGCGTGCGCTGGCGGCCGCATCGAAGCCGCGGAACAGCAGGTGGCCGAAAGTGGTCTCGTCGAGCGCCAGCGGCATTGCCTCCACCGGCAGCGGCTCGATCGCGACACCCTCAGCGCTGAGCCGCACGGTGGCGTGGCCCGCGCTCGTCGCCAGCTGCAGCGTGCCCTCCGCCAGTCCGGCACGGGCCAGGCGCGCGCGCCAGACCGGCTCGAGCGCGCGCACCAGCGCGGCCAGGTGGACTGTGCGCCCCATCAGGCTGGGATCGGTGATGACCGTGCACTCGCCGGGGCGGAACACCGGGCGGAGCGAGGGCGGCAGGCGCCCTTCCAGGCGCCGGCCGGGCCCAGCGGGGAGCGCAGCCAGCAGGGCCCGGCCGACGGCAAACTGGTCGGGCGCGAGGCCGAGCTCGAGGAGCTCGACACCTTCGGCGCCCGGCCGGCTCCGGGCATACCCGACGAGCTCCCCGCCGGCGGCGCGGGCGACTAGGAAGCCCTGCCGGTCCTCGCCCAGCCAGGCGAGCTGGCCGCGCCAGTATGCTGGCGTTCGGACGGTCGGGCCGGCGCGCGCCGCGTTGGTGGCCTCGTAGAGCTGCATGACCGCGGGGAGATCGTCATCGCGGAAGGGAGCGATCGCCACCGCGCACGGTTCAGCAGGGGGGAGCGAGGCGTGTACCCGCTCCTCTGGGAGCGACACCCAGCCGTAGCGGGCGTACAGCGCGGGGAGGTGCGTCCAGAGCAGTGAGTATGCGAACCCCTCCTCCGTGGCAGCCGCGAGCATCGCGGTGAGCAGCTGGCCGGCGTACCCGCGGCCGCGGTATGCCTGGGCAGTGATGACGTTGCCCACTCCGGCGATGCGGAGGCGGGTTCCCCCGGCGTAGATCCAGCGATCGAAGACGCGCAGGTGTGCTGCCAGCCGCCCGTCCCGCTCTACCAGCCAGGACTGCTCGGGGCGATAGGTAGGGTCATTCGTGTAGAAGGGCGCGAAGTGCTCGCGCGGCAGCCCGTATTCGGTGAGCAGGTCCAGGATAGCATCGAGGTCTTCCCAGCGGCCGCGGCGGATGCGCGTTGCCCCGGTGTGCCGGCTGCTCACTGGCGCCTTCCCTCCGGCTGCCGCCGACCCGCCGCTGCAGGCTGGCGGCCAGATGCTCTGTGCGTCGCTAGAGCGGTTGGCGGCCGGCGAAGCCGGCGTCGCGCTCGTGCCACCAGGCGATGGTCGGCTCGCCAAGCCGCCAGCAGAGGTACACCTCGCGGCCCTCCCGCTGCGCCGGGAAGTCGACCAGGCCCTGGTCGATATCCTTGAGTTCGCAGCCCAGCGCGTCGATCGCGGCGAGCTGCTCGTTGAGCGCGGCCAGGCCCGCCTCCAGCTCGGCCTGCAGCGCGACGAGATCCTCGCCGCCCAGGGCATAGCCGTTGCCGCGCACCCGCTGCTGGTAGCGCGCGGCCAGGGCGCGCTCTTTCTCCCGCAGCTCCTGCTGCTGCGCCTGCAGCGCGGTCAGTAGCTCCGTCAGGCGGGGTAGCAGCGCCTGGGCTTCTTCCCGGGTAAACAGGCGTCGTGGCATAGCCGGCATCTCCGCAGTGGCCCCACTGTCTGGCCGGGGCGCGTCACTCCCACTCGTCTCTCGTTCCCATTATCCGCCAAGCGGCAGCGGCATGCAGCCGCGTCTTGGGCCAGGCCGGGCCGCCGATACTCTGGGCGCGGGGGGGCTGCCGCGCTAGACTGGTCTCGGGAGGGGTGCCGGAAGGGGAGAGGAGGAGCGCTTGCGCCTCGTCGTTTTCGATGACTACCGCGTTGGTGTGGTCCGCGGCGGAGCGGTGATCGACGTGTCGGACCACGTGCCCGAGTACACGGGCCGCTGGCCGCACTGCTACATGCTGACCCTGATCGCGCAGTTCGCGCAGCTGCGGCCGGTTCTGGAAGCGGCTGCCGAGCAGGGGGCCGAGCGTCCGCTCGCGACCTGTCGCCTCCGGGCGCCGGTGCCCCTGCCCGGCAAGGTGATCGCTGCGCCGGTCAACTACCGGCCGCGCCAGCTCGAGATGAACGTGGATGCCGGGATCGAGAGTTACGGCGTCTACCTGAAGGCGCCGTCGTCGGTGATCGGGGCCGGCGATGCCATCTGTTTGCCCTTTCCTGACCGACGCGTCGATTACGAGGGCGAGCTGGCACTGGTGATCGGCCGCGAGGCCCGCGCCGTGCCCGCGAGCCGGGCGCTGGAGTACGTGTTTGGGTATACGGGCTGTTTCGACATCACCATGCGGGGCGGCGAGAGCAGCGCCACGCGGAAGTCGTTCGACACCTTCACCCCGCTCGGGCCCGTGCTGGTCACGGCAGATGAGGTGCCCGATCCCCACGACCTGCAGCTGACGGTGTACGTCAATGGCGAGCTGCGCCAGCGCGCCTCCACGCGCGAGCTTGTGGTCGGGGTGGCCGAGCTGGTGGCTTACTGCAGCAGCCTGATGACCCTCTACCCCGGCGATGTGGTGACGACGGGCACGCCGCCAGGCGTGGGCCCCTTGCGGCCCGGCGACCGCGTGGCGCTCGAGATCGACCGCATCGGACGGATGGAGCTGCCCGTGCGGCTGCGCGAGGCGGCCTGAGCCCTGCCGGGGCGACGAACGGCGCTGCGTGAGGTGAGCGAGGCTAGGCGGTCAGCACGCGGCGGTCGCGCACGCGGCGCGCCTTGAGTTCGAAGCGCGGCAGCGAGCCGGCGGGAACCGCGCGCACGCGCGGCCGGAAGCCGAGCGCGGTCCAGATCTCGCGCGCTACCGCCTCGCAGACTGTCTCGGGCGGCTCGCCTACCACCTCGAGCTGCAGCTCGAGCTCGTCCATCGCTCGCTCGCGGTAGACCTCGATGACGAACTCATCGACCGCCGTGAAGCGGCGGACCAGGTTCTCGATGGCGCTGGGGAAGACGTTCACCCCGCGCACGGTCAGCATGTCGTCGACGCGCCCGAGGATGCCGCCCTCCAGGCGGCGGAAGGTACGGCCGCAGGGGCACTCGCCGGGCTGCAGCTTCACGCGGTCGCCGGTGCGGTAGCGCAGCACGGGCATGCCCTCGCGGCCGAGGTTGGTGATGACGAGCTCGCCCTCGTCGGCGGGCTGATCCGTCTGGGGGTCGAGCACCTCGAAGATGAACTCGGCCTCGTTCATGTGGATGCCGCCGGGCTGGGCCACGCACTCGAAGGAATGGGCCCCCACCTCTGTGGCGCCGGCGTGGTCGAAGCAGCGCGCCCCCCAGGCCTCCTCGATCCGGCGCTTGGTGGCCGGGATATTGGCGCCGGGCTCGCCCGCGTGGATCGTGGCGCGGATGGTCGAGTGGCGTGTGTCGAAGCCCTGCTCGCGCGCCACCTCCGCCAGCCGGAGGGCGTAGGTCGGGGTGCAGACGAGGACCGTGGCCTGGTTGTCAGCGATCATCTGCAGGCGCTGCTCGGAGCTCTGCCCTCCGCCGGCCAGCACCAAGGCGCCCAGCTGCTGGCCGGCCTCGAAGGCCGACCAGAAGCCGATGAACGGCCCGAAGGAGAACGCGCAGAAGATGCGGTCCTCCGGCCCCACCCCCGCGCCGCGGTAGACGTAGCCCCAGCAGCGGAGCCACCAGTCCCAGCTACTGGGCGTGTCCAGGATGCGGAGGGGCCGGCCCGTGGTGCCCGAGGTCTGGTGCAGCCGGGTGTAGGCCGTAAGGGGATAGGTGAGGTTCGTACCGTAGGGCGGGTGGGCCTCCTGATCGGCGATCAGCTCCGCCTTCCGGGTGAAGGGGAGGTGCCGCAGGTCCGCGAGCGTCCGCACCTCGGCGGCGTCGCGGAGCCCGGCCGCGCGCAGCCGCGGCCCGTAGAAGGGATTACGGGCCAGCAGGGTGGCGAGGAGGGAGCGCAGGCGCGTGAGCTGGTGGGCCTCGAGCGTGGCCCGGTCGGCCGTTTCCAGGGCAGGGTTGTAGTAGGTGACCTCCACAGCGCCTCCACGCAGCGTCCGCCGTCCTGGCCCATTATACCGGCCGGCTGTTTGCCCCTAGTATGCAGCCAGGGCGGTTCCCGCTTCCGCGCGCCGCAGGCCCTGCGCTACCCTAGCAAGGGCAGCATGGCAGCGCGCTGAGGGGCAAGGATGGCTAGCGGAGAGGTGGCGTCGCGGGTCGCGCTGGTCGTCACGGTCCTGAACGAGGCCGCGACCATCGACGCCTTGCTCGCCTCGGTGGCCGCCCAGACGCGCCTGCCGGACGAGATCCGCATAGTCGACGGCGGCTCGTCGGACGATACGGTGGCACGGGCGCGGGCCTGGGCCACCCGCGGCCTGCCGCTCGCCGTGGACGTGCGGCCGGGCGCCAACATCGCGGCCGGGCGCAACGCCGGCATCGCCGCCACCAGCGCGCCGCTCGTCGCCGTTACCGATGCCGGGGTCGAGCTAGCCCCCGACTGGCTCGCCCAGCTGGTCGCGCCGTTCCACGACCCGACGGTCGATGTCGTGGCAGGCTTCTTCCGTGCGGCGCCGCGCACCGCCTTCGAGTACGCACTGGGCGCTACCACGCTGCCGCTCGAGGACGAGATCGACCCAGCCCGGTTTCTCCCCTCGAGCCGCTCGGTAGCTTTCCGCCGCGCGGCCTGGGCGCGCGTGGGCGGGTACCCGGAGTGGCTGGACTACTGCGAGGACCTGGTGTTCGACCTGGCGCTGCGCCGGGCGGGGTGCCGCTTCGTCTGGCAACCGCGGGCGATCGCCTACTTCCGCCCGCGCCCGACGCTGGGCGCCTTCTTCCGCCAGTACTACCTGTACGCGCGCGGCGACGGGAAGGCCGATCTGTGGCGGGGCCGCCACGCCATCCGCTACACCACCTACGGGGTGCTCCTCCCGCTCCTCCTCGCCCTCGCCCGCCGCCATGCCGCGGCGGCCCTCCCGTTGTTCCTGCTCGGCGGTGCTTACCTCCGGCGCCCGTACCGGCGGCTCTGGCGGTTGACGGCCGGCCAGTCCGCGGCGGTCCGCCTGGCCGCCTTGCCGCTCCCGCCGCTGATCCGGCTGACCGGCGACGTGGCCAAGATGCTGGGCTACCCTGTCGGCGTCCTGTGGCGTTGGCGGCGGAATCCTCCCCGCCCTGCAGCCCGCTGGCTATAATGCTGCCGCTGCAGTGCAGAGCCTGCGGGGAGGCCAGCGACCCGCTGCCGCGAGCGGAGCTCCGTGCGGCAGCGGCGGACCGGTCATGTCGGAACGAGGCGAGAGCAGCTCCTATCCGCGGTTGGCGGGCCGCCCGGAGCGCGCCGCGGCGTCCCCGCCCGGGGGGTGTTCCAGCCCCGGCGGCGGTTGGCAACGGCTGCTGCGCCCAGCCTACATCGCCGCCCTGCTGGTGAACGATGTGGTGGCTGCGGCGGTCGCCTTCGCTGGCTCCTACCTCCTCTACCTCGCCAGCAACGAGCGCGCGGCGGCCATCCAGCCGCCGCTCACCGCCCACCTGGGCTCGCTAGCCGTGCTGCTCGGCGTCCTGGTGGTAACCTTCGCCCTGGCGCGCCTGTACCTCCCCCGGCGCGACCTCTCCAGCTTGGACATGCTGGGGGCCATCGCTCAGGCCGTCACCATCGCGAGCGTGGTGGCGCTGGCCATCGGCGCGTTCTGGACCCGGAGCGTCGACGTGCCGCGGACGGTGCTCGTGTGGAGCTGGGCGGGGAGCATCGGCTTGATCTGGCTCGGGCGGACGGCCCTGTCTGCCGTGCTGGCGCAGCTGCGCCGCCGCGGCTGGGACGAGGCACGCGTCCTGATCATCGGCAGCGGCCACCTCGGGCGTGTGCTGTACCAGCGGATCCGCGCGGCGCCCGAGCTCGGCTACCGCGTGGTGGGCTTCCTGGACGACCCGCCAGCCGCCAGCCCCGACCTGCCGGTCCTCGGGAGCCTGGCCGACCTGCCCCACGTCGTGCGCGCGTACGCTGTCACCGAGGTGCTGGTCGCGCTCCCGTCGCTCTCGAACCAGCAGCTCGTCGAGCTGGTCGGCCTGTGCGCGCGCGAGCACGTGAGTGTCAAGATCTTCCCCGACGTGTTCCAGATCCTGGCCAACGAGGTGACCACCAGCGAGCTGGGCGGGCTGCCGCTGGTGCGGATCCGCGACGTGGCGCTCCGCGGCTGGAACCGTGCGCTCAAGCGCACGGTGGACATCGTGTTGAGTGCGCTGCTGCTGGTCCTGCTCTCGCCGCTGCTGCTGCTCCTGGCGCTGCTGGTCAAGTTGACCTCGCCCGGCGGGCCAGTCTTCTACGCCCAGGAGCGGCTCGGCCTGGACGGCCGGCCGTTCCAGCTGCTGAAGTTCCGCTCTATGCGGGCCGACGCGGAGGCCGGGACGGGGCCGGTCATGGCCCGGCCCGACGACGACCGCACTACCGCGCTCGGCCGGATCCTGCGGCGGCTATCCATCGACGAGCTGCCGCAGCTCGTGAACGTGCTGGTGGGCGAGATGAGCCTGGTGGGCCCGCGTCCGGAGCGCCCGCACTTCGTGCAGCAGTTCGCGCGGGCGATCCCGCGCTACGCCGATCGCCACCAGGAGAAGGCCGGGATGACCGGCTGGGCTCAGGTTAACGGGCTGCGGGGGCAGACGTCGATCGAGGAGCGCACGCGCTACGACCTCTTCTACGTCGAGCACTGGTCTCTGCTGTTCGATATCAAGATCCTGCTCAAGACGCTGGCCGCCGTGGTCCGCGGCCGCAACGCCTACTGAGCCCCTGAACGTGGCGCAAGCTCTGAAGCGCAACGCCTGGAGTATCTGGCGTTGCGTAGCGTTACATGGCGCTGCGTGGGCTTGCACAGCCCCCGTTCAGCACTGCCGGCAGGCATCCTGCTGGGGTGACTGGCGGGGGAGCTGTGCCGCGTGGCCGCTTAGAGGTCGAGCGTACTCGGGGCGAACACCTCCTCCAGCGCCACGCGGCGCGGCGTGAGCCCCTGCTCGTAGGAGTACTGCGTGAGCGTTTCCAGCGCGTGCCGGTTGGCCCGCAGGCCGTACGGGAAGGGATCGGTCGCGAACGCCGCCTGGGCCTCCGCCGGCAGCAGCCCCAAGCGGAGGTAGGGCTCCACCAGGGCGCGCGTCTCGGCCGCCGCCCGCTCCTTCGCTGCCTGGAAGGCGCGGTAGAGGTTCAGCGCCACCCAGGGGTGCCGCTCCACGATCGCGCGGCGCACGACCACGGTGTGGTTCATGGGGAAGAGCCCTGTCTTCTGGTAGTAGCGGCGGCCCTCGGCCACGGGATCGGGGAACAGCGGACGCACGCGTGGGTGGCGGCGCAAGTCGATAACGCTGCGGTTGTGCCGCGTGCCCCGGGCGACGAAGAACACTGTGGCATCCAACTCACCAGCGACCATCAGGGAGGCAATGTTCTGGTCCGGCGGGATGTAGCGCAGCGCGACCCCCGGCGGGGGCTGGAAGCCGGTGGCGCCGCCATGGCTATCCTGCACGGTGCGCTCCATGTACCACTCCAGCTCCGTCGGCGCCACGCCGAACTCGTGCTGGAGCGCGCCGCGGCACCACACCGCCGCCGTCTGCTGGTACTCGGGCACGCCGACGCGCTTGCCGCGCAGGTCAGCCGGCTGGGCGATGCCGGCGTCCGCGCGGACAAGGATACCGGTGTGGAAGAACTGGCGCGTGGTGAAGATGGGCAGCCCCACCCAGGGGGAGTCGCCCCGCGCGGTGACGATCAGCAGTGAGGAGAGCGACATCTCGGAGACGTCGAACTCCGCGAAGTGCAGCTGGCGCCAGAAGATCTCGGCGGGGTCCAGCTGCGTGACGGTGAGGGTGATCCCCTCCGGCCGCACGGTGCCCTCGAGGAGCGGCCGCACGCGCGCGTTGGGCGCGAACGCCAGGGTGAGCGGGAGGTTTGCCATCAGCACTCCTCGGTGAGGCCTTCTAGGCCGGCTGCGGTCAGCATCGAAGCGCTAGGCCTTCAGGCCCTTGTAGATGATCCCCATGTCCGGCACCTTCTCCAGAAAGCCCGTCTCTACACCGGCCTGGTAGACGGCGCGGAACTCGGCCTCGAACTGCTCGGCCGGCGCGACGTTCAGGGAGATGCGGCCAGACGTGATCAGCTCTTTGATCACTGCCGCGGGGATCTCCGTGGCCTCCTGGAGGATCGTCGCCGCCTCGTCGGGGTTCGCTACCATCCAGGCTGCGGCCTGCTTGTAGGTCGTGTAGAGCGGGGGGATCGCGTCGGCGTTAGCGTCGATCCAGCTCTTGTGGGCGCTGACGCAGATGTACGGGTTGACGTCGTAGCCGGTGTACTCCTTCCAGCGCTCCACATAGCTGAGCTGCCGGAAGCGGCCGGGGTGCTCGAGGGCGAGCTTGGTGAACGACGGCTCCCAGAGCTGGACGGCGTCGGCACGCCCGCTCAGGGCGACGGTGGGAAGCGCGGCGGTTGTGTTCGACTGCACGTCGATCTTGTTGAGGTCCACCCCGGCCTTGACGGCGAACCACTGGAACATCTTGTAGTTCGTCGAGACGGTGTCGGCGGCCAGCGTGCGGCCCTCGAGATCCTTGAGCGTCTGGATCGCGGGGTTCTCGGTGATGACCGTGCCCCAGAGATTGAAGAGCAAGAACAGCGAGCGGGTGGGCACTCCCTTGATGTAGTAGCTCGCCTCGTTCAACAAGCCCATCGCCGCGTTGAGTGTGTCCGTGCCGGAGGCGTAGTCGGTGTAGGCCGCCCGCGAATCTTTGGAGACGAACTCGATGTCCAGGCCGTTCGCCTGATCGAGCTTCTTCTGCTTGATGATCGGCGGGAACAGCGATGTGAACGAGGGAGGAGTGAAGACCGTTACCGTGATCCGTTTCACCCCGCCGCTCGGGGCGGCCTGGCGGCAGCCGGCGAGGGCCGGGAGCCCGGCGAGCCCGACGATGCCCAGCGCTGCTCCGGCCCCGCGGAGGAACTCTCGCCGCGACGTGGTGCCCAGGGACTTGGCTGGCGTGTCCATCGCGCCCTCCTTAGACGCTCACCGTCTCGAAGCCCTCCTTTTGGTCGCGCTTGCCCAGTGGGGCTCGCGCCGCGCCTCACACCAGGGCGCGGGCATCGATGCTGCTCCCCTCTGCCCGCATGGTCTCGAGGATGTGCCGGCGCAGCCGGAGGCGCTCCGCGTCGTCCTCGCGCGCCCGAGCGGGGACGGCGAGGTCCTCGAGCACCCGCCCTGGCCGGCCGAAGACGAGGATGCGCTCGCCCATCTCGATCGCCTCGTCGATGTCGTGGGTAACGAACAGGCCGGTCTTGTGCTCGGCGCGGACCAGGTCGAGGAAGATGCTGCGCAGCTCCAGCGCGGTGAGCTCGTCGAGATGGCCGAAGGCCTCGTCGCAGAGGAGGATCTCCGGCTCCACCGCGAAGGCGCGCGCGATACTGACCCGCTGCTGCATCCCGCCCGAGAGCTGGTGGGGGTAGGCCCACTCGAACCCCTTCAACCCGAGGCGGTGGAGCCAGGCGGTGGCGCGGCGGCGCTGCTCCTCCTCCGGGTAGCCGAGGATCTCCAGGCCGAGCCGGGCGTTATCTAGCGCCGTACGCCAGGGCATCAGGCGGTGGCTCTGGAAGACGACGCCCAGCCGGCCGCGGAAGCAAGCGAAGTCGTAGTAGGGGTGCTTGCCGTCGATGCGGATGTCGCCGCGCGTCGGCACCTCGACGCCCAGCAGCAGGGAGAGGAAAGTCGACTTGCCGCAGCCCGTGCGGCCCACGATGGCGACGAGTTCCCCCTCCTCCACGGTGAAAGTCAGGTCGGCGATGGCTACCACCCGTTCTCTCCCCGTGGTGAACTCCTTCGCCAGATGGTCAACAACGATCTTGGGCATGCCTTACAGTCGCTCCCACGTGGCCGGCGTGTGCTGGACCGTGGGCCGCCAGGCCAGCAGCCAGGCCTCAAGCCGGCCGAGCAGGAACTCGCCCAGCACCAGGAAGAACGCCAGCACCAGCGTCCAGGCGAGCACGAGGCCCATGTCGAACAGCTCCTGGGCCCGCAGCAGCCCGTTACCGACGCCTACCGACGCACCTACCAGCTCGGCCACGATCACTACGCGCGCCGCATAACCGAGGTTCACCTTCCAGGCGGTGAGCGCCGCGGGAATGATCGTGGGCACGATCAGCAGGTCGAAGTACTGGCGCGGAGTCGGCCGGAACGCCAGGAGCATGTCCGAGAGGTCTTTCTGCACCCCCCGGATGGCGTCGAGGATCTGGATCGCGAACACCGGGAAGGTGACCACGAGCATGATAAAGAGCACGCGGATCTCGATGTTGGCGAACCAGATGATAGCGATGATCGTCCAGCACAGAGCGGGCACGCCCATGACGAAGTGGAGTAGCGGCTTGGTGTAGGCCTCGACCTGGCGGGAGACTCCCATCGCGGTGCCGAGCGCCAGGCCGACGACGAAGCCGAGTGCCAGGCCCACCAAGATGCGCAGGACGGTCGCGATGATCGCCTGCCAGGCGCGGGGGCTGCTGAGGAGCCCCACGAACTTGGCGATGATCTCCTGGATGCCCGGCACCAGGTAGGCCGGGAAAAAGAGCGACATCACCTGCCAGACGAGGATCAGCGCGGCGAACGCTACCAGCGCCTCTCTCTGGACTGGGAGTCGCAGCGGGATAGTACGGGGCTTGGTGGCCTCGGAAACAGCGCTCAGGGGTGCCCTCCACCGGCCGGATGCTGGCTTGGGCGACTTGCCAGGAGTGTAGCAACCGACCTACGCCATGTCAACGCGCTAGCGGCGCGGTGGGCCAGGGCGGGGCGGCGCGCTGGTCAGGCGCCGCCCACGAGGCGGCGGTAGACCGCTTCGAGCTGGGCCACGCTCTGCTCCCAGGAGAAGTGCGCGGCGGCGCGGGCCCGGAGCGCGGTGCCGAGCGCGCGCGCCGCGCGCTCATCGCGGAGAGCGTCGAGCAGCGCCGCGGCGAGCGCCGCCACGTCGCCCGGCGGCGCATACAGCCCGAGGTCGCCCAGCAGCTCGCGGTTCACCGGCGTGTCGAAGGCGACCACGGGCAACGCCATGGCCATGTAGTTCAGCACCTTGCCGTTGCCCTCGGTAGCCGACAGCTTGGGGGCCACGGCGACATGGCCCAGGGCGAGGTAGTCCGGCGCGGCGGCGTAGGGCACACGGCCGGGTAGGTGCACACGCTCCCCAATGCCCAGCTGCTCGGCCAGCGCGCGGTAGTAGGCCTCGCCGGGGTAGCCGAGCAGCAGGAAATGCACGTCGGGCTCGACGGCGAGCACCCGCTGGGCGGCCTGAAGTAGCAGCGAGAGGCCCTGGTACTCGGCCAGGAGGCCGAGGTAGACCACCACGCGCGTTCCCGCCGGCAGGCCGAGCTGCGCGCGCAGGGCGGCCACCCGTGCGGCACGGGGCGAGCCGGGCTCGGGCGGACAGAACCGCTCCACGCTCACGCCATCGGGCACGACAGTGATCCGCCGGGCCGCGCAGCCGAACTCGCGGCAGAGCAGGTCGGCGGCGTGCCGCGTGCTGGTCACCACGGCGTCGGCCAGGCGGTTGATCAGCGCCTCCAGCCGCCGCACCGCCCCGTAGAGGCGGCTGTTGGGCCGCAGGAAGCCGTGGTCGACCATCTCGGCGGTCAGGCTGCCTTGGAAGTCGAACACGAGCGGGATGCGCGCCAGGCGACTCAGGGGGTAGCCGATGAACGCCCCTTCGTGGAGGTGGCCGTGCACCAGATGGGGGCGCAGGCGGGGCAGCGCCTGTAGCGCGGCCAGGCCCAGGAGCGCGTCGAGATAGAGCTTGTGGCGGGAGGAGCCGGGCCGGGCGTGCCAGCGGGCCGGCGGGCGCACGGCCCGCCGCACGGCTACGTCCGGCACCGGTTGGCCGTAAGGGTAGGTGCACAGCAGCGGCTGGTGCCCGGCCGCTTGGAGGGCGCGCAGCTCCTCGAAGATCCGGACGTGGCAGCCGTAATCGCCAAAAAAGGGGGTCGGCGCAAGGGTGAGGATGCGCAGTCCGGCGCGCACCGGCCGTGTGCGCGCCGCCCCAGCGGTGGGAAAGGCGGCCTCAGGCGTGACGGCTGGGCGCGCCCTTGCGGCCAGGAGCCGGCTCAACGGCGCTCCACGCAGGGGGGGTCTGGGTCCGAGCGGGCGGCTGCAGGAGCAGCCGCCACCGGAGACGGAACAGGTCGCGGAACGCGCGCAGGATCACGTCGGGCCGGGCCCCCGTAGCGCGCCCGGCGGTGCGCGGGAAGTGGCTCACGCGCCGCTCCCGGAGGCGGAAGCCGGCACGCCGGGCTTTGATGAGGAACTCGGCGCTGAACGTCGCGCCGCCCGACTCTACCGTCACCGCCTCCCATACTTCGCGCCGGAACAGCTTGAACGCGCAGTCCACGTCGCGCGCGACGGGGCCGAACAGCAGCCGCACCAGCAGGTTCCAGCCCCAGCCGTTCAGGCGACGGATCCAGGGGTCGCGGCGGGGCTGGCGGTAGCCCACGCACAGGTCCGCGTGCTGCATCTCCGGGATGAACGCGGCCAGTTCGCGCACATCGAACTGCTTGTCGCCATCGGTGAGGAAGATCCACTCCTTGGTAGCGGCCGAGAAGCCGGTGGCGAGCGCCGCGCCGTAGCCGCGGTTCGTCGGGTGGCTGATCAGCCGGACCCCAGGGCACTCGCGGGCGACCTCCTCGACCCGCGCTGCGGTGGCATCGCGACTCCCATCGTTGACCACGATCACCTCGTAGTCATCGGTAAGGTCGCGCAGCACGGCCACTGTCGCGCGCACGGTGTCGGCGATGACCGCCTGCTCGTTATAGGCTGGGAGCACGGCGGAGATGCTCGGCACGACGATCCTCCCAGGAACAAGCCGTATTGTAGTCGCCCTTCCCATGCCCCTGCAAGCAGCGGTGGAATAGCGTTCCAGGAAAGAGCTTGCCAATGGCGTCCGAGGCGGCATGAGCCGAGGCAGGGGCCGCGAGCATAGGACGCTCGCGGGTCAGCGCCCCCGGTACAGGCGCGCGACGAGGCCGGTGTCCACTGCGCGCTGCACGAAGCTGGGGTCCAGCAGGAGCGCCAGGTCCACCGCGCTCACCCGCGGCTCGATCTCCACGAGCAGCGGAAGGATGCGCTGCATGCCGGTCGCGGCCGGATACGGTACCTGCGGGGCCAGCCGCTGGACGAACAGCTCGTAGGTCTCGTCTAGCGCCGGTTCGTCAGCGCTCGGCAGGTGCTCGCGCAGGACCTGCTTAGTCAGGCCGCGGTCCCGTTTGGCTAGGGCGGTCGCCTCGATCAGCGCGTACACGAACCGCTGAACAACGGCCGGCTGCTCCGCGATGAGCGACGCCGACACGATGACCTGGTAGTGGGGGTCATCGACGCCCAGCGCGGCCAGATCGAGGAGCGTGAGGAAGCCGAGCCGCTCGAGCGCCGCCGTGTCCGGTGGGGCGACGACAGCGCCCTGGACGGCGCCATTCGCGAGCGCCGCCAGCCGCTCCGCTGCCGAGCCGATCTGGAGCAGCGTGACGTCCTTCCCCGGTTCCAGGCGGAGTTCACGGAGCACGAAGCGGGTGGCGAGGTCGGTTGTCGAGCCGGGCGCGCTGCTGCCCAAGCGCGCCCCGCGCAGGTCGGCGGCTCCCTCGATCGAAGGGTCCACCATGAACCGGTAGGGAGACTGGTTCACCAGTCCCGCGACCAGGCGCACCTCGGTCCCCGTCGCGGCCGCGACCAGCGCCGCGGCCCCGCTCCCGACGACCACCGCCAGCTCGCCGTTGGCCAGCGCCCGGAGCGCCGCGGCCATACTGCGCCGCTCGAGCGCGACGTCGAGCCGGTGCTGGCGGAATACGCCCGCGGCCTCGGCGACCCAGAGGATAGCGTTGCCGCCGTGCGCCTCGGTGAAGGCCACCTGCAGGGAGGCCGGTGCCTCACTGCGAGGGGGGAGAAGCGCCGTGTCGGAGGCGGCGGGCGCCGGAGACACCACCGCCGTACAGGCCCCGAGAGCGAGCAGCGCGAGGAGCAGCGCCAGGAGGGGAAAGCCGTGGCTGGGGCTGGAAACCACTCGCCCTCCCTCGCACCGTTTGCGCCATTCTAGCACGAGAGGCCGCCGGTGGCGGTGCGGCCTCCTAGGGCAGGGCGGTGAGCCGCTCGTACAGGCCTTGGAGCTCCTCGTCGGAGAAGAAATGGATCACGATCCGGCCGCCGCGCCGCGACCGGTAGAGCTGGACTTTGGTCCCGAGCGCCTGGCGGAGCCGCTGCTCGACGGCAGCCAGGTCTGCGGCCGGCGCGGCGCGGCGCCGGGGGCGTGGCCGGGTGCCGCGCCGTACCAGCTCCTCGGTGGCGCGGACGCTCAGCTCGCCGGCCAGCACCTGCGCCAGCAGCGCCTCCTGGGTGGCGGCATCCGGGCAGCCGAGGAGGGCGCGTGCGTGCCCCGCGGTGATGCGGCCGTCGGCCAGCGCGGCCCGCACCGCCGGCGCGAGGTGGAGCAGGCGCAGGGCATTGGCCACCGCCGCGCGGCTCTTGCCCACCCGTGCCGCGATCGCCTCCTGTGTGAGCCCGTGCTCGACGAGCAGCTGCTGGTAGGCGGCCGCTTCCTCCAGCGGAGTCAGGTCCTGGCGCTGGAGGTTCTCCACCAGGGCGAGTTCCAGGCGCTCCTGCGGCGTCGCCTCCTTCACGAGCGCTGGGATCGTGGTGAGGCCGGCAAGCTGCGCGGCGCGCCAGCGCCGCTCGCCCGCGATGAGGGTGTAGGTCCCCGCCGCATGCGTGACGATCACCGGCTGGAGCACGCCGTGGGCCCGGATGGAGGCCGCCAGCTCCTCGAGGGCCTCGGGCGCGAGCCGCTCGCGCGGCTGCGCCGGGTTGGGCATGATCGCGTCGACGGGGACCTCGATTACCCCGCGGCTGCGCGCAGCCGCGTCGGCCGGGCCCGGCCGGCCCGCCGGCAGCAGCGCGTCCAGACCGCGGCCCAGGCCGCCCGGGCGGCGCTTCATGAGCGGTTCCCCGCCGGCACGCCGTAGCCGCGCTGGAGCAGTTCCGCGGCGAGCGCGGCGTAGGCCAGCGCGCCTCGGGAGGTCGGATCGTAGCGGAGGATCGACTGGCCGTAGCTCGGCGCCTCGCTGAGCCGCACGGAGCGCGGGATGACGCTCTGGAAGGTGGCGGTGGGAAAGTGCCGCCGCACCTCCTGCTGCACCTGGGCGCTGAGGTTGGTGCGGGCATCGGCCAGCGTCAGCACCAGCCCGAGCAGCTCGAGCTGTGGGTTGAGGTGCTGCCGCACGCGCTCGATGCTCTCCATCAGCTGGCCCAGCCCTTCCAGCGCCAGGTACTCGCACTGAACCGGCACGAGCACGGCGTCGGCCGCGGCCAGCGCGTTCACCGTGAGCAGCCCGAGGGAGGGCGGGCAGTCGAGGAGGATAAGCGGGTAGTCGGCGCGCAGCGGTGCCAGGGCCGCCCGCAGGCGCAGCTCGCGCTCCGGCAGGTCGACCAGCTCGACCTGCGCCCCGGCAAGGTCGTGCCGGGCCGGAGCGAGCCAGACGCCGTGCTCGGCGGTCGGGCGCACGGTGGCCGCGAGCGGCGTAACGCCTAGCAGCGCCTCATACACCGAGGGGCGTACGGTCCGCGGGTCCTGGCCCAACCAGCTCGTGGCGTTCGCTTGCGGGTCGCAATCGACGAGCAGCACCGGGCCGCTGCGCCCCAGGTAGGCGCCCAGGTGGATCGCGGTCGTGGTCTTGCCCACGCCGCCCTTCTGATTCGCGATCGCGATCACCCGCCCCACTGCGCCAGTCGCTCCTCGATCTCGCGGGCGGTGGGCACACCCGTAAGCCCCTCGTGCTCGATGGCACAGGCCGCCGCGCTGGCAGCATACCGGGCAGCCGCTGTGGCCTCCACCCCTGCCGCGAGCTGGATGAACCAGACCGCGGCGAACACGTCGCCGGCGCCGGTGGGATCCCGGACGCGCGCCGGGCAGGCGGGGAGGTCGATCACCCGGTCGCGCTGGAAGAGCCGCACGCCGGCCGCCCCGCGGGTAAGGGCAACCAGGGGGCCGGCCGCCGCCAGCCGCGCGGCGCAGCCCGGCTCTGCGGCCAGATCTTCCTCGCTCACGACCACCGCGTCAAGGGGCGCGAGGTGGCGGGGGAGCTCCGCACACGGCTGGGGGACCACCACGCCATCCGTCCCCCAGCCGCGCAGCCACCCCTGCGGTGTGGCGCCTAGAAAGCGGGCCGTGCGCCGCAGCGCGGGCACGAACTCCTCTGCCGCGATCTCCTGCGCCACGGGGGCGAGATGCACAATGGCCGCCTGCCGCCACGCCGGCGGCAGATCCGCGAGCGTGAGCGGCGCGGCCCGGGCGCACAGCGTCTGCCGCCGGCCGCCGGCGTAGTACTCGTTGCGGTAGCGCGTGGTGGTAGCGGCAGCGACCCGCTGGAGCGCGATGCCCGGCAGGTGTGCGGCAAGCTCCAGCGTCGGCGCCGCGCTCGTCACCACAGCCACACGGCACCCCTGTCCCCGGGCTGCCAGCGCGGCGTAGGCCGCGGTGCCGCCGAGCCGCGGCCCGGCGGGGGTCTCGTCGAGGCACACGTGGCCGATCACCAGGTAGTCGACGGCCGGCGGAGGCGCTCCCTCAGGCACGCGGGCTCACCACGACGCGTCGCTCGGCGCCCACCCCGATGCTGTGCGTGGTGACGTAGGGGTGGTTCGAGAGCGTGAGGTGGATGATCCGCCGCTCGCTCGGCCGCATGGGTTCGAGGGCGATCGGCGTCTGGGCCCGCTGGACCCGCTCGGCGGTGCGCAGCGCTTTGGCACGGAGCACCGCCTCCTGGCGGTCGCGGTAGTGGGCCGCGTCCACCGTCACCCGCACCCAGCGCCGGAGGCGGCGCTGCACCAGGAGCGCCAGCACGTACTGGAGAGCGGTAAGGGTATCGCCGCGCCGCCCGATGAGCACGCCCAGGTCGTCGCCCTCGACATCGAGCACGACGCTCGGGCTCTCCGGGGTTGTGTCGACGCTGCGCACTGATACGCGACCAGCGATCCCCATCAGCTCGAGCAGGTCGGTGAGCAGGTCCTGGGCGACCTGGTCCAGCTGCTCGAGCCCGGCCGGCTCGGGCGGGGTCGGCGGCGCGCTGGGGCGCGGCTCCTCGCGCACGGTCACCCGCACGCGCGCGGGCTCCGCCCCGATGCCGAACACGCCGCGCGTGCCCTCGCTGAGCACGCTGATCTCGACCTCATCGCGCTGGCGGCCCAGCCGCCGCAATGCTTGGTTGATGGCCTCTTCGACGGTCTTGCCGTGAGACTCAACGCTTCGCACCGCGTCTCTTCTCCTTGCCGGCGCGCGGGGAACGGCCGTTGGCCGGCGCGCGCGGCTCCGCCCGGCCCGGCGCCGTTCTCTCCGCGTCGCTCGACCCCTGTGGCATCCCCGGCGGCGCCCAGGAACCAGCGAACGGCGTCTTGGGCTTGTAGCCACCGGGGAAGAGTTCTCCCCAACCGGTCAGAAAATACTGCTGGACGAAGCTCACCACGTTGGAGGTCACCCAGTACAGCACCAGCCCGGAGGGAAAGTTCAGCGAGAAGATCAGGAACATGATGGGCATGAGCTGCATGGCCCGGTTCATCTGCTGCTGCTGGGGGTCCACCGTGGGCGGGGTCATCATCCGCTGGATGATGAACTGGGTGACCGCGGTCAGGACCGGGAGGATGTACCACGGGTCCGGCTGGGCGAGGTTGGGCAGCCACCAGAAGCCTTGCTGGAAAGCGGGGTGCTCGTTCCCGAGGTGGATGAGCGCCTGGTAGAGCGCGAACCAGATCGGCATCTGGACCAGGAGCGGCAGGCAGCCGGACGCCGGGTTGATGTTGTTCTCCCGGTACACCCGCATCGTCTCCTCTCCCAGGCGCTGGCGGTCATGCCCATAGCGCTGCTGGATGGCGCGCAGCTGCGGCTGGATGAGCATAAGCGCCTTCTGGGAGCGGATCTGCTGCCAGGTGAGCGGGAAGAGCACGATCTTGACGATGATCGTGAACAGGATGATGGCCCAGCCACTCGAGCCGGTTACCGTGGCCAGGAAGATCAGCGCCTCGGTGAGGGGCTGTACCAGCGCTGCGTTCCAGAGTTGGCCGATATCCAAAGGGCCTCCAGAGGCGGGCGGCACGCCGTCGCCGGCCTAGGGAACCGGGTCGTAGCCGCCGGGACTAAACGGATGGCAGCGGGCCAGGCGCCGTAGCGTTAGCCAGCCGCCCCGCCACAGGCCGTGGCGCGCGATGGCCGCGTGCCCGTAGGCAGAGCAGGTCGGGATGAACCGGCAGGCCGGCGGGAGCAGCGGGGAGATCACCCACTGGTACCCACGGATCAAGCCGAGCGCCAGGCGGTCGAGCACGGCCCCGCAGCGGCCGGTCAGGGGCCCTCGGACGGCGGGGGCGCCTGGGCGGGCGCCGTGGCCGGGCGAAGCAGGCGCGCCCGCCGCAGCAGCTGCTCGACGGCCGCGGCGATCTGGGCGTAGTCGGCGGTGGCGCTGGCGGGCCGCGCGATCCACACCAGGTCCATGCCCTCGACGAGCGCCGGGTACCGCAGGCGCACCGCCTCCCGGATCCGCCGCTTGACCCGGTTGCGCACGACGGCTTTGCCTACCTGACGCCCGACGATCACGCCGATGCGGCTCATGCGCAGGCCGTTCTCGGCAGCGTATAACACCAACAGCGGGTGCGCCCAGGACCGTCGCTGGGCTCGCACCCGCTCGAAGTCCGCTGCCTTCCGTAGACGCTGCGCTCGCTTCATGCGGAGAGCGACTGCAGGCCGGGCGCTCCTCCCCACTCATAAAGAAACCGTGGCGTCTTCCGTCGGCACCAGCGGGCCTGCACAGCAGCGCGGCCGGCAGGCTACCCCACCACGCTAAACCACCGTCAGTCGCTTCCGCCCGCGCAGCCGGCGCCGGCGCAGCACTGCTCGTCCACCCGGGGTGCTCATGCGCTTGCGAAAGCCATGTTCCCGCTTGCGGGGAATCCGCTTGGGCTGGTACGTGCGCTTGGGCACCGCTACCTCACGTCAGGATGTCTACAGCGTGAGGATTATAGCCACCCGCCGGCGAGGGTGTCAAAAGCAGCGGCACGCCGCTCCCCGGGCGGCATACCCTTCGCACCGAGCTGCCGCAGGCGCTATCCTGATGAGGAGGGCCGGGGCCTGAGCCCGGCTCCGCCGCCTCCCAGGTCTCGGAGCATGCTATGCCGCTGCGCAAACCGCGTCTTGCGCCCCCACCCCCCTCGCCCACGCTCCGCGCGCGGCTGGCGGCGCTGTTCGCCAGCCTTGCGCCCCGACGCCGTGCCCGACGCCGCGGCGTCGGCAGCCCCCAGGCCTCTAAGAAGCCCGACGTCACCGCCTCCAGCGAATAGGTGCCTCCCTGCTCTATCCTGGCCGGGGGCGCCCCGAGCCCGGCCGCGAGCTGGCGGCCCGCGCCCCGCCGCGCGCAGTGTCAGGTATGCTCGGGGGGCGGTGGAGTGCGGCGCCGCATCGCCGCGCGGATGAGACGCGTCAACCTGGCGGCGCCGAAGATCTGCCGGTAGCCCTCAGCCCCCTCCACCGTGACGCTCTCCCGGCTCACGGTGAGCTGGTAGCGGGACTGGCCTTGGCGGTCCAGCTCAGCGCCTATCACGCGCAGGATCCATTCAAACCGCAAGGGCGGCTCGGTCTGCTCGGCCGCCGGTCCTTGGCCCCGCAGGGTGGTGCGCTGGCGCGACGCCTCCACGATCTCGCTCAGCGGCAGCTCGCGGCGTTCTGCCTGATACCCCTCAGCTTCCCCCGCGCGGCTGGTCGATTGCAGCACCACCCCTTGCGGCCAGACCTCCAGGACCGCGAGCTGGTAGCCCCCCTCATCGAGCATGGCGCCCACCGTGCGCAGCATCTCCTCGTACTTGAGCCGGGGCTGCCTGGCCATGCGCGCTCCTACTGTTTTCTCCGCGCCGTCGCCGACGCACTCGAACCGATCGGCGGTGCTCCGTGCGCTGCCAGGGCAACCTCACTTCACACGAGGCGTCTGCTTCGCACCGAACACATCACACAGCAAGTGTGTCTTAAATCGCTTTCGATGGCAATCCCTAACTAGCGGACCGCCGGCGCCTCGCTCGGCCACCAGGCGTAGAAGTGGTGAACCGGGCCATGGCCGTGGCCGAGGCCCGGGGCATGCTCCAACGCCGCCGTGAGGTAGGCCTTCGCCCGCGCCACGGCCTCGGGGACGGCGGCGCCTTTGGCCAACTCGGCCGCGATCGCCGAGGCGAAGGTACAGCCGGTGCCGTGGGTGTGGCGGGTCGCGATGCGCGGTGCGCTGTACTCGCGGAAGGCGTGGCCGTCGAACAGGACGTCGACAGCCGGGCCCTCGCCATGCCCCCCTTTGACGACTGCGTACCGGGCGCCCAGCGCGACTAGCGCGCGGGCTGCCTCGCGCGCCTCGTCGAGCGAGCGCACCGGCCGGCCGGTCAGCACCTCGGCCTCGGGCCGGTTAGGGGTGACTACCAGCGCCAGGGGGAGCAGCTCCTCACGCAGGGCCGCGACTGCCTCCGGCTGCAGCAAGGGATCGCCGCTCTTGGCGACCATCACGGGGTCGACGACGAGGGTGTGCAGCCCGTGGGCACGCACCCGGTCGGCCACCACGCGGATGATCGCTGCGTTCGCCAGCATGCCGGTCTTCACGGCGTCGACGCCGAGGTCCTCCACGACCGCATCGATCTGCGCGGCCACGAGCTCTGGCGGCAGCTCGTAGACGGCCCGCACCCCCAGCGTGTTCTGGGCGGTGATCGCTGTGAGCGCGGACATGCCGAACACCCCGAGCGCGGAGAAGGTCTTCAGGTCCGCTTGGATGCCCGCGCCCCCGCCGCTGTCCGAGCCCGCAATGGTCAGCGCTGTCTTCATGGCGTCCCTCCAGGAGCGGCGGCTGCTCCGGCGAAGCGCGCCGGACTGAACGGTGCCAGCGGGAGCGTGGTCGGCTTCCCCTGTGCGGCTTGCGCTACCAGCTCGCCGCTGATCGGCGCCAGCAGGATGCCGTTGCGATAGTGGCCTGTGGCCAGCGTGACCCCCTCGATCCCCGGCACGGGCCCGAGGACCGGCAGGTGGTCGGGCGTGCCGGGCCGCAGGCCCGCCCAGGCGCGGACGAACGTCGCCGTGCTGAGTGGCGGGACCAGCTCGCAGAGGAGCCCCAGGAGCGAGGCCACGCCAGCGGCCGTCACGCGCCGGTCGAAGCCGACCCGCTCCACCGTGGCCCCCACGTACACCGTGCCATCAGCCTTGGGCACGAGGTAGCCGCGCCGGCCGTAGAGCGGGTGCCGCAGCGTCGTCGTCTCCGGCAGGATCGCCACCAGCTGCCCCTTGACCGGCTCCACCGGCAGGCGGATGCCGAGCCAATCGCCGCAGGCCGCTGCCCAGGCACCCGCGGCCAGCACCACGTGCCCCGCGGCCAGCTCGCCCTCCGGCAGGCGCACGCCCACCACCCGCCGCCCCTGCCAGCACAGCCCCTGCACCGGCGTGCCCAGGCGAAACTCGGCGCCGTGGGCGGCGGCCGCTCGTGCCAGCGCCTCGACGAGGCGCACGGGGTTGACGTGGTGTTCGAGCTCGGAGTAGACCGCGCCGCAGACACTGGAGGTGACCTGGGGCACGAGCGTGCGCACCTCGGCCCCCTCGAGCCAGCGCACGGGCAGCCCGCGCTGCTGCTGCCAGCGGAGGCTGGCTTGGTAGTCGGCCGCCTCGGCCTCGTCCAGGGCGAGGCGCAATAGGCCGGGCGTGAGCAGCTCGATGTCGATCCCGGTAGTAGCGCGCAGCTCGGTGGCGAGGGCGGGGTAGCGCGCGAGGCTGGCCAGCGCGAGGTCCAGGAAGGGGCCTGGGCGGGCGTCCTCGGCCAGAGGGGCCAGCAGCCCGGCTGCTGCGGTGGAGGCCTCCGCGCCGATGCGGTCGCGCTCGAGCACGACCACCCGCGCGCCGGCGCGCGCCAGGTAGTAGGCCGCCGCGCAGCCGATGACCCCGCCGCCCACAATCGCTACGTCGGGAGCTACGCCGGCGCGGCTCATGCCGCGCCTCCGCCTACCATGTGGACGATCTCCAGGCGGTCGCCCGCCTGGAGAACGACCTCGGCGTAGCGATCGCGGCGCACGATCTCACCGTTGTGCTCGACCGCGATCAGGCGCGGGTCGATGTTGTGTGCCTGCAGGAAGCGCAGCAGCGTCATCGGCTCGGGGATCTCCCGTGGCTTGCCGTTGACGGTCAGCGTGATCATGTCAGTATCTCGCGAGCGGTTCCACCGTGCGCAGCGCCTCGCGGAGCTGCGCCGCGGCCGCCGCCGGATCCGCAGCCGCCATGATCGCCGAGATCACGGCCACCCCGCGCGCGCCGGCCGCGAGCACCTCGCGGGCGTTGTGGGCGGTGATCCCCCCGATGCCCAGCAGCGGGACCGCCACAGCCGCACACAGCTCGGCCACCAGCGCCGGGCCCGCCGCGGCGCGCCCGGGCTTCGAGCGCGAGGGGTACAGCGTGCCTACCAGCAGGTAGTCGGCACCGCCCTGGGCGGCCGCCTCCGCCTCAGCCCGGTCGTGAACCGAGCAGCCGATAAGGCGGGTGGGCCCAGCAACTGCGCGCGCGGCGGCGGGCGGCAGGCTGTGACCCGCTAGGTGCACGCCGTCGGCCTCGACCGCCAGCGCCACGTCCAGCCGGTCGTTCACCAGGAACAGCGCGCGGCCAGCGGTCAGCTCGCGGAGCCGGCGGGCGAGCGCGTACAGCTCACGCGCCGACAGGTCCTTCTCGCGGAGCTGGACGAGGTTGACCCCGCCGTCGAGCGCCGCGGCGACCACCGCCTCTAGCGGGCGTCCCCCCGTCTGGTGCCGGTCGGTGACCAGGGCGAGGCAGGGAACGGGCAGCTCGGGCCGCGGCGCACTCACCGGACGACGCCCTCCAGGGGACTGCTGGCCGAGGCGTAGGGCTTCTTGGGGATGCGGCCGGCCAGGAAGGCCATGCGGCCCGCCTCGACCCCCATCGCGATCGCACGCGCCATGAGCGGGGGATTCTGGGCCAGAGCCACGGCGGTGTTCACCAGGCAGGCATCGGCGCCGATCTCCATGGCGAGCGCGGCGTCCGACGGGGCGCCGAGCCCTGCATCGACGATCACCGGCACCCGGCTCTGCTCGATGATGATCTTGATCTGCTCGAAGTTGACCATGCCCTGGCCCGAGCCGATCGGGGAGGCGAGCGGCATCACCGTCGCGCAACCCACCTCCTCCAGCCGCTTGGCCAGCACCGGGTCGTCGTTGATATAGGGCAGCACGACGAAGCCCTCGCGCACGAGCTGGCGGGCGGCGTCGAGGGTGCCGATCGGGTCGGGGAGCAGGTATTTGGGGTCGGGGATGACCTCGAGCTTGATCCAGTTGCTCAGCTCCATCGCCCGGGCGAGGTGCGCGACGCGGATCGCCTCCTCGGCCGTCTGGCAGCCGGCGGTGTTCGGCAGGATGGAATAGCGGTTCGTATCGATGTAGTCCAGGATCGTCTTCTTGCTTGGGTCATCCAGGTCCAGGCGCCGCAGGGCAACCGTGACCATCTCGACGTTTGCCGCCTCGAACGCCGCGAGCATCTGCTCGACCGAGCGGTACTTGCCTGTGCCGAGGATCAGACGCGAGCGGAACGTCCGGCCCGCGATGACCAGTGGACGGTCCTCCATAGCTTGTCCCCTCGCTTTCTAGATGGCGCGAGCACCTGTGCGCAGGCCGGTCGGCGGGTACACGGCTGAATAAAAAGGCCGCTTCCAGCGACGAGGAAGCGGCGTCCCGCTTCGCTACGCTGGCATTACCCAGATCAGCTCCTAGGGGTTGGTGGCCCCGCCACCTCTCAGCTGGCCCGGCGCGCCGGGCGTCGCTCCCCCAGCGGTTTCAAGGAGACTATAAGCCTGCTTGCCAACCGCTGTCAACGCGGCGGAAAGCGGTCAGGCGCCGGGGCGCCGCCAGGGCCGGGTGGGGAAGTCGAGGCGCTCGAACCGCGCCACGTTCGCGGTGCGCAGGTAGCGGGCCTCGTCGCCCTCGAGGAGCACCTTGTGCATCAGCACCCGATCGCCCGAGGGGAGGTAGACGGTCGGCTGGACGCACAGCGCCTGGGTGAGGCGGCCGCGCTCGTAGACCTCCACCGGCCGCGGGCGCCGGTAGATCCGGTAGCGCCGCCCCGGGTAGAGCCGGCTGGGAACCTCGAGGTAGCCGCGGGTCCGCAGCGCCTCGTAGTCCGCCGCGGGCAGGAGCTCGCGCAGCAGCGCCTCGGCGCGCGCCTCGGGCTCGGCGCGGTCGCGCGGCGGCCGTCGGGCCCGCCAGTCCTGGCACTGCTGCCAGGTCGCCAGGCCCAGCCAGAGCAGGGGGAGCAGCACCAGCACCCACTCCGGCCCACTCATGTGGCCCTCCTCGCCCACGGCCTAGGGAACCGTACCGCGCCCGCCAGCTGGTCGTCAACCGGCCGCTGCGGCGCGGGGAGCTCCTAGCGAGCCGCGGGTTAAGGTATCCTCCGAGGAGGAACCAGGGCGTACGGTGAGGCGCGAGCGGCTGCCACGGCTGCGCGCCCGCGCTGTGGAGCGTGAGGTCTCGCTGTAACGTTCGCGCAGATTTGCCGTTTATCCAGGTAAGAGGAAGCGGTGGTGGGTGTGCCGCCTGGCGCGCTGAGCCGGTCGAGCTACTTCGCTGCCCCGCAAGCCGGCAGGGGCCGGTGTGGTGGCCTGCGGCGGTAGAGCGCGACCGGGTGGCGCCGTTGCGGCCGATCGCGAGGCCGTCGTGGGGCGGCCCGCCCAGCGGAGGTGAGGGATGCGCCGATCCCTTCTGGTTCTGGTGTTCGCGCTGCTAGCTGGTGTGCTGTGGTTCCATCCGACCCCGACGGCAGAGGCGCAGGGCTGTGTTCGCTATACCGCGCCGTTCCAGGGGTATCTCTACGGCTACTGCTACGCGTATCCGTTTAACGGCTTCGTCTTCCCAGTGAACGTTCCCTTCGGGGGTAATGCGATCGCTTTCGGCTTCGATACGCTGAATGTTCCGCTATTCCCCTCTAATTTCCCCTTCAGCGCTTTCACCTTTGGGTTTCCCTATGTGGGATACCCACCTTACACGGGTTTCGGGAGCACGCCCGGAGGGGTTAGCGGAAGTGGCGGCACCGCCGGGGGCGGCAGCGCCGGCGGGCTAGCCTATCAGGGCTTCGGCTTCCCCTTCAGCGGCTATCCCTTCAGCGCCGGCGCTACCGTGACCTACAACGGCTACCTCTTCCCCATCTTCGGGATCCCGGGCAGCGTCGGCTACAACGCGGGCAGCCGCCGCGGCTTCAACCCGTGGTCCACGCCTGATGCCTACCTCAAGACGCTCGACGCGGTGGCGTTGCCGGAGGGCGGCTACCGCCTCTACTGGACGACGGGCACCTCCTTCAGCGGCACCTCGCACGAGATCTTCCAGTGCCCGGAGGTCGATACGCCGCTGGTCGCCTGCCGGAGCCTCGCGGTGGTCAACTCCGAGATCCGCACCTACGGCCCGGTGCCCGGCGGGTACACGTACGTCGTCCGCAGCTCGGGCTACGGCGGGAACACGGGCACCATTGGCTGGGCCGGCGGGCTGGAGGCCAGCTCCAGTCGCCTGCCGCTGCCGCTGACGCCAGGGGACACCAGCCCCCAGTACGCCCCGCCCAGCGGCCCGTGAGCGCCGCCCGGCTCCGCGCTCGCCTTGCGCGCTAGCCTCATGCCGCACGCCGCTGCTGTGTGAGCTGGGTTCCGGCGGTCCCAGGGGTGCGGTGTGTCTCCCGTGCCGCCGGTGTCGTGGCTGCAGGAAGCAATCACGTCCGTGCGGTCCCTCGGCTCCCCGTCCCCAGGACAAGCGCGGCCCTAGCGGCTCGGGCAGGCAGCGAACGGGGGGCAGGGCGTGGCCGTGGGGGTAGCCGGGGCGCCGCCCGGCGCTATAGGCCCGGCGGGCAGCAGCAAGGGCATGGGTATGGCTGTGGGCGCGAGCGGGGCCGCGACCGTGGGCGTCGCGACGAGCGCGGGGCCGGGGCCCGCCGCGCTGCCGGTGGCGGGAGCCGCTGCACGACTGGCACTCGCCGGCGTGGGCAGGCCGCTTTCAGGGCCGCAGCCTAGATACAGGGCGCAGCCGGAGCGGAGGGGGGCGACGCCGCTGCTCTGGCCGCTGCTGGCCAGCGCCGCCTGGGTGGCCGCGACCTGTGGCGGCGGCGCGGCCGCCGGCGGAGCCTCGTCATAGAGTGGCACCGGATCGCCGGCGTTGCTCGTGGTGATCGCCGTGTCTTGCCGCGCCGTCACGATCACGATCGCGGTGGGCGAGGGACCAGCGGCCGGCTCGGCGCTCGGGGCCTCCTGAGGCGGGCTGCTGGCGGTAACGGCCGCCGGCGCCGCGGCCGCAGCGGGCGGGGCGACCACGCGCACGGCCCGCGGCGGACTCGCGGTCTCCTCAGGCGGCGGTGCGGCGAGCGCCTCGGGCGGCGGCGCGGCTGGAGCAGCGGGTGGCGGCACTTCCGCCTCCGCCGGCTCGGAAGCCTCGGGGGTGTCCTCCGCCGGCGCCTCCTCGCCGGGCGGGGGTGGGGGCGGCGCGACCGCCCGCGGCGCCGGGACCACAGGCGCGATCGGGGCGCTTGCGACGGCCACAGTGGGTACGCTGAGCGGCGCAGGGGTGCCCGCGGCGCTTCTCCCCGCGGGGGAGCTCCCTGTCCCGCCGACCGTCGCCCCCTCGGCCGGCAGGTAGCTCACGCACTGCCCGCGCTGGTTCCACTGGATGCAGGCCGCCCCGGTGACCACCGAGTACGGCACGCTGTACGCGCAGGTGCCCGCGCCCGTGTAGCGGAGGCAGGTCCCGCCGCCCTCCCAGGTGGCCGGGCCGGTTTGGTAGCGGCCGCTGTCGCCGGTCGCGCCCGGGCCCGGCTGGACCATCGTGGGGCCAGGCACTAGCACCGAGGTCTCGAAGGTATGCACCGAGGCGCGCGTCCAGCCCTCTTGCGGGCCGGCGTTGGCCGAGTGAGCATAGACATAGAGCGAGTGGGTGCCGGGCGAGACCTCGACGAGGAGCGAGAAGCCGCTGTTGGTGAACCGCGCGTCGCCGAGCGCCCGGGCCACGTCCGGGCGCGGGTGACCGTAGCTGGCCGTGCCGAGGAAGCGGGCGCGGGGCATCCCCGGCTCGCCGTCGAGGTACACGTGGACCGCGTCGACGCCGGTGCCTGGCCCGGCGGGGTCGACGGCCCAGCCGCTGACCAGGAGCTGCGTGCTGACGGTCGTGCCGACGAGCGGCCGCTCGATCACGACCTGGGCCTCGGTGCCCTGCGCCGCGGCGCGCCAGGAGCCGGTCTGCACGAGCTGCCAGGCGACCAGCGCTAGAACCACGAGTACCGCGAGGCGCCCCATCATCCTCCCCGCCGCACGGCGCTAGCGGTGGCCGTGCGCAGCGGTCGTGAGGATACGGGGGGCCAGGGGCTATGTCAAGGGTTCGCTTGCTTTGGCGGGGCGAAAAGGGGTACCTTGACATCAGGAAGGGGCAGCGTATACTGATGGTAACTCAGGCAGCGAGGCCGCCCGGCCGAGGCGCGGATGGAACAGCTCGTGCACCGCTGGCCCCGACCAAACCCGGTACCCGCTGGTTAAGGAGGTTCCGCAATGGCGAAGCTGCGTGTGCTCTCGTCCCGTGGGGACACGGTCGTGGAGTGGGATGCGAAGAAGCTCGAACTCGGCGACCCGGAGGCGCTGGCGGCGGTGCGTGAGGCGGAGCGCATCTTCGAGGAGCAGCGCGCCCGTGGGGCGACTGCCTTCGTCGTCTCGCGCAACCAGCCGGCGGAGCGGATCGATACCTTTGACCCCTTGGCCGAGCAGATCGTGATCGTGCCGCGAGTCGCGGGCGGATGACCGACCTGGCGTTCTTCCTCGTTGCGGCGCTCGAGCTGCTCTTCGTCCTGCTCATTGTGGGATTGCTGTGTCGCACGCCCTACCGGGTGCTCGTCCAGCCGCCGGTCGGGGCGGCGGGCAGCCGGCAGGACTGGCGGGCCGCGCAGGAGCGGGCGGAGGCGCTGCTGCAGGAGCTACTCACGGAGGAGGAGTACCGGCAGCTGGAGCGGCGCGGCTACCTCGAAGTGCGCAGCCCGTCGCGGCCCCACCGCGTGTACCGGATTCCCCGCCACCAGGGACAGGTGAAAGTCTACGAGGGCGGGGTGCCGGTGATGGCGCTGTGCGTGCAGTCCACGGAGCCCATCCCCGACGGGGACGCCGTGCTGATGCACAAGCTGATGATCGAGGGCAACGAGGAGGAGTACCTGCGGGTAGCCAACCGCTTCGAGCCCACGCTCTACGGGTTCATCGCGCTGCGGCCGCGCCGCAACTAGCCCGACCGGGCTAGTTGCGGTAGTGTTTCACCCTGCCGGGGAGCTGAGCCGGCCTCTCTGCCGCGCACGAGGTAGACAGAACACCCGGGATCCCAGACGGGTCGGTGGACGGTGGAGCACGAGCACGACCGTGGCGCAGGCCCTGGCCGGCCGCTGTTTTCCCCCGCACCGCCCTCGCTGGGGCGCGTGGCCCTCATCCACTACACTTGCCCACCGATCATCGGGGGAGTGGAGGGCCTCCTCCGAGTGCACGCCCGCCTCTTCGTCGAGCACGGCTATACCGTTGCCGTCTTTGCCGGCCGCGGCCGGCAGTTCGACCGCCGGGTGCCCGTGCACCTCGAGCCGCTGCTCGACTCGAAGCATCCCGCGGTGTTGGCCATCGGCGCGGAGCTAGGGCGTGGTGAGGTCACGGCGCGTTTCTTCGCCCTGCGCGACCGCCTAGTCGCTTGGGGGCAAGCGGTGCTCGCAGCGTTCGATACGGTGATCGTCCATAACGCCTTCAGCCTGCACTTCAATCTCCCTCTGACCGCTGCGCTGCACGCGCTGGCCGACGCCAGTGGCGCGCCGGGCGCCGGGCCTGCCGCTCCCCGCTTCATCGCCTGGTGCCACGATCTCTCGTGGGCGAACCCGCTGTACCGGCCGCTGCTGCGCGAGGCGTACCCCTGGACGCTGCTCAAGACGTGCCATCCGGCCGTGCGCTACGTCGTGGTCTCGCACGACCGGCAGCGCGAGCTCGCCGCGCTGGCAGGGGTGCCCGCCGCACAGCTCGCGGTCGTCCCGGCGGGTGTGGAGCTGGCCGACTGGTTCCGCTTCCGCCGCGCCACGCGGCGCCTGCTGGCGCAGCTGGACCTCGCGCCCGAGGAGCTGGTGCTGCTCCTGCCCGCCCGGCTCACGCGGCGGAAGAACGTCGAGCTGGCGATCCGCGTGGTCGCGGCCCTGCGCGCGCTCGGCGAGCGGCCGCGCTTGCTCATCACCGGCCCGCCCGGCCCTCACGATGCCCGGGCGAACGCCTATCTTGACGAGCTGCAGCGGTTGCGGACGGCACTCGGGGTGGAGCGCGAGGTGGTATTCCTCCACCCCTACCGCCTGACCGACGCCATGATCGCCGACCTGTACCAAGTGGCCGACGTGCTGCTGCTGCCCAGCCGGCAAGAGGGCTTTGGTATCCCGCTGCTGGAGGCGGGGCTGGCGCGGCTGCCCGTCTTCTGCACCGACCTGCCCCCGCTGCGGGAGATCGCGGGCGACCGTGTGGCCGGCTACTTCGCGCCGGACGAGGCCCCCGCGGAGCTCGCCCGGCGTCTGGTAGAATTCCTCGCTCGAGACCCGGCCACGCGGCTGCGCCGCCGCGTGCGGCAAGCATATGCCTGGAACGTCGTGTTCCCGCAGGCTATCGCTCCCCTGCTCATGGGCGGGCCGCTGGCCGGAGCGCCCCCCACGGCGCCGGCCGAGCACGGTGGCTGCTCGCCTGGCGTGGCTTAGCACGGCGCCCGCAAGGCTCGACAGGAATGAGAACGCATGAGTAAGGCTGAATACACGGTGCTCGTGCCCCTCGCGGCCGATCTCGCGCCGGCTCGCGAACTCCTAGAGATCGCGGCGGCCCTGGTGCCGGTGCGGCACGGCGAGAGCCGCGGACGGGTAGTGGCGTTGGGAATCGTGGAGATCCCCGACGAGCTAGCGTTCGGCGGCGGCGCGCTCGCCGTGCGGCAGGAGCGCCAGCGCCTTGGCCGCCTGCTGCGGCTGAAGAAGTCCCCGGCCATCGAGGTCCGCCCTATCGTGCGGGTCTCGACGCGGGTCTGGGAGGGCGTGCTCGAAGCCGCGCGCGAGGAGCAGGCCGACCTGATCTTGTTCGGCTGGAAAGGCTGGACCAGCACCGCCCATCGCCTCTTCGGCGCCACCATCGAGGAGGTCGTGCGCAACGCTCCCTGCGACATCGCTGTCGTCAAGCAGCGCGGGCTGGCTGGCGCGCGGCGCATCCTGCTCCCCATCCGTGGGGGGCCGCATGCGCGCCTGACACTGCAGCTAGCGATCGGGCTGGCCGAGCGGTTGGATGCCACGATCACGGCGCTGCATATCGAGCGCCCCGGCCTATCCATCGCGGAGGCCGCGGCGGAGCGCGCGCAGATGGTCGCGCTCCTGGCCGAGGCGCCTTCGCCGCGCGTGCGGCCGGCGGTGGTGGTGGGCGAGTCGGTGGAGGCCGCCATCCTGCGCGAGGCGCAGAAGCATCAGATCGTGGTCATGGGCGCCACGCCGGGCGATCCGCAGACCCCCTTCCTCTTCGGGCCCATCACCGAGGCGGTCGCCCAGCGGCTGGACTGCACCGTGGTGGTGGTGAAGAGCCGGGAGCCGGCGGCCGAGGCGCCGCCCGCACCGGCTGCCAGCGCGCCGCGCTCGCTCTCCACCGTGGTCGACAAGTGGTTCGCCGAGAACACCTTCCACAGCAAGGAGTTCGACAACCTCGGCGAGCTGGTGGCGCTAAAGCAGCGCCAGGGGCTGCGGATCAGCCTCGGCCTGCCCACGCTGAACGAAGCCGAGACCATCGGGCCCATCATCCAGACGATGCAGCGGGAGCTGATGGACCGCTTCCCGCTGCTGGACGAGATCGTAGTCATCGATAGCGGCTCTACCGACGATACGGTGGCCATCGCCCAGGCCCACGGTGTGCCGGTCTATCGCCATCAGGAGATCCTGCCGCAGTACGGCAGCTTCGCCGGCAAGGGCGAGGCGCTCTGGAAGAGTCTGTACGTGCTCCAGGGCGATCTCATCGCCTGGATCGACACAGACATCAGGAACATCCATCCCCGCTTCGTCTACGGCATCCTCGGGCCGCTGCTGCGCCAGCCGCGCCTCCAGTACGTCAAGGGCTATTACCGCCGCCCGCTGCGCCTGGGCTCCACCCTCCAGCGCAGCGGTGGCGGGCGGGTTACGGAGCTCACCGCGCGGCCGCTGTTGAACCTGTTCTTCCCGGAGCTCTCTGGTTTCCTCCAGCCGCTCTCGGGCGAGTACGCCGGGCGGCGCGCCGCGCTGGAGAGCGTGCCTTTCTTCACGGGCTATGGCGTGGAGATCGGCCTGCTGATCGACCTGCTCCAGCAGTACGGACTGGCGAGCCTGGGCCAGGTCGACCTGGAGCAGCGCATCCACCGTAACCAGTCGCTCGGCTCCCTGACGAAGATGGCGTTCACCATCATCCAAGTGGTGGTCAAGCGGCTGGAGGAGCGGCACCGCCTCCAGCTCCTCGCCGAGGTGAACAAGAGCATGAAGCTCGTCGTTCACGACGCGCACGGCTACCGGCTGGAGGTCAAGCGCCTCGAGGAGTTCGAGCGGCCGCCGATGATCACGCTGCCGGAGTACCGGGAGCGGCATGGACGGGCCACGGACGAGGGACGGGGGGAGCGGGGCCGGGCCGCCGAAGCCGTGTTCATCTCGCCGGCGTCGCTCTCGGTCTAGTGTGGGCTATTATCCGTCCCGCGCGTCCCCGCCGGTGGGGCCCCACAGCCTGCGGCTGCTCCTCGTGCGTCACGGCGAGACGGTTTGGAATCGCGAGGGGCGCTACCAGGGGGTGATCGACGTGCCACTCAGCCCCGAGGGCGAGCGGCAAGCTGCGGCGCTCGCGGTGCAGCTGCGGAGCGAGCCGCTCGCCGCGGTCTACTCCAGCACCCTCCGCCGCGCCTACTACACGGCGGTCCCCATCGCCGCGGCCCACGGGCTCACTGTGATCCGCGATCCCCGCCTGAACGAGATCAACCAGGGGCAGTGGGAGGGCCTCCGGCCGGCGGAGATCGTCCGGCGCTGGCCCGAACTCCACGCGCGGTGGCAGCAGGAGCCGCTCTCGGTTCGCCTGCCGGGCGGGGAGACGCTCGAGGAGGTGCGAGCGCGCGTGCTGGCTGCCTTGGAGGACATCGTCCTCGCCTGGGCCGGGCGAACGGTGTGTATCGTGGCCCACCAGGTCAGCCTTGCGGTGATCCGCAGCCAGGCGCTGGGCCTGACGCTGGCCGAGGCGCTGCACGCCGCCCTGCCGAACGCCAGCGTAGAGATGGTGGTCCTGTACGAGCCGCTCTCCGCCCTGGCGCGGCGCGCTCGCCGTTAGCGGGGGTTACTCTGGCTCGGCGCCCTGGCCGGCGTGGTTGCCGTTGAGCACGGCGATGCAGGCCACCCGGTCGTTGCCGCGGAGCCCGATGATCTGCACCCCCTGCGCCGGCCGGCCCAGGCGCGAGATGCTGGCGATGCTGGTGCGCAGCACGGTGCCGCCGGCCGAGATCACCATCAGCTCCTCGGTGCCGTGCACGACCGCCGCTGCGGCCACCCGGCCGGTCTTCTCGGTCACGGTCGTCGTGCGGACGCCCCCGCCGCCTCGGCCGTGGAGGGGGTACTCGCTGAGCGCTGTCCGCTTTCCATAGCCGTTCGCGGTGACAACCAGCAGCTCCGCGCCGGGCGTGGCCACCTCCAGCGCGCACACCCGGTCCTCGGGGCTGAGCCGGATCCCGCGCACCCCGCCGGCCTGGCGCGAGCGCACCGGGACCTCGCTGGCCTTGAACCGGAGGGCCTGGCCGCGCTCCGTGACCAGCAGCAGCTCGCACTCGCGCGCGCAGCGCTTCACCCAGGCGAGCTCGTCGCCCGGCTCGAGGTCCATGGCGATCAGCCCGTTGGAGCGCACGACGGCGAATTCCCGGAGCGGCGTCTTCTTGATCTCCCCCTGCCGCGTGGCCATCACCAGGTAGTCTTCGTCGGCATCGGGAACCGCCAGCACGGCGGTCACTGTCTCGCGCGGGTCGATGCCGATGAGGTTGATGACGGGAAGCCCGCGCGCCGTGCGGTCGGCCGCGGGGACCTGGTGCGCCTTGAGCTGGAAGACGCGGCCGCGGTCGGTGAACAGCAACAGGTTGTCGTGGGTGTTGGCCACGACCATGTGCCGCAGCGCGTCCTCGTCCCGCAGGACCATGCCCTTGATGCCCTTGCCGCCGCGGCGCTGGCGGCGGTAGGTATCCGCCGGCAGGCGCTTGATGTAGCCGCGGGAGCTGAGCGTAATGAGCACCGCCTCTTGGGGGATGATCTCCTCCTCGGAGATGTCGCCGTTCTGGTCAGCGGCGATCAGCGTGCGGCGTGCGTCGCCGTACTTCTTCTTCAGGTCGATCAGCTCGTCGCGCACGAGGTAGAGGATCTTGCGCGGGTTGGCGAGCAGGTCCTCCAGATGCGCGATGGTCTGGCGCAGCTTCGCGTACTCGTCGAGGATCTCCTGGCGCTCCAGCGCCGCCAGGCGGCGGAGCTGCAGGTCGAGGATGGCCCGGGCCTGGAGGTCGCTTAGCTGGTAGCGGGCCATCAGCTGCTCGCGCGCTACCTCGGCCGACGGCGCCTGGCGGATCAGCCGGATGATGGCGTCGACGTGGTCGAGCGCGATCTTGAGGCCTTCCAGGATGTGCGCGCGGGCGCGCGCTTTCTCCAGCTCGTAGCGGGTGCGGCGGGTGAGGACCTGCTGGCGGTGCTCGAGGAAGTGCATGAGCAGCCGCTTGAGGGGCAATACGCGCGGCTCGCCATCGACCAGCGCCAGCATGTTAATGCTGATGGCGGTCTGCATGGCGGTGTGCTTGTAGAGCTGCTTGAGCAGCGTCTGCGGGTTGGCGTCGCGCTTGACCTCGATCACCAGCCGCATGCCCTGGCGGTCCGACTCGTCGCGCATGTCGGCGATGCCGTCTAGCTTGCGCTCCCGGACCAGCTCCGCGATGCGCTCCTGGAGAGCGGCCTTGTTGATCTGGTAGGGCAGCTCGGTAACCACCAGCTGGTAGCGGCCGCTACGGGGCTCCTCGATGCTCACGCGGGCGCGCACCACCACCCGGCCATGGCCGGTGGCGTAGGCCTTGCGGATGTCCTCGTCGCCAAGGATGATGCCCCCCGTGGGGAAGTCCGGGCCCGGGATGAAGCGGCAGAGGTCCTCGACCGTGGCCTCCGGGTGCTCGATAAGGTAGAGCAGGGCGTCGACCACCTCCCCGAGGTTGTGGGGCGGGATGCTGGTCGCCATGCCCACCGCGATGCCGGCCGAGCCGTTGCAGATGAGGTTGGGGAAGCGGCCGGGCAGGATGGTCGGCTCCTGGCGCGTGTTGTCGTAGTTGGGCACCCAGTCCACGGTCTCCATGTCGATGTCGGCGAGCATCTCCATGGCGATCGGGGTGAGCCGCGCCTCGGTGTAGCGCATGGCGGCCGGCGGGTCGTTGTCGATGCTCCCGAAGTTGCCCTGGCCATCGACGAGGGGATAGCGCATGTTGAAGGGCTGCGCCATGCGCACGAGGGTGGGGTAGATGACCGCCTCGCCGTGGGGATGGTAGTTGCCCGAGGTGTCGCCGCAGATCTTGGCGCACTTGCGGTGGGGCCGGTTGGGCGCCAGGTTGAGGTCGTGCATGGCGACGAGGATGCGGCGCTGCGAGGGCTTGAGGCCGTCGCGAACGTCCGGCAGCGCGCGGGAGACGATCACGCTCATCGCGTAATCGAGATACGAGTTGCGCATCTCGTCTTCGATCTTCACCGGCCGGACGATTCCGATTTCCATCTGCTCTCCCCTCAGCGCAGGGTTGGGTGACGGCGCGCGGTAGGTCGACGGCGCTCGGGGCGCCAGACAACAAAAATAGCGAGGAGCCGAGCGCCCTGCGCTCGCTTCCCCTCGCCGTGTTCAGGCTCGAGCCGGCGCGCTCGCAGCCCTACCGTCTGCGGACATTATACCCCAAGCGGGCCGGGGCTCACTACGCCGGGCGAACCGCTCAGCTCCGCCGCGGCGCGCCGGCGGGCCGCGCGGGCGGGGTGGTCCAGGACATCGCAGACTCCGCCCCGTCGAGGAAGACCGGCCCCTTGCAGCGCGGGCACCGCAGGCGGCTCAGGCGGCTCTCGAGCAGCGGCGGGCAGTCCGGTGCGCGCCGGAAGACGCGGTGCAGCGCGTTCCCTACAACCTCCCCCAACGTATAGCCGCACAGGAAACACTTCAGCTCGCGGACGATCACCCGCTCGGTGGTGGGAATCACGGATCCTCCGTGCTGTCTGCTCCCATGGCTGCCCGGTAACGCGGCCCCGCCTGACCGAGCCCCGCCACGCGCTCGCGCCAAGCGGCCAGCCTGCAGGCCCATGCTACGGGGGGGCCGGAAGGGCGTCAAGCCCGGAACAGGCGCCGGCGAGCAGGTGCAGTGAACTGTAATGCGATCGTAACCCCCATTGTCAGAGGTATGGCGGCTATGGGCGACGGCAGCGTGCCGCGAGCGCGGCGTGCGGGCAGCTGGCGCCACGGGGGCGTGCTGGCGCGCCGGAGTGGGGGAGCGCCCGCGGCCTTCCTCCCTGCTGGGCGCTGCTCGCCCGCTGCGTGGCTGTGCGGCCGAGCGGTAACACTCGGGCCGAAAATCCGTTTTATGAAGGTAGGGAGCGGCCCACGTCGCTATCGCGGTCGGCTACTGGCGAGCGCGGGGCCGCCCGGTGCACAACGGCGATCGTATCAGGACGAGCGGGCGGGCCGCTGCCGGCCGCAGGGGCCGGTCGGGCGGGGGTGGCAGGGGCTCGCGCTGCTCGTCCGGTGGCCTGGCCTATCCCTTGGGAGAAAGGAGCTGGTGCAATGCCCCACGCGCCCTTCGTCCACCGGTGGCGCCTCCTCGTCGCGGGCTGCCTGCTCGCGGCCGCCGTGGCCAGCCCGGTGCTGGCCCAGGGGCCGCGCACCCCGGTGATCTACGTGCTGATGGGCGATCACTACTTCCTGCCCGCCTCGCTCACGGTGCAGCCGGGCACCACCGTCGTCTGGATTAACCAGAGCCCGACGGTCCATTCGGTGCGCAGCGCCCTCTGGGACTCGGGGCCGATGCTGCCGGGCCAGGCCTTCTTCCGCTCGTTCGATGTGCCTGGCGAGTACTGGTTCGTCGACCCCCAGTACGCCGAGATCGGTATGGCGGGCTACATCACCGTCCAGGCCGGCGCCCCCGTAGCCACCCGCACGCCTCTGCCCACGCCGCGGCCTTCACCCACCCCTACCCGGCCGCCTAGCCCGACGCCCACGCGGCCGCCGGCGAGCCCGACGCCTGCGGCCCCCACGCCCACGGCCACGCCGCGTGCGGAGGCCCCGGCCGACATCGGCCTGCTGCCTGTAGAGGTGCCCGCCGCGCTCGCGCCGGCGCCTAGCGAGGCGAGCGCGGATGCGCCGGCGCTGGCGGAGGCGGGGATGCCCGAAGAGTGACTATCTAGCTGTCGCCACGTGCCGGCTGGCATGGCCCTACGCCAGCCGGCACAGGGAGCGGTGCCCCCTCCTCGCCACGCGCAGGGGGCACCGGCAAGCGCTCGGTGTGTTGAGCGGCCTACCGCGCGGCGGCGAGCTGGGCCTGGTACTCTGGCGCGGCCTCCAAGTAGGTCACGCGGTCGTAGCCCAGGTAGCGGAACAGCCGGTTCTGCGCGCACAGCAGCAGGGCCGGGGCGTCGGGATCGGCGTTGAAGTGCTGGGCCACGTGGTTCGGAGGGATCCAGACCAAGTCGCCCGCGCTCCATTCCCAGCGCGTCGGCTCGTGCGCGATGCGCGCGCGGTAGGTGTCGCCGATCTCCGCTTCCACCCGCCAGTGGAGGTCGTAGCCCCGGCCAGCGATGACGTAGAAGACGGAGTCGGCCATCTGCCAGCGGCGGCCCGAGCGGCTGCCGGGCGGCAGCTCGTGGAGCCAGGCGTCGACACTGAACAGCCGGACCGGCAGGGTGGCGTTGGCGAGGTGGCGGACGCGGCCGTCCGGGGTCCACTCCCACGGGGTGTCGTCGGGCTTGACCACCTTCTTCAACTGCTCGACGCCGGGAGTCCACAGCTGGGACCAGTCCTGGGGCGGCCCGTACGCGGGCCCGGGGGTTAGGGTCCTGCCCTGCTGGGTCAGCCCGAGCAGCATCCACAGGGCCTTCGCCTTGATCACGATCGCCAGGGCGGGCCGC
>Ga0070739_10000784_pt1 | contig 54657 bp, 47 predicted proteins | sample Coa_R1_7_FD_66445 | JGI IMG/M metagenome (GOLD analysis project Ga0070739, IMG submission 66445) | Surface soil microbial communities from Centralia Pennsylvania, which are recovering from an underground coalmine fire - Coalmine... | ecosystem: Environmental > Terrestrial > Soil > Unclassified ...
GCAAAAGGTCGACCAGGTCATGCACGATAAGCGGAGGAGTCCCGGCTTCCTTGCTTTCTTTGAGCCTCTGGTTTACTCTGATAATATCGACCAGCTTGTGCGTCAGGTCGTCTTCTGACCTTATGCCTGTTTCAAGTATGATAGAAGGCCTCACGGTTACCGGCGGCACAGGCAGAACCTGCAGTACAAACCACTCTGGCCTTGCAGTCTTGGGGTCATATCCGAGAAGAACAAGGTCTTCGTCCGGGACATGCGCAAGTCTTTCTCTGATTGTAATTGGTAAAAGCCTGTTTTCCCCTGCATCGGTTTTTTCCACAAATATGGTTGGCTTTGTGAATATCAGGTCGTACTGCTCTTTCTGGCAGTGTGGGCAGACTTTGACTTTTTTGGCCTTTTCAATGATTTCGTCTTTGATGTTTTCAAGAGTAATGACTGCGTATGCAGCCTTGCTGTCCCTTATGGCCTTGTATTTTGCCAGGTCTTCCGGGTCAAGCTTGATCCTGTTGCATGACCTGCATGTAATGAGCAAAAGTTTGTGTACATCGTCTACAAATGCGATGTGCAGCACCGGCTCTGCAAGCTCGATGTGCCCAAAGTGACCGGGGCACTTTGCAGAGGTATTGCCGCATGTAGCGCATTTCTGTCCCGGCTCAAGCGTTCCCAGGCGGTTATCCATCAGCCCTCCCTGCACCGGCATGCCATCCTCATCATAGGTCTCTGGCGCAGTAATTTCGGCAACAGTGAACTTGCGCACTTCAGTTGGCGACCAGACGCTAAACTTGATGCCGCCCAGTATTTTTGCAGATTCTTCCATACTCAGTTCCAGCCTCCTGTGTGTGCTGTTTTTGTTTCAATCCCTTTTTTCACAACATTGCTTTCCATTTTTACTATCATTTTCATTCTGCCTTCCATTTTCTTCTCTTCCCTTCTTTTCTCCTCTGCTCTCCTCACACCTTCTCCTTTACCAAAAGCCTTGGCGCAACATTGAGGCTCATCATCTCCTGCAGTAGTAGCTTGAATGCATATGCGATCACCACTGAAGATATCTTGGCCTTTTCGCCGCAGACTCGGCAGATATACCTGCGCTGCTTGACATCATAGTAAGCCAAAAGGCCGCAGCGCTCGCAGATGTTGACCTCAGCCTTGTCTGACTCTTCAAGCAATCTGTCCTTGAGCATCATTGATGCGCCGTATGCTATCAGGCAGTCGCGCTCCATCTCTCCGAACCGAAGTCCCCCTCCGCGTGCCCTTCCTTCGGTTGGCTGCTTGGTGAGCATCTGGACCTGGCCCCTGGCCCTGCTGTGTATCTTGTCTGCGACCATGTGGTGAAGCTTCTGGTAGTACACTACGCCAACATATACATCAGCAGGGAACCTCTTGCCTGTCCTGCCATCATACATTACTTCCTTTCCTGTATACTTGAAGCCATATGACTCCATGACTCCTTTTATCTGGTCAAGCTTCTCGCCAAGGAATGCAGAGCCGTCAACTATCTTGCCCCTCAGCGAAGCTGCCTTGCCGCCAAGCGACTCCATAAACTGCCCGACAGTCATTCTTGATGGAAAAGCGTGGGGATTTATCATGACATCCGGCACTATGCCGTCCTCTGTGTATGGAAGGTCTTCCTGGTTGACAAGCATCCCTACGACTCCTTTCTGTCCATGGCGCGAAGCAAATTTGTCGCCTATCTCCGGGATCCTCATGTCCCTGACCCTGATCTTGTACATCTTGCCTCCTTCGACTGACTGTGTCATAATGACGCTGTCGACAACTCCGTTCTCAGAAGGTCTGACGCCAACTGACGTGTCTCTCCTGTATGGGCCTTTAACCTCAAATTCTTTGTATTCTTCCATAAATCTGGGCGGAGACGTCCTGCCGATCAGAATATCCCCTCCGGAAACTACTGCCTCGTGCATGATGGCGCCATCCTGCTCTAGCAGCCTGTAGGCCTTTTCGCCCCTGTATCCGCGTATGTTGGCATCAGCCTGTGGAAGCTCAAAGTTATCCTTCATGCCTCCGGGATACTGCTTTGCCTCTGCTTCGTATACCCTGTAAAAGAATGTCCTTCCCAGTCCCCTGTCTACAGAGGACTTGTTAAAGACAACTGCGTCTTCAATATTGTAACCTTCAAACGGAAGAACAGCTACAACGCAGTTCTGTCCTGTTGGCCTTTCCTCAAGCCCCAAAAGACCTATTGCCTTTGTGCTGACGACCGGCGTCTGCGGGTAGAGCATAAAGTGCTGTCTGACATATGTGCTTGCGTTCATGAGCGGAGTAGAGAACCCGAGGCTCTGTTTTGCCATTGCGCTTTCGTATGTGTTCCTCGGCGACTGGTTGTGCTCGGGGTATGGTATTATCGATGCTCCTACCCCCAGTATGGCAGACGGGAATATCTCCATGTGGGTGTGCTTGGCGTCAATGCCTTTTGGATCGATTGCCACATAGCAATTCTCTTCTTCGTTTGCATCTACAAGCTCAATTACGCCCATGTATAGCAGGTCTGTCCACGAGAGGAACTTTTTTGAGACTTTTTCAATGACTTCATGGGTGACAAGTGGCCTGCCATCTTTAAAGACCACAAGCGGCCTCAGCACCCTGCCGGCGTTGCAGCTGATATAGAGTCTCTTGGTGGCATTTTCGTTCATGGACGAGTACAGGTAAATGCCCACATGAGGGTGGATCTTGCCCGACCTTCTCATTGACCTGAGCGAATCAGCTAGCTGCTGTCCGTTCTGGGCGTATCCTATCAGCCGCCCGTCAACAAAGACTCTGCTTCCGGTTCTGCGCAGCTCTGTGCCAACTTCGTCGACATGCTGGACGCCAAGCTCGTAGAGCTTTTCGATGATCTCGGCGTAAGGGACGCTTACTGAAATTATAGCAGAAAGGGCGAGGTTTTTGACCAGTCCGCAGTTGGAGCCCTCCGGGGTTTCAGCGGGACATATCCTTCCAAAGTGTGTAGCGTGCAGGTCGCGTGCTTCAAAGTTTGGCTGGCTTCTGCTCAGCGGGGACTGGATCCTGCGCAGGTGGCTTATAGTCGACATGTAGTTTGTCCTGTCAAGGAGCTGCGTGACACCCACACGGCCACGCCCCCAGTTTCCTGTGGCGATCGCGTTGTTCAGCTTGTCAGAGACAATGCCTGGCCGGACTGCGGCAGCTACTGCATTGATGCCCCTCTTCTGGCCCGACCTTTCAAGCTGGTATTTCATGTCCCTTATCAGGTTGCGGAAAGCCGTCCTGAAAAGGTCTGCAAGCATCTGGCCGGCAAACTTGATGACCTTGTTGCCATAGTGGTCCTTGTCGTCAGAGTCTATCCAGCCCAGCTTGAGCTCGACCAGCTTGGAAGCGGCTTCGCCCAGAAACAGCGCTTTCTCGTGGCGGTTATCAGGGTTTTTGCCGATGTGCGGAAGCAGGCCCCAGTCAAGCAGGGTCTCCGCCCTCTTTATCTGGAATTCTTCAAGCATACCCGGGGCAATTCTTTTGCTGATATAGACGATGGCATCACGACTTGATGCAACGTCTCCGGCCTTCTCAAAAGACGGCTCAAGCTCGTCCTGTATTGCCTCGTTCAGTGAGACTGCATCGGCAATATCTTTGTCGGATTCAAGCCCGAGTGCCCTTATCAGGGTGATAAGCGGTATATCGACAGGTGAGCCGGGGATCTTGGTTACAATAGAGCCATCTGGCCTCATGATAAGCTCAAGCTTTGCCCTATAACCTACAATTGAAGAGTATACCTTTGCCTTATAGAGGAGGGTGCCAGTCGTCTCCTCTGTATCTACGATTATCTTGTTGTATGATAGATCTTCCAGCCCGACAATGACCCTCTCTGACCCGTTAATGACAAAATATCCTCCAGGGTCTTTTGGGTCCTCTCCAAATTCTATCAGTTTGGACTCTGGAAGGTTATGCAGTATGCAGGTATTTGACTTGACCATAACAGGCATGTCGCCTATGTGGATAAATCTCGATTCAAGTATCTTGCCGTCTTCTACAACGCTGCACTCTAGCATGACAGGGGATGCGTATGTCAGGTTCCGCAGCCTGGCTTCCATCGGAGCCACATGGGTGATAGAGCCGTCAAGCTCCATTATCCTTGGCTGCTGCAGCTTTATCTTGCCGAGCTTGATCTTGTATGGATACTCGGCAGTCTCAACTTCAATCTCGCCGACTTCGTCGATTATGCTCTGAAGTCCACGCTCCATAAACTCGTTGTATGAATTGAGGTGCTGCCTGGCTACGCCTTCTCTTCTCAAAATGTCGTTAATAATAGGCCACATATCAATAGAATTCTCTACAAGCACGTCTATCTACTCAACCTTCTACTACGTACCGGTAATATACACTTTCACCCGCTGTAGGGCTCTTTCGTGTAATTTTTATGATATCTCCTGGGCGTACATCAAGTTCCTCTATTGCCTTGTCGCTCATCATGATGTATGGAAGCTGGCCGGGTTTTGCGTTGTATTTTTTGAGGACTTCTTCTGCCTCCTTTTTGGGAAGTATTTCGTGCTTTGGCTGGTACACGTGGTTTGTGATCCTGATCACTTTTTTCTCAGACACTAGTTGCTCCCCTCTCTTCTCTTTCAGACACAGAATAAAATAGGTAAAGAAATGCTGCCAAGACCAAACTCGTAGAATACGTAAAGAATCTCATATAAGTATTTTGACTTCTCTTGATTTGAGATTGAGAAAAATAAATGAAATCAAATCAAATCGAATATTCTCTTTCTTTGAATTTGAGAAATAGAATTCATCTGTTATCCAAAATTAGCTTGTACAGTCAAATTTCTACACCAAAAGGATAAATAGTAATGCAAATATAGCACGGTAGGTGTGCATGAGGGATAATGTACTATAAAGGATATGCACTATTAGCAATACTGATAGCATCAGGCGTCGTGGTAGGTTCTAACGCATACGCCGCATCTGCCCCGACCGTGCAGACAGACAAGACAAGCTACCAATCAGGAGACACCATTGTAGTTTCGGGAAAAGTCACTCCAGTGGCTGGCCAGGCTTTATTGATTGAAGTCTTTAATCCAAGCAATGCTTTGTACAGGGCAGACACCATTGTGCCTGCTGCAGATGGCTCGTACAACTATAACTTGAAGATTGGAGGCAAGCTAGGCCCAACAGGAACTTATACCGTAGTGGTCACATATAACCAGCAAAAGGCCCAGACAACATTCAGCTTTACAAACAATATCACAACAGGACCAGGAGGAGGAGGATGGCAGACATACAACGGCCAGGGCTTTACAGTTCAGTACATGATAACTGGCGGAACACTCAACAATATCACTGCAGACACCACATTCACCTCACTCAAGGCATACATCACATCTACCTCTAGCGGAACACTGCAATTAAAGATACCAAGAACCGTGCTTGATGCCAAGACAGACACAGGAGCAGACGATGACTTTGTCGTCTTTGCCGACGATGTCCCAACCAGCGACGTCAACCAGACAGCAACAGCCTCGGACAGAACAGTATCAATCAACTTTGACCAGGGAACTCAGACAATTGAGGTAGTTGGTACCGTAATTCATGTAGTGCCAGAGTTTGGCGCTGGAGCAGTTGCTGCCATTGTGCTTGCAATAGCCATAGTTGCAGTAGTTGTCACCACGTCAAGGCACAACAGAGGACTAACTTTCCTGCCAAAGTAAAAGGATTTTTTTCCTTTTTTCTTCCTTTTTGTTAGTTATTTCACGATCCAGTGATAACCATCTGCCTGCAGAGATCTCGATAACAATAAAACAAGACAAGACCAGACAAATTCAATTGAATCCAAGAATTGAAGTGAAGAAGTGTAAGTGTCGGGAAAAACAAAACCTCCGACAAAAGTGCCGGGGTCGCACAGTCCGGAAGTGCGGTGGCCTGATGAGCCACTGTGGTTTGCCGCCCTACACGGGTTCGAATCCCATCCCCGGCGCTTAAATCTTTCTTTTAAGACTAAAGTGAAACGGGCCTTCGGAGGGATTTGAACCCTCCTCAAGCGGTCTCTTTCGATAACCCTTGCGAGAAATCGTCCACAGCCGCCTATACTAACCAGGCTATACTACGAAGGCCAAGCAGACACGGATTTTAGCACAACTGTATATAATTGTTAGATGGCCCGCTTCTGCAAGCGCATCATCTTCCCGGCAGTATTCCTAGCCTGACAGTATCGACTCCTTCCTTCTCAAGCCTTGCTGCAAGGCCGTTCATCCCGATCGAGTCCCCTGCAAGGTGCCCAAGTATGACAAGGTTGCCATCAAGTTTTTCCTCACGCATCTTGACCAGATCGCCATAATCGACATGCAGGTAAATGAGAGTCGAGACTTTGTGTGTATAGTACGCCTTTGCGATATGGTAGCCGCCGTTGGTTCCTGCTGCAACTACCAGCGCCCAGTGCCCGGCCCTGTTCTTTTCGCTTCCCAGGACAACCTTTACCTTTGTCTTGGCATTTTTGAACTCGGGGATTCTGCCGACAGACTTTACGATATCTGTGACATATTCTACCTTTTTGGATGATTGAATGCTTTCAAGAATCACCTGCCTCATGTATTCGTCGCAGGGCTGGTGGATATTGACCAGGGGCATCTTCATGAGTCTGGCTGATTCTACCGTCTGGCTGTAAATGTCTGCATGGCTCCTAGTCTCAACTCTTTCCTGAAGTTTCTTGACGGCCATCTTGGCGATGTCTCTGGGGACGCTGTGCTCTATCATAAACTCGATGTGCCTGTCAAAAACTCTGTAAAAGTTTATGGCAGCCACTCCTATCGGGTGGTGTGCAATGACCGCATCGCACCCAAGGCTCTTTGCCAAAGCTATCTCTGCTGCGCTGACATCGATTGCCATCAGCACCTTCCTTATCCCTCTTCCCCTGACATGGACCGCGCTGTCAGCAGGCAGCTTTTTCCATCCTGCAAGATCCAGACCGATTTTCATTATCCTTTCAGTGTCAACCGTCATTCTTGTGTGGTATCCTGTGATGGTGGCTAAAAATGTACATGCCATGCAATAGCGCAAACCTGCTGAGTGCAAAACTTAAAAAATCTGCTGCAGGCATGTTCTAGTTGAACAAATAAAATGAGCTGCTCCGGTGAACATGTTTCGCATTCCACTGAAAATAATCTTATCCAGATAACCCCGCAGCTAAAATCCAGGCTGCAAAAAGCCAAATACGGAGTCTTCAACCACTCTGCAGTGGAGCTCTGCCACTGGACAAAAAAATCCTTCTCAAACGAAGGCGACTGCTACAAGCACAAGTTCTACGGAATCTCTACCCACAGGTGCATGGAGATGACACCCACCGCCATGAACTGCGAAAACAGGTGTGTTTACTGCTGGCGGCCTACCGAGTTTTATGACACGCTTGAAATGCCGGCAGAGCTTGTTGACGAGCCGGATGCCATAGTCCACCAGCTGATGGAAGAGCGCAGGAAATTGATCATGGGCTTTTATGGCAGCAAGCGCACAGACAAGGGAAAACTTGACGAATCGCTTCTCCCTGCTCACTATGCCATATCGCTCTCCGGCGAGCCTACAATGTATCCGAAACTGCCGCAGCTCATAAAATATCTGAAAGGCCTCAAGGCCACAAAATCGATATTCCTTGTTACAAATGGACAGGAGCCGGAAATGTTGCAGAGGCTTGCTGCAGAAGAGGCGCTTCCCACCCAGATTTATCTGTCGACAAACGCTTCAAACAAAAAGATGTTTTACCAGATAAACCGGCCAAGGCACAGGGATGCATGGGAAAGATGGCATACAAGTCTGAGGTTTCTTGCCACCGTCGACACAAGGACCGTATTGAGGATGACGCTAATAAGAGAATACAATGACAACCCCGACTTTGGCGAACTGGCAGATTTGATGGCTCAGGGCAACCCTCACTTTATCGAGCTAAAGTCCTATATGCACATCGGCATGTCAACAAAGAGGCTTGAGCAGGACAATATGCTGGAGATGCATGAAGTGAGAGAGTTTGCAAACAAACTCTGCAGCAGACTGCATGGCTTTAGCATAATGGACGAAAGCGAAATCTCTAGAATAGTTGTCTTGCAGAATAACAGGCGCTATACCGACAGATGGATAAAGGAATACCTGACCCAAGTCCATTAGAATTTCGTCAGTTCATTAACTTGCTAGAGGAGGCAGGTAATTACACGAGCTAGAAATCTTCCTCGAATTCTTCTCCGGATTCCTCTTCTTCAACCTCTTCAAAATCCTCTTCGAATTCTTCTCTTTCTTCTGCGCTCTTGTATGGCAGGTCCGCTTCGCCCAGAGCGCCGCAGACTGGGCACTTGAACTCTATGGTCTGGCCTTCAAGGTCAAGCGGAAATTCTTTGGAAAAGACTTCGTCGCACTTTGAGCATACAAGGGTTGTCTGGATATTGTCCTGGCTGAATTTATGCGACTGCACTCTGAAGGTGGTATTTGCCAATTTGACTACCTATCTTTCTTTCTACCTATAGAAAGTCTCCTTTTTTATAAGCCTTCTTGTCTTGCCCGCACTGAAAGTGTTGAGCCGAGTAAGCATTCTTGCAACTGGTGACCACGCTGGATATGCAAAGGCATTATGAGATTGGCAGATGTCAGGTCAAGCGTTCAGAATCGACTTTAAATAATGAGCGAACCAAGCAGCGCGACTGATAGAAAAACCCAGAAAGGTCATTAATAAGCAATTGAAGTGTTAGGCACACTTTTGAATAAGACTTATTATCTACAACAGGATAGGATACATGTATGGCCGTGCGCAAGGTAGAGGTCAATGGCACAAAATATCACTATAGCCTGAAACGCTACCCCGAAGGCTATATTGCTATCTGTAAAGAAATACCTGAAGTTGGCGTTTATGGAAAAACTTTACCAGAACTCAACCGCAAGTTGGTCAAAGCCATTACAGGGTATCTTGATGTATTCAGAGACGACAGAGTACAGGTCACCGCGTAACCCGGTTGACTAATCTTTTTAGGATAGCCAATCCTGTCCTATGATAAAAAGTTAGTCGATTCTTACTTTGCGGCAAGTAGAAAGAGTACTGCGCATAATGAATTACGATCTTTTGGCCATTTCAAACGAGAACAGATACTATGTTAGCCCTGACGGCTATAAATTAATCATAGAGGATTCCAAGACATTTCCATCATATTATGTACAAGATAGAATTTGTAAGGAGCTGGGAATCGATTTAAGAGCATTTACTTCAATGGCAATGCATTGACAGATAGATATAGATTTGTTTCGCAAGCCATTGGAAAAATGATCTAAAATGAGTGATCAGGAACCAAACGACCGAGATTCTAACTTGGCCAATGAGTTAGATGAGCTTGCGCGTAGAGTTCTTGAGTATATTCGAGGTCATAGCTTTTGTGAATCTGAAGAGATTCAATGGTCTGTAGGAATTATCAATGGTGAACAGGGATTTGCAAGAATCAATGACACGGCGCTTTTTGACATATTGCATGACCTAGAAGCGCGATATTTGATTGGTGTCAAGCGATTACGTCCCAGGTACAAATATTATCCAATCTGAAAACCGCTGTCATCCTAAAAGGAAAAAGGCAACTGTAAAATACAAGGCATCAAAGATCGACAACAATCTATTCTACTACATCTAAGAAAGATAAAAGGAAAAGCTTTGGCATGAAGAAGAACAGGTATTCTGTCTGCGGGATGTCGATCTTTTTCGTGATTTTCAACATTAATGCGATTTGAGCCTGTAGACATGAATATAATACATGAAAATCTCTTTTTGCCTGAACCTATCTGTTAGTAGGTCTTGGTAGTTGCTGAGCCATTGCATATTTTCTCTGGTCAAGTCACAAACAATATGATATACAGTATTTTCATCATCGTTAACTATGCCAGCGTCATCCAGCCAGCTGCCAATTATACGGTGTTCTTCAGCGGATATGCCACCAAAGCGATTTCTAAGCTCCTTAAATGTATCTAGAAGCTTGGCTTTCTCAACTTCAATCCTATTTCCAGCAGCGTCTCTTTCATTGTAGTAAATTGGAAGGTAGATGTCAAAGCGGACAGATCGCAATAGTTATAGTTTCTTATCCAGCACATATTCAATCTTGTTATCGCTCAAGAGTTTGCATTGTTCCTCTGAAATCAAGTACCTGTCCTCTCCAGCACTCCTGATAGGCATCTTTGCTCTAAGAAGAATATAGAATCCATTCATTTCCGAGTCCCTATCCTTGAAGTGAATGACCCTTCGAGCAGAACCAGGATATTGCATGTGTTTAATTCCTAATAATACCTTGGTGCCGTGCCAAATAAAGCTAGCTATACAGTGCTACACTCTGAGGTTATGGTTAGGGTATTCCCCAGTCAGTGGTTAAAGATTTATCTTATCTCTTGCAAATTCACGGTCGTACAACAATAGGCTTGCAGGAGCCGATATGTCTAACGGATCGTAGCAATGGACAGGATTGTTTAAATACTGTTATTAGGTTTGCCTAATTAGGTAAACCTAACTGATGGACTTTTGGCAACTTGTTTTGCTTGGCGCAATTGCCGGCTTTACCATATTCCTGGGCCTGCCTCTGGCAGTTCTCCAGAATGTATCTGCAAAGAAAAAAGGGTTTTTGAATGCTTTTGCAATTGGCATCCTGATTTTCCTCATAATCGACGTTTTCAGCCACGCATGGGAATCTGCATCAGATGCTGCGACCAATGCCCTTGCCGGCAAATCCTCTGTCAATGACGCCATTTTCGATTATGCCGCCATGTTCGGAGGGCTTGCCATAAGCCTTCTTGGTCTGGTGTGGTACGAGTCAAGATACATGCCCAAGCCCATAATGCCATCATTTGCAGAAAACATTCCCAAGAAAAACAATCCCAGCATCAATCTGGATTCTGTCAAGCCCGGCCAGGTCAGCAATCCGGGCTCTTCGAATTCCAGTTCTCAGCTTCAACAACAACAGCAGCTGATCCAGACAAGGATTGCCTACAAGCTGGCAATGATGATTGCAATAGGCATAGGAGCGCACAACTTTAGCGAAGGCTTGGCGATAGGTCAGTCATATGCTACAGGCGCAATAGGTCTGGCTATTGTGCTGATAGTGGGCTTTGGGTCTCACAATGCCACCGAAGGCTTTGGCATTGCAGGTCCTCTGACATCGCTTGTGAAAAAGCCAAATGTCCGTTTCCTTGTCATGGCAGGCCTTGTTGGTGGTGGCCCTACATTTGTGGGAACCATAGTCGGAAGCCTGTGGATCTCGACTATAGCGTATATACTGTTTCTGTCAATTGCAGGCGGGGCACTGATCTATGTCTCGATGCTCATGTACAACTCTGGGAGAAGGCAGACTACAAATGCTGTAATCATGACAGGAATATTTGTCGGCATGTGCATCGGGTTTATCACGGATTTGATAGTGACATTGGGTGGAGCGTAAAAATGAGCAGATCCCGCCTAGATACGGAATATCTGTTAACCGGCTTATCATGAATACCTCCGCTACATCCCGAATTCAAAGGTTCTTATTGAACGTCCTTGCAACTGCTTCCCATACGTTTAATTTTTTAGAAGACGTACAAAATAGTCAAGTCGATTGGCTTGTTACTCAATATCTAAGGAGAACTTTGTCCTCGTGCGATAGTAATTACAGAATGGAAGCTGCAAAAAGAGCTCAGCAATTAGCCACAGATGGCAAATATGCTATCACAGGCGGAGATCTGTCAAGACGGACTGAAAACTTTTTACGTACAATACATGCACGATATTGAGCCCAAGAAGGCATCTGCTTTTAGACTGGATGTTTCCAGTCTGCGCTCCTGACGTGAGTCATGAAAACCACATGGCAATTATGGCAAACTATCCTCAGACTATGCTCATTCATAATTCATTGGCCAAAATGTGATAAATCAGGTGTGATTATAGCTTTCCAATGGTCAGTATTTTCATAAGGCCAGCATCTTGTAATTGATTGAATTCTGGGTCAGCGCCTGCCACTAGCTCGCAATCAAACCATATTGCTGTAGCAGCCGCACACGCATCTGCAAGTGAGATGGCATAATTGGCCTTCAATTCGGCCGCAATTTTCCACAAGACATTCCCAACTACAAGCGGAACAATTTTTATGCCAGAACGGGTTATGCTTTGCTCAAGGAAATCCTTTCCTGCTCGGGCAGGGACGTAACGCAATTCTATCAGATTTACGATGTTGATGTACCCTTCGCACGTTCCAGCCTCAATCTGTCTCAACAAACCCTGAACCTCAGCCGATCCCTCTTGTCCCATGAAAAAAGAAAACAGAGATTGGCTATCAAACACTACTGCTATTTTCTTTGCCAATCTGCCAGTCTCTTTTCTCTCTTATTTTTGGCCTGCTCAATCACAGCCATGAGACGTTCCTGCCGTGTTACTTCAAGTCTTTTCTCTTGCTGGTTAATTCGGTCAAGGTCCACCGAGTCCTTCAAGATCCCTTTCAGTTCTGAAAGTTTCGGTACCTGTCTTACCAGAACACCGTCTCCCGTATCAACAAACAGGACCTTATCATCAATCTTGTACTTTTTGCGAAGATGTTTTGGTATGGTAACTTGACCTTTATCTGTGACATTTCCTACATCCATTGTCATGTAATACATTTCTTATCTTAACTTATAAGTAATACTATTGCTATGCATTCTCATATAAGGTGTCCGAAAAATAGCTTCCAAGAATAACCAGTTAATGAACATCCAATATGCCAGTTGACAGTCCTGAGAGAAGCTGCGTATCGCTGGAAAGGCTGCTGACTATGACCACCTTTACAGTATACTGGCCGGGGTCTTGTGCAACCCAGGTGCTATTTACCGGTATCGTCTGGCCTGTGTCAAGCGTTCCTCCGATGATGTTGACGTTTGAAGTATAGCCGTTCTGGTCTAGTACTTCAATTATTGCTGTGTAGGGCTGCTTTGCCTGCTGCTGGTTCTTCAGCATAAATCCAATCGTTACCTGCTGTCCTGCCCTGACCTCTGCGGTAGAGCCGGATGGTGCAGGCAATAAAACGGGATTGGTGACGGCAGATGTTGCATTTTGCTGGCTTGTGGTTGAATTGACTACTACCATCACCTTGCTCAAAGGATGCAGATCAAAGTATTCCGAGCCGTATGTTCCATCGTTGACAACAGCCGCGACCATAGGGGACAGCGAAGATACTCTTCCTGTGACAGTCTTGGCTGTAGTGTTTACGTATATTGTTGCGTCTTCCCAAGCAGAGCCGTTGTAGTGCAGGAATCTTGTGTCAGATTCTGTAAAGTTCTTTCCACCAGTTGAAAGCGAATGGACAAGAGTCAGGTTGTAGGGAATAGTTACATCGACAGTGCCAGTAAAGTTCAGGCTGGGCGAGACATTTGTAATGGGAGATATATCAATCAGAGTGCCTGCTGTCGAATAGATATTGTTATGCAGATCGACTGTTCCTGAAACTGTGTTCTCTGAAGAGAACAGGTTGGCAAGTTGGAGCGGAGAGTATTCCTTGACCGTGACAAGCCCGCCAGATGTCACTTTTTCAAACACCAAGGAAACTTGTGGTGACGATGGATTTTGTGGACCGGGCTGGACATTTGAATTGGGTGGTGAGCCGGCGCCTCCCAGCTGGTTGACTGGACCTGACTGGGTAGATCCTGTATTTGGAATAGTTACATTGATCTCTACTCCTGTTCCAGAGGGAATTCGTGGTGAAGAAATTGAAGGCGCAGGTGGTAATGGGTTTGATGGGGATGGTGGCTGAGTTGGAGCAGAGCCAGAACTGCCGCCGCTTGAACCTGCGAAACATCCAGACATGCAAACTCCTCCCGACTGTTCTGCGATAATAGAGGCCACAGAATCAAGGACTATTCCAGCGCCAGGTCTCGAAAGACCTCCTCCACCGCCTCCTGAACCCGGACAATTTCCTCCGGGCCCCGAAATTGGTGCAAACGCCAATGTAAACTGTCCTAATTTATGGGTCTCCCCTGTCAATGTCTTTGCAGCTTTGTCCAGCCCTATCGGATATCCAGTTGAGTTCCTGAGAGTTATATCGTTCTCGCATATAGAACCTTTCATCAGTAACATCGACATTGCGTCAGGATCGAAATTTGTGCTCAAAACGTTAGCATAAGACATTGTAATAGTAATGTTAGCATTGGATGTCAATGCGGCATCCACAAGGCTAACGTTATGACCATCACCAATAGGGAAGAGCCCGGAAGGAGCAGTGTAGTTAGAAACCTCAAGAAGTCCTGCTTCGGATACGCCGCTTATGACAACACTCAGGGGCGCCATATTGACGGCATTATATGATGCTTTCAGTGAATCTCCCGATTGAACATGTAGCATCTTATTGTGAGACGATGAGGCTCCAGATACAAGAGTAAAGGAACCGGTAAAGGTATTGCTATTCGGACTCGTTTCATTTAGTGGAACAATGATGCCCTGTGGATCACTGGATGAGCTTACTGTGGCACTTATTTCGTGTACAGATGAACTACCTGCATTTGGATCAACAACAGTAATAACTGGAGTACTACCGATGGAATAAGAAGTCTGATCCAAGGAAATCTGTCGTGTTTCATTGAAATTAAACAACAATGTATCATTTCCTACAAACAATTGTTGCCTTGCAGCGCCTGATAGAATAGCGCTATGGATCGCAGGGGCTACAATAAACTTGCTGAAGCCCATGGTTCTTCCCGTTACAACCTCACTGGTCAGATTCCGAGATTCCGTAATATCCACTATGCCAGACAGGTCGTCATGGAAAATATCGACATCATTTGAAGTATAACCTTGGGGCAGCGTAAGGTTGTTGAAAGATAGATGGATGTGTGCATACCCTTGGCTTACATCAAAGGTGGGGGATATCTCTATACACTCATTTGCTGTGGTATACCTTGGGCTCGCTGGAGAATTGCATGAGGAAACAAACACCTTTCCCCCATTTTGCACCTTGTCAAAATCGATCGAGCCCCCAAAGCCGACAAGATTGACATGTGAAGGCGTTCCGGCAGGAACATTGAAATTTGCTGCGCCATTTGCCACAGTGTCATATGTACTAATCGTGCTGTTAGCGCCCAGATACTGTCCATCGCCTTCAAAATGTGCCTGTACTTCCAGAAGATCAGCCGCAAGGTTTGGAGATACACCTGAGCCAGCATAGGAGCCGTTGGCCATGGTAAAGACGGGGGCAAGTCCGGCTGCACCTGTCCCATTGAATGTTATCTGCTTGTTCTGCAATTGAGCTGGTGGATTGGTAGAAACATCAGTTAAACTACCTGAAACTACAATACTAGAGGATTGGATCACACTGCCAATTGAGTTCAAGGTAAGTGCAGTTGAGTGTTTCTGGACATTGATTGTATGACTTGAACTTGTTGCAATAATGGTGCCATTTGCATCTTTGAGAGTTGCAGTAATTAAGTTGGCACCAACATGCTGTGAACTGTAAGTATGGGAAACAGGCCCCCAAGCGGTGCCGCTAATTGAAAGTGAACTGGACTGGCCGTCCCCCCAATCCAGGTTGATGCTGTCAGTGGTATTGGCATTCACAACTCCGCTTACTGCAACTTGATCCAGACCCCACAGAGGATCCGAATTGTTGATTGATTCGATACTTATTGAAGCAGGTCCTGTTTCTTGAATGGTTCTAAAGAAAATTTGTGGATTGCCCGATGTCGAATCCTGCCATGCCACAAATGAAGAATTTCCGAAAGACGCCAGAACAGGTAATGTAGAATATCCGGGGTTGTTACTTATATCAACAGGATTGCTAAAGGTAGTGCCGTTGTTTGAGCTGTATGAAAAGTATATGTCATTAGCGCCTGATCCCGGGTCTCCTTCCCACACCGTGTATATGTGATTATTATCGGATACGGATACCCTGGGATTTGTTGCCATTATCGGATTATTGCTAATGTCTATTGCACTCTGGAAGGTCTGTCCTCCGTCAGTGCTCTTTGATACAAAAATATCGCCATTACCTACAGCATAATCCACCCATGACACGTAAATAGTCCCGCCCAGAGAGACAGCTAACTGAGGAAGCGTCGACGTACTTGGGTTATTGCTAATGTTAACAGGGCTACCAAATAAGCTTCCATTGTTGTTGCTTTTGGCAAAGAAGACATCTGAATTTCCACTAAAGTCGTTCCACACAAGATAGACGCTGCTTTTTCCAGATGTCACAATTTTAGGTGTTTGGGCAGATCCGCCAGATGTGCCGACTATGACAGGATTAGAAAAGCTCGTTCCGCCATTGGTGCTTGATGAAAAGAAGACATCTGATTCGGATCCTGGATTTGGTGTATCATCCTGCCATGTGATATAGATATTTCCGACAGCAGAAACTACGATCTGTGGTACTAATGATGTGCCCGCATTATTGCTAATATTGATAGGATTGCCAAATGAGCTTCCATTGTTGTTGCTTTTGGCGAAATAAATATCTGGTACTCCGGGTGTATGTGTATCATCGTCCCAGACGGCATAGACATTGCTGCCATACCCTGCGATTCCAAGGTCAGTAAACGACTCAGTAATGCTGCTCAGAGCAATTGGAGTGCTGAAGGTTTTGCCATTGTCTGTACTTCTTGCAAACAGGATTTGTAAATTTGAACCTCCAAATGGTGCATCCCACGTCAAGAAGATCGTACAGCAGTAATACTTGTTTGTGGAATTATCTCGGGACTTCCTTTACTGAGTCACGAATGGATCTTTCAGGCAGCATTTGCGCAAGCATCACCTGCTGCTGACGGAAATATCTACTATGTCCAAGAGAACCAGCCTATTTCGATACCTGTAGGCACGGGATGGACAAACAGCACAGATTTACCCCTTGGCGCTAGTCTTTCATCAGGAGTATTTAGCTGGAGCCCTCCCGCTGGATCTGCTGGAGGAACAGAAACAACTTATGGCGTTACCTTTTCGCAACCAGCTTCAACAAGCAATCAGCCCCAACCACAAATTACAATCGTAATAGTTGTAATGGATCCAGCCTATCAGCCGCCCGTACCCACATTACATTTCGATAAGGCTTCATACGGAATGTATGACACTGCCTTCATAACGCTTGAAGGAAATCATCTGGTATGCAATTACAACACTGGCAACATTGTTATGATCCAACTAGCATTTTATCAGACGGGATTCACCAATCCTTTGGCTTCGATAAAAGTTCCTCTGTCTCTTGATGACACAAATACCAAGCTTTTCAAGGGAACCATGAAAATTACCGATTTATTGTCACAATTGCGATCTCAGTTGAAAGCTGACTCGCCGGTAATCCCGCCAGATTCTCAAATATTCAATGCTGAGAATCCCTCACAATTTCGCATGATGGCATCATTTTCTCCTGTTCAATGCAATGGATCACCTATTGCTGGCACATCAGCTGCTTCTGCGATTGCATCCTCAAGTCAGTATTCGATAAGTTTTGACCATCCGGTATATGGCATAGAGACTTCCCCGACCCATAGTGGAAACGATCAGGGTTCGATCAAAATTGTGGATTCGTCAGGTTCGTCAGGCAACTGCCCGAATCTGCAGTCAGGAAGTGTATCGGTTTTGAATAAAGCAAATCAAGTGTTCCAATCATTTGCTTTTCAAGCATTAAGTCCACCCACTGGTCAGGGTGTTAACTTATGTGCGTATTCTGCAAGCTTCAAGATTTTGAAGACAACGACAGCCAACACACCAATTCCTCCGGGGAACATAGTGGTTAATCCCAGTGGAGATATGTTGACTGCCACATTTCGTGGAGCTTCTGCAACTGCAGCAGTCCTTCCAAGCACAGGAATATCATTCGACAGAGATGTGTACTATGCAGACGACAGAGCAGTAATAAAACTGAATGATTCGTCTTTGAACACCGATCCTACAAAGGTTGACACCGCACAAGTTCGTATTACCTCTAACCAAGGAGGAAAGGTGATAGACAATATGGTTATGGCCATGCGAGAAACCGGCCCCAATACAGGAATATTTGCCAGCAGCTATTTCCTTTCCTTTAATACCACAGCTCCAGACGGCAATAATCCAATTCCTCGCGAGTCAAGCATCAGAATTGCTTCAACAGGAGACACAACGATAAGAGTTACCGGCGATTTTCGCCCGACCACTGGAAGTGGACCTTCTGGACTTTTGCAGGGTACTGTTAACGTGCATTCCGCTCTTCGGTACGTAGGAACCTTGTCTAGCGCCTCGTCTGGTCAAGGCGGATCCGGTTTTACACCAACTCCGGGAAATCAAGTTCCTTCCGGAGGGACATCTGAAATACCATGCGATACCTACGGGAAAAATACCACTAATGACGGAATATGCAATTACTGGAAGCCAGGCGGTCAACCATTGAAGGTTCCATATCCAGCTGGCGGAGCCTATAACTCTTTTCCAGAATCATGCGACCCAACCTGCCCGGATACAACCAAGAAGGATATTTACGTAGAAATTGATTATTATGGCAGTAATAAGCCAAACTCCAATGCGCTTACTAACGTAAAGAATGCATTCAGCACTTCTCCGGTCGGCAATATCAGATTGCATCTCGAAGTAGGAGAAGACATCTCCCAAAATAGCCACATCGGCGGATCATATGATTATACCAAGGTACTTGTATGGGGCAACGCTACTGGATCTTGCTGGACTGGTGGCACATCAGGTTGTCTTTCATTCGATACTTTGAAGTTCTGGAATTTTGGCACATCTGCAGAACAGACTACAAGCTGGACTGCTGGTTGGAGCAACAAACTCCAAGCAAAAAAACAAGTATATCATTACGGTTTGTTTGTCCCGTATCAAGCTCAGGATTCTCAATCTTCAGGAAACGCAGAGATAACAGGTAACGACTTCATCGTATCTCTTGGCAGCTACTACAATGGAGTCGGAAGTGTAGATCAGCAACAAGGCACTCTCATGCACGAGCTTGGACACAACCTTGGATTGAATCATGGCGGTCCAGATGCCTTGGCAAGTGTCAACCCCACTATCAATTGCAAACCAAATTATCTCAGTGTTATGAGTTATCCAAGACAATTCACTAACGCATTTGCTAACAATACTTTGAACTATTCAGACGACCCCATGAGCCCCGGTTCTCTGGACTTGACCAATCTTGGTGAGTCTGCGGGCCTCCAGTTAACTACCTCTGCACAATCAAATGGCAACATTACTTGGGGAGTTCAGAATGGACAGCTGGAACTATACAGCGGAATTTCAAAGAATCCGGAGTATATTGACTGGGACAACGACGGATCTGGTTTGAACACTAATGATGCAGATTCCTCAACACAGGAACCATGGGTAACAAGCCCTCCGTACAACATACCGGACGTCAGTCAGAACCTCTACCCGTGCAACAACATACAAGCAAACCTTGGCACTGCAACGACTCTACCCGGTGCAAATGACTGGTCAAATCTCATCTACAGCTTTAGAAGTGCTAACTCGGCTACTTTTTCCAATGGTCAAGGCAACGGATTGACTGAATTTGACCTCAAAGACCTGCGAGCAATGCGTGTTTCAGGAATCAATACACTCAATTACCTTGTACAAACTCTTAACATCCATTATTTTGCAAATGGAACTGTCAATGGTAAATCCGTAGTTCCGTCTTTGGTCAAGCAAGACTTTCAGAATGAGCTATTTGGAAATCCAGCCACAAATTATTATATCAAAGACAACGTTACAAAAAGTGTTGCAACTCTTTTGCAGCAAGATGATGTCCAGACAGCTTTGAACAAGATGCTACTAGTTCGCTCGTACATGGATGGCTATCATGGAGGCGCAGTGAGGAATGATCTATTCAATCCACTAGGTGAGAATGCCATTTTGCCTTTCATGGACAACAATATTGCAGAAGAAAAAATTGAACTTGACAAACCCTATAAGGACAAAACATTCACAATCACTTCACAAACATCATCCGGTACCTATACGATAAAAGGCAATTCGAGCAGTATTACCTCCTTGGCGGACACTTTCACAATCGATCCTACAAACAAAAGGATTAGCCTTCGTTTCGTAGGCCAAGGAGATGTTACACTGTATGTCCCGAGATCCCTCGCAACAGGATTTAACGGAGTTGAATATGAAGGAACACCAGAGCATATCAGCAATGGAGTTACAGGTAATTCGACATATACTATTCTTAATCTGAAAAATCTTCACTATTATCCCAAGATGATACTTGGGGCCTATTGTGTAAACCAAGGTAACATAACATATAGTGCCAATTGTGGAAGTCTACCGGGTCAGCCTTTAACTGTTTCAACAAATAAGCAAAGCTACAGTGGAAGCGAAACAATAGTAATTTCAGGTGGAGTCACTCCAGTGGCCGGTCAGGCGTTATTGATTGAGGTGTTCAATCCTAATGGCGTACTATACAGGGCAGATACTATTACACCTGCTTCTGACGGCACTTACAGCTATGACATGAAGATCGGAGGCAGGCTGGGCCCATCTGGGACATACACTGTTGTTGTGTACTACAATAACCAGAAGGCGCAGACGACCTTTAGCTATACGAATACAAATACAATCCCCCCTTCACCAGGGCCGTGGCATATAGTCACTGTTCAGGTAAACGGAGCAAGCTATCAAATACAATACGCTATATCCGCGGGAGGAACAATAAGCAGTATCTCTGCTGACACTGGTGCAGTCTCGCTAAAGGCAAGCATAACTTCAACATCTAGTGGAACACTTGCGCTAAAGATTCCAAGAAACGTTCTGGACTCAAAGACTGCAAACGGCACTGATGATGATTTCGTGATATTTGCTGATGGCGTTCCTACTGCAAACTATAACGAATCAGGAAGTGACAGCACTCAGAGGACGATATACATTAACTTCGACCAAGGCACGCAGACAATAGAAATAGTAGGTACTCACATAGTACCCGAGTTCGGGGCAAGTGCAATCGTGTCTATAATGCTTGCAATAGCCATAGTCGGAACGATAATCGCTGCAAGACACAATAGAAATTCATGGTTCTCAAACAGGTAATACAAAGAACCGGATTTTCTTTTTCTCCTCTTTCTTTTATTTTCGTTTATAGACAATGTAAATTATCTGACAGAGCAGATTTCAAAAGTAGCAATGCATGACAATGAACTGCTGGTCTTTCAAAAAAACTGTCTTACCAGCCAAACCTGTAAGTGTCAAAAGTCCTCAGATTCTTGGCCGACCATGTAACAATGGTTTTGTCTGGCAGATACTGAACTGTGGGAGGGCTGCTAGCCAGAACCATATCTCCTGACATCTTATCTATTTTCACAACTTTTTGATTCATCTCCATTCCCTTTGGTGCTTTGAGCAGATAGTCGAACTTTTTGCAATTCGAGGCAAACGTATATACAAAATGCCTATCTGGCTCTTCCCAGTCAAATTCCATTCTCAACGCCCTTCCCTTCTCTTTTGGTTTTATGGGTCTGCTTGCCCTGACGAAAAACTCTTTGTGGTATGGCTTGTTCACATTCAGACTCAAAATTTCAAGCTCTTTGCCATTCTCGTCTTTTACTGTCACATTCAAGTCAGGGAAGCTTCTTGGCACGTCGCCATCAATGTAATAGAATATGCGCTCTATCGGCTTGTCTGAGACGTTGATTACACTCCAGTCATAGACATGGTGCGTCAGCATTGTCCTGACATCTTTGACCTCAAGCTCAAGGCCAATGTGGGTAAATAGGAACCTGCTTGCTGCTGGCTCGAAGTTGTCAGAACCCTTTTTTTGCTTCCTGTCTGGGTCAGGGACCTTTTTGCTTCCCACCTTTTTTCCATCATAGATGTTGTAGATAAAGACTTTTTCTCCGTGTTTTATCTCATAATCGCCCACTTCATGCATGTATGCTCTGTACTCCGGCCTGAGGTTCTTTACATCGGTGGCAAATCTTGAAGTCGCAAGGATATTCATCTCCCTTGCAAGGTCCATGACACGCCTGGCCATTACTATTCCGGGGCCAAATACGTTTTCATTGCCGTTAATGTCTTTTATGAGATACACAGGCCCCATGTCAAGGCCTATCCTTATCTCTATCCTGTCCTTTTCCTTCCTGCCCTTGTTAAGATCATAGAGCGCCCTGTGGACTTCAAATGCAAGCATGAAAGGCTTTTCGGCGCTGTCTGCAAAGCCAATCGCCATGCCGTCTCCTGTCGGAAGAACAATTGTAGTTTCAGGGTCACGCTGCCTGAAAGTTTCAGTCCTTTCGACTATCTTGTTGAGTGCAATTATCTTGCTTACCTGCTCGTTTGCGGCCATATTCGGATCAGACGAGCCTACAATATCGGTAAAGAACCAGTGATAGGTCCTGGTCAGTGCAGGCGGAGCATCAATGACATGCTCTTTTGCCCTGAGCAGGTCACGCAGATAGAAAATAAAATCATGATCACATGACATCAGGAGGTCGACAAGTGTCATGGCAGGGTTGACTGGCACCTTTTGGCGTTTCAACCTTAGCTGCTCTGCTACCCATTCTTGGTCCCTTCGGCTCTCTTGTAAAAGTCCAATTATTTCCAAAATGGCTGCATTTCTTTGCTGTTCAGTGACTTTCTTGGCAGTAACCGTTTTGATTCTCCTGGTGTTGGCCGAACCCTCTGGAGGCCATGCCGGCACTTCCTTTGAGTTCAAATTATTCGCTAGGAATGTGGATTTCCATATCTTAAGTATTTTTCTATGTTATTTTCTCAACTTAGCTTTCAGAGGTCATAATTGTGTGGTTATCTGGCAAGCCAAGAAGGATCAAACGATATATCAGAAAAATTGGAAGGCACACTACTAGACACATTGGTTCAAAATCACTCGCATTTGCAAGAGCGATTTTTCTAAATGTTATGTGATTTCATGACTGATCAAAATCTTGACTATTGAAGGCCGCCGACAAGCAATCTGAGATTTTAAATATATTATATGCATATCATGGTACACGCCTTACAGGACAATCACATTATCAGAGGAAGCATATCAGGCACTAAAAAGAAGGAAAAGGCATGGTGAATCATTTACAGATCTCATACTAAGAGAATTTGGAGGTCACGGGAGTGCTGATCATATTTTGTCAATTTTGAAAACCCTTCAGTTTCCAGAGGACTTTGCCAGCAATACCAAAAAGGCCAAGACAGAGCTGAGGAAAAATTTCAATATGAGGAAGTTTGACTAGAGGCTATAGTCTGTCCCGATAGAGCTTTGACCTGAGCAGAAATGTGCAAATGCTATTGCAAAAATGCGAGCTCAAATCAAAGAGAGCCAATCTATGCTATAACAATGAATGCTGGGTTATACAGCGTCTTCTAGCTTTAGTATATGTCTTATAATCCTCAAAGTAACAGCAGCATTACAACCTTAAATACAATCAGGTTGTATTTTATGCCACCGGTATGGAAATCGGACGGACAACAATTGACAAGAGGTTAGATTGTTTTGCCAAAAAAAGCCGCGTGAATACTTTAATTTCAAACCCGCCAAGAAAGCAAGTATTGAGATAAAAAATAACTCTACAGTCCTAAAACCAAAAACCGACCCAGAAAGTTTTGTAAAGGATTTCCTTTCTATCAGAGGCAAAAAGCTAAAGAAAATCAATATAACAGACATCAAAAAAACACTGGATGGCGAATGCGAGGTATATTGACTCTTTCATACATCCTGTCATTTCTGACAAAAATATAGATAGAAGCCAGAGCCGATTTACGTAGCTTTACTCATCAATATGTACAGGATAGCACCACTTAAGGAAAAGCCGGCTGTTTTTTTGGCACCAAATATACTTCTCCTCGTCTCGTAATTTTTTTCAGATACTTTTTTTTCTCAAGATAATCTATTCTATGTCTGATAGTTTTTTCAGAGATATCTTTACCTTCTAGCAAGAGAACCACCTCTCTAAGAGGTTTTTCTCCATTTCTTAATGCTCTACCAATCTCTTTGTCCAAAACTCGTCTTACAAGCTTTTGGTAAAATGGAGGCTTGATGTTTTTGTGCTCAACCAGAAAATCGATGCCATCAAGAAATATTGCAGAGAGGAAAAGACCTGTTTCGTTTTCCTGCTCTACCAACTCATCCCATACAATTTTCCAGCTGAAATCTTTCCTCTGTCGAACAATTGTTGCCATATCATCGATGTCCCCTTCTCTGGCTGCAATGCCTTTTAGAAGAAAGATGTCACTGACACTTACCAATCCCAGCCTTAGTTTTCCAAATACTTCAATCTCTGCTCTTTGTATCATTCTATCAGACAGGTAGAATTGATTTCTACCAATGAACCTATGAAATACATCTATTCTGCTTCTTGTTGGGTGTTCCAGTATCGTGAAGGCACCCAATCTAATATCACCCTCTGATAGTTTTGAAATATCGCCTAACCTTTTGTAACCCATCTTCCCAAGGACAGAGAACAAGTCATTGAGTGTTTTGTCGTCTTTTACAACAATATCGAGATCTTTGGTGCGTGCTTTCAATCCCTTGAGGCGCATATTCTCTCCGCCAATCAGAAATACCTCGATTGGCTGCTTCAGCCTATTACCCATATCCTTGAACAGGTCCGGGTAGCCGGCTGGAAGATCAAATAAATCTGAGCCAATTCCATACAGCTTTGCTTTTTCTTCAAATTCTTTTCTCGATGGAAATAATTCTTGATTGCTTGGTTCGTTGTTTCTTATGAAACTCTCGATGTCAAGCCATTCGCTAGCAATTCCCCAGACTTTTGCGCCTTTCCTTATACTTAGCGGATCAAGCTTGCTCTTATTTTTAAGGTAAAAGATTGCAGCCATTACCATACCGTTTTTGTCTTTGTCTTTGACTGCTGAGATAACTGCATGTAGCAATACATCCTGCAACGTCAGGTCTGTTTGCTGTTTTGCATAATAGTCGTATGTTGTATGGTATTCTACTCCATATTCCGTAAAAAGTGAAAAGCCACTGAGTTGTCCATCTGTCTTTTTGCCTGCCGGGACTTTTTTTAGAACCAACGAATTACTTTGAAAAATTATTTGCACATATGGTTCAATCATTTCTTTCTTCAGTTTTTCAGTCTTTAGAACCTGAGCAAAATAATACAACTTTTCACCTTTTGGATCGTTTTTGCTTACCGAGAACCTGTTAGTTAGCTGATCCTTAGTTATAGCTCCAATAGATTGAAGTTCTGTCAATGACCTTTGTATAGTTGCAATAGACAATCCGGTAAGGTGTTGGAGTTCATTTATCGTTACGGGTTCTATCAGATGCAGAAAGACCTTTTCATTTGAATCATGCAGCAGTTTTTCGGCATTATAATATGAATCGATATCTCGAAAGAGGATTGTTTTGGAATTTTGTTTGAGAGCAACCTTGGAACCAGATCTTTCAATATAATCTCCTTCTATCAGGTCTTTGAGCACGCTGTAGAATCGGCTTTTGCTCAGGTGCATCTTGTGTTGAAGAGCCTTTAGATCCAGTACACCGGCCCTCAAAGCCTGCAACATTGCAATAGACGATGTATTCATAATCGGTATCATATAATCAGACGTATATATATAGATGTCTTCTTTGGTGATACCGAATAGCTCCAGAATGCACTAACCCATCACAGCAGTCAAAGGTCCATTCTTCCTATATCAAACTCATATTAAATTCAAATTTCCTTATCTACACATCAGTCGGCTATCAGCAGATACTGTATAAAATCACTCGATTTCAATCTCAACCTCAACTTTACTTTTTGAAATGGTGGCCTGACCTTGAGTTGTAATTGTGGATATTCCTATTACTGATGCTTTGACCCAGGTGCATGAATATCTAAGATAAAGTGCAATTAAAGTAGGCCCTTAAAATTTAGAACGATATAAAAACCGTCAGAGCTGTTTTAACGCAAATTTTATCGATTTTTGCTGCTGATCTATTCTTACATTACCGGTTACTCCCCGGTCAAGCAACAGGTCTATCATTTCCCTAACAGTCATGCCCACAAGTGCAGCTGCATCATTCAGAGTTAGTTTGCCATTTTTGTACATATCCACTGCATAATTTCTGGCTCCAATTGTTATTAGCTGGCTCATAGCAGTAGACTCATCTATTCCTTCAGTCTTGGCTCTATGCCTTATGACTTTGAGAAGGTTGTTTGGAATTCTGACTGTCTTTATAGTGGTATCACTACCAGATGACATTATTTACGCAATTCCTCCTTGCTCAAAATATATTCTTCTTTGCTTATCATAGGTTTCATTTTGTCTAAATATTGCAGAGCCTGCTCCAGTGATATTTTCTTTTGATTGGCAAGATATACAAGCAGTGCCGATGGTGTCAAGAATGGGATCCCCAGACCATCTATTAGATCAATAAACTTTTGGTCATCTGTTATTATGCAATCATAATTGCTCTGTTATTGCTAAACAGCCTTAGAGACCGTGGCGTGAAGTAAAGCGTCAGGACAGACAGTTATAACAATGCTACTAAACTGACTTGAGCTCTTTTCTTGGCGTATAGATTAGTGCTAAAGTATGCTCTCTGAGGTCCTTCTGCTCCATTACTCCCCTGTGGGCTACAGTGGTTATCGAGCTGTCGTTTCTCACACCGCGCATTTTCATGCACAGGTGATCGCCTTCTGCTATAACCAGCGCACCCTTGACACCCATGCGGGCAAGCTCGTCGGCTATCTGCTTTGTCAGCCTCTCCTGAATCTGTAGCCTGCGCGAGTATTTCTCGACAAGCCTCACCAGCTTTGATACTCCAAACACCTTCCCCGATGGGATGTAGGCTATGTGGATCCTGCCAAAAAACGGCAGCATATGGTGCTCGCACATGCTGTAAAACTGGATGTCCTTTGCTATCAGAACGTCAGTTTCTTCGCTAAAGCTTACATCAAGTTCCGCATCCATCCTGTAGCCGCCAAATATCTCTTCATACATGTCTGCTATGCGTGCAGGTGTGCCTACAAGCCCTTCGCGGTCAGGGTTCTCCCCCAGCTCTACCAAAAGCTCCCTTACGAGCTTCTCTACCTTTTTTTTGTTGATGCCCGGCTTTTCTTGGTTCATTTTCTTCAATCTGTCACTGTCATGCATATCGTTTACTGCTACCTTGCCCTTGATTGTCCATCCCGATGTAGCTTCCTTATCTCCCACTTGCTATCTGGCTCCAATCATCTTGTGCATCTGGGGCACTATCCTTACCTCGGGGTAGAATGGATAGACTGCATCATAAAAGCTGAAAAGCCTCTCCAAGGATGGCTCATCAACATTATGGCTTGGCTGTATTATAAATCCTGCTAACTTGCTGCCCTGCACTGTCTTGAATATCCTTGCCACAAGTCCTGCAAACTCCTCAGGGTCAGTCGAGTTTGTTACTACTACTTTGATGTATGTGACTTTTTTGGCCTTGATCGATGCCTCAAGGCACTCAAGCTCGTTTCTCACCAAGTTGTCGTAATGCCTTCCGTCAACAGCGCCCGAGTCTTTCATCTTGAACTCTATTTTGCAAATATCGATATATGGCAGAACCTTGGCAAATCGTGACGAGTCGAAGCAGGCTGATTCGATGTACGTCCTTATTCCCTTTTCCTGAATAAACCGGGCAATCTCTATTACCGCTTCGTGCTGTACAAGTGGCTCGCCTCCAGTAAAGTTGACCTTGTAGGTGTTTGGAAGCAGGCTTGTGGATATCATGGCCTTGACTTCGTCAAGCCCGTACTGGGTTCCGCTGTCAAATGACAGTGCATAGGTTGTGTCGCACCAGTGGCACTTTAATGGACACCCTGCAAGCCGCACAAACATTGTCTTTGTGCCAAAAAGGATTCCCTCTCCTTCGATGCTTGTAAATATCTCGCTCAGGTTTACCTTTATCTCAGTGGCGGCCAATCGCATAATCTGTTTTGTCCTCTATTCCTGCGCTTGTAAATGCTACCTTCCTATTTATACACGATTCGCAGACGCCGCAGTGAAGGTACGTTGCAGCCTTTGAGCTCTTTGCCCTTACCTTTGCCTTTACCCCATTAGTATAGCAGCTCCATGCTTCAAACAGCCTGTCTCCAAGTATACTGTACCCAACCTTGAGAAGATCTGCCTTGGACATCCCGGCAGCCGCTGGTGACCAGACCTGTATTGGTTGCCTCCAGCCCGATGCAATCCCGTCAGATTCTGCCAGATTGAGTGTTTTTGCAATCGATTCGGCAAACTCGGGCCGGCAGTCAGGGTAATGCACAACGTCTCCAGAATGCGCGCCATAAGCCACCAACTTGGCGTTGATGCTAAAAGCCCATGCGCTGGCAATTACCAGAAACACTGCATTTCTCACGGGTACAACCAAGCTTTTGGCAAAGTTCTGACTAAGCTCTTGATTTGTGTCTGTCAGAGCATTGCTTGTGCCATAAAGTGACTTCATAAAGCCAATATCCAGTGTCTTGTGATCCTTGGCCTTCAAAACATTGGCAAAGTACGCCGCCCTGCCTATCTCCCTCTCTGCGCGCTGGCCGTACGCAAACGTCAGCACGTACAGGTCAGCATTTCTTTCCCTTGCAAGGTATGCAGCAGTGCATACAGAGTCCAAGCCGCCGCTGACTATGCAGACTGCGCTCTGTCTGGTTTGGTTCCTCATATATCAGCTTTAACCGGCTTGCATCCGGGCCATTATTAAACAATCTTGCTTACTTTAACTATGCCGACGCCATTTGGCAGGATGGCTTGGAGTAGATTCATGATACAAATATTGCGGATCTGCTTTTGGTGTTTAGAGTTTGGACTGCATCGGGCCCACGTTAATTTTGATACGGATTGCACAATCCTTATAGCTTATACATGCGAAGGAGTTGCGGAAATTGGCTGCCAACAAACCGTTTCTGTCAAAAACCAGAAATTAAATTTCCACTTAACTGTTAGTCCCAACCAACTGGGAATGGAGAGTTGACTTGAGCTAGCCGGCCTGACGAAGCTTAAATAGGCAGGCCATCCAATACCCAAGCATGACTGCCACACCTGCGCAGCCAACAAAGAAAAAGCTCTATCCAGACAAGCCCTGGATACCAACAGTAGAAAGCCTAGAAAGAGCGCACAAAGAGAACAGAAGAATTATCGGCCAAGAATATGACAAGGATGACGAGTAACTAACTAGTTAGTTATTTTATTCTGGTCTCAGATGCAACCTAAGATTGGCTTCAACCAACGCCCTTGATGGACTACTTTCAGCATAGAATACAGATTTCTCTTATCTTCTTCGGCAAGCACAAAACCTTGGCTCTCCACATAGTCAGCCAGGTATCAAAAGCAGTACTACGATTAAAGTGGGCAAATGGCCTTCTTGTGATAAAATCCACCGCAATTCTTGAAGCAATGTAAGCTGTTCTTTGCACAGGGTCAGATATGTCTGTCAATTGATAAGAATCGATGAAAATCTGCACTAGGACCTGTCTATTTACGCCAAAGACCTTGCCATTGATAGCACAGTCTTTCTTGTTACGGGCTATTGCCACGTCTGCAGCATTCTCGGCTAACCTGCGAACGTCTCTTTTGAACGGAGTATTGTTGTCTTGCACTTCCGGACCCTCTTGGGCTTGCTTAGCAGTTAGTTATCGCTTGTTAAGGTTCTGTAAAATCTTTACCCAATCCGGCGATAGCAGCGACCTAAAGATGTGCTCGCAGAAAGTCCTTTTGCAGACAGAGCAGAACATGTTGCCGTCCTTCTGAAGGGTTATCGATGCAATGACGTTATTCTTGGCTTTGTCCTGTACAAGTACGGCATCGTCTGTTGAGCCCACCTGAGAGATCTCTGAAAACCGCTTGGAAAGAAGGTCGACGGTTGAAATGTGTGATTCCAGTACCTGGTTAACATAGTCCTTTATCGTCAGCTTTTCCTTTTAAGCCAGCTTCGATATCTCTGCATAAATCGACTTGTAAAGCTCCACATTTACTACGCTTTCGTTGTTCCGCGGATTTACTGGCATGTCATTGAAATGGTGATGGTGCGGCTATTTCTAGTAATAAGAAACCAAATTCCAAGCCACTCGATAGCTGAAGGGGCTAGGTTGTTGACGGCATTGGCAATAACCCTAATTACCAAGAGATTCAGACATATGCCAAGTGAGCCTTAGAAACCATGATTACCGCGATGTCATGAAAGTTCTCGGTAGAAAAGGTTTCAAACCTGAGAGGCAGCGAGGTAGCCATATTATTATGATTCATTCAGACGGAAGGTACGCCACCATCCCAAGGCACAGTCCCATAAAAGAGACAACATTGAAATCCATCCTTGACCAAGCGGGGATAACCAAAGATGAATTCCTTTCCGAGCTTTGAGAGCCACTAAACAAGCGCTGCTTGAACACTTTTATAATCAGATCAAGATAATAGTGCCAGAGTGTCAGCCAAGAATCTTGGTGGACGGAAGTTTACTGTTAGAATCCAAGAATCTCCTGAGGGTGGATATACTGGACAGTGCATAGAGTTGCCAGGAGCCATTAGCGAAGGAGATACGATAGAAGAATTAAAGAGAAACATGACCGAAGCAATTCAGCTTGTGCTAGAGACTCTCGAAGACGCTGCGAAGAAATACAAGAAAATAATTATTGAAATTCCTAATTGACCCGGCATGTACATGAACACAGCGACATTGGAACTTTAAACCACTGAAATAGAGGGGCTTTCCTACAGGAAACCTTGGTTAAAATTAAAGCATTTGATCCTTTCTCACATAACTTGCAAATTTTACGATTGAAAAAACCAAATGAAGACTTTAAGAAAGAACTATACAATTTCCGGCAGCGAGCAGATTGATGTGTTGAAGATTGACATTGTGCTTGGGCTGAAGGTGTTGGATAGTAGACGGGACGAAGCGATGTACCAATTTGATTAAAGTTCCCATCAACCCAGAACCAAACAACAGTTTATCGATCTTCTGGACTGGGATGACATTTACCTTACCTTTCATTGCTACATTTCAAAAAAGAAAACAGACGATCAAATCTACTAATTACAAAGAAGGCGCTCCGCAATATGCATATCCACCTACAGCCATCCAATGTTTCTACAAGTTGCTGCTCCTGCAATGTGAAAGTGAAGGGTACAGCCTGAACCTGTAGTTGCGTTGGTGGCGATTTATCCTCTGGTTAAAACTAGAGGTCTTCTCGACTTTAAACTATATAAATCACCCAATTTTCAAAGGTACTCGAATCCTGAATATTTAGCGTTCAAACCCCCTTGGGCTTGAAAGCTGTTGTTGAAAGACATTAATTCCGGATCGGTCGCATTTTCACGTCGGTAAGTCTAATTTATGATGATAGGCCTCATCGGCAAAGCCAATGTCGGCAAGTCCACTTTTTTCAACGCTGCGACAGAGCTGGCTGTGCAGGCCGCAAACTATCCATTTACCACAATCGATCCCAATATCGGAGTTGCCTATGCGCGCACAAAGTGCGTATGCAGGGAGTTTGGCGTTCAGGACAACCCCGTCCACTCTATGTGCGTTGACGGCAACAGGTTCATTCCGGTAAAGCTTATCGATGTTGCTGGCCTTGTGCCCGGAGCCCACACAGGCAAGGGCCTCGGCAACAAGTTTCTGGACGACGCAAGGCAGGCTGACTGCCTTATACACGTGGTCGATGCATCAGGATCTACTGACAGCGGAGGCAAGCCCATACCTGAGGGTACAGGAGACCCGCTCTTTGACATCAGCTTTGTAGAAGAAGAGTTTGACATGTGGCTTGCCTCCATTATGGGAAGGGACTGGTCAAAAAGCTCAAGGGAAGCAGAAAGCCAGGGAAATAAAATAGAGCAGATGCTTGCAAAGAGGCTCTCGGGCCTTGCCATTGGCGAGCAGCATATCGCGGGAGCCATACATGCAGCAGGGCTTGAATCAAAAAAGCCCACTACATGGACAGAAGATGATATATTGAAATTTTGCAAGGCAATCAGAGCAAGGACAAAGCCTTTTCTGATTGCAGCAAACAAGGCAGACCTTCCATCTGCAGAGGCCAACATCCGCAAGATAAGAGAAACGGGAAGGCAGGTAGTGCCATGTGCTTCAGAGGCGGAAGCGCTGCTCAGAAAGGCTGCAAAGAAAGGCGTGCTGCACTACCTGCCTGGAGACGGGTCGTTTGAAGTCAGGCCCGGCGTGCAGCTTACAGACCTGCAAAAAAAGGCCCTCGATATAGTAAGGTCGCTTATCGCCAGATACGGCTCGACAGGGGTTCAGGAAGCAATCAACCTTGCCTGCTTTAACCTTCTCAGGCAGATAGTGGTCTACCCTGTTGAGGATGAGCTGAAGCTGACAGACAAAAAGGGCAACGTTCTGCCTGATGCGCGCCTCCTTCCCACCGGCTCAACTGCCAAAGACTTGGCATCCACTATCCATGCAGATCTGGCAAAGGGGTTTCTGTATGCTGTGGACGTGCGCACCAAGCAGAGGGTTGGCGCCGATCATGTTCTGAAAAATAACGATGTTATCAAGGTAGTTTCTGCTACAAGCAGAGGATGATCCGGGTGAACGGCAAACAAAAACAAAATGGAACAAGAGATAAAGATAACAAAGGAGCAGCGCTGCTCTGCCTTGGCATAGAAAGCACTGCGCACACTTTTGGCTGCTCTGTCGTAGAGATGTATCAGGACAGCGAGAGAAAGGGCAAGGTCCTCTCTGATATCAGGGGAATATACAAGCCTCCAGAGGGCAGCGGCATCCATCCGCGCGAAGCTTCAAGGCACCACGCAGAGGTCTGCTCGTCCGTTCTGGCACAGTCGCTAAAAGAAGCAGGCAGGAGAATGGACGACATTGACATAATAGGCTATTCTGCCGGGCCCGGGCTAGGGCCGTGCCTTAGAGTGGGAGCTGTTGTTGCAAGGACAGTCTCGGGCTTTTATGAAAAGCCGCTTGTCCCGGTGAACCACGCGCTGGGCCACATTGAGCTTGGCACTATGCTCACAGGTGCTTCAGACCCGCTGGTTCTCTTGGTTTCTGGCGGACACACCATGATACTTGCGTTTGCGCAGCACAGGTGGAGAGTCTTTGGCGAGACACTTGATATCACCATAGGGCAACTGCTTGACCAGTTTGGCAGAGCCATGGGCTTTGCGTCTCCCTGCGGAGGACGGATAGAGAATCTGGCAGGCCAGTCAGACGGGAGGTACACGCAGCTGCCATATGTTGTCAAGGGAAATGATGTCTCGTTCTCCGGCTTGCTGACTGCAGCCATAAGAGCGGCATCGTCTGGAGAAAAATTGGTCGACGTCTGCTACTCGCTGCAAGAGACTTCATTTGCCATGCTGGCCGAGACAGTAGAGAGGGCACTATCTTTTACTAGCAAAAAGGAGATGATGATAGTAGGTGGCGTGGCGGCAAACAAAAGGCTGGCATCAATGCTTGACATTGCCTGCACCAGACAGGACGCCAAGCTGTACGTCTGTCCGATAGGGTTTGCAGGAGACAACGGCGCGCAGATAGCTTGGACTGCACTTCTTGATTATGCCGCTACAAAAAAGCAGATAGATGTTGAAAAGTCGTCAGTGCACCAATCTTGGCGACTTGATGTGGTTGATGTTGGCTGGCGGTAGGCAGCCTGCGAAAATAAAACAAAATAATATTCGTTTTCTTCTTTCTTGCTTCTGGTCTTCCCTTGGACCTTCAGCTCTTGCGCGCTGCCATCTGCGCCTTTATCTCTTTTTCCCACTTGCCTATGCTAAATACCCCAAACTTGTATGCCTTGCCTTCTGATTCGATTACCAGCTTTTTTACCAAAAACCCCTCTGACCTGACTGCAGATATCCTGTCCAAGGGGATCTGGAGCACCACCTCCCCTTCCTCTTTTGAGAAAGTGGCCATCCTGCCTGTAGTTTCCTGGAATATTATCCGGTGGTTTGTAAGCACGAGTATGCCGCTCTTTAGGGTATCCTCAGAGCAATCTTCGTCAAAAAGTCTCTTCTCCCCCGGCTCCGGCCTGAAGGCGCTCACGTTTTTATTCTTCGGGCTTGGGTATATTACTATTGCAGCAGTCAACGCAGACCAGACAGGGGCAGGTTCTAAGAAGGGGCGCAGAAGCCGACATTTACCTTAGTGACTGGTATGGCAAGCCTGCGGTCTCCAAGGTCAGGACACCAAGGGCATACCGGCACAAGCTGCTTGACGATCAGATCCGCAGATATAGGACCATCCATGAGGCCCAGATAATGTCACAGGCAAAACTTGCAGGAGTACGCTCGCCCTTTGTGTACTTTGTCGACCCTGTCGCTGCAGAGATTATCATGGAATTTGTGCCCGGCAGGAGCGTCAAAGATGCAATTACTCTGCAGGTCTGCAAAATGATGGGAACCTATGCCGGCAGGCTGCATGCAGCCGGGATAATTCATGGCGACCTGACTACCTCAAACTTTATAGTATACGGCCGCAGGCTGGTGCTGCTTGATTTTGGCCTTGCTTATTATTCCGAAAGAACAGAAGACATGGCAGTTGACATCAGGCTGATCAAAGAGGTTTTCAGCAGCGCCCATGTCCAGATCTTCAAAAAAGCATTTGACAGCTTTGTATCAGGATATGCTGCTGAAATGGGAAAGCGCAAAGCAGAAAAGGTTCTTGAAAACGTTGCAGAAATAGAGAGGAGGGGAAGGTATGCCAGATTTCAGGTCTAGCACAGAGGTGTTTTGCTTTCTTTCTTGTTTCCTTGCCAGACATTCTACTACCTACCGCCAGAGCCAAGATTCAGCCAAGCTTCTTGACCTTCACTTTTTATTCCACGCCGCATGATACGATGGCCGCATTTGCCGCAAATTGTCTTTGCTAGCACCAACCATGACAAGTTCCGTGAAGTCCAGTCTATTCTCTCAAGCTATGGCATAACCGTAACATTTGCCAAAGCAAGCCTTGTCGAGATACAGTCAGAGTCGCTTGAAGAGATCGCAGCAAACAAGGCCAAGAGTGCTTTTGAAAAAGTATCCAGGCAGGTAATTGTAGAAGACGATGGGTTGTTTGTAGACATCCTCGGAGGCTTTCCGGGTCAGTATTCGTCATATGTATTCAGGACAATAGGAAACAAGGGATTGCTCAGGCTCCTTGATGGCTCAGAAGGAAAGGCAAGGGCCGCATCGTTTGTGTCTGCAATTGCATATTCTGATGGAAAGCAAAACATAGTGTTTGTCGGGCAGTCGAAAGGCATGATTGCAATGGAACCTGCAGGTGAAGGATGGGGCTATGACCCTGTCTTTATCCCTGAAAATTCCAGCCTTACTTTTGGACAGCTTGGCGCCAGAAAAAGCGAGTTTTCACACCGCAGGCATGCACTGGACAAGTTTGCTGCATGGTATTGCAACAGGAAATGAAAATGAAAAAAAGTTGTTGAGATTACAGTTCAGGTTAATTGCCCGGTTGGTTGGCTGGCTGGAAGGGGCAGATCTGAAAAGAGCCGACAGTAAAACCTATACGTCTGTCTGCCGTATGATAACAGGTACAGGAAGAACAGTCCCAGGATCGACGAACCGATCCTAAAATTAGTTCCCATCCGAGCAGCATCTGCTAACAGATGTAAAACACGCCAGATTGCACAGGATAGTGCAGTTTTGTGGCAGAGACAATTGCTGCAAAATAGTGGTGCTCACCTGCTCTGTGGCCTGTATCACGCATTGGCAGAATACAAAAAACGATGCAAAAACGTGTCAGATCGGCTCAAATTGCTCTAGTTTGCATGGAAATTACGCTGCAAATCTTGCTGTCGTGCCACCGTCTACGCATGCAGCTCTTGCGTCATAGATAATATTTGTCACAAAATCCGCCATTTTGGCTCAAAGTGGGCCCTTCGCAGTCTAAAACTGACATTACAGGTGACAAAAAGGGAAGAAAAAGTGTCTAAAAGCACAAACTGGCGTTTGCTTGCTTGATGCTCAAGTTTAGCTTACAGGTCGTGCTCAGGCCTTTTCTGCTTTGGCTTCCCTGCTCTTTAATCCAATCCTTCCAAGCTGTGCCAAGAGCGCAGCAAGCTGGATTTCCGGGTGCGCGCCAGAAGCCAGCCTATAGTCATATTCTGCCATCAGTTCTGCAAATTCGTCAGGCCTGTCGAGTTTCATTTCATAGGCCTCCTGGTTGGCGTATCTGAGAAAGTCTGTCTCTGACATACCGTACACCTGTACAAGCTCCATCAGCTTGGCGCGTGATTCATTGAATCTTCCGGCCAGAGCCATCCTGATAACCTCTCCCACTCGCGCTCTGCCTGATAGCCCGATAGATGAGGCCACGGTTGCAACAGAGACAGAGCCCATGCCTGCAGCAGTCTGCAGTATGTTAATTGAGTGGCGCATGTCGCCCATCGTGGCGCTGTAAATCTGAGAGAGAGCCCTCTCTTCGTACCTGACCTTCTCTTTTTCACATATCATCTTCAGGTAATCGACGACCTCTTCCTCAGGAAGCCTAGTGAACCTAAAGACGGCGCATCTGCTCTGTATTGGCTCTATAATCTGCGACAGGTAGTTGCAGATGAATATAAAACGCGTAGTCTTTGAGCTATCTTCTATTATCCTCCTCAGGGCTGTCTGGGCATCAGGGGTCATCTCGTCAGCTTCATCGAGAATTATGATTCGAAATGGACGGTCATGTTGTTTGCTTGAATCTGTCGTCAGCTTCATAACTGATGCAAATTCTTTTACCCGCTCTCTGACCATCTTGATTCCCCTTTCGTCTGAGGCGTTGAGGTCAAGGGTATCTCTGCGCCAATCGTCGCCCAAAAGTTCCCTGGCGACGCAAAGAGCAGTGGTGGTCTTGCCGGTCCCTGCAGGACCTGCAAAGAGCATATGAGGTACGTCAGAGCCCCTGATCAGGCTTGTCAGTGCAGTAATTATCTCCTTCTGGTCAACGACATCCTGAAGCCTTGACGGCCGGTATTTTTCTGACCACATGAGCCCCCCAAGGTCGCCTTTTAGAGATGACATTTTTCTCACACAACACCTGCTTTTTTTCTATCTGATTGGTTGTAACCTGTCGGCATTATTAATCAATAGATTTCTTGCTTCTCCTTTCCTCTCGACAGTCAGATAAATCATCGGAACTGCTACTCAAGCTAGCTTTTAGCTTAACAAAAGCTGTCCTGATAAAAGATATAACAGATGTCGCCGCTAAACGATCTACCTACAATGGCAAATGGCGCACCCGCACAGCCCAGAATTGAGGTTCTGAACGACTCGTACAGAGTGGGCTATGCTCTCGAAGATGTTAGGGTTGCGTTCAGGCGTGACGTAAAGATATCTGTAGGCAATATCTCTATAGATGCCAAGGCCGGCGACATGTCCTCGATCCCAAGGTGGGTCGCAAAGATTCTGGCAGGCCAGGATGCTGTCGAGGTCCAAAGTGAAGACCTTGCAGCATATCTTTTGCGGGCCATCAGCAGGGAAAGGATTGCCAAGGCCCACGAGTTGTCTGGAGTAGATGCAGACTTTTACACAAGGGCCAGCGACTACCTCGAAAGCCTCAAGGAGCGAGTGAAAGAGAGGGAGAGAGAGAGGGAGAGAGAGAGGGAGAGCCTTGTGAATTCTTTGAATGAATTTGTAGATTACAGGGTCTCAAAGATCGCCAAGCTTGCAGCAGTTTCGCCGCTCACTGCAGAGCTTGAAAGCAGGCTATCTATTGAAGAGCGTGAGATGTACATGTCGATAAACAGGGCAGTAGCGGATTTTCGCAAGGTGGTATTGAAAAAGATTGGCTGAGCAAAAGACAGAGTCTGCATATGCTGACGAGCTAAAAGAATTTCTCAGGGCATTCAGGGATAAAGATGGCAACCTGAAGTATTCCGAACGGATCAAAGAAATGGTCAAGGGCAAAAATTCCCTCCTTGTGGATTATATCGATTTTAGTACATTCAATCCCGTTCTGGCCAAGGAGCTTACTACCAATCCAGACGAAGTTCTTGCTGCATTTCGCAGGGCCGTGCTTGAAAAGCTGGAGCAGACGCAGCCAGACTATGCAAAAGAAATCAGCGACAGCATCAAGGTCAGGATAGGCAACTATACTGTCCCAAAGGGCCTCAGGGAGATCAATGCTGAACTGATAAACAAACTTGTAAGCGTTTCAGGAATGGTTGTGAGGACCTCGGAAGTAAAGCCGCTTGCAAAGAAGGTTATCTACCGCTGCGATCAGGGGCATGACAACGAAGTCAAACTGGAAGGCCTTGCCCTGCGAAAGCCCCTGCTCTGCAGGACATGCTCAAGCAGAGAATTGGAAATGGATCCCGAGAACAGTGTCTTTACTGACTTTCAGATGGTGAGACTACAAGAGCTTCCCGAAGACCTGCCGGCTGGGCAGCTGCCGCATTATGTTGAAGTGACAGTCATGGGCGACCTTGTAGACAGGTGCCGGCCCGGAGACAGGATAATCTTGACTGGCATTGTCAGAATAGAGCAGGAGCAGATCTTGGCGCAAAAGACAAGCCTGTTTAGGCTGAGAATGGAAGGAAACAACATCGAGTATCTGGGAGGGTACAGAGGCGACAAGGACGAAAGAACAGCAGAAAGAATTGCAATAAGTGCAGAAGACGAAAAGCAGATCAGGTCTATTGCAAGCAGGCCCGATGCATACGAAAAGCTGGTAGCTTCCTTTGCTCCTCATATCTACGGCCACGAAGTCATAAAAGAAGCTGCGCTTCTTTTGATAGTAGGGTCCGTAACAAAGAAGCTCCAAGATGGCTCAACCAGAAGAGGCGATATCAATGTCCTTTTAGTAGGCGACCCGGGGTGTCTGAGGGGATCGTCAAAAGTGATTCTGGAAGATGGAGGAATAGTCGAACTCGGATCTCTTGGTAAGAATCATCTTGAGGAAATACAAATCAAGATGCAAAATGATGAGGGTGATGATGTAGCCACTGCATTTCACAAATATGAAAAACAGAAGGTTATCGAGATTATAACTGAAACAGGCAAGAGCATCGTAGGCACATACAATCATCCCCTGCTGACTAGAAAGGGATGGAAAAGACTTGATGAAATGCAAATAGGTGATGAGCTGAAGGTTATTTCCAGAATACCATGCACACTCGTCAATTATGTTCCAACTGACTTTAGGAAAGTAACGCTGACCACATACCATGGAAAAATACCTGAATTTGTAGACGAGAAACTGGCAGCATTTATGGGCTTCCTTACTGGTGATGGTTGGTGCAGGACAAATGGGTATCGGGTCGGGTTCATCGTTTCTCAAAGAGAAGAAGAGCTGCTAGAACCGCTGTTACAGATGGGCGATCAACTTTTTGGCGTAAAACATAGGCTAACTCAAAAAGGTTATGCAGGGCAAGTTGTGCTGATGAATGATGGCAGACAAATATGCAGGACAATGTATGTAACAAATGTTGAATATGATTCCAGAAACATGGCAGCAATGCTTGAATTTCTAGCGCGGCCCAAGCGAAGAGTGCCGTCACAAATATTCCGGTCACCAAACAGCGTAGTTGCTGCTTACCTCAAATGGTTATTCGAGGCCGACGGTACTGTATTTTGTAAGGGTAGATCCAGACGAGCAGTACAGCTGAAATCGATCAGTATAGAATTGTTGAGGGATGTTCAGCTGTTGCTTCTAAGGTTTGGAATACACTCTAGAATAATAGAACACAGGACAGGCAATAACTTGGTCATACGACGTGGACCGGCCATCGCAGGATATGCAAGGCACATTGGGTTTGTATCCAAGTCGAAAGTTCAAAGACTGAATGATTTGGTCAAGTGGGCACTTGAAATCAGGCGCAATCAAAGCCATGACGAGGAACATGAAAAGATTGTAAAAATCATATTCCGTGATGAGCTGGAAGACGTGTATGATGTAGAGATCCCTATCTCTCACAAATTCATAGCCAATGGAATTGTGTCTCACAATACAGCCAAGTCTGAGATGCTCAAGTTTGCAGCCAAGATAGCCCCCAGGGGGTTGTACACTTCTGGCAGGGGCTCAACTGCAGCAGGCCTGACTGCCGCTGTAGTCAAGGACAAGTCAGGAATATACATGCTTGAAGCTGGTGCGGTGGTACTGGGAGACCAAGGGCTTGTGTGCATAGACGAGTTTGACAAGATAAGGCCCGAGGACAGGTCTGCGTTGCATGAAGTAATGGAGCAGCAGACCTGCTCTGTAGCAAAGGGCGGGATTGTGGCTACGCTAAACGCAAGAACATCGATACTCTCTGCCGCAAACCCAATGTACGGCAAGTATGACCCTTTCAAAAATATCACAGAGAACGTAAACCTTCCTATCCCGCTTCTTACCAGGTTTGATTTGATATATGTCGTTCGCGATACCCCTGAGAAGGAAAAAGATAGCCTCATTGCAAGCCACATTCTAGAAATCCACAGAGATGCCGAACACGCTGCAAAACCTGCAATCGATACAGGCATTTTTAGCAAGTACCTTTCGTATGCAAAGCGGCTAGACCCGGTGCTGACACCCGAGGCAATTGACATAATCAGGAACTATTACATGAAAATGAGAAATGTCGAGTCTGAGGGCATGATCACAGTCACTCCAAGACAGCTTGAAGGTCTTGTAAGGCTTGCAACGGCCCGCGCAAGGCTTTTGCTAAAAGACAGAGTCGACAAAAGCGACGCCGAGCGAGCAATCCACCTTGTCCAGACCATGCTCGAGACTGCCGGAATAGACGTCAATACCGGCAAGGTGGACCTTGGTGTCCTTCACGGAAAACCCCATAGCGAAGTAGCAAAGCTAAAGCAGTTCATGGATGTATTCAAGGCGCTTTCTGGAAATGAAAATAATGATGTCGAGGAAAGGCTCTTTATTGGCGAGCTCTTGAAGACAGGCAAGTTCACCGAAGAAGAAGCAAAGAACTATTTTAACAAGGCCAAGCGCGAAGGCCAGATCTACGAAAGAAGGCCCGGCTTCTGGGCAAAGGCTTGACATATGTTATATTTCTTGCACTTGTTTTTTATTTTGCAGTAAATCACAGAATATAATAAAATAAAAAAAGAAATCTCTTGTGCTGCTTGTATTGTATCTTATTATTATATTATTGTATTGTATTGCAGCTACTTCCTTCTCCGGACTTGCTGCAAATGAAAGTGAGGAAGGACAGGCATAGGTAGGTTTTCTCGATTTATGGCAGTTGCTGCGCTGTGCTCTTGAACGGTAGATGAGCAAGATATGACAGCAGCGGACTCGGCTGCACGTCCACCCGGCCGCATCTCAAATTTGCATCAGTCCAGTGTCAACAATATCCTCAAGGCACAGATTTAATAGAGCCAGCATCTCCCACATAACAGACAAAGCATCGCGGGATGACATTGTTACAAGATGATACAATAAACTTGTTGCTTTCTTCACTCGGATATTCTACCCTTTACCCTCCTCAGGAGCTTGCCATTTCCAGAGGTGTCCTTGAAGGCAAGAACCTGCTTGTTACTACACCTACGGCCAGTGGCAAGACACTGATCGCAATGATGGCGATGGCAAAAACAATAGAGCGCGGTCAGAAGGCCGTCTACCTCACTCCGCTGAGAGCACTTGCAGCTGAAAGGTACAACGACTTGCAGGTTATCAGAAAACTTGATGGCAGGAAATTGCAGATCATGGTTGCAACCGGCGACTATGATTCTTCAGGTCAAGGTCTGGCGGCAGCTGATATCATAGTACTGACCAATGAAAAAATGGATGCCCTGATAAGACATGATGCATCCTGGCTTGCAGAAGTAGGCCTGTTTGTCGCCGACGAAGTTCACATAATAGGTGAAAGGGAAAGGGGTCCCACGCTTGAGATGATATTAACGCGCATCATGACACTTTACCCTGACTCGCAGATTCTTGCCCTGAGCGCGACTGTAGCCAATGCGCACGAAGTTGCACAATGGCTTGGATGTGATGTCATCGAGAGCAACTGGAGGCCGACTAGGCTTGTGGAGGGAGTATATGCAGGTGGGCAGGTTCGGCTAAATGATGGCAGAATTTTTGAGATACAGCAGTCGGGGACGCCGGCAATCGATGTCGCACTTGACTCTGTGCGTACAGGTGGGCAGGCGCTGATATTTGCAGAGACACGCAAAAGAGCGTCTTCGCTTGCAGCAAAGGCAACCCCCAGCGCCTATACGCTGCTTGATAGAAAATCAAGAGAGGCAGCCAGAGCTGCCGCTGCAGCCATTTCAAGCAAGGGAAGTGACACAGAGCTTACCAAAACACTTGCGCAGATGGTATCAAAGGGCGTGGCCTTCCACCATGCAGGCCTTGATGCAGCCTGCAGGGAAGCAGTCGAAAAGGCCTTCAGGGACGGCTTGATTCGGCTCCTTGTAGCAACGCCTACCCTTGCTGCCGGTGTTAACCTTCCAGCAAGAAGGGTTGTCGTGGCCAGCATTCTGCGATATGATTTTGATTATGGATCAAGCGTCCCCATTACTGTACTTGAGTACAAGCAGCTATGCGGCAGAGCCGGCAGGCCCAAGTACGATACTGAAGGAGAGGCGATAATCGTAGCAGGAGAATATGGAAGTGCTGGTGCCGGCGAAATTTATGACCATTATATATTGGGCAGCCCCGAGCCTTTAGAGTCGCAGCTTGCAAGCGACAGGGCCACAAGGTTTCACCTGCTGAGCGTCATCGCCACAGTTCCGGGGATAAAAAGGAAGGAAATTGACGACCTGTTTGGAAGAACCCTGCTTGCAATGCAGCAGGGCATTCAAGCCGTAACGTCAAAGATCAATACTGCACTTGTATTTCTAGAGCGCGAGGACCTGGTAAGGTCAAGAAATGAAAGGTATGTCGCTACAGAATTTGGCAGAAAGGCATCGCAGCTCTATCTTGACCCGCTGACTGCTGTAGGATTCAGGAAAGCAATAGAATCAATTGAAATTGAAATTGAAAAGCAGAATTGGAGCGCGGCCGAGAATAGCGAAAGGACAGGAGGACGGCTGAAAAAAACCATGCATACTCTGGGATTCCTTCACCTAATAACTGATAGTCAGGACTTTTATCCCAAGATGTCGCTTAGGAAAAAAGACATGGAACTGGCTAGCGCGCTTTACCAGAGCCACCATAATGAGCTCTTTGCCGAAGTTTCTGAATACGATTTCTCAAGAAGCCTCTTGGCTCTCTATGATTGGGTTGAAGAAAAAAGCGAGAGGCACCTCTATGAAAAACTCGGAGTAGAACCGGGCGACATGCACAGGATGGTAGAGGTAGGCGAGTGGCTGACTTTTTGCCTGTACGAGGTAGCAAGGCTTTTGAAAAGAACCGGCCTGCTGTCTGAGCTTTACACCTTGCGCACAAGAGTAAAGTACGGCATATCAGAAGAGCTTGTGCCGCTAGTTTCGCTTGAGGGAATAGGCAGAGCAAGGGCAAGAGCGCTTTACGATGCAGGCCTTACTGATGTTGCCAAGTTGGCCGACGCTCCGCAGTCAAAGCTGGCCTCTGTGCCAAAGATAGGCCCGGCGGTGGCAGCTAAGTTAAAGGAGCAGCTTGATATGAAGAAAAGGGGTCGGTAGCATCATATTGCTTCAAGCCATCACAGTTGTACTGTACGGAGCTATCGTTTCGGCAGTTTCTTTTTTTGCAGTCTACTTTCTTGTGCCGGTCATGATAAAGCGCCTTGTTGCTTCAGGCCATGTGGTACAAGATTACCATAAACCTGACAAACCCAAGGTACCGCGGCCCGCCGGGCCTGCCCTGATGGCAGGAATTGCGGCATCAGAGATCATCCTCTACATTTTGACTCTTGATAGTTCAGTGCTGGCGATTCTGTTTACAACAGCAATTGCGTTTGTAGTTGGTCTTGTTGACGACAGGAAGGTCATGCCCGGCTGGTTCAAGCCCGGCGCTCTGCTCTTGGCCGCTATTCCCATCATCGTCTTGGGCGCACACCCTGACCACCTTAACCTGATATTTGGTCGAGTCTTTATACCGCTTCTGTACATACCGCTTGTCTTTATTGTCATCCCCATCGCAGGCAACACCATCAATTCAATTGATGTTCTGAACGGCGTTGCCAGCGGATTTCTCATAATAGCGACCATACCTCTTTTGGTCAGCATAGCGATATTTGGAAATCAGGATACCTTTCTTGCTGCGCTTCCTCTGCTATTCACAACTCTTGCATTCTACAAATATCACAAGTTTCCAAGCAGAATATTTCCGGGTGATTCTGGCACAGTTCTTCTTGGAGCATTGTTTGGTGCACTGGCCGTTGCAGGCAGCTCTGAAATAATAGGAGTAATTGTCCTGCTTCCTGCTGTAATGAATTCATTTTTGTTTCTGGCAAGTGTCAAGAAGATAATAGAGCACAGGCAGGTAAAAGCCCGGCCTGTGACGCTCCTTGGTGACTTCAGGCTTGCAGCATCAAAGGACAAGAGTGCGCCGATAACCCTGGTGAGGCTCATTCTGGCAGACGGACCGCTTGGCGAGCGGGAGATTGGCATACAGATATTCAAGCTGGCAGTTTTTGCAGCCATTATGGCGCTTGCTTCTATCGGCATCCAATATTATTTCCTCAAGGATGTTATAAGATAGAGTAGAGAAAGAACATGGAAAGAAAGAGAACTGGAAGTGGAAAGGGAATAAAAAAATAGATGCCATCGCCATCTTCAACCAAGCCCAAGGTCTCTGCGCTTGGAAGCTTTATTGTTATTGTCTGGCTCATGGTTCTGGCAGTTGCAGCATTTCTTGCCACTGTGGTTCCAGAGATAGACACCCTGCTGGGACGCAGCCACTTAGACAGAACAGTCATATCTGCAGCTCAGGCTGCAATTGCAATAACAACTGTAGTGCTTTTAATTCTGGCACTGAGTATCATGAAAGAGGTATACATCGGAAGAAAGCTAAGATAGCCTTCTTTCTGCCCCTGGCTGTTTGTTACTGCGGTCTTTTTCTTACATGTTTCTGCTACTGGCAGTCTCGTGGTTGATTTTCAGGGTGTATAAACGCCTTGCCTCAATGACGTTAATCTCCTCCCTGATGAGCCTTTTTAGACCCGCCATCAGATTTTCCTGCTTTTCGTAGGGTTCTGTTCGTGATTGTATCATGATATTGTTAAAGCTCTCAACGATATTCCTCGAGATCCGGGATAGCTTTTCACCATTCTGCTTGGGGACAGTCTGGAAGGTTGACAAAAAACTTGCCTCTGCTTCACTTTTCAGGCCCTCTGCTTGGGCTTCTTTTGCCCTCAGTTCATCTTCCTGGGTTGGATATCTGGTCGAAGAGCCCGCCTGTGGTTGTGACACGTATAACCTGAGTATATATTTCCTTTAATGATATGCGAAGAAACTTCTAGACCAGGGTCCAAGCAAGAATGCCCCATACAAACTGCAGGTCGGAACGCAAAGCGTCTAGATTTGCTCTAGTTTTTGGCCAGTATACAACAGCATTTGTCTTTTTCTATACAAAAATTTCGGATCGTTGGGTGCAGCCGGAGGAAGACTACACTTTGAATTATCATAATTCTTTAATTGCAATGTGAAATGACACTGCTAGCCCTTGCATTCAATTCGACATTACTGCAAAGCGCTCAGGCATATAGGAAAAGACAAGAGAGACAGAGAAGAAAGAGCAGCACGAGATGAAGGCAAGCTAGGTCTTGCTGAATATATCGAACCTTGGATGGACCAAAATGACGACAACTACTTTATTGCGTTTAGCATTCTGAACGCAACAGGTAAAAAAGGCGCAACGCTCGCCGACATGGCCGGCACGGAAGCTTTGAAAAATATGACCGGCCAGCACCTGGCTGCCTGCACAATGACGCTGGTAAACCTTTCTCTTCTCAGAATCGTGATTTCGGGCAATCAGGAGCAGATGTTTATGATTACCAAGGCCGGCCTTGGGTACATTGACGCTTATGAAAAGGTGTCTCGTATTATCTCTGACGTCGCTACAGAACCATTAACATAGTTGTCTCGCCGGCCAATCCTTCTTCTTTTATTGTCGGGTGCACCAGCGACCTTATCTGCGCGCAGCACTGGAGAAACTTTGCTCCTTTTTGCGTTGTCCTGTATATTAGATTGTTGTCGCTGTCTTTGGCTATATCAAGCAGACTGTGCGAGATAAGAGTATTAAAGTAAAAATTCATCTGCTCTGTGCTCAGGTTGGCTCTGGACATGATGTGCGTCTTTTTAATCCCGGCAGAGGAACTGGAAAGAATATCATAAATAATATCCAGCTTGGACCTATTTTTCAATGCCGGACTTTTTTCATCGTTCTCATAGTATTGGCTGATTCTTGTTGTCACGTCCTTAGCTGTAACATGATGCATTTATCAATTCTGCGGAGAAATATTATGGATTGATTATCCGGTTTTATCATGGTATTATAAACCACAGATGTTATGATAATTGTTCCAGAGCAATTTTTTATGTTTAATATTATGAGTTTGGCTAATAGCCACTTAAAACCTTATATCATAACTTTTATTTCACTAGAAAATATGAAGCGGGTAGAGGCGGTAATCGCCAGTGAAAAGGTTCTGGCAGTCAACGATGCTCTGAAAAAAGCAGGTATAGGAGGACTGACAGTCATAGATGCAAAAGGTAGAGGCAAGGGTGAAAAGCCGATGATAGAAGCAGGCAGAGGCACAAGGAGGCTTCCAGCTGAATTCTCAGTAAGAGCAAGCGTCATTGCAGTTGTGCAAGACTCTGAAGTTGACAAGGTAATCAAGGCTATACTTGACATTGCAAGCACAGGAGCTCCTGGCGATGGCAAGATATTCATTTCAACAGTAGCCGAAGCAGTGGATATTGGCAGCAAGAAAAGAGGACAGACTGCGATAGAGTAGAGCAATATATATCATATCTTGGCCCCTGGCTGATTGTTTGTAGCTACTTGGACATCTTTTCATGCCGATTTCTTGAAGAATTTCTTGGTCTCACCCAGAGTTAAGACTTCGGACTGCGCTACCTTTATCACTATTGGAAGGTCGCAGACGACCTTCCCTATAGCCAAGCAGTACCTCTGTGGCAGGGTTCTGACTATTGAGCGAATTGTATCGTTATCTGCCAGCGACACGCGTGAGATCTTGTCAAGATCACTATCGTTTGTAAAATTAAACAGGAATATGTTATCGACCTGCCTGTATACTCCATCTCCTATCGCATCTGGCTGGTTTGTGATAAATGTGGTGTAAATCCCAAAATGCCTCATACGGGTTATAATATCTTCCCAATAGGTATCCCGTATGTAAAGATGGGCTTCTTCAGCAAAAAGGAATATGGGATGTATCTTGCCTTGCTCCAGCAAGTCTACAAGTTTGCTCAGCACTATTTCCACAATCATGCGCCTTACGGTGGGCCCTACTCTGCCCATGTTGATTATTATTGCAAGACCGTTATTGTGGTTGATGGCATTTTCAAATTGAAAGCAAGCCTCTTCGTTATCTGCGAACAATCCTGATGCCTGAATTACATGGTACCTTGAGACAAGGGCATCCCTTACCAACTCGTTGATATTCCATGTGTTGATTGCATTGCCTATTGCATCTATTCCCAGGGATTGCTTGTTCTCAAGCCAGTCCCAAATCCTGAAAAACTCTCGCAGAGATGCAGCTGGCATATCAAGTGCATTTTTGAGCATATCTGAAATTGCCGCCTTGCCACAATAGCGCAAGGAGAATCTCAAGCCTTTTCCCGGCTCGAGGATCATGATCTTTTTTTGCACGTCTGATGGCGAGCCGTCTTTGTTCCATGCAAGACCGCTGTACTCATTATTTAGGTCAAAGACTACGACAAATGCACCATGTTTGATTAGTGTCTTGACCAGCATCTTTGAAAGATGAGATTTTCCTGACTCTTTTTTGCCTGTAATGATATTTAGCCTGCCATCCAGATCTTCTGCATAGATCTCAAAGTCCTCCTCGCTCCCCTTTGATGCAGACTTGCCTACAGGTATGGGAAGGACACCAGATCTACCAAGAAATCCGCAGAGTTCGGATATACCAAGCAGCCTTACTCTAGAGTCTACGCGTGAGGGAAGCCACGTTATGTCGCTTGATAACTTGCCATATTGGTTCACAGCAGCTCTTATCTTTGCTTTGAATATCCTTGCATCCCTTATCATCCTTGACAATATGCCTATGTTAAGCGGATCATGAAGATTTTCATTGCTTGATGCATTGACCACTTCGTCCTTGACAATGTCTTCCAGCAGTGCCTGTGACGACAGGTACTCTTCGTCAAATACCTGAACGATCATTTTTCTTTTTGATTTTTCATCCTCGATTAACAAATAGTCGCCCTTGGAGGCCAAGTCGCTTTTCAGGGCAAGCAGAGCAAGTTCATTGCCAGTCTTTGACAGAATCTGCATAAACTATCACTACACCGATATTGAGCTGAGAAGGGTCCTGCGAATGTCCTCTGTTGCAAGCTCCGTAACGTCATATTTTGTCAGAATATGGCTTTTGAGGCAGGTAACTTCTGTAGCGGTAAAGGTGGAGATATGGTGTGCCAAACGAAGTGTCTCAGGATATCCCCTCGCTACAGAATCATTTCCAAGTATTCTCCCCAAAGATTCTTCGCAATTGCCGACAACATCAGCCCTGAGAACTGGGCTGCTCCTCTCAAATTTAACTAAAAGGTTTGATCCTATGGAATTTCTAACTAGGCTCTTGATGACCATGCCTACCTCTATGAAGGCAGGGCTTGGAACCTTTGCAAGCGGAGCTGAAATTCTATCAAGGATCTTGAACTTTGTACTCTTGCTTATTCCCACCAACTTATTTCTATAGAGAGTGCAGTTTTCGGCTATCTTTGCCATGCTATTATCTTGATCTTCAAAGATAGAAGATCTCAGGGATCCGTCTACAAGTAATACAGAGCCTACAAGATGGGCGGAAAGCTCGGTTTGAACTACTCGCTCAACCCGCACTCTCAATAACCTCTTCGCATAATCACCATCAAGCAGAACAAGTTTGGCTAGTCTGCTGTCTAGCTTTGAGTCTTTGGCTGCTTCTTCAGTTAGATAAAACAGAATTGGACCAATCTTGAAATGCATCAAAGAATGCCCCCCAAAAGCCAGAGCAATTCCACATTTTACTCCGTACAACGCTCCTTCTTCGGTTTCCGCTACTTGAATACTACTTGAATCGACTGAAGCAATGATTGTATTTTCCATGAGAGGGGCTATTGTTGTTATTGTTGTTGCGCAATATGGACTTGATCTAGTTCCCCATCCATCGATCGGAACGAGGGACCTCTCCTCGTCACTAAATATTACTTTCTTTCCCTGAAGCCTTTCGAGCCTTGATCCCAAGCAGATGCCAACGGATTTGGCCAGATTGAGACTACCAAAGTCAAGTGAATCGTCATATGTGCCTAACTGCGTGACCATGTTGCTCAACAATATATTATTGGCCTTATTTATTAATATTGCGCAACATGCCCAATATGGTCAGCAACAAGTTTATGAGATGGCATCGTCAAGCGTGTACGGATGGGTGATTCAGGTTCCGATGATGTCACTATCAAGCTGAAACACAAGGATTGGGAAATAGAAATACGGTGTGCTGAATCCAAGGTAAAGGAAGTAGTGGAGCGAGTTCTATCAAGTATTGACACTAGCTCCACTGGCAAAAACACAGACGAGGTTGCAGAACTGAGGCAGGAGATCGATTCACTAAAATCAGCTATTTTAGCCACCCCCCATGCCAATAATACAGAGGTAGGCTTCAAATCTGCAGTGGGAAACGACAAGGGTGGCGGCAAGACATGTAGAGGTCTGCTTGAAACCCTGTGGATCGAAGGATATTTTGGATCAGAAAGGTCTCTTGGACAGGTTCATGAAGAACTGGCAAGAAGAGGCTATAACTATGATAGAACTGCGGTCTCGCATTCACTTACTGACATGGTCAGGGAGAGTATTCTGACTAGACTTGGCAGCATGAGAAATTATAGGTATATCCAGAAACGGCCGGCTTCTGACAATTCTGCTACTTTGTAGGTCGCTGGGAATTTGGTTTTTTGGCTATTACAGAGTTGAGCCAATGTATTCCTGACGTTGTGATCCGGTATTTACCCTGCTCATTACTATCCCGCGAGACCATACCAGACTTTACAAGCTCTGATATCCTTGAGCTTGCCGATTTTGGGTTCAGTGCAGTAGCCTGTTGTATGTCAGAGACTTGTAATGCGTCATCTGCAATCTTGCCTAGCTCTTTTGCTATTCTGGATGCAACCAGCTGCAGTGCTATCAATTCCTTGTCAGAAAGCTTGATTTGTGTATCATTGATTATTCTAGGACCTTCAGGTGTTATTTTGACAAGATCTGAATAGGTCTCTATTAGCTCTGTAACTGAATAATTCAGCGAGATCCTTTTTGCCAAGTCAATCGAAGGAAGCTGCTTTGACACGAAATTAATGACAGACGTCATCACTGCATCCGCAGAGCCGCTGAACTGAACTCTTACATCACCGACGGTTATCGAAACATGTACGTTTTCACCTTGAATAGTGCTATCCATTCTTATACCACCGGAGTAAAGATGCAGGTTGATAAATGTGCCGCAAAAAAAACCTCGCACTCTTGGTGACTTTGTCGAATTCCAAAAAAGCAGAGATTAGATTGATTCTCCTTTGTGCTCATAGCAATAATGATCAACTGAATGGAGCCTGTAAACCTATCGCAAGTACCGCGCATTCGCATTCCACCTGATATTTTTTAGGCGGCAAGTCGCTTGCGCTCTTTTTCCTCATGTCTTTTGTATAGCATGTAGGTTATTGCCACCAGCGCTGCAGCAACAACTACGCCTGATGCCAGAGATGTCATTTCTTGGCCGGTATCAAGTAACGCGCATCGTGTTTCGCCACTTGAACACCCAATCATATAGAATATGCCATTCCATGCCGAGTGGGTAACTATTGCAAACCATCCTTTTCCACTTATCCAAGTCCTGAGGCTGAAAAAAAGCGATGGAACAACAAAGAGCCAGTTTCCAAACGCCAGATGACTGATGTCAAGGGTGTTTGTATTGAAAACATGAAATGTTGCCCATATTGCTCCTGTTATCAGTACAGCATAATGGCTTCCAAACAAGTAGAAGGGAATGCCAAAGAAGAGAGTCTCTTCTGTTGGGCCCGCAAATATTACTGACAAAAGCGAGTGGATGATATTTGGTTCCTCGTATCCCGGCACGAGCTGCCCTACAGCAAAAGTACCTGCAGTCATTAGCAGCAGGCCTATTCCATGATAAAAAAGGAGCATCTTTAACAAGTAAGGAATTGAAGTCTTGCGGTACCTTGAAAGCCATGATCGAGGGTTGAAATCTACCCTTTCGTTGGTATACTTGTGTTCAGACAGACCTTGCTCTTGTCTTGTAGAATCTTTGGGTAATAAAAAGGACATATTTTGCAATCTTATGCAGCCAGTCTTAGTGCAATTCTGTACAGCTAGCTAGAAGCCAAAAGCTTTTCCAATTTTTCCTTTAACATCGCATTTACTCTATTGCCGTCTGCACGACCCTTCAGAGCAGCCATGCTTCTACCCATAAGCATACCGATGGACCCCATACCTTTCTGCTTTATTGCAGGCATATTGTCTCGGATTACCTTGTCAAGCGCTTTATCAAGCTCTGCATCAGTCAGTACAGAAATACCAAGTGCACTAATTGCGTCATTAACGCTGCCGACTTCTTTTTTCATCAGTTTTTCAAAAACAAGAGGCACCGACTCTTTTGTTATGACACCTCTTGCGAGCCTTTCGAAAATCTCCCTTATCATATCTTCTGTAAGAGAAGAAACATCCAGCTTTTGTCGCCTTAGACTGACAATGTCTTCAGTAAGCTTTGATGCTACAAAGGTCGGCTGGATTTTGGAGTCGGCCTTTTGGCTGGAACAAATCTCCTCAAATAAAGCTAAATAGTCCGAGTCAAATACCTGTTCAGCCAGCTTTCGATTCAAGCCATACTTTGCAGCAAGTAAATTTATTTCCTGCTCCCACGATTTTGGAACAAGACCATAGAGTGGCTCGAGCATAGATTCGCTTACTGGAATTGTAGGAATATCAGTCTCGGGGTACATTCTTGCAGCTCCAGGCCGGGGTCTGCTAAAGACCGTTCTACCGTCTGACGTGGCCGCCCTTGTCTCGGCAGGAACGCCAGCCATAGCTGCCTTTAGTCTCTGGATTATCGCTTGTATTGCATATTCTACTATTTCTTGCCTGCCTCCTACAATTACAAATGCATCTCTGCTGCTTGCCTGCAGCCTGTCCCTTACATCCTTGACCTGCTTTTCATCGATGCCATACCCAGGCAGCTCGTCAGAATGGAACACGCCGCCAAGTCCGTAAAACCTGACCAGCTCTCCTAGCTCCTTTCCGAGGCGTATGCCTAGATACGGTTCAAATCCGATTATCCCTGCAAACCCTCTGATCCTGATTGCTTTAAAGATGGCCCCCTTGTCCGACAAGATCTTCTTTACCATGCTGGAATCTGACTGGGAAAAAACGTTAGTTATATCCTCTAACCTGTCTCCAATTTGCTCCAGACTCACTCCGGCGGCCTTTATTCTGTCTGCTATCATTATCAAGCCATGCTGGCGCTTGGCTTCATGTTCTATCACCTTTGCAAGTTGATCCAGCTGCTGTACACCTTTTATTTCCACTACAGGACCGTTCTGTATCGATACATTGACATCCTGTCTTATACTTCCAAGACCGCGTGCCACCCTCTTGCTTGCTCTGAGTAGCCGACCTAGTGTCAAGGCCACTTGGACCATTTCTTCTGGTGTGCCACTGATAGGCTCAAGTGCAATTTCCACAAGTGGAACTCCAAGCCTGTCCAGCCCATATTCCCTTGCAGTTTCACCGTCGGATATTAGCTTGGCTGCATCTTCTTCAAGGCATATAGTCTGGACACCCACTCTTTTGATTCCTTGCTTATCTGCAATCTCTACAAATCCGCCATTTGCCACAAGCATGGTGCGCTGAAACCCGCTTGTGTTGGAACCATCAATTACGATCTTGCGCATCACATGTACCTCGTCTACAATCCGAGAGCGCAGGGCAAGAGAAAAAACAAGTGCAGATTCTAGAGCCTCCTTTGATACTTCATGCGGAGGCTCCTCGTCAGCTTCAACCAGGCAGCTTGAGCCTGGCGCAGAGTAGTATTTTGTTGTACGCATCTTTTTGAATTCAAATACTGCCGCCGGGTCGTAGATACCAAGCTCACTCTGAGTTGGCCTGAGTTTTCTTGTAAATGCATAGCCATACTTGTCAGTTTCACTGCAACTGCATTCGCAAAAGAGCTTGGTTTTTGTAGCCAGCTGCTGATGTATCTCAAAGCCGACCTTCAGGCCAATAGATGCAAGATCCAGCGTTGCCAATAGCCACAATCAGAGTAATGCATTTTTTATTTTAACCTTTCAGATAGGAATTGACCGTGAGATTTCGCCTGCAATGTTACTCTGCATTATATCTTTGGCTTCCTTCAGATCTTTGGTATTTGCAAGAGCCCACATGGCCTTTACTACCGCAGTCTCTGGTATCATATCGGAAAGAGGGATTACACCCATGTCAAGCAGGTCTCTGCCTGTGTCATATACTGTCATTCTTACTCTGCCCCATATGCACTGTGAAGTCATGCAGACAAGCACCCCTGAATTAATTGCGGCTTGCAAACTTGGAAAGCAGGCCCTACTTACATGGCCAAGGCCAGTACCTTCCAAAATTATTCCCCTATATCCTGCACTCACAGCCCACGATATAATCGAAGGATCAAATCCAGGATAAAATTTCATCAAAGCGACCCTTTTGTCAAACCTTGTGCGCGCCGTAAAATTCTCTCCTGTAACCGAATAGGCAGCCTTATTTTTGACTGCAATCTGCCCTGTTGGATGCGGGTTTTGCACCTCTATTGAATCTCCTCTAATAAGCGCTACTGGGGATGCGTCTATCGATTCAAATGCATCGCGTCTACTTGTATGGTTCTTGCGGACTCTTGTCCCAGTATGGCAGGCAATAACATCATCTGAAGTACCTGCGTGCATTGAAACAAATACCCCAGTCAGTCCAGAGCTGGCTGCAAAGATTGTTGCACCCAAAAGATTAAGCGCAGCATCAGAGGATGGCCTGTCAGATGATCTCTGGGCACCTACGAGAACAACAGGGACGGGAAGGTTTTGGAGAGCAAAGCTTAGTGCCGACGCAGTATAATGCATGGTATCTGTGCCGTGGGATACAAGTACGCCGGAATATTTGCCAGACCTTACTTTTTCAGCAATCTTGTCCGCAATCAACGTCCATTGCTCGGGCCCCAAATTCTCGCTGTATTCGTTTAGCAACATTTCTGGCTCGATAGATGCATACCTGGCAAGTTCAGGTACAGAAGAGTATAGTTCTGATGCTGTGAGCGCAGCGCGTACTCCACCGGTCCGGTAGTCGACCTTGCTAGCTATTGTGCCACCTGTGCTTATCAGAGCCAGCTGCGGCAGAGTATCCTTCACTTGACTGGCAACTATTGGATTACTGAGCTTCTGGTACTGGTGGCCCTCTTGAGCAGGCACCTTAATTATCTCACGTATTTTTGATACTTCATATCCAGCATTGTATCCGCTCTTTAATTTGATTACAATATGGTCTGCACCTGCTGACTCGTATCTTGGCATCAACAGGCCTGCAACTTCGCTATCAGAGGTTCTGATGATTATAGAGTCTCCGACGGATATTCCTTTGGCTGAAAGCAATTCATAGCTTGCTCCCCTATATCCACCATTGGATTCTGGCATCGACTAGATGCTGTACAAATGGCTGGCAAATATTAATACATCTGGAAAAGCAAGCTGATGTTCCGATCGATAGCACTGGCATAAAGATACCAGAACAAGCATTATGGTTAGGCTTG
>Ga0070739_10000789_pt1 | contig 54519 bp, 50 predicted proteins | sample Coa_R1_7_FD_66445 | JGI IMG/M metagenome (GOLD analysis project Ga0070739, IMG submission 66445) | Surface soil microbial communities from Centralia Pennsylvania, which are recovering from an underground coalmine fire - Coalmine... | ecosystem: Environmental > Terrestrial > Soil > Unclassified ...
TCAGCGTGCCATCGCGCGAAGCGGCGCGCCGCGCCGCGTTGAGCGCGTACAAATGACGGCCTTTGGTGTATACCGGCGTCGTCGAAGTGTTCAAATACTTAGGCTCTTCATCACCGAGAGCGCGCCCACCGAAGGCGATCACTTCGCCCGTTGTCGCATACGTCGGCACCATGAGCCGGTCGCGGTAGAAATCGTAAAAGCCGCGTTCGCTGCGCTTCACTAGGCCGGCCTTAACGGCAATTTCGAGGTCGACGCGATTTCGCCGCAGCTCGTCGGTGAGCGCGCTCCATTCGCCGGGAGCGTAGCCGATGTGGAATTTCTCCACGGTCGCTTGGGAGATGCCGCGCCGTTCGCAATAAGCACGTGCTGCCTCTCCGCGCGCATCCCGCAGCATTCTTTCGAAAAACGCCGTTGCAATCTGGTTTGCTTCGTAAATTGCTTCGCGCTCGCTGCGGATGCGCGCCGCGTGGGGACTCTCCGGTTCCAGTTCGATGCCCGAGCGCTGGGCCAGCATGCGGACCGCGTCGGGAAACGACAAGTTCTCGAGCTTCGAGACGAACGTAATGACGTCGCCTCCGGCGCCGCATCCGAAGCATTTGAAGAAGCCTTTATCGGGGTGCACGTGAAACGACGGGGTTTTTTCGTTGTGAAACGGACATAGCCCGACGAGATCGTTTCCGCGCTTATGCAGCGGGACGTACGACCCGATAAAGCTCGCGATATCGACGCGAGCATGAATTTCACGAATTGCGCCTTGATCCAACTTCATGCTTGGCAGGGGGGTTCTTCGCCGTGGCCGGAACAGAGTCCATCAATGAAGCGGATTTACGATCCGGTCCACCACTTCATCGAACTGACGTCCGCCGAAGCGCGGTTGCTCGACTCCGCAGTCATGCAGCGTCTGCGGCGCCTGCGGCAACTGGGGCTTGCGTATCTTGCGTTTCCGTCGGCCGAACACTCGCGTTTCACGCACGCACTCGGGGCTCTGGCCATGGGAACGCGCGCGTTCGATGCGCTGGTGCGTCACGGACGTGAATTTTTTGTAAACGACGCGGACGTCGCGTACCAGCGCCGCCTCGTGCGCGCGGCGCTGCTTCTGCACGACATCGGCCATGGGCCGTTCAGCCACGCGTGCGAAGCAGTGTTGGGTGTCCGGCATGAGGACCGTACGCGAGCGCTATTGGGGTTGCCCGAGATGCAGTCACAACTGAGCGCACTGGACGTCGACCCCCAGCACGTGCACGATTTGATCCTGGGTTCTCCGCAAACGCCGTACCCTGTGCTGGCGGAGATCGTCAGCGGACCCAATCTGGACGCCGACCGCATGGATTACCTGATGCGCGACGCATACTTTACCGGCGTTTCGGGCGGACGATACGATGCGGATCAACTCGTCGGTTCGCTGCGAATTTTTGAAATCGGCGAACGCACGGTGATGGGGATCGACCGCCGCGGCGTCGTCGCGCTGGAGTCGTTCGTGCTCGCGCGCTACATGATGTTCGCGTCCGTGTATTTTCATCACACGACGCGAATGTTCGAACGGATTCTGCAGCGCGTGTTGCGCGAGTTGTGGCCGCATCCCGGTGCGCTCGATCCGATCGATGAATTCTTACGTTGGGACGATTTTCGCGTGCTGAACGAACTGCGCGATTCACGCTCCGAGGCGGCACGCGCGCTGCGCGAGCGCATTCGTCTCTACGCCGTGGCAGCCGAGTTCAACGCCGAACACGATTTGAGCATGTACGAGCAGTGCGAGCGCGCTCTTTGGGAACGTTTCGGCGCCGATGCGGTTTGGAGCGACGAACAGTCGCAGCTGATCCATCGTCTGCCGCTGCAGATCGACGGCAACAGCCGCACGGTGTGGGTCGGAACGGCGTCCGGCGCAATCGTCGATGCCCGTGAGACGTCGGATCTCATCGCGAAACTCTCAGGGAAAGCATATTGGCGTAAACTCTTCGTCGAACGCAGCCGGGTGGACGTCGAGGAAGCGCGCCGCATTTGCCGCGAAATCGTCCGTCCTTCCGCCAATGTACGTTAGGGTCGTCAACTTCGCCAATCTCATTCTGCAGTACATCCCAAAACACGCGAACGTTCTCGAAATAGGCTGCGGCGAAGGGCAGCTGACCCAACTGCTGCGCGACGCCGGCTGCGAGGTTACGCCGCTCGATCCGAAACCGCGCGCACCGTTCGATGTGTTTGAAGTACACTTTGAAGACTTCGAAGGGCCGCCGAAATCGTTTGACTGCATCGCGACGCAACTTGTTTTGCATCATGCGCACGAACTCGACGCGTTTCTCGATAAAGCGCAGCGGCTGCTCAAGGCCGGCGGCGTGCTGGCAATCGACGATTACGGCTGGGAGCGGCCGGACAAAGACGTTAGCGAAGAGTGGCGCGACGAACGGCGCGACCTTCACACCTCGGTAGCGATGCTCCAAGCGCTTCGTAAGCGGTTTACGCCGATTTATTACGCAGACCATGCATATTTTGATGATGGCGCGGGCAGCGATTCGCTCGCCTTCACGTTTGTCGGCAGACCGATGCGATGAGCGAGCCCGTACTGCTGGTCTTGGGCCTGGTCGCATCGGTCGCTCTTGCCGTCATTGCCAAGCGGCTGCAGGTACCTTATCCGATCGTTTTTGTTGTGGCCGGAACGGCGCTTGCGTTCGTGCCGGGCCTTCCTGCAATACAAATATCGCCGGATTGGATTTTTCTCGCGGTGCTTCCGCCGCTGCTCTTCTCGGCAGGCTGGACTACGGATTGGGCAATCTTTCGAGCGAATGCGCGCGCAATATTGCAGCTTGCAATCGGCCTTGTCGTTGTCACGACGGTCGCAGTGGCGTTCGTCGCAACCCGGATTGTGCCGGGCCTCGCGCTCGCGCCGGCATTTGCCCTCGGCGCGATCATTTCACCGACTGATGCGATAGCGGCAAGCGCGACGTTCACGCGGTTTGAAATACCGCGGCGCATTATCGGCATCATCGAAGGCGAAGGTATGGTGAACGACGCGACGGCGCTGGTTATCTATGGGTATGCCGTCGCTGCAACGCTCGCGGTAAGCGCAGCGGGAAACTTCTCGTTGCTTGCCGCCGTCCGCTCCTTCATTGTCGTCGCCGCGGGCGGTATTGCGCTTGGGCTGATCGTCGCATGGTGCGTTGAATTCATTTCGCGCCAGCTCGAGCAGTTCGAATTGAACGACTCGCTCATCGACAACCTTCTGCTGATCGGCGCCCCATACGTTGCCTACCTTGCCGGTCAGGCCGTACACGTATCTGCAGTTCTGGCCGTCGTCATTGCCGGTATTACTCTTTCTCGGCGCTCGTCGGTAGTCTACAGCCCGCAAGTGCGCCTTATCGCGTGGAACGTCTGGTCGCTGTGGATTTTCGTGCTGAACGCATACATGTTCTTGCTGATCGGTCTGCAGCTGCGTCTTTTTATCGCGGGCAACGCTCAGGTTTCGCGCGTCCTTCCCGCCGCCGCCGCGATCGCGCTGCTCGTTATCGCCGTGCGTCTGGTGTGGGTCTATCCGACGGCGTGGATCGCCAGACTCATACCCGCTGTAAGACGCGTCGATCCGTTGCCTGCGCTTGGCGCACTAACCATCGTCGGCTGGAGCGGAATGCGCGGCATCGTTTCGCTCGCAGCGGCGCTGGCTTTACCCAATAATTTTCCGGACCGCGAACTGATCGTGTTCGTCACGTTCGTCGTAATATTCATAACGTTGGTCGGGCAAGGCGTTACACTCGATCCCGTCCTGAACTTTTTACATATTCGCGAGGAGGAAGAAGAAGGCCGCCGGGAAGTCGAGTTGCGGATCCGCGCGCTCGAGTCCGGGCTGCGGCGATTAACGGAAATCGATGGGGAGACGAGCGACCCGCACGTGCGCGGCGATCTTTCGCGCCTTCGCGCCGAGTATTCGAGCCGCATCGAACACCTGCGCAACGAAATAGCCGCAGAAGGCGACACGCTGCCGCCGCAAACGCAGGAGCATCTTGACTATGCCGAACGCGAAGCTTTGCACGCAGAGCGCCGAGCCATCATGGACCTGCGCGACCGCGGCGAGATTCCGGACGAAGCGTTCCGGCGTATTGAATACGATCTCGACCTTGCTGAATCGCGTCTAAAACTCGAGCGCTAGCGCAAAACGGCAATTCCGGCAGCGCCGGAGAGCAAGATAAGGGCCGGCGCACTCAATTTCGTGCGCAGCATTAAAACGGTCACGGCGGCCGCGATCGCATACGCGCCCACTCCGTGCGCGACGCCTCTGCCGATCGTAAAAACGCTCGACCATACCAGACCGACGATCACCGGAGCAAGGCCTTTTGCGATCGCGTCTTTCCATTGAACGTTTTGCCACTTCGTCCAAAGTTTATCGGTGACCATCATAAGCGCACTCGACGGTACGAACATTGCCGCCAGCGCGACCGCTGCGCCGGAAATGCCCGCAACCGTAAAGCCAATCAGCGCGGAAAAGATGGTCGTCGGGCCCGGAACGAGCTTGCCGATCGTATAAAATTCGCTGAACTGCGAGGACGTGATCCAATGATACTGTTCGACGACGTCGTGATGCATCTGCGGAATGATGCCTTTGCCGCCCCCGAAACCGAGGACCGAAAGAACGGAAAAGACCTGAATCATCCGCCAGTAAACGTTCATTGCGCACGGGCCTTTTGGGCGCGGTGCCTCCAGATGCCGAGCGCGCCAAATACAAGCAGAACGTACAGCAAATGAACGTGGAAGGCAGTGACCGCCGCGGTCGTCGCTGCAAGGAGTACGAAATTCAGCCAGTCCTTTTTGAGGTCGACGCTCAATTCGATTGCATTTCCGAGCGTCAAACCGACCGCGCCGGCCGCGCACCCCAGAAGCGCGGCGTGAACGAACGGATTGCCGATGAAGCGAAAGTACAGCGCGCCGGCAATGAGCACGATCGCGAATGCCGGGATGGAAACCGCCACCAGCGCCGTGATCGCGCCCGGAATGCCGCGAACGCGTTGCCCGCAAAAGACCGCTAAGTTCAGAATATTCGGGCCCGGCATAATCTGCGCGAACTCCAGGCCTTCCATGAACTCGTCTTCGGACATCCACGCGTGGGTCGTCACGACTTGGCGGCGTACGGACGCCTTTTGACCGCCTCCAAATGCAGTCGCGGATATTGACCCGAAGATCGCCGCGATCTGCAGGAGACCCGGTTTCGTGCCGCTTGCAGAGCGCAGCGCCGCTTCAGTCAACGTTCGATATCGGCCCGTCGGTTACGGGGCTATTGTGCTTGCCGGACAGGATATGGATGTGCACGTGCTCGGTATGCTGATACGGCGGAAGGACGCCCATGCGGATGACAAAACCTTTTTCGGACAATCCCAGCGCAATCGCGACCTTTTGAATGCCGCCGATAAGTTTATTCCAGATGTATGCGTCGCCGAGGCCCATGTCGAGCAGCGTCGGAACCCACTTCTTCGGAATAATCACGACGTGGACTTCCCACCATTCTTCCCGGCTTGGGTCGACGTTGTGCTTGAACGCAAAAACGTCTTCGTCTTGATAGACGACCTCGTCGGCTTTTGCGCGAGTGCCGTCGAGACGCCCGCGAAACGTATGATTGGGATCCGGCTTCTCCCAAACGTGCTGCGCGTCGCCCGATATAATCTCTGAGAGCGGCGTTGTCATGGAGAGTTTTTACCCGAACCGGGGAACATTGTGCAAACCTCGCAACGGGTTTATGAGGGGCTTTCTATGCCGAAAGATGGCGCGTCCAGAGACATACTGCTGAGCGAACTGCTTGTCAATGGTAAAATCGAATGGGGAAAAAAGGCCCAGGACTGGCGCAAGACCGTCGCCGGCGCGCAAATCGTTTATGAAGATGAACGCGTTATTGCCTTTCACGACCCCGTGGACTCGCCTCATGAATCACCGCGAGTCGCCGGTGAAATCCGCGTAACGGTTTTGGCGAAAGACCCGATCCCGTCCCTAATGGACTTAAACCTCACGCACGAGGCGCTGAACGCACAGATGCTCTTTGCGGTTCAGCAGATCGCCTACAAGCTGAATCTGCATAAAGAGGGCTTCGAAGTACGCGAGCACGTGCTGCCTCCGTACCAGCACCGTCCCGGTTACGCATTACGTATTCGCGCCGGAAAACCGCCGGCCGCCGCGAGAAACGACTCGAAAGATTCGAGCGCTTCATCCATTCCGCGCCGCGCGTAGCCGATCCGGAACCGGTCCTGTGGCGTATCGCCCAGCTCGCTGCGGAAAAGCGGCGCGGGCAGTAACAGCACGCCGGCTTCGCTGACGAGCCTGGCACAGAACGCCTCTACGCCGTCGGTGCCCAGATAGCGCGGGTAGGCAATGCAGCCGCCATCCGGTTCGTACCATTCAAACTGATCGCGGTGGCGTGCGAAGAATGAATCGAGCTTTCGTAAGTTCTGAGCGGTAAGGTCTCTGGTGCGCGCCAGAATGCGCTCGCGGGCCTTTAACGCTATTGTCGCGAGAACTTCGCTCGGCGCGGCATTGCAAATCGAAAGGTAATGTTTGACCTTGAGCATGTGCGCAAGAACCGCGCGATCGCGGCACGCAATCCATCCAATCCGCAGGCCGGGCAATCCGTACGCCTTCGACATCACATTGAGCGAAAGCGCGCGGTCGTAGATGTCGGCGGCTTGCGGCAGACGCTTTGCCGGATCGCGTTCGATGCCGCGGTATACTTCATCGCTGAACAGATAGATGCCGCGCTCGGCGCAGATATCGACCAGCATTCGAAACGTCGTCTGCGAAAGAATCTTGCCCGTCGGATTGTTCGGGAAGTTCACGGCAAGCATTTTCGTATTGGGACGTAAGGCGGCTCGCACATCGTCGACGTCCAGACTCCAGCCGTGCTCCGCTTTGAGCGGGACGCCGCTTACCTCACAAATCGATCGCGGGACGCTCTCCGTAGACTGATAATTGGGCGTGACGACGATTGCGTGATCGTCCGGTGACAGGAGCGCGTGCATCGCGCAATACAAGCCCTCTTCTGCACCAGCAAAACACAGGACGTCCTCGACTCGGATTTGCTCGTACGTCTGCGAAATCACATCCCGCAGCGGATCGGAGCCTTCGGTCGGAATATAACCCAGTCGCAACTCGTTCCAACGCGCGCGATCTGCTGCCTGCGCCATCTGCAAGAGATCCGGCAAAGATAGGGTTTCGGCGTCGGATGCAGCCAGATTGTAACGCGCCTTGAATTCCCAAATCGCGAAATACGATTCGAGGCGAAATTCCGGGAGAACCATGCGCAGCCGGGGCGGTTACCTCATTGCGCCCAGTGCGGCTTGGGCGGCGGCAAGGCGCGCGATCGGAACGCGGTACGGCGAGCAAGACACGTAATTTAGATCGAGCCCATGGCAAAATGCGATGCTGGAGGGTTCGCCGCCGTGTTCGCCGCAGATGCCGATCTTCAGATCGCTCGTTACGCCGCGGCCGCGCCTCACCGCATCCTGCATCAGCGTACCGACCCCTCGGCGGTCGAGGACTTGGAACGGATCGTCTTTCAGAATTTTCAAGTCCAGGTAGCGCGGAATAAACGACGCTTCGGCGTCGTCGCGGCTATAACCGTACGTGGTTTGCGTGAGGTCGTTGGTGCCGAACGAGAAAAATTCGGCTCCCGCCTCGGCCAGTTCGTCCGCAACGACGCACGCGCGCGGAAGTTCGATCATGGTGCCGACGTGATAGGCAACGTGAACGCCCGTTTCCGCAATGACCGTATCGGCAATGCCGCGCGCAGCATCGGCCGTAAAACGCATCTCTTCCTTCGTGCCGACGCCGGGAATCATCACTTCCGGTTTCACGTCGATCCCGCGCTTTTTGAGCGCACAGGCCGCCTCGAAAATGGCGCGCACTTGCATCGCGTAGATTTCGGGATACACGATGCCGAGCCGGCAGACGCGCAGGCCGAGCATCGGATTCTGCTCGTGCAGTTGCTGCACGCGTTTGAGCACGCGCATCTTCTGCTGATACGTTTCCGATTGTTCGCCTTCGCGCAGGCGGAGTTCCGTCGTTTCGACCAGCAGCGCCTCAAGCGACGGCAAAAACTCATGCAGCGGCGGATCGAGAAGGCGGATCGTGACCGGATAACCTTGCATTGCCTCCAAAATGCCGAGAAAATCTTCTCGCTGAAACGGCAAGAGCTTGCCGAGCGCGTCGGCGCGTGCTTCCGGCGAATCGGAAAGAATCATCTCTTGCACGATCGGCAAGCGATCTTGCTGCATGAACATGTGCTCGGTTCGGCACAGTCCTATGCCTTGCGCACCCAGTTCCCGCGCCTTGCGCGCGTCCTGCGGCGTGTCGGCGTTCGCCCACACCTCCAGCGTCCGAGCTTCGTCCGCCCAGGAAAGAAACGTCGCGAGCCAATCCGGCAGAGCGGACGGCGGATCGATGAGCTTGAGTTCACTGAGAATCACCGCCCCGCTCGTGCCGTCAATCGTAATGGGATCGCCTTGTTTGAACGTCATCTCACCGATGTGAGCAATACGGTTGCGGCGATCGATCTGCAGCGCTTCGCAACCCGCGACGCATGGCTTGCCCATGCCTCGCGCCACGACGGCGGCATGCGAAGTCGCGCCGCCTTTTGCCGTCAAGACGCCGCGCGCCGCGATCATGCCGTGCACGTCGTCGGGCGTGGTCTCGACGCGAACCAAAACGACCGCCTTGCCGGCTTTGCCCCATTCCTCCGCGGTATCTGCGTCGAAAACCGCCTCTCCGCCGGCGGCGCCCGGCGATGCATTCAACCCTTTGCAGGCGATCTCGTACTTCTCGTTCGGATCGATGCGGGCGTGAAAGAGCTGGTCGAGGGATGCCGCGCTAACGCGCGCAAGCGCTTCACGTTGTTCGATGAGACCCTCGCTCACCATATCGAGCGCGATCTTCACGGCGGCTTCAGCGCTGCGTTTTCCGGTGCGCGTCTGCAGCATGTAGAGTTTGCCGCGTTCGACGGTGAACTCGAGATCCTGCATCTCACGGTAATGGCGCTCCAGCTTGTCCGCGATCTCGACGAATTGTTTGTAGACTTCCGGTTGCGTCCGTTCGAGATCCGCGATCTTCTCCGGCGTTCTGATACCTGCGACGACATCTTCCCCTTGTGCGTTTCGCAAATACTCGCCGTACAAGCGTTTTTCGCCGGTATTCGGGTTGCGCGTAAACGCCACGCCGGTACCCGAGTCGTCGCCCATGTTTCCGAAAACCATTGAGACGATGTTGACGGCAGTGCCCCAATCGTCCGGAATCTTGTTATAGCGCCGGTAGTCGATCGCGCGTTTTGAATTCCACGAATCAAAAACCGCGTGAATCGCCAGATCGAGCTGTTCGTGAACGTTTTGGGGGAATTCGCGGCCCGTGCGTTCGCGGATGATGTTCTTGAAGTCGTTCGTCAGCGAACGCCAAGTCGCCGCGCCGATCTCCGGGTCGGTGAGGACACCATTTGCGTGCTTGACCTCCTCGATGCGATCCTCAAACGCATCTTTAGCGACGCCCATGACGACGCTTGCAAACATACAGACGAAGCGGCGATAGGCGTCCCACGCGAAGCGATCGTTGCCCGTGAGCTCGGCCAGACCCGCGACAGTACCATCGTTCAACCCGAGGTTGAGAATCGTGTCCATCATGCCGGGCATCGAGACGCGCGCGCCGCTGCGGACGGAAACGAGCAGCGGATTCGACGCGTCGCCGAAGCGCTTGCCGGTGCGCCGCTCGAGCTCGCTCATAGCCGCGCTGACGCCGTCGGTCAAGCCGGGCGGGTTGCGCCGTCCGAGCGCGTAGTACTTCAAGCAGACTTCCGTGGTGATGGTGAACCCCGCGGGGACAGGAAGGCCGGCGCGGGTCATCTCGGCAAGGCCAGCGCCCTTTCCGCCGAGGAGCTCCTTCAGATTGCCGGAGCCCTCTTCGAAAAACCAAATGGGCTTGTGCACCAAGGCCGTAGACTCAGGCGACGCGAGCGTCTCCGACATGGCTTCTCCCGTCTAATAGGAATAGCGTTTAGAGGCTTTTACCCACCACGCGCCATTCCGAGCGAGCGTTAGCCCCCCGCCGCTAGGCCATCTGGTCGCGCAAATACGCTAGGACCGCCTCGATGGCGATCCGGTCTTGCTTCAAAGAGTCTCGATGGCGAACCGTGACCGCCTTGTCTTGCAGCGTGTCATAATCGACCGTTAAGCAGAACGGCGTTCCGATTTCGTCTTGCCGCCGGTACAGCTGGCCGATATTACCCTCATCGTATTGCGTCCGGAAATGCGGCCGCAGCGCGGACTCGAGCGATTGCGCGCGCTCGACAAGTTCGGGCTTGTTCCGCGCAAGCGAAAACACCGCCGCTTGCACCGGCGCGATTTTCGGATGGAAATGGAGCACGGTGCGTTCGATCTCTTTGCCGTTGGGATCGATGCTGCGTTCCTTTTCGTATGCATCGATGAGAAATGTGAGCGTCGTGCGGTCCATGCCTGCGGAGCTTTCGATCAGCAGCGGCGTGTATTTTTTCTTATTGGCTTCATCGAAGTATTGCAAGTCCTTGCCGGAAAGCTGCATGTGCGCATCCAGATCGTACGTGCCCCGATGCGCGATCGATTCGAGTTCGCCCCACCCCCATGGAAATAAATACTCGACGTCGATACCGGCCTTGGCGTAGTGCGGACGCTCTTCAGTCGTTAGTTCGTAAAAGCGCAGCTTCTCCGGCTTGATGCCGTAATTCGAGTACCAGGCTTTACGCAGTTCCACCCACGTTTTAAACCATTCGACGTCGTTGCCGTCGTCCGGCACGAAATACTCGAGCTCGGCTTGCTCGAACTCCCGCACACGAAACGTGAAATTGCCGGGCGTAATCTCGTTACGGAAAGATTTTCCAATCTGCGCGATGCCGAACGGCGGCTTCTTGCGCGCGCTCTGATAGATGTTTTTGAAGTTGACGAAGATGCCCTGAGCCGTTTCCGGGCGCAGATAGGCCGTCGAGGCGGTGTCTTCCATCGGCCCCACAAACGTGCGCATCATCAAACTGAAGTCGCGCGGCTCGGTGAATGAATTCTTGCTGCCGCAATCCGGGCATTGCTCGAGCGATTTTAGATGATCCGCGCGAAAGCGGTGTTTGCATACCTTGCAATCGACCATGCGATCGTGAAACTGATCGACGTGTCCCGAAGCCTTCCAGGTGAGCGGATGCATGATAATCGAGGAATCGAATCCAACGACGTCGTCGCGCAGCTCGACCGTATCGCGCCACCACGCGTCTTTGACGTTGCGTTTCAGCACCGCACCGAGCGGGCCATAGTCGTAGAAGCCTCCTATGCCGCCATAGATCTCGCTGGACTGGAAAATAAAACCGCGGCGCTTCGCCAGCGCCGTGATGTCTTCCATACTTACCGGTTCTTTTTCGATTGCTTCGGCTTCCATAAGCCACTGGAGGTTTGGGAGGGCGCTCCACCCGTCCTTTTAGAGTGCCGGTACGAGCGGCCGCGCCACGTCACTCGCCCCGTAGAATGCTGCAAGGTCGAGTTTAGAAAGATGGCCAGCATCGCGGCAACGCCCGCCGGAAAGTACACGCCGCTGCCGCGCGGGAACCGCGCGCTGCGCATCCCCGCCTCGGCAGCCGTCATAGTGGCGGCGATGAGAGCCAGCATCCGGAGTGCTCTGCGGAAATCGCGCTTACACATCGCGCGAACCGCCAGCAACTCCGGTAAAGGCGAGAGCGCCGCAAGCATGACCGTCCCAAATATCGCTGCCACCGGCGCGTCTTGCGCCGCAACGTACAAATTTTTGCTGAAACCGTTCCAAATCTCGGGGAACGACCGGTACATTCGCGTCGACACCAAATCTGCAGCACCGGCCAAGCGCGAGCGAAAGCGGAAGTCGCGCTTGATCAGACGCGCAAATTCATAGTCTTCGGCAATGCAGTCGCGCACCGCGGCATGTCCACCTAAAGCTTGGTACGCACCGCGCTCGAACAGGATGAATTGTCCGTTGAAAATCGCAGCATCGGCGCGCTTGGGATCGTTGATCGCATCCAGCGAGCCGACCGAAAATGCAATCATCCACAAGATCGTCGGGAGAAACATTCGCTCGGCGAGCGTTTCAAAGCGTTGCGCGGTCAGCAAACTCAAAACTTGCGTACCGGTTTTTCGCGCGTACGCTACGGCGGACGCAGCCGCAAGCGGTTCGTGCAACGTGTCCGCATCGGTGAACAGCAGCCACGTTCCGACAGCATGCCGCGCCCCTTGCGCCAGCGCCCAAGGTTTGCCGACCCAGCCATGCGGCAGCGCGCCGCCGCGAACAACACGCAGCCGTGAGTCGGAACGCGCAATGGACTCCAATATTTTGGGCGTACGATCCGTTGAACAGTCGTCGACGGCGATCACTTCAAAGTCGGGATAACGCTGCGCAAGGAGCGATCGTACGCATTGCTCGATCTGATGCTCCTCATTTCGCGCCGGGACAATGATGGAGAGCGACCCGAGCGCATCGGCAGCCTCCAATACATCGATACGCTGGCGCGAGCGCAATGTCACGCTCATCGTGCGAATAATGAATGCACCGGCTGCGGCCAGCGCGAGGCGCTCTAGGTGAATCACCTGCGTTTCTTCAGAAACTCTGTAGCGATTTTTTTGGGAGCACGCACCAGCCACGCCTCAACGATAAGGTCTTTCAGTTCCGTCGGCGAGATTTTTTCCAAGCGAACGAGCACGGCCGGATAACCGTCAAAGTGGGACGTGGTGAAATACACTGTTGGATCACGCGCCAACAAGACGTCTTTCATTTCAAGGTCTGCGGTGCGCACACCCAAGATTGGCCCGGCAGGTGCGTTATCGCCAAGAGCGGCGAGATCGCTGCGCCGCAGCGGCCGCTCCCACACGAAACCCTTACCGTTTACGGTCCACGATGTGGCATCGCCGTGCGTCGATTCTTCCGAAGTGCCAGGCAGCGCCAGCGCGAAGCGGCGCACGTCGTGCCATGATGCCATGATGTTAGTTGTTAAGCGCTGACTTTGTGGGCCTTCGGTTGCGTCTCAGCCCTGAGTTGGCCGCAGGCGGCAGCGATATCGCGGCCCATGTTTTGCCGCACGGTCGTGGGAATGCCGGCCTGGTCGAGAATGCCCGCGAACTTCCAAATTTGTTCGTTTTCGGTTCCCGCGAACGGGGCATCCGGCGTCGTATTGTATGGAATGAGGTTTACGTGATATAGGTGGCCCTTCATGCGGCGCGCAAGTTCGCGGGCGTCTTCCTCGGAATCGTTGATTCCGCGCAGCATCACGTACTCGAAAAATACCTTGCGGTTCGTTTTTTCGATATAGCGATCGCACGCAGCAAGCAGCTCGTCCATTGAAAACTTGCGGTTCACCGGCATGATGCGGCTGCGGACGTCATCGCTGGGAGCGTGCAATGAGATTGCGAGGTTGACCTGAATGCCTTCGGCGGAGAACGCGTCGATTTTGTCGACCAAGCCGACAGTTGAAATTGTGATGTGGCGATGCCCTAGCCCAAACCCCTGGCCGTCGTTGAGCAGCGCCACCGCATTCATAACCGAGTCGTAATTATGGAACGGCTCGCCCATGCCCATAAACACGACGTTTGTAATGCGTTCACCCTTTGCTGCAAGTTCGCGCGCGAAGTACCGCGCCTGATCGAAGATTTCCGTCGCTTCCAGTTGGCGCGTAAACCCGGCCTGTCCGGTCGAGCAAAACGCACATGCAAACGCGCACCCGGCCTGAGAGCTGATGCAGATCGTGTTGCGGTCGCCATAGTGTTCCATCAGCACCGCTTCGACTTCGGAACGGTCTGCGAGACGGAAGAGTCCCTTGCTCGTCTGTTTGTCGCTCGAACGCTGCACGACAACGGGGACGACGGAACTAAACGAAAAACCGGCGTCTGCGAGTGCGCCGCGCAGATCCTTGGGCAGCGTCGTGACGTCGACGATATCTTCGGCGAGCTCTTTGGTTGCCGCGCGGTAAATCTGCTGCAGGCGGTACGGCTTGAGCTTGAAGTGCGAAACGAAGCTCTCCACGTCGGAAAATCCGGCGCGGCGAACTTTGTCGGCGAACCAAATGGCTTGAGCGTCACGAATCACAGGAGGCATGTTAGCACAGAACCCGGCCTTCAGCCGAAGGGTTTTACGCGTCGAACAGCATCAACGGCTCAGCGGGCGGCGCGCTTTCGCCCGGCTGAGCGAGTTCTTTTGGGCGCGCGCTACCGAGCTCGGCAAGCTTGCCGCGCACTTTTTTGAGGTCCGACCACACCAGGCGCTTGGTTTGCGTCAGCGCCGTGCCGCCTTGGCGCAGCACATACGCCGGATGAAACGTGACCATCAGCGGAATGCCGTTCGGTCCCTCATACCAGCGTCCGCGGCCCTGCATTATGCTAAAGGCTTTACCGAGAAACGATTTGGCAGCCGGTGCGCCGACCGCAAGAATGACCTGCGGCGCGATGACGTCGATTTGCTCGTCCAAATACGGACGGCAGTTCGACATTTCGATCGGCGTGGGTGCGCGGTTCTTCAGTTTGCCGTCCTCATGTAATGTCGGCCGGCATTTTACCGTATTGCAAATGTACACGTCTTCGCGCGGCAAATCGATCGCCGCAAGCATTTTGTTGAGCAGCTCGCCCGCGCGTCCGACGAACGGACGCCCGAGCAAATCCTCGGACTCCCCGGGGCCTTCGCCGATTACCATCAGACGCGCGCATGGATCGCCTTCCCCGTACACGTTATTGCGGCGCTCATAGCCAATTTGACACTTCCGGCAGGCTGCGGCAACGGAGGCGGCCTTCTTCAAAATGCGCTCGCGGCGCGCGCGTTCTTCCAGACTCATCCCAGCTCCTAAGCGGCGTAATTCTTCGGGGCCAAACGCACCGCCTCACCATGCGCGAGCACTTGAGTCGATCCATCGGCTTGCTCGACGGCCTCGAAGCGAATCTTAATCACGGCATCGGCGCCCAAAGCAGAGGCTTTGGTGCGAACTTGTTCGAGCGCTTCTTCACGAGCGCGTTCCGCGTCGGTCAGGTATTCGATCGGCGCCAGTCCGATAAAGGCTCCAATCGATCGGAACGTCGCGCGCAGCATGTTGTGCGGGCGCGTGGCGCTGCCGCTTACGCCGCCAAGAGAGCTGAGAACCCGGAAACCATCGGGCGCGTCCAAGGTAACGAGGTTTTCTTTGGCAATCATAAGCGCAATGGCTACTGTTTCCCCATCGGTGCTTATCGTCCGCCTGGACGCCATTGGGGATGCGCTCACGACCGTCCCGCTGGTGGCGGCGCTCCGCAGACACGGTTGGCGGGTCGGCGCCGTGCTTCGTCCGATCAACGCAGCCGTGTTTTCCGCGGCCGCGCTCGATCGCGTCCACGTAGCAAACGGTGGTGATATCGCCGGTGAAATCCGCGAAATGCGATATGATTGCGCGCTCGTACCCACGGAAAAGCCGCTGGCGTATTGCATCGCTCGAAACGCGGGGATCCCGGTGCGCGTCGGATTCGAAAACGGTTGGGGCAAGCCGCTGAAAACGCTTTGGGTGCGGCGAATGTGCACCGAGACGATTTTTCGAACCGCCGGCCTCGATCCGCGCGCGCCGCACGAATGCGAGGTCGTCTTCAAACTCGCGCATCGTCTGATGCCCGAAGCCGAGCCGCCGCGCGACGTTGCCGGGCTTCGGGCAATCGTCCTCGATCGCGAACCCGCAGCGGATGAGCGCATCGCAATTCAAGTGACGGACAAATGGGAACGGCTCGGCGCGCGCTTGCAGGATGTCGTCGAATTGATTCAGCGCGTCGCGGCACATCATTCCGTTCGCTTGATCGGCGCGCAGACCGAAAGCGAATTTTGCGCACGCGTGTCCGCATCGGCCGCTTTGCCCGTGCAAACGTTTACGGCGCTGGAAGATTGGAAGGCGGCAATCGCCGCCGCGCGCGCGCTTGTCGCTCCGGATTCGGGCGCATCGCACGTTGCCGGAATGACGGGCACCCGCGTCGTCACCTGTTTTGGACCGCACGATTTTGCACTGCAAACCGCGCGCTGGTCGCCCTGGGCCGCGCCCTACCGCATCGTAAAGATCGACGGACTCTGGCCGCTCGTCGCGGCGGATGCTCTTGAGCTGCTGCTTACCGACAGCCCCGGGCGCGTTTATAGAGGGTAATGCTGCCGCTGCGTCGAGCGAGCACGTATACGTGCTCTCGCAGCAATCGTGCAACGAGCGGTTTCGATTCGACCAAACGCGGCGAGTTGGCAAACGATGCGTCGATGAGGATGTAACACGCGTCGATCGAGCGATCCGGCGTTTCCGGAAGCACGCCGGCATTCGAATCCGTCACCGCCAGATGCGTGTACCCCTCTTCTTGCGTCGCTACAGAGACGTCGCGCGGAAGAGTTCGCAAAAATTGGTCCAACTGCCCATCCGCGATCGTGCGAGCGCGCAAGAAATAGCCGGGATGCAGCGGATCCGCCGCAGCGAATTCGGCAGCGCAGAGCCCGACGCACCAGTAGAGTGCCCGATACGCTCGCCCCGCATCGCGCTCGTACAGCCGGCCTATGCCGCAAGCGAATGCGACGAGTACCCATCCCGCCCATGCTCCGGCATAATGGGAGCCGGTTGTAAAGGTCGTCGACATGCGCGATGCGAGCACTTCGGCAAGCGGCAGAATAACGATGAAGGCAACGGGAGCGCGAAACGGCAGAAAAAGCAGCGGCACAAACGCGAGCAGCAAAAATCCGATCCGCTGCAGAATTCCGCCCGGCCACAGCGCGTGCAGATCTTCCCGCGTCCACGCGTAAAAACGCGTTGGCGCCCAGTGCGATCCGGCGGCAACGTGCGGTTGAATCAAAACAAAAAATGCCGCAGCTACGATCGCCGATGCAATGGCTATGCCTAGCGCTAAAGCACCGCGTCCCTCGCGACGGTATCGAATGAAGCCAAAAACGCCCGCTGCCGCAAGGAAGATTGCTTGATCTTCTTTTATCGCCAGCGTCAGGGCTGACAGCACGATCACCCACGCGCTGTAGCCTGCATCAAACGCCCACAGCAGCCAAGCCACTGCGGCTGCGGCAAGGCCGTTCTCGTGAAAATCGTTGAAAATTGCACCCGCCAGCGGCGGATAAAGCAGTACGATCAGCGCAGCGAGCCTCGCAGCACACCGGTCGGCGTGGCGGGCGACGATGCCGTACACGGGCGGCGCAGTCAGCGCACCCGCAACGGCCTGCAGTGCAATGAGTGTAAGAGCTGACGGCCATAGCCGCACGAGCGCACCGGCGATATACAGGATTGGTGAAAAATGGTACGCCCAATGGCTGCCTTCCACGGTATTGCAGAAACAGCCGAACGCGGAGGCCGCCGTTTGCGCGAAAATGCCGAGGTCTACGAAATTGCGGTGGCCGGCATACCGGACTTCACCCAAGAAAAAATACAGCGCCGCGTAGAGCGCGACGCCAATCCATAGCCAGGAATCGCGCCTCAAGCTCCCCGCTGCTGCAGGTACGGCCAAATGAACGCGTCGATCTCGCCGTCGAGGACCGCGGCTGTGTTCCCCGTCTCGACGTTTGTACGGTGATCTTTCACGAGTTGATACGGATTGAGCACGTACGATCGAATCTGCGAGCCCCATTCGTTCGCGCTGCGCTCGCCGCGCAGCTCCGCGAGGCGCCGATCGCGCATCTCAAGCTCGCGCTGCACGAGCTTGGCGCGCAGGATGTTCATCGCCACGTCGCGGTTCTGCGCCTGCGAACGCTCTTGCTGCGAGGCGACGATAATGCCGGACGGTTCGTGAATGATGCGCACCGCGGATTCCGTTTTATTCACATACTGGCCGCCGGCGCCGCCCGACTTAAACGTTTCAACACGAAGGTCTTCGGGCCTAATCTCCACTTGCACGTTTTCGCCAGCTTCGATCTCCGGAATCACATCTACCGCGGCAAACGACGTATGGCGGCGGTGCGCCGCATCGAACGGCGAGATCCGCACGAGCCGGTGCACGCCGCGCTCGCTTTGAAGCATGCCGTATGCGTTGCGGCCGCGGATGAAAAACGTGACGGACTTCAAACCCGCTTCTTCCGCTGGCGATTCGTCAACGACGTGCGTCAAATAGCCCTTCGCGTCGGACCAGCGCAAGTACATGCGCGTGAGCATCTGAGCCCAATCGGCTGCGTCGACCCCGCCCGCGCCGGCGAAAATGCTGACGATGGCGTTGTGGGCGTCGAATTCGCCGTCGAAGTTCGCTGCCATTTCGAGCTGCGCGAGGCGATCTTCCGCCGACGAGATATTCGCGTCGACTTCGGCGCCGGCAGAAGGCTCGTCCGGGAAAAGGGTCAGCAGTTCGCGCGCGTCATTGAGCGCACGCGATGCGGCATCCATTTCATCCACGTCGGCGCGCAGCTCGGCGAGCTGCTTCATTACGCGCTGCGCAGAGTCAGGATCGTTCCAAAAACTTTCGGTACGGGAACGTGAGTCGAGCTCGCTGATAAGCCGCGTCTTGCCGGCGTAGTCAAAGACGCTCCTTCAGGGCGATCAAACGCTCGGAGAGGCGGGCGATGCTGGTTAGTTGCGAGTCACTCATCGTGCTTCGGATTTCTGCGCTGGCTGCTCCGAGCCTCCGGGACCCTTTCCATTCGCGCGCTTACGCGTGAGTGAAAGCGCAGAGTAACGGAGGCAACGATGAACAACGTACAAGAGCGCCTGCCGATTCTGGCGGGTGGAGAGATGCTCGGCGATACGCTCGGCGGCGGGACCGTTGAATGGACAAACGCCCTGCAGATACCGCCCGCCGGCGACGATCGCATCAAGCCGATTTTCCGACCGGTTTCCGGCCTTCCGGGGACTCCGAGCGGCGGCATCGCGACACTACCCATCATCGCGCAGTTGATGTCGATCGTTCAACAGCTGCTTTCGATGTTCGGCTTGGGACAGCAAGCCATGGGTGCGGGCACGTACTATCAAAACGCGACGGCGTCTTCCACCGGCGACCCGCATCTCGCTTTCAACGGGACCGATGCATTCGGAAACGCGACGCAAAACCGCTTCGATAGCATGAGCGGACACGCGAACTTACTCGATTCCGATTCATTCAACGGCGGCTACAACATCGCCACGACCGTTACCGCGCCGGCGCGCAACGGTGTGACGTACAATCAGCAAGCGACGATATCGTCCGATTATGGCCGAACGCAAGTTTCGCTCGACAAGAGCGGCAGCGCATACGTCACGGAAGACGGGCATTCCCATGCTATTGCGGACGGGCAGTCGTTCAATTTGGGCAACGGTGAAACCGTGGCACGCCAAGCGGACGGCTCGGTCATCGTGACGGAAACAAATGCGCAAGGCGGCAGCATCGTCACGACGCTTAGTGAAAATGGCAAGGGCGTGGACGTTCGCGCGCAGGCGAACAACGTCGATCTAGGCGGCGACCTCTTGGCGAGCGCGCCGCTGCAGAGCACCTTCTGAGATGGCGCAAACGAAACACTGCGCGATCGCGCAGAAAACCGGCAGCAGCGGAAAAACGACCACTCGTGAGAGGGCCGAAGGTACGGGATTGAACGGAATGGCGATCGCGCACGCAATCGCTGCGGCGAGCAGGACCAGCATTTCGTCACGAACGCGCAGGCGGATCGCACCGTAGATTGCCGCGAGCACGAGAAGCACGGGCAGCACGGTACGCACGGCTTCACGCAGTGTAAAAAGCAGCGTTACCGCCAATGCGCTACGGTACCACGATGCAAACGAACCGTACGCGCCGCCGGGTTCGTTCGCATAGACCCAGCGCAGCTGCTCCGTGACGCTATACGCGTGCGTCACCCAAGCCACGATAATGAAAGACGCAACGCCGGCGAACGACGCGACTAACGCAGGCCACAGTCCGCGCAATATTGCCGCGCATAACGCGGGGATGACAATCAGGTAAGGCGTCGGTCGTGTAAGCGTTAGCAGCACGGACGCTACGGTGAGCGTGACGAGCAGCGCGCGGGTTTGTCCGCGCATCAGGCGCAAGAGCGCGCCCAACGCAAGGGTCCACCACACAGCCGCCAGCATATCCGTGAGATCGCTCGACGCTAGACCCCGCGTTAGCGGAAGCGCCAATGCGACGATCGCGAGCAGCGCTGCAAGCCCGGGACGTCCGAACGACACGAGCAACCAAAACAGCGCGGCGCCGAACAACACAAAGGAAATGGCGGAAACGGCGAAGAGCGCTTTGAAGCCGAGCAGCGGCATCAGCAGCGCGACGATGGCCGGATACAATACGCGATTTTCGAAAATGTGCGATGCGGAAAACGCTACTGCAGGATCCAATTCGACGAGCGCGCGGTAACGCGGAACGTCCATAAGCGGCGTGCGCTCATAGAAGGCACGCGCGGCCAGCGTCGCATCCCGTTCGCTGTAACCCGCGTCCCGTGCGGCGTAACGCGCGTAAACAATACCGTCCGGCGTGTAATGAGGATGGCGCAGCACGCCCGCAGCCAGTGCGCCGAGGGCGAAGAGCACGACAAGTACGAGCGCAGCTGCGGCCGTTCTCATGCCTTCAATGTAACGAACGGCGCGGGAGCGCCAAAACCTACAAAGAGGACCCCGGCACTCGCCAAAGGTCCTATTTGCTTACATCAGACGGCTGCCGCGCCATGGCATTTCTTATATTTCTTGCCGCTGCCGCACGGGCAGAGCTCATTGCGTCCGACCTTCGGCTGATCCCGATGCGCGGGTTTCGCCGGTTCCTCGCCGTCGCGATTCGTATGCAGATTGCGCGCGCGCTGCATAGGCGTAGCGGCTTGCGGCAACAGCTGTCCCGTTGGAATCGGTTCGAATGCGGGCGCTCCCGCCGGAACCAAGGGCTGCACGGGCGCGCTCATCGGACCGCGGCCGTCTTCACCGGGAGGCGGACCTTGCTCGATCACCACGCGGAAAACGCCTTTGACGGCTTCGTCCGCGATGTTGTTTTTCAAATCTTCGAAAATCGAATACGCTTCTTTCTCGTATTCGACGCGCGGATCGATCTGACCGTATCCGCGAAGCCCGATGCCGGTCTTGAGGTGGTCCATGATGTACAAATGGTCCACCCACATGCGGTCGATAATCGGCAGCAGCAGATACCGCTGCTCGACGATGCGCAGGATCTCCGGTGAAACTTCTTTCTCTTTGGCCTCGTACGCCGCCGTGGCTGCATCCATCAGGATGCGCCGGATCTCGTCGCGGTCTTTTTTCTCCAGGTCCGCTACCTTGACGGATTGCTTGACCGGAAAGACGAGCTCGAGTTCGTCGAGCATCTCTTGCAAGTCCCACTCCGCAGGCGGCGCGTTCTCGGGCGCGTTCTGCTGAACGGCGCTGTCAACTTTGCCTTCGAGCGTCTGCAGGATGAACTCGCGCGAATCGAACTGCGCTTCGAGAATGGCCCGGCGATCGCCGTAGATCACTTCGCGCTGCTTGTTCATCACGTCGTCGTACTCGAGGACGTGTTTACGAATCTCGTAGTTGTGGGCCTCGACCTTGCTTTGCGCGCGTTCGAGCGATTTGGTAACGAGCCCGGATTCGATCGGCGCTTCGTCGGTAAAGCCGACGCGTTCCATGATGTTGTTCATGCGCTCGCCGCCGAATAGACGCATCACCTCATCTTCAAGCGAGACGTAAAACCGGGTCGAACCGGGGTCGCCTTGACGTCCCGAGCGGCCGCGCAGCTGATTGTCGATACGCCGCGATTCGTGACGCTCGGTGCCGATGATGTGCAAGCCGCCCAGCTCGGCAACGCCTTCCCCGAGTTTGATGTCCGTGCCGCGTCCGGCCATGTTCGTGGCGATCGTGACTTGTCCGGGCTGCCCGGCGTCTTTGACAATCTCGGCTTCTTGTTCGTGATATTTGGCGTTAAGAACGTTGCATTCAACGCCTTGCCGGCGCAGCATGGCGGCAAGCATCTCGGACTTCTCGATCGAGCGCGTACCGACGAGTACGGGGCGGCCCTTCTTGTGCTCGGAGATGATGTCGTCGAGCACCGCGCTGAACTTGGCTTTTTCCGTCTTGAAAACGATGTCCGAATTGTCTTTGCGGATCATCGGTTTGTTGGTCGGAATGACGACGACGTCGAGGCCGTAAATATCGCGAAACTCGCGCTCCTCGGTCTTTGCTGTACCCGTCATGCCGGCGAGGCGATCGTACAAGCGGAAGTAGTTCTGGAAGGTGATCGTCGCGAGCGTTTGGTCCTCGCTTCGAACCTTTATGCCTTCCTTGGCCTCGATCGCTTGATGAATGCCGTCGGAGTACCGGCGGCCGTACATCAGACGCCCGGTGAACTCGTCGACGATAACGACTTCGCCTTCTTTGATGATGTATTGCTGATCGCGATGGAACAAATTCCACGCTTTGAGCGCCGCATTGAGTTGGTGAGCCAGTTCGATGTTGCGCTGATCGTAAAGATTCTGAATGCCGAGCATCTTCTCGACTTTGGCGACGCCCGATTCGGTGATAGGAACGGCGTGCGCTTTCTCGTCGACCGTGTAGTCCTCGTCCTTTTTCAAGCGAGGAATGATTTGCGCGAATTTTTCGTACAACTCGGTCGGCTCGGTGCCTTGCCCGCTGATGATCAGCGGCGTGCGCGCTTCGTCGATGAGGATCGAATCGACTTCGTCGACGAGCGCAAAATACAGATCGCGCTGCACCATGTCCTCGACTTGCCACGCCATGTTATCGCGCAGGTAGTCGAAGCCCACTTCGTTGTTGGTGACGTACGTAACATCCGACGCGTACGCCGCCCGGCGTGCCGCGGGTTCCATGTCGTGCTGAATGATGCCGACCGTCAATCCGAGCGTATTATAGATTGCGCCCATCCACTCCGCATCGCGGCGAACCAGATAGTCGTTAACCGTAACGAGATGCGCGCCGCGGCCCTCGAGCGCGCGAGCATACAGCGGAAGCGTCGCAACGAGCGTCTTGCCTTCGCCCGTCTTCATCTCCGAGATGCGGCCTTCGTAGAGCACCTGGCCGCCCATGATCTGCACGTCGAAGTGGCGCATTCCCAAAGTACGCTTACCGGCTTCGCGCACGACGGCGAAGACTTCGGGCAGCATCGAATCCAGCGATTCCCCTCTTTCAAGGCGCTCGCGGAACTCCGGCGTTTTGGCCGCAAGCTGCTCGTCGGTGAGCGAACTCATCTGCTGCTCGAGAGCGTTGACCCGCTCGACGGTGCGCCGAAGACGGGCGATTTCTCGCTCATTACCGTCAAATATCGTTTTCAGGAATGCCATAGTCTTGTTCTACTACCGTTCGCCGGGGGTGCGAGTTGCTCTTGGCTGCTCGGCGAGCGGCAGCGTTACCGTGAAGGTACTGCCTTCCCCTTCCGTAGACTGGACCGCGATGCTGCCGCCGTGGACTTCGATAATCTTGCGGCTCACGTAGAGGCCCACTCCCGTGCCCGAGATGCCTTTGCGCCGGGCGTTGCTGGCGCGTCCGAATCGCGCGAACACCGCTCCGAGTTCCGCCTGTGGGATGCCGATGCCGCGATCGGTAATCGCAATGGTTGCATTTCCATCTCCGCGGCTCAAGCGCACGACCACTTCCTCCTGGGAGTACTTGAGCGCGTTCATCAGCAGATTGTCGAGAACGTGATTGAAACGAGCTGTGTCCAGCAAGACCATGACCGGCTCTTCCGGCAGTGAAAGCCGGATGCGCGCATCGGCGCGGTTATGAGCTTTGACGCTTTCCAGCACGACCGTACGAAGATCGAGCGTCGCGCGATCCAAAGAAAAGCCGCCGGCTTGGGTTTGTGCGAGCGCGACGGCGTCTTCCGAAAGCCGCACCAGCCGCTGCGTTTGCGAATAGATCGTTTCGAGCTCTTCTTGCAGTTCGGGCGTAGCGCTCTCCAGCAGCAGCTCGCAGTACCCGAGAATCACCGTCAGCGGTCCTTTGAAGTCGTGCGCGAGCATGGCCAGCAAATCGTCCTTGAATTCGTTGCTCTCGGAAAGCGCGCGCGCAAGTTGCTGGATGCGCTCGAAACCAAGCGCACCAGAAAGCGCGAGCTCCAAGTGCGAGGCCAGCATGTGAAAATAGACGCGGCGCTCGGAATTGGTCCAATCGTAGCTTTCCGGGCTCGCTACGAAAACGACGAACCCCCACAGGTTTCCGTCAATCCGCAGCGTCGTCAGCAGACCCTCGCTTTCCGCGAAAATGGCCCGGCGCAATGCGGGCGCGAGCGAGGAACTTTGAATGAGATCCTCGTGTTCCAGCAGGGGCAGCAGCTGTCCGATGTCGATGCGTTCGGGCACGCCGTCGCGTGCGGCTTCAACCGCGCGCAGTGCTCGACGGGTTGCGGCCGTGCCTTCGATTTCATATGCGGCGCACGTCAGTCTGACTTCATGCGAAACGGTGACCGCAAAAACGAGCAAGACCTCTTCCATTGTCTGCGTGTCGCGCAGCATGCGAACGACCCGCTCCAACGATTCGGCGCGCGAACGCCGCAAACGCTCGAGATCGTAGAGCTGCACGTTTGCCAGCGCGAGGCCGACGTGCGAACCGACCGATCGCAGCATCACCATGTCGATTTCGTCGAACGCCGCCGCCTGCGCAAAGTGCAGCGCGATCGCGTGCTCGACGCGTCCGTCGATGACGAGCGGGACCATAAGCGCCGACTTCACGCCCGTGACACGCAAGAATGCGTCGCGCGGATTATCTTCCGTCACGCGCTCCCGGCTTACGACGGAACCTGCAATCGCGCGTTCCAGCCACGTTTCGGAAAGGCGTATGCGCGAAGGCATCGGGTCTTTGGCATCGGCGGATTCTGCAAATGCCAGAACGCGGGCGTACTCCGGGTCGAGCGCGTCGATGCCGAAAATTGCACAGCGCATGGCGTTGAACGATTCGCGAACGTCCTCGACCACCGACTCGAGAATGCTTTGCCGGTCGAAAGATTTGCGCGCGCGCTCGTTGATTAGCGCCAGCAGCGTGCTCTGCTTCGCCTCGCGCTCCGCGGCGGAAACCTCGCGCTCGTGCGCGATCATCCAAGCGGCGATGTCGCAGAAAGTACGCAGCTCGCGTATGTACTCGTCGTCGGGCCGCGCATTCACTTCAAAAACGACCGCGCCGACGGGCGCTTCGGACGTTTCGAGCGGCAGGATCAGCAGATCGCCCTCGCTTCTGTACTCGCTCACGCCCGCGAGTGCGCGCTGCGAATTTTGCGGGACATAGTAGGCGCCCGCGGCGCCGAATTTCGCAAGTGACGGCAAAAACAACCGCCGTAGGGCGCGCGAGTCGTCACGCAACGTGAAGCCGTCGCCATTCGGCTCAACAGCATACTCGCTGTGATCGTCGCAAAAGACAACGACCGTAACGCGATTGCAGGTTACGGTCGCATACGCAGCTTGCGCGAGAGCGCGCGCTTTCTCCTCGAGCGAAGAAAGCGCCGGCAGTTGAGTGAGCAGCGCAAATCTTTCGAGCGCCGCTCGAGAACCTTGCCCTACGGTGATAGCGCCATCCCCATTGCGCTGCCGGCCGGCAACGTGATCGCCGTCGCGGGCGTTACCGCGTTTCCATACCTGCCGGATGCGAAGATAAAGAGCTTACCATTCGAATTCGGGCCTCTGCCCGCGTCGATTACGTAGATGTTGCCCGAGGTATCGACCTTCACGTCCGTGGGGTTTACGAGTACGCTGCTTCCGATTACATGCGTGGGCGGGATGTTTTGCAGCCCCGCGGCAAACGGCGCGTTGAAGATCAGGATTTTCGGCGCCGCCGGAATCGTCGCGCTGCCCGCGTCCGCAACGTAAAGATTACCGCTGGCATCCAGCGCGATTCCGAGCGGTGAGACGAGCTGAGTGTTGCTGCCCGCAACCGTGGTGACCGGGGCGAGATTGTCCGAGACCGGTGTCGGCGTCGGCGACGGTGACGTGCTCGGCGAGACGCTCGGCGACGGCGACGGCGAGGGCGAGGGCGAAGGCGACGTCGACGGCGTCGGTGACGGCGAAGGCAGCGCGAAGATCTCGAGCGACGGCGCGCCGCTGTTCGAGACATAAATGTTTTTCTTACTGTCCACCGCGACGCCGACAGGAACGTTCAAACCGGTATTGCTTCCCGCGATGTTGTTCGACAGCCCGACCGAGCCGTATACGAGGACCGCGTTCGGGAAAAATCCGCCCGACTGCGTTGCGGCGATCACATATCCCGAGTTATCCGAGAACGCGGCTATGCCGCGCGGATGCACGCCGCTGCCGAGCGGTACCGATCCGAACGGCAGCACGTCTCCGGTGGCGAACGTTTGAAATTCGACAATCGACGACGCGCCCGCCGCCGGGTTGTAGTTCGTTACGAAAAGCTGTTTGTTGCCGTTGAACGCAAGGTATTGCGGACCGTTGAGCGTCGTGTTGCCGCCGCCGATCGTGTATTGCGGCGTGGCACTGGGCGCGGGCGCCGGCGTGTAGATCTCAATGACCTGCTGCGTCGTATTCGAGACGTAGATGGTGTTGGCAACGAAGTTCGGTCCTTGGCCCGTAACGCCGCCGACGGAAGGGGTGGTGCTGTTCGAACTGCACGCAGCCACGGCGGCAACGCAGACAAGCAAAAACAGTCCGAGGGTCAAGCGACGCAGCATGGGTTCTCCTTGGGGGCGCTCCGGCGGTGTGGCCGTTGGGCGTAATACTCGGTTGCCAGGATACACGGACGGTGAATTACTTTCCTGGGCCCGGCGCGTGCATTAGGTGGCCGAATTCCGCAAAAGCCGTAATGAGGATGGCCGCCGCGATAAGTAGCAGGACCACCGTCGTGATGACGATGCGGCGAATGTAGCGCGGCCGGCTCGATTCCGTGTCGATGATTTGTCTAGGCATGGTGGGCCCGTTTCCTAAACGCGATGCTTGGCCGGATGGTTCAACTCCGCCGGCGTGACGTGCGCCAAGAGTTCTCCGACCGTGACGAACCGGTAACCCGCGGCCTGGAACCTCGCGACGACTTCGGGCAACATCTGAATCGTCGCCAGCTTTCCGTTATGAAGCAGCACGATCTCCGGAGCCGTTGCGTGCAGCTCCAGGTGGATCGCCAAGCTTTCGGGCGTCACTTTGCGCCAATCCCCGCCGTCGTCGGTCCACAATATCGTCTTATATCCCAGACGCTGCGCCACCTCAACGGTCTGCACCGTATAGCGGCCGTGCGGCGGCCGAAAGAGATCGAGCACGGACGGGTCATGCACGAGGCCATAGAGCACGGAGCGCCCTTCAAGGATTTCGCGGCGGACTTGCGAGGGCGTCTCTTGGTCCAGATTCGGATGCGTATACGTGTGATCGGCGATCTCGTTGCCCGACAGCTCGATGCGCTGCGCGAGCTCGGGCCATTGCTGCGCATCGCGTCCGATCAGAAAAAACGTCGCATGCACGCGCAGGCGGTTGAGTTCGTCGAGCAGCAGCGGCGTGAATACGGGGTAAGGACCGTCGTCAAACGTCAGCGCGATGAGCTTCGGCCTGCCCTGGCGGTTATAGTCGACCGGTTCGTTCAGCAGGCGCTTGATGTGACCGCCGATCGACGGCGACAATGCCTGCTGCGCGTCCATCTTCGGCGTAACGATCGCTGGCTGAACCCGCGCCTCGTGCAGAAAAATGCGGAACGCAACGTACCCAATCGCCGCGAGCACGATGCAAGCGGCGGCGAACCAAACGCGGCGGCTCACGGCTGCGGCGCGGAGGCTTGCGCGGTGATGATCGTCGCCAGATCCTGACCGACGATCACCGTGACGTCGCTTGAGGGCCCGGGCGGCGCAGTGGGCGCGTCGGCAATCACGGGCACGTTTTGCGCGGCCTTTCCGAGCGCTTGGCGGACTTTCAACCCGGCGTACGTCGTTTTCGAATGTTCGTGCAGCTCGGTGGTAGTCGTGTCGTTCTCGGCGTTGCCGATTTGGACGATCGCAAAGCCTTGCTTGCGCAGCAGCTCGGCGACGCGCCGCGCGACCCCCGGAACTCCCGAACCGTTTTCCACGTCGACGCGCAGACTTTGCGGGTTGATGGCCGCAATCGCCCGCGCATCGGGCGAGGGCGAAGGCGCGGGCGGATCGAGCAGCATCGTACGCACGAGGCGATCTTTTTCAGATTCGTTCGGAATCAGCACGTCGCCGCCGTCGGCGACGATTTTGTCGTCTACGTACGGAATTTGGTCGGTCTTGAGGCCATCTTTCGGCATGCCGGCAAAGGCTGTAGCGATGCTGATCTCTTCCTGACGCGTAAGGTTCGTTTGCACGTCTTTATTGAAGACGTTGACCAAATCGCCGAGGTGCATGAGCGTGTTGACCTTATCGCTGCGGATCTTCGCGAGTGCTGCGTTCATCACTTGGCTTTGACGCATGATGCGGCATGGATCCGAGCACCAGTCGTGGCGGAAACGTGCGTAACTTACGGCCTGCTCGCCGGTCATATGCTGCATGCCGGGCTTAAAGTGAATGTGCAAGTGGCCCCAGGTGTCGTCGTAGTCGATTGGACCGTTCGGTCCCGTATGCCGCAGCGCATCGGAGTTCATCGGGTTGATGTCGATTCCGCCAATCGCGTTGATCAAATCCTTGGTCGTATTGATGCGCAGGATGATGTAGCGATCGAATGGCGGGATGCCGAGCCACTTCGCGATAACGGCCTGTGCTTCGCGCACGCCGCCTTCCGCTTGCGCCTCGTTGATTTTGGTTTCGCGTCCGTTCGGCAGCACCGCATCCATATCGCGGGGCACGGAAAGCACGTAGACATGGTTCGTGCGAAAATCGAGATCGATCGCCTTGATGACGTCGCTGCGCGATTGGCTGGAGAACTCTTCGTCCTTGTCGTTGTAGTCGTAGTCCAGGCCCTCTGCCAGTATCAGGACGCGGTCTTTGTGAAACAGCTCTTGCGGGGCAGGCGTGAGCTCGCCCATGACGACCTGCAGCGGCGTCCGGTGGAAAGCGACGGAAAAGCCGGCAACGACCGCAATGGCGCCCACGACCAGAAGTGCCCCCGCGGTCAATGCTATGCGGCGTATTAACTGCTTATCCAACGACTGCGATGTCCTTTACTGTGCGATGACCGAAGAAGTCGAACGGCCCGCTTCCTTCGAGCACGACCTCGACGAAATCGCCCGGCGAAGCCTCGCCTGTAAAATAGATTCCACCATCGACGCCGGGCGCCTCGCCCATCGAGCGAGCGAACCATGCTTGGCTTGCTCCAACCGCCTGACGCATCGGATCGGTTTTACGTAACGAGCGGCGCTCTTCCACAAGCACACGCGCCGTTTCACCGACGCGCCGGGCACGCGCTTGTTCGGACGCCCGGCGCTGCGCTTCTCGAAGGCGTACGAGGCGGCGGCGCTTCTCGGCAGCCGGAAGTTGTCCGGGCAAATCGGCGCTCGGAGTGCCTTCCTCGCGACTGTATTCGAAGAAACCGACACGGTCGAGCTTCGCTCGTGCGATCCATTCCTCTAAATAAGCGACGTGATCCTCAGTCTCGCCTGGGAAGCCGACAATGAATGTGGAGCGCATCGTGATGTGCGGAACGCGCCGGCGGAAATCGTCGATGATTTCGAGATATCGCTCGCCATTGCTCGGCCGCAGCATGCTGCGCAGCACGTCGGCATGCGCGTGCTGCAGCGGCATGTCCATGTACTTGCACACCTTTGGAAGGCGAGCCATCGCATCGATCAGTTCGCGATCGACCGTCGCCGGATACAAGTACAGCAGCCGTATCCACTCGATGCCGTCGATTTCATGCAACCGCTCGAGCAGGTGCGCGAGACCGCCGCGCCGCCATCCGCGGTCGCGGCCCCACATCGACGTGTCTTGCGCGATCAGAATGAGTTCTTTCGTTCCCGCTTGCGCGAGCGCCCGCGCTTCCTTCAAGATCGACTCTTCGCTTCTGCTGCGGAACTTGCCGCGCAGCTGCGGGATGATACAAAACGTGCACGGATGGTCGCAGCCTTCGGCGATCTTCAGATACGCGGTGGCTTTCGGCGTCGTAACCAGGCGCGGCAAAAAATCATGCTCCGGTTCTTCATCAAACTGCAGCCGCACGGGGTGATGTCCCGCTCGCGCATCTTCGAGCAACTCGACGATGCCGCCGTACGCACCGGTGCCGACGACGCCGTCGACCTCGGGAACGAGCGATTGCAGTTGCTCGCCGTATCGCTGCGCCAGACAGCCCGCAACGATGAGCTGCTGGCCCGGGCGTTTGAGCTGTGCTTGTTCCATGATCGCGTCCGTCGATTCGGCTTTAGCGGGATCGATGAACGCGCACGTGTTGACGACCACTGTATCGGCCAGCGCACAGTCCGCGCTGAGTTCCCATCCGGCCGCGCCCAGTTTTGCGATCATGACCTCAGTGTCGACGAGGTTTTTCGCACAGCCTAAAGAGACGAAACTAACGCGAGGCACTATCGATAATTCACAAACTGGAGCGGCAGTTCGTAATCCATCGCCTTGAGCGAAGCGATTACTTTCTGCAGATCGTCGCGGCTCTTGGCGGAAACGCGGATCTGCTCGTCTTGATATTGCGCGCTGACTTTCAGCTTTAAGTTTTTGATCGCTTCCATGAGCGCTTTGCTCTTGTCTTTCGGAATGCCGCTCTTCACCGTGATGGTTTGGCGCACCGCGTTCTGAGTCGCCGGCTCCAGTTTACCGAAATCGAACGCTTTGATGTCGATCCCGCGCTTGACCGCCTTCGATTGGACGATGTCGACGACGTTCTTCATCTTCAGCTCGTCATCCGAGAGCAGCGTAATTAAGGACTTGCCGTCGTACTCGATTTCGGTTTTGCTGTTTTTGAAATCGAACCGGCCGGCGATCTCTTTGCGCGCCTGATTCAGTGCATTGTCAAGTTCTTGTTGATCGACTCGCGATACAACATCAAAGGACGACTCGCTCGCCACGAATTGCTCCTACAGTGCGAAACTTTTTTCGGCTACGTCGCCGGGGCCGCCGAGTTTGCCGACCGTCTTCCCGTCGACTTTGATTTCCACGCCGCCGGCATTGCCGACGCGTACCAGCGCCGATTTTCCGTGAAACGTCTTGGTCGTGCCGGCCGGAAACGTACCCTCAATACTAACATTTCCGTCAACGGTGACTCTAAGCCAAGAGGGAGCGGTCAGATGGATCGCGAGCGTCTTGGTTTGCGGAAGACCGGCCGGTGTGGGGCTTGCGGCAGGAGGCGCCGATTCGAACCCCGTGCCGAGCGGCGTACCCTGTGTGACGGGGGCAGCCGAGGCGGCGGTCCCGCCGGATGCCGCCGTCTGCTGACTCTTTGGCGGCGAAACGTAAAGGTACACGACAAAGCCGATGAGGGCCAGAGCCACGGCGCTCGCTATCCAGATGAGCGGGCCCAAGCTGCGCGGCTCGCGCGATGAAATAATCGGGTGGGAAGGCTCGGGCGTAGACCCGGCACCCGCGGTACGGTTGTACTCGCCGACTGCCTCCTCGGGGTCCAAGCCTAGATAACGGGCATAGGTACGCAAAAACCCCCGAGTATAGACCGGAGCGCCGATCGCGCTCCAGTTTTCATCCTCGATTGCCGCCAGGTAGACCGAGCGGATGCGCAGGTGCTCGGCAACTTCAGAAAGCGTCAGGCCGCGTTGCTCCCGCGCGGCGCGAAACCGTTCTCCCAACGACATTGGAGCTTGGAGTTTGCGCCGTCGCCCTGTTATCCTGTCCAACGGAAACCATGGCAAAAACGCGCGTAATCGCTGCAATGAGCGGCGGCGTCGACTCCGCCGTTGCGGCAGGCCTTCTCGCCGAAGCCGGATACGACGTGATCGGCGTAACGATGAAGATGTATTCTCCGACGAAAGCTCCGCATGCGAAGAGCTGCTGCGGGATCGACGACTTCGACGACGCCAGGCGAAGCGCCGCGATTATCGGCATTCCGCATTACGTGCTGGATTTCGAAGAAACGTTCCGACGCAGCGTTATCGAGCGGTTCGTCGACGATTACGCCGCCGGACGCACGCCCAATCCGTGCGTTTCGTGCAACAATTTCGTCAAGCTTGGAACGCTGCGCAAATACGCAGATTCGGTCGGCGCCGCGTACGTCGCGACCGGGCACTACGCGCGGCTGGAACATCGCGAGGACGGCCCGCATCTCTTCCGCGGCAATCATGCGAAAGATCAGGGATATGCGCTGGCGCAGCTCAGCGCGGCGCAGCTCTCGCGGCTTCTCCTGCCGCTGGGCGAGTTCGATAAGAAGACGACCCGCGAACATGCACGCCGTCTCGGCGTGCCGGTGCATGACAAGACCGAATCACAGGATATCTGTTTCGTCGAAGGCGGCGATTACCGCGATGTGCTGACGCGCACGCGGCCCGACATTTTGAAGGAAGGTCAAGTCGTAACAACGAGCGGCGAGATTGTCGGACGTCACGGCGGCATCGCGGGATTCACCGTTGGCCAACGTCAGCGACTGCCGGCGAGCAGCGATGGTGCGCGGTACGTTACCCGCATCGATGCATCGACCAATACGATCGTCATCGGCCGTGAGGACGAACTCGACGTGCACGCGCTGGTGGCCGATGAGGTCAACCTGATCCGTCCGGAACGCTTTGCGCAGCCGCGCGTTCGCGTACTGGCGATGGTGCGCTATCGCGCAACCCCGTCGCCCGCATTTGCCACCGTGCGCGACTCGAAGCTGCAGCTCGAATTCGAACGCCCTATCCGCGCGGTATCGCCCGGACAGCTTGTCGCGCTATTCGATGAGTGCGGCGAAGAAGTTTTGGGAGCTGCGACGATCCGCGAAGCGCTGTAGCGCCGGTTGCATTGGGAGAAGACCTTATTCGGTAACGTCTTACTCGGCGAAGAAAATTCCGGCGGCGCGGGTGCGCAGGATATCGTTGAGGATCTCGATGAGCACGTCGCGTTTTTCTTCTTGCGACGCGTTCGCGTAGCGATGATACGCCCCCCCCCCCCAGAACTTCGCTCAGTCCTTGCTGGACCAAATGCTGCGCCATCGCCGAGATGGATTCGCTGCTGCCCACTGCGTTGAGCGCTCCGTCGATCTTATTCGCTTCGAGCAGACGGAGCAGGGTATACTCGCAGGCCGTCCGGCGGTAAACGTTTCGCCGCGAACGCGACTCGGGAAGCGTTTGCCGCGAACGAACGAAAAAGCCGTATTCTTCCAACACGGCGATCGACTCGAACACCATGGTGCTGCTGAGCAGACCTAGGTCTTTGCGGATTTGCTCGATCGTGGGACGGCAAACGCCGCGTTCGTCCATAAGCATGATGAGATAGACGTACATGGCAATTTGACGCGGATTGAGCACGTGGAATATAAATCCGCTCCACCAAGCCGGAATCTGAACCATCGGCGCGCAGGAAGCTGGTCTGCTACCGCTTATTGCGGAAATTCTGGAGACGTTCGCATCATCCAAATGAAACAGTGCTCGGGCTGGGAACGGCCATTACACCCTGCGATTCAAAGAGCGGGTCGCGCGAGCCTCCAGGGCGACCGCACAATAAATTGCAGGTTTGTTACGCCGTTGCGAGAGCCACGTCATCGCGCAGATTCCAGTACGTATCGCGAATCACAGGTTGAAACCCAGCTTGTTTCACAAGTTGTTCCAAGTCGCGCCGCGTCGCCTCGTTCGTGGAGCCGGCGTCGTGGACCACTTGCTCTTCGATGATCGTGCCTCCCATGTCGTCGCAACCGTAGAACAATGCAAGCTGTCCCATCTTCAATCCGGGCGTCAGCCAAGAGGCCTGAAGATGCGGCACGTTGTCCAAATACAGACGCGAAATTGCAAGCACCCGCAGATACTCCAGACCTGTCGCTTCTCTTCCGCGCAGCGGGGTCTTCCACGGCACGTAATACCAAGGAATGAACGCGGTAAAGCCGTTCGTCTCGTCCTGGAGGCCGCGGATAACATCCAAGTGCGCGACGCGCTCTTCGTGCGTTTCGATCGAACCGAACATCATCGTTGCCGTAGTGGGCATTCCGAGCAGCTGCGCCTCGCGCATAACGCCGATCCATTCGTCCGGCTTTACTTTCCTCGCGCTGATGCGTTTACGCACGCGCTCCACTAAAATCTCCGCGCCCGCGCCGGGAAGCGACTTCATGCCGGCCGCTTTGAGGCGCGAGAGCACTTCGCGTACCGGCAGCTTCTCGACGGTCGCCAGGCCGACGACTTCGGAAACGGAGAGCGAGTGAATGTCGACGCGCGGGTACTCGCGCGCGACGCGTTCGAACAGCTCCTCGAACCACGGGAGCGGAAGCTCGGGGTTCACGCCGCCTTGGATCATGATTTGCGTCGCGCCCTGATCCGCGGCATACTTTACGCGCGCCAGCACCTGATCGTGGGTCATGGTGTAGCCTTCTTTGTGTTTCTCGGGGCGGAAAAACGCGCAGAAGGTGCAGTGCACGTTGCACACGTTCGTGTAGTTGATCGTCGTATCGATGACGTAGGTAACGACGTTCGTCGGATAGAGCTGCATGCGTCGCGCGTGCGCGGCCGCTCCGAGTTCGTGGATGTCCGCCTCTTCGTACAGGCGTACGCCTTCCTCGAACGAGAGCCGTCCGCCGTTGGCGGCTTTTTCGAGCAGACTAGTGAGCGACACCAACGACCTCCGGAATAACGGGCGGTATTTTTTCGATCGCGCCGACGGCGTGCAGTTCGCGGCAATACGCTGCAAGCCCACGCTGCGCGGCGGAGTGGAACGTAAAATTGAGTTTGCCGTAATAAATCTCGTAGAAGCCGGCTGGGCGCGGTTTGATATTTTGCGCCATCGCGATCACGCGATCGCGGTTTGCGCGGCCCCACGAATAGGCGTCGGTGAGCGCGTGCAAACACGCGCGCACTTCATCCAAACGCCGTTCGAAGATTTCGCGCCTGGCTACCCAAACGGCGGTGACGGATTGTTCGCCGGTCCAATCGCGCCAAAGCGATCCCAGATCGTAAACCTGCTCGCTGGGAAACTCGAACGCCGCGTCGATCGCCGCATCGCCGATCACCATTGCCGGCTCGCCCGCGCGCGCATGTGCGAGCGCATCCTCGACTTCGGTAAACTGCGCGTGCACGCCGTAGCGGCGTTCCAGCAAAATGCGCAGCAGGTTTCGTCCGCTCGCCGATTCACCGCTCGTCGCGATTTTCACGCCGTCAAGCAGCGCCGGCGGGAGGTTCGAGATGAGCAGAACGGAGACGATCTCTTCGCGCGCGCCGATGCACAGGTCGGGAAGCAGCACATACCGGCCGGAATCGACTGCGTATTCGAACGCGCTGACCGGTCCCATGTCGAGCTCTCCGTCGCGCATGAGCGAGTTGAGCTTGACCGGAACGTCCGCAGTGAGCGTACCGGGATATTCGATCGCGCCCGCATCAAACGCGGCATAGATAGGCAGATCGTTCACGTAACGCATGCGGCTGCTTCGCAGCATTTACGCGATCACCGCCTCAGCACTGTCATCGCGAGCCGAGGCCTCCGGCACCCACTCCCACTCAAACTCCTCATACGTGCTGTTGCGCCGCACCGGCACGTACCCGGCCTCTTCGATCAACCGCCGAAACTCGCGATCGTCGACGTACTGGCCCGAACGCGTCCCAGCGCTGTGGTAAATCATTTCCTCGTCGGTGCTGCCGTGGGTGCCATCCATGTCGTCCGCGCCGAAATGCAACGCCACCTGGCACACTTTCAAGCCCTGGATCATCCAGTACGCTTTGATGTGGTCGAAATTGTGAAGCATCAGGCGGGAAACGGCGAACATGCGGATATCGTCGAGCCCCGTGGTCCAACCGCAGTCGTTCAGTTCGTTGCCATCCGGATGAAATGCGAGCGCAATGAACGCGTTGAACCCGGGGGAGCGATCTTGCGACTCCCGCAAACGGATCAAATGGTCCAAGCGATCTTCGAGCGATTCGATATGGCCGTAGAGCATCGTCGCATTCGACGCGACGCCCTGGCGGTGCAGCTCTTCGTGGATCGCAAGCCAGTTATTCGAATTGACTTTTCCGGGACAAATTTTCTTACGCGTCTCTTCCGCAAAAATCTCCGCGCCGCCGCCGTTGACGTTGTCCAGCCCGGCTTCTTTCAGGACCGCAATCATCTGGCCGAAGGACATCCGATGCCGCTTGCACATGTACTCCAGCTCGGCGGCCGTGAAGAGCGAAAGCTGCACGTGCGGCAACCGTTCTTTGAAGCGGCGCATCAGCGGCAGCCAGTAATCCAGCGACAACTGCCGCGGGTCGTGGCCTCCGACGATGTGGATCTGATTGAAGTTCGTTCCGGTTTCGAGCGCTTTGGCCATGACCTGATCGGCCGACATGCGCACGACGCGCTCTTTTTCTTTGAATTCGTCCGCCGCGAACGAGCAGAACTTGCAGCCGGCGTAACAGACGTTCGTGGAGTTGATGTAGCGGTTTAGGACGTAAAAGACTTTCTTGCCGCTCTTGCGCTCTTTCGCTGCACGGGCGATGCGCCCCAAATTATGGATATCCGGCGTGCGAAACAACGCGAGGCCGTCATCCATCGAGAGCGGGATGCCTTCTTCTACCTTATGTTCGATCGCGACGAGCGCGGGATCCATCGCCAATGCCATGCTGCTTCGTACTCTACGCGGAACGCCTTCGCCTATCAAAGACTTTTCGCGACGGCGACCGCTTGCCCGCCGCCGATTCGGATGACGGCGGCGCCGACCAGCGCCACAACCGCGCCTAAGCACACGCCGCCGATGATATCAGTCGGGTAATGCGCCGCCAGAGAAAGCCGCGACCACAGAATCCCGAGCCACAGCGCCGTTAACGCGGCAAAGCTGCAGTACCGCACCCATGCGGCAAGCTCCGAGCGCAGCAGTATCAGCGCCGCCAAGGCAAAGAACGCCGTCGAAATTGCGGCATGCGAGCTCGGATATGAAAACGCGAGCTCGTGACGCAGCAGCCAATCCGTCCTGCGCGGCCGTGCGAAGAAACGTTGAAATCCGTCGGCGCATCCCCAGGCTGCAAGCGCTGCGGCGACGAGATACAGCAGGCGCACGCGCCAATTTTTAAAAACGATGGCGAGCACGAGACAGATCGCGTAAAGCGGTGCAAGCACCGGCGCCCGCCCTATCGTTGTGAGCGCCCATGCAAGCCCGACGGCATGTCCGCGCCATTGGTGCGCAAGCGCAAGCAGAGCCGGCGGCTCTCCGTGACCGTGCACGTAGAGCCCGAGCCACCAAAAGCCCGCGAACAGGACGATCGCGGGCGTTAGGAGTTCTAGGACTGCGCTACGTGTTTTCACGATGACACGGCAAAGAGATCTTGCTGTCCCTCGTCAGTGCGGCCTAGACGCGGTGCGATCTGTTCCAGTTCGCCCAAGCCAATTAAAATGCGGCGCGGCTTCGTCCCCTCGTGCGGACCGACGATTTTAAATTCTTCCAGCTGTTTCATGACGCGAACCGCACGCGGATGACCGATCGAGAACTGCGATTGCAATGCTGCGGTGGACGCGTAGTTACTCTCGATGATGAACTTCGCGGCATCGTAGCACAGCGGATCGATGTCTTTCTTCGCAGCGTCGTCGTCGGCAATCGGGACGACTTCGACATCGAGCAAGTTTTCGGGACGGCCTTGTTTCGCCCAGAAACCGACGAGGCGATGCACCTCGCTGCCCGTGATCAGCGCGCCTTGCGAGCGGATCGGCTTGGGCGCATCGATCGGCAAATAGAGCATATCGCCGCGTCCCAGCAGACGTTCGGCGCCGGCCATGTCGAGAATCGTCCGTGAATCGACTTGCGAGCTCACTGCGAACGCAATGCGCGAAGGAATATTCGCCTTGATGAGACCGGTGATGACGTCCACGGAAGGACGCTGCGTCGCAACGATCAGGTGGATGCCGGTCGCGCGCGCCAGCTGCGCAAGCCGCATGATCGTCGTTTCGACTTTCGCAGGCGCGACCAGCATGAGGTCCGCGAGTTCGTCGATGATGATGACGACGTACGGCAGTTTCTCGTCGGGAAACTTCGCGTTGTATTCCTCGATCTTGCGAACGCCCGCCTTTGCGAAGCGCTCGTAGCGCACGTCCATTTCCTTGGTCATCTCGAACAGCGCGCCGGCGGCCATGCGCGCGTCCGTAATCACCTCTTTGATGAGATGCGGAATGCCGTTGTAAACCGTGAGTTCGACGCGCTTGGGATCGATCATCAGCATCTGCACTTGATCGGGCGTTGCGCTGACCAGCAGTGATGCGATAATCGTATTCAAGCACACGGATTTACCGGAGCCGGTCGCACCGGCAACCAGCAAGTGCGGCATCTTGCCAAGGTCGCCGAACACCGGCCTGCCCGTAATATCTTTGCCGAGTGCCATCCACAGCGGAGGAACTTGGCCGCGCTGCGGCAGCGCTTCCAGGATCTCTCGAATCGCGACGACGGAAACGGTTTTGTTCGGAACCTCGATGCCCACCGCCGACTTGCCGGGAATCGGCGCCTCGATGCGCACGCTGGTTGCGGCGAGCGCCAGCGCCAGATCGTCGGCGAGCGCGGCGATCTTCGAAATCTTTACGCCGCGTTCGGGTTTGAGCTCGTAGCGCGTAATCGACGGGCCGCGTTCGATGTGAACGACTTTCGCGCCGACGCCGAACGAGCCGAGTGTATCTTCGAGCACGTGCGAACGGCTCGAATCGTCCGTGATTTGCGCTTGGGGCGGATCGAAGAGCGCGAGATCCGGCAAGTGGTAGACGATCTCACCGTGCGCTACGAGCGCCGGCGGTTCGTATTCGCCGACGATATCGTCTTCGCCATCGTCGTGCGCTTCTTCGTCGTCGTTCGCGGCCTGCGCGTCGTCGACGGCGTCTTCGCCGTCATCGACGTCTTCGTCGTACGTGTCTTCCTCGTCAACTTCGTCATCGACGACGATCGTCGGCGCGGGCGGCGGAATGAAAGGCTCGACGGGTACGATTGCCGCGCTTACACTACGCTTGGGTTTGGGCAGCGCAAATGCTTCGCGCAGATCCGAATGCCCCTCGGGAAGCGCAACGCGCATCTTCGGAACGCGCACGTTCGCGAGCGCGATAACGAGCCACCCGATCACTTTCTTCACCGAGACGTTGCTAATCCACACAGCCAGCAGCAGCGCCGCGAGCGCGAGCACGATTCGCGCGCCGGCGACGCCGATAAGTGCTTGCAAAGCGGACCACAGGGCCGTGCCGAGCAGTCCTCCGCGTCGTGCAAAAGCCGCATCCGCTACCAAGAAATAGGCAAGCGCTGCCGTGCCGAGCGTGGCCATCATGCGGGGGACGTTGATCTCGAGGAAGATGATGCCGCCAAAGAGCGCGATCAGGACGGGGAAAAGCGCAGCCGCGCCTCCAAACAGCACGTGCAGGCCGTGAGCCGTAGCGGCGCCCGCAATGCCGGCGCGCGCCGGCGGTAAAGCCAGCGCGATTCCTAAAAGGACGGCGAGACCAATCGCGGCAATGCCGGCGATCTCAAAGTTCAGTCGCGTCTTCGCGGTCGCCTTACGGCGTACGCGTGCCATGGAATCTTTTCATTCGTCACAAGCTAAGGAGTTCATTTGCCAGCCCCAACGATCGTCGTCCTCGATGGCGATGAAACCGGACAAGAATTACTGCTCGAAGCACTGCGCGTGATGGATCGCGACGTGATCGGGGTCCACCTCAACTTCGAGCACTACGATCTCTCGCTGCAGAATCGCCGCACGACGCAGAATGCAGTCGTGCAAGAAGCTGCGGAAGCAATGAAACAGGCGCGCTTCGGCCTAAAAGCCGCGACAATCACGCCCGAGGCGAAAAACGATGTTGGTTCGCCCAACGCAATCTTGCGCCGGGCGATCGACGGTAAAGTGATCGTACGCACCGGACGGCGTTTGCCCGGCGTACGTCCCGTAGCGGGCATTCACGCGCCGATTTCGGTGGTGCGCATGGCGGTTGGCGATGCATACGGCGCAAAGGAGTGGCGCGAAGGCGACGGCCCAAATGAGGTTGCGCACCGGACGGAAACGATCGAACGCAGCGTGTGCCGCTTCGTCGCCGAGTACGCATTCCAGCACGCAGAGCGCATGAACGCCAAAGTCTTCGGCGGACCGAAGTACACGGTCAGTCCAATCTACGAGGGCATGCTTAAGGAAGAAATGGACGCCGCGGCGCAGCGCCATCCGAACGTTACATACGATCCGCAGCTGATCGATGCGACGTACGCGCTGCTGCTCAGCACGGACGGCGAACGCGCAATGGTGATTCCGTCGCTCAACCGCGACGGCGACTGCCTCTCGGATCTCGTGATGCAGCTCTTCGGTTCGATAGCGGGCGCGGAATCCGTGCTGCTCTCATTCGACGATCAGCTGCGTCCCGCGGTCGTGATGGCCGAAGCGCCCCACGGCACGGCGCCGCGGCTCTTCGGAAAGAACGTGGCCAACCCGATGGCGATGATTCTGGCCTGCGCCGCGCTGCTCTCTTATATGGAAGACCGGCGCGCGCAGAACGCCTCACGCGCGATTTACGAGTCGACGCTCGAGGCGGTACATGAGGGGCTTGCGACCAGCGACCTAGGTGGGCACGCGTCGACGACGGACTTTACCGACGGGGTAATCGAGCGGGTCAAGCGCAAACTCGAGGTTTGGTCGACGCTCTAGCGGGGGCGAACGGTAAATCTTCGTTTAAAACCGAGCAGCGGGCTAGCGCCGAGCGAGCAAGCCGTAGTACGCTAGTCGGCGATGTCGTGGCTTAACAACAAGCCCAATACTGTTTTGGGAGCAGACCAAGCCTACGCCGGCAAGCACACGTTCGACGTGCCGGTAAAATTCCGCGTGCGCGGCGTTGCGGAGGCGATTCAGGCGACCCTGCTCCATATTGCCGTGGCCGGGTGCCGCCTACGCTCGTGGTACTTGATGGAGCGGGGCACCGCCCTTACGTTCGAGTGGCGCCTGAGCGATGGGAAGCTGCTCACGCTATCGGGCGCTGTGGCGGCGCGCTATGCCCCGCGCAACGGCGGAGTAGGGTTCGAGTACGCCGTCGCGCTGGAGCGTCTGCCCGAGCGCGACGCGGATGCGCTCGCAAAAGAAGCCGCAATGCTGGCGCGCCGTTCGGCATCCGCGCGCAGTTACGATACCTCGCTTGTCGACATTTCGCAGTTCACGGGATACCGCGTTCCCGACGATTTCACGCTGACGTACCGCGTCGACGATCCTCGCATCGGCGGGCGAATCGCGACGGCGTGCGACGTTACCGGAAATGCTTTGCGGCTGATTCCCGGCGAACGTTTGAGGCCGAACCAAGTTCTACAGTTGCAAATCCGTCTGCCGGATGCTCTCCTGAGCGTCCACAAAGGAAGCGACGACGAACTCGTGGTCGGGCCGATGGGCTACCGCCGCGTGCCGCGCAAATATCTTCGGCGGCCGTTTGAGGAACTCAAACTCCGCGGGCGCGTCGTCGGAGCAGTTAAGGACTCGCAGCGCCGCGACGCGTACGAGATCGAGTTGGTGGATGTCGACGGACTCGCACGCGAAGAGCTCGCTCGGTACATTCACGCCTCCCAGTTAGCTAAACTAAAGCGGTAAACCGCGGCGGCCGCCGTTACGATGCGATGAGCGCCACGCCGGCGAGTGCAAATGCAACGCCGAATTTTTGAACTGTAGAGAGCCGTTCGCCCAGAACAAACCGCGCGAGGAAAACCGTGCTTCCCGGATACAGTGAGGTCAAGACCGCCGCGATCGATAGAAATCCGGCATATGTTGCGAGCAAATAGAGAAAATTCGCGGTCATGTCAATCGCGCCGACCAGTACGATGAGCGGCACGGTGCTGCGGATCGGAACCACGCTCTTACGAAACACGAGCGCCAGCGCAAGCAAGAACAGCGTCGAACTCATGCGCGCCGACACAAGCGGATATATGCCCGCGCTGTTTCCGGCTCGAGCAAGAAAGATGTAGAAGCCGCTCAGGATGATTCCGGAGAGCAACGCTTCTTTGACGCCGGCCGTCGAGAATTCGAAACGCCCGTCCGGTTCGGTGGTAAGCGAGATCATCACGACGGCGACGAGCGCTATTGCGATGCCTGCACCCTGCCACATCGAGAGATGCTCGCCGCGCGCGACCCCGACGAAAACCGGCAGTGCAGCAGCGAGCACTGCGGTAATGGGCGAGACGACGCCCATGCGTCCGATTGAAAGTGCGTGGTAGAGCAATGCAATGCCGGCTCCGGCGCAGATGCCTGCGTACATGCCGTCCAAGAACGCCGCGGATGACGGGTGCCCGTGGAAAAACGGCAGCGCGACCGCAATGAGCACGAACCCGACGGCCTGGGAGAGAATCGCGACGGCGAACATCGAACTGCGCCGCGTCGCAAAACCGCCGAAAAAATCGGCGGCACCGTAACACAGCGCCGCCAGCAGTCCGAATACGATCGCCACGCGTTCGCTTATTCGACGACGAGCTGCGGGTACTCCAGGTGGAAGCGCGTGCGCGACTGATACGCCTTGGCGATCTGCGTGAGCTGCAACTCGCCCCACGGGCGGCCCATCAATGCAAGACCGGTCGGCAAGTGATTCTCGCCTAAACCGTTGGGCAGGTTAATCGAAGGAAGCCCGGCGAGGTTGCCGGGGCTGCCCATCTCGATTTCTCCCGAGTACTTGTCGGGATAGGCTTTGTCGAATGGGATCCCAACGGGGTACGCCACGGTCGACAGCGTCGGATACACGACCGCGTCGTACGGCTCGATCGCGCGCACGAACTGCTCGTTCAAGATCGCGCGCCGCCGCATACCGTCGACATAATCGACTGCAAGCGATCCGTACACTTGATAACCGCCGATGCGATCGTCGACCGATTGCAATTCGCGCGCGCGTCCGCTCTCGATCAAATCGCGGAACGCCGCCGCGCAGTCGCCGTTGAAAATCGCTCCGAATACAGCGCCGTACGGACCTTTCGGAAGCGTGAGGCTTGGAACGACGTCGCAAAACTGCTGCAGAACCGCAAGCGACGCTTCGAAATTCTTTGCAACGGCCGGCTGCGTTTTCGCCGTTGCGTTCTTCACGACCGCGATGCGGGGACGGCGTCCGCGAATCGTAGAGAAGGGACGATCGTGCGCGGTCTTGTCGTTGGGGTCGGCACCGCTGATAGCTTTGAGAACCGCTTCGGTATCTCGCGCCGAGCGGCACATCGGTCCGAGCTTATCGGAGCTCCACATGAGCGCCATCGCACCGTGACGGCTTACGCGGCCGTACGTCGGGCGTAAGCCCGACACGCCGCAGAACGCAGACGGCACCATAATGGAACCATTGGTTTCGGAGCCGATCGCAAAGCCGACCAAACCAGCCGCTACGGAAGCACCCGGCCCGCTCGACGAGCCGCCGCTCCAAAACTTGCGGTTCCACGGCGTACGTCCGGGTCCGGTAAACGACGCGTCGGCATCGTTGTAACCGAAGCCGCCGGCAAGTTCGACCATTGCGAGCTTGGCGCAAAGCACCGCCCCCGCGTCTTTGAGTTTACGGATCACCGTGCCGTCGTAATCGAATACCTGATTGCGATACGGCGCCGCGCCCCACGTCGTGGGCGCGCCGACGGCCGCAAGCAGATCTTTTGCTCCGTAGGGCACGCCGTGCAGCGGACCGCGACTACGCCCCGCCGCAATCTCTTTGTCGGCCGCGCGCGCTTCGCGCAGCGCGCGTTCGTGCATAATCGTCACGACCGCGCCGTAGGTCTTACCGTATTTTTCAAGACGCGCGAGATAGAGGTTCGTGAGTTCGACGGATGAGATTTTGCGTTTGGCAAGCAATCCGCTGAGCGTAAGCGCATCGGAGAACGCGATCTGATCGTCCGTCATTCAGGCACCTCGAACGTCGTTACCGGTTCGTCGGAGTTCTTGAGCGCGCGTCCTTTGGGATTGACGCGCCGGCCGGCTTTCAAATTGTCGTCGATGCCGGAAGCGATATCCTCAATCTGTTTGTCGCTCAGGCCCGGATCGAAGTCGCGCATTCGTTCCGCTAAGTCGCGCGCAACCGCGGAGACCTTCTTCTGCGGCGGCGAGGGTTTAGCGGAAGGCACGGATGGCTGCGGTGACGGAGGCGCGGGAGCCGCCGCGACAAGCGGAACGGATGCTGCGGCGGCGATAAAATGTTTCCGTTTCATACTTCCATTACGACCGGAACGATAACAGGGCGGCGCTTATAGCGGATATGAATGGCCTTCGAAAGGCCACTGCGGATATGCTCTTTGACCGTGTTCACATCCCGAATACCTTCCACCGGTACCTCTTCGATCAGCGTAACCAGTTCCGTACGCAGTTCGTCGAGCACACCGTCCGCTTCCGGTAAATAAAAGACGCCGCGTGAAACCAAGTCGGGACCGGCGATCACTCGCGCTTCTTCGCTGTCGATCGTCACGACGACCATCATGAACCCGTCGGCGGCGAGCAGCCGGCGATCGCGCAGCACCGCCTCACCGATCTCGCCGACGCTCGAACCGTCCACGAAAACATGACCGCCGTACGTCTTACCGATTTTGTCGCCGTACTCGTGTGTGAATTCGAGGACGTCGCCGTTTTCTACGACGAAGACGTTCTGCGGATCGACGCCCGTACGAGCTGCAAGCTTTCCGTGCTGGACCAGCATGCGGTACTCGCCGTGCACGGGCACGAAGAATTCCGGGCGCACCAGGTTGAGCATCAGCAGCAGTTCTTCTTGCGACGCGTGACCCGACACGTGCGAGCGGCCGTCCGTGCCGTGCACTACCGTGGCGCCGAGACGGCACAGGTTGTTGATCGTTTTGTATACGCCTTTTTCGTTGCCGGGAATCGGCGTCGCGCTGATCACCACCGTGTCGCCGGGAACGATTTTAAATTTGGCGTGATCGCGCACCGACATGCGCGTGAGCGCACTCATCGGCTCGCCTTGCGAACCCGTCGTCATCACGACGACCTTTTCCGGCGGGTATTCGTCGACTTCTTCAATTCGAATCGTGCGCTCGCCGGGCACGCGCAAATATTTCAATTCCGATGCGAAATGCACCACGTTCATGAGCGAACGGCCCAAAAACGCAATCTTGCGATCGAAGCGGATCGCGTGATCGATCACTTGCTGGATTCGCGGAACGTTGGACGCAAACGACGCGACGATGATGCGCCCTTTCGCATGCGTAAAAATGTTCGTAAACGCCTCGCCGACGATGCGTTCGGAGAGCGTATGACCGGGCCGCTCCGCATTCGTGCTGTCCGAGAGCATGCACAGCACGCCCTCGTCCCCGATGCGCGCAATGGCCGCAAAATCCGCGGGCTTTCCATCGATGGGCGTTTGATCGAACTTGAAATCGCCGGTGTGAAAAATCGTGCCGACCGGCGTGCGCACGGCGAGCGCGCACGAACCCGCGACCGAATGATTGATGTGAACGAATTCGGCTTCGATGGCTCCGTACCGGACGCGGTCCCCCGGCTGAACCGTGACGAACTCCGCCTCGCTCATCATCTTGTGGTCGCGGGACTTCGCCTTGATGAGCGCGTTCGTCAGCGGCGTTCCGACAACGGGAACGTTGAACTCCCGCAGCAAGTACGGAATGCCGCCGATATGGTCTTCATGGCCGTGCGTCACGAGAATCGCGCGAAGCTTATCGCGCCGATCCCGAGCGTACGTGAAGTCGTTGATGACAATATCGACGCCGTACATCTCTTCGTCCGGGAACATCAGCCCGCAATCGACGGCCACCATGTCGTCGTTCGTTTCGATCAGCGTCATGTTGCGGCCGATCTCGCCGCAGCCGCCCAACGGCACGAGTCGCACGTACGGCTGCGCCGGCGGATCCGGAACGATGAGAGGACTCGGTAAAGTTCTAAGCATCTTGCCGGAGGGCTGGTTGGGCGTGATAGGTCGGCATGCCTGTCCGTTACCGCGCCGGCCTCGTGCTGACCTTGGCTCTTTTCCTTCTAATGGGCGCACGTGCCGGTGCGGCCAAACTGCCCGCGCACCGCAACACCAGGGTAGAAGACATCTATTCGAGCCGGGCGCTCAGGCGCGCGAGGATCATCCTGCAGTTGAAGCTTCTCGAGCTCCGCGGCGAACGTCTCGAATACATTCGTAAGGTAATAGAACGCAACATCCGCGGCTTTAACAGGCCGCCTCCAAAGCCTTCGTGAAACAAAGCGAAAACGGCCGCGTAGTATAAGCGGCCGGCACGCTTTTGTATTTGGAGGACGCATGAGTGTTTCAGCTCCGGTTGCCGAAAAGGCAAATGGTCTTTCGACCGTAGTCAATGTGATCGCGGCACCCCGCGAAGCCTTCGAAACGCTGCGTATCGCTCCAACTTGGGGCTGGGCCTTCGTCGTCGCGATTGTCCTCGCGGCAATCGGGCAATACCTGGCCACGCCGGCGACCATGCACGCGATTCAAGCCTCTTGGCCCGCGCAGGTCGCTGCAAACCCTCAACTCGCGGGCGCGTCTCACGAAGCACAGCAGCGCGCGCTCAATATCTCGCTGGCCGTCATTAAGTGGACGTGGTTGGCTACGCCGATCATCGTGCTCATTGCGGCGCTTGTCGCGACGATCATCATGTTGATCTTCAAAGCCGTCGGCCGCGGGGATGCGAGCTTCAAACAGCTCTGGTGCGCCGCAATGAATGTCGCCGTGGTGAGCGTCGGGGTCTCTCAACTTGTCAACGGCCTTATTGCGATGGTGCGCGGCGCGGCAAGTTACAATTCGACCTCCGACGCCTATAAGGCAATGCCGAGCCTAGCATGGCTGGTACCGCACGCGACCCTCAAATTGTCGGCGTTTCTTGCGGCGTTCAGCGTTGTCGGCATTTGGGCGGCCGTGTTGCTCGCAATGGCGATGATCTACACCGCGAAAACATCGAAACTCAACGGCACCATTTGCGCGTTGGTTGTGCTCGTCATCGGAGGCGGCTTCCTCGCGTGGGGCGCGCGGTAACCGCCGGGAATGACGCCGGTTCTCCTCCTTGCGCTCTCGCTTTCGCAAGCGGTCGATTATGCAGTCAGAAACAATCCGGCGATAACCAAGCAGCAGGCGGTGGTCGCGCAGATGCGAGACTCGTACTTCAAACAGCGTTCGCAAGCGCTGCCCAATTTAACGGGCCTGCTCGAGAACCAGATGCAAAAATCCGAGAACTTCGCCGGTTCATTCGGACTTATCGGCGTGTCGCAGGCCTCGGTATTCTCGCAAAATACGGCGCAGCTCGGCACTCAATTCACATACAACGGCGGGCTGTCGTTTTTTCAGACGCTTGCCGCGCGTCAGAGCTACGAGCAAGCCGAAGCCGATCTGCACAAAATTCAGAACCAGACCGCCAACGATGTGACCAACGGGTTCTACACGCTGGCGAGCAAAGAAGAAACGGTGCGGCTCGATCAAGGCGACGTGTCGTATCAAAACGTGCTCGTGCAGATCGCGCAGGCAAAAGTCCGCGCGGGGGTCGCCGCGGGCGTTGACGTGTTGAGCGCAAACGCGCAGAAACAGAAAAGCTATTATACGCTCGAGGCTGCGCGCGCGGATTCGGAAAATGCGCGCGAGTCGCTCGCGCAGCTCATCGGCGCACCGCTCGATACGCAGTTCGCAATTTCCGCCGGCGTAGCCCAGCCGTCCTTGCCGCCGCAGTCGCTTGACCGGCTCATTACGCTAGCGATGCAGAACCGGCCTGAAATCGGGTCTGCGCAGCTCGGCGTGCAAATCGCACAAGTGAACCGGCGTTCGGCCGACACGGATCTCTTTCCGCAAATCCAGACGTTCGCGTCGGTCGGCAACCAATTCTCGCCTACGCTTTATGCAACGCAGCTGAGCGAGATTGAAGCGCAAAACGCAATCAACGCCCAACAGGGTTTGCCGCTTCTGCCGATCCCCTCTCGCGGAAGTCCCGGTTTTTGGAACATCGGCGTGACCTCGCAGATCTCGCTTCCCTTCTGGGACTGGGGCGCGCGCCGTGCGAACCACCGCAATCTGAACGAGCAGATCGCGGCTGCGCAATCAAACCTAGGCGCGACGCAAACTCAGGTCGAGGCCGACGTGCGTCAAGCATACCGCGGCGCTCAGACTGCGCTCGCACAAATTGCGTCCGCCCGCGATGAGAGCCGCTACGCCGTCGAAGCCTCTCGCATCGCGAAACTTCAGTACGAGCACGGAATCAAAACGCTGGTGGACGTCCTGGCTGCGCAGCAGGCGTCGCTTTCGGCCCAAACGGATCTTTTCAACGCGCGCGTCGCTTATGTCGACGCCATCGTCAAACTCCGCGTAGCACTAGGAATCTACGATGCACATGCCGCAGTCGCGGACTTATAAGGAAATAGCATGAAACGTCTGCTCGTTTTGCTCGCCGTGGTTGCCGGCATCGCAGTCGTTCTGATCGTCGCCAGGGTACGGAACGGGAGCGACGCGCCCGCTTTATCGGTCAAGACGGCGACGGTGCATCGCAGTGCTTTTCAAACGAAAATTCCCGAGAACGGAATCGTGCAGCATCCTCGGACGGCAACGATACCGACGCTGGTGGCGGGGAATATCGGCACGATTTACGCCCAGCCCGGCGATGCCGTTTCTGCAGGTGAATTGCTCGCAACGATCCAGAACCCCACGCTCGAATCGAACGCTGCTGCTTCTCAGGCGGACTACACGTCCGCTGTAGCGACCATTCGAACCGCGCGCGTCGACGAGCAGAACGCTCGCGTCACGTACGAGGCGCAGGTACAAACTGCCAAAGCGAATCTGCGCGACGCGCAGCGCGTGTACGATGCGGACGTCGTCCTCTTCAAAGACAAAGCCATTCCGCGCAATCAACTCGACACGGATAATGCCAATCTCGTGAAGATGCGCGTTGCTTACCAGCAGGCGCTGCGCCAACTGCAGCTCGGGGCGGTCACCGGTTACGGCGAAAACAGCGTCCAATACGCCCAAGCGGCTGCCCAGAAAGCCGCTATCACTAATCAGGCAAATCAACAGCAACTTGGTTTCACGCGGGTTGTTGCCCCGTTTTCCGGCGTTATTCAAAGCGTTGCGACGCAGCCGAACGATCCGCTGACGCCGCTTCACGCGGGCGACGCGGTGACGCAAGGGCAGATGCTCTTTACGATCGCCGAAAGCGGGAATTACATCGTCAGAGCACAGGTCGACGAACAAGACATCATCAACGTTCATGTGGGGCAAACCGCGGATGTTTCCGGCCAGGACTTTCCCGGTAAGCACATTTTGGGGCGCGTCGAGTTCATAGCTCCCGTTGCAACCAAATCGACCGATGCAACAAGCACGGCCAAGCAGGTCCTTACAACGATCCGGCTCGACAGCTCGCCGGCATATCTCAAGGACGGCATGACGGTCGACGTCGATATTCTGACTTCGGACTTACGGAATACGCTCACGGTTCCGAACGACGCGATCGTGACCGACAAAGGACGGTCGTACGTCTACGTCGTTCGCAAAAACGTGGCGCACAAGGTTGCCGTGAAAACCGGCGCGTCGAATGACTCCGTTACGATCGTCAAATCGGGAATTGCGCCGGGCGACGTCATCGTGGCGGAAAAACCGCCCGCACTGCAGGATGGCTCGCGCGTAACGGCGGCTCCCTCGAGCTCGCCGCAGCCTGCGTCGTGACGCGGCTGTTCGCCTATCTCGGCGAAGCTTCGGATGCGCTTTGGCGCAACCGCACGCGTTCGATACTCACGACGATCGGAATGATCATCGGATCCGCCTCGATCATCGCCGTGTTCGGCGTGAGCAAAGGTGCGACAAGCGGCATTTCCGCGACGGTGAACTCGTTCGGTCCGTCGCCTATCGTCGTCTTCGTGGACCGCACCCAAGACTATCCGCAAATCGCGCAGATCCGCTATCGCGATGTTGCACGCGTTCAGGACGACCTCGGCGGCGAAGTGACCGAGGTCGTGCCGTTCTACCAGCAATCGATGGCGGTCAAAGCCGGCTCGAAGACGCGGTTCTATCAAGTCGCCGGACAGGGCATCTCGCAGCAGCCGGCTCTCGAATTCGGCCGCGCGACAACCGAACAAGACGTGCGCGAAGCGACCCACACGGCGTTTCTGACCGACGACGTTTCGCGGTATTTTTTCGGTGACGCCGATCCCGTCGGCCGCGACATCACCATTGCGGGAAGGCACTTTACCGTGGCCGGCGTGTATGCGCCGGCGCAAGGCACCCTGTTCAGCGGTTCGGTCAGTCAAACCGTCGGGCTTCCGTACACGTCATATTATCGTGCCTTTCCGGGAGATCCGAGCGGCCTTGCGGTGTATCCCGCTGACGAGAGCCGCGCCACACAGGTCGCCGAGGACGCCAAGAAAGCGCTCCAGCACATTCATAGCGAGCGCGCGCTCTACGACGTGCAGGATGCGCAGCAGATCGTCGAGGGCTTTGAAAAAGTATTGAATATCGCCGGCGTGGGCCTGTCCGCGATCGGCGCCGTGGCGCTGGTCGTTGCAGGCATCGGCATCATGAACATCATGCTGGTTTCCGTAACCGAACGGACCCGCGAGATCGGCATCAGAAAATCCATCGGCGCAAGCGCCGGGGACATTGCCCTGCAGTTCCTGATGGAAGCCGTGCTCCTCGCACTCGCGGGCGGCGTAACGGGCATGGCAATCGGCCTTGCGATTACGATCGGCGGTGCGCAGCTTCTGAGCAAACAAGTCGGAGCCGTCGTCATTCCGTACGTGCTCGTCGTATCGATCGCGCTGGCGTTTTCCGGAGGCGTCGGTTTGTTTTCCGGATTATGGCCCGCACTTCGCGCGGCGCGCATGGATCCGATCGAGGCGTTGCGATCTTAAAATGATGTACCTGGAAGAAGCGCTGCAGGTGCTTCTGGCCAACAAAGCGCGCTCGATTCTCACGATGCTCGGCCTCATCATCGGCGTCGGAGCCGTCGTTGCGATTCAAACGCTCGGCAGCAGCATGGCGGGGGCGATCAGTGGTTCGCTCGGCAATCTCGCCGACAACACGTTCTTCATTTTCCCGAGCGCGACGCAGGCCAATTTTCAACGCGCACTCATCAACATGTCGGACATGGCCGGACTTGCCGGTTTGCAGAATGTCACCGTCGCTATGCCGCTGACCGGCGCAAACGATTTGGTGCGCCACGAGCACCGGCAAGGGCGCTACTTTATTACAGGCGACGCCGCGACGCCGTTCAACAACGCACCTCTGCAGAGCGGACGGCGGATCGCCCAGGATGACATCCGTTACGCGCAAAGCGTTGCGGTTATCACCGACAAGGCGTACCGCAAGCTCTTCGCGCCGGGCGATAACGCCGTGGGCTCGACCATTTACGTCGGACCGCACCGGTATGTCGTCATCGGCGTCCTCGCTCCGCCGCGCGTCGGTCTACTGAACGCCCAATTCGGCGGCGACGTCTATGCGCCGTACACGACAGTGATCTCGCAATATCTTCGCGGAAGCAAGGTCAGCGCCGTGCGCGTGGTCGTGGCGGACCCGTCGGCGATCGCGAGCACCGAAGTTGCCGTCATCAACAAGCTGCGCGCGCTTCACGGCGATCGGAACCTGGAATACACCTCGTTCGACAAACAGCAGCTTACCGGCGGAATCAACGGCATCTTCGGCGTCATGACCATTGTCGTGGCGCTGATCGGCGCGATCTCGCTGCTCGTAGCGGGAATCGGCATCGCGAACATCATGCTGGTTTCGGTCACGGAACGGACGCGTGAAATCGGCGTACGCAAGGCGATCGGCGCCAACCGTTCGCAAATCTTGTGGCAGTTTCTCATCGAAGCGCTGATGCTGTGTGGAATCGGGTGCACGCTGGGAATGGCGATCGGCCTGGCCATCGGACAGTCGGTGAACTCGCTGGCCATCGTGAAACTCACCGGATATATTGCGCCGCTGCCGTGGCTTCAGTCATTGCTGATCACCGCCGCATTTGCCATCATCGTTACGGTTGCGTTCGGGACGTACCCGGCCTTCCGTGCGGCTCAGCTGGATCCGATAGAAGCATTACGATATGAATAGCTCACAGTACGTGATCGACGTGCGCGACGTAACGAAAACGTACGCGTCGGGCAGCCTGGAAGTCCAGGCGCTGCGCGGCGTTTCCTTTACTATTCGCGCCGGTGAGTACGTTGCAATCATGGGACCGTCCGGCTCGGGAAAATCCACCCTGATGAACGTTTTGGGGTGCCTGGACCGAGCCACGACCGGTACGTATCTCCTGGACGGCGTCGATGTATCGAAACTCAACGACAACGAACTGGCGCAGATCCGCCTCAAAAAGTTGGGTTTCGTTTTTCAAGGCTTCAACTTGCTCGCACGCACGGACGCGATCAAAAATGTCGCTCTGCCGCTATTCTACGCCGGCGTGAGTACAAAAGAGCGCAATGCCGCGGCCATGCAGCGCCTTGCCGAGGTTGGGCTGGGCGAACGCGCACACCACAAACCGAACGAACTCTCCGGCGGACAGCAGCAGCGTGTGGCAATCGCGCGAGCGCTCGTCAACGATCCGGCGGTATTGCTTGCGGACGAGCCCACGGGGAATCTCGACTCCAAGACGAGCGCCGAAATCCTGGCGCTGTTCGACCGGCTCAACGCAAGCGGGCACACCATCATCATGGTGACGCACGACGAAAACGTCGCCTCGCACGCCAAACGGGTGCTGCGCACGCTGGACGGACTCATCGTTTCGGACGGCCCGCCCGCGCAGGCTGGCGGAAGCCTTCTCATCAAATCCTAAGCACCTGCGTCGCTACTTTTGATTACATGTCGGGTAGAAACCGCCATAGTGCACACGTCGAAAATCTAGAGGTATGTTGAGAAACCGGATATTGCCCACGGCTATTGTGGCTTTGGTGGGCGCCGTTGTCGGCTCGTTCGTGATGATGCTCTATGCGAGCACGCATTTTTCGAACGTTGCCGGCCCGAATAACACTCCGCCGGCCGTTAGTGCGGCGCCGCTGACCGGCGGAAGCGATCAAGACCGCATCGTCAACGCGGTCAAGCGCGCCAAACCGTCAGTCGTCGCGATCAACCTGGTCGTCAACGGCAAGCAGTTCATTCCGGTCGACCCGTTCCTGCAGCAGTTTTTCGGAAACCAGGGTCCCGGCATCGTTCAGCCCTTCCAGGGTCGTGCGTCCGGTTCCGGATTCGTCTTCGATGATAAGGGCGACATCGTTACCAACGCGCACGTCGCGCGTCCTGACGTGCCGGGCGGTCAAGTCTCGCGGATGACGGTGACGTTCCCGAACGGAACGCACGCCAGCGCGCGGCTCATAGCGGCAAACGTCGGCGCCGATCTCGCGGTCATTCGCGTGGATACCAAGAACTTGCCGCCGCCGCTGCAGCTCGCCGATTCCGACAAGCTTCAGCAAGGGCAATGGGCGATCGCGATCGGCGAACCATACGAGCTGCAGCAGAGCGTTTCCGTCGGCGTCGTATCGGCCTTTAACCGCAGCGAACCGATTCAAACCGAGACGGGTCAAACGCTGACGTTCAAGGGACTTATGCAAACTTCAGCGCCGATCAATCCCGGCAACTCCGGCGGACCGCTGATCGATGTGAACGGTGACGTCATCGGCGTCAACCAATCGACGCTCCGCGGCGGAGCCGAAGGCATCGGCTTCGCCATTCCGGCGAATACGGTTCGGCGCGTTGTAACGGAGATGATCGCGCATCCGGGCATCACCACGCCGCCGGTGCAGGCATTCCTCGGCGTTCAGCTCGCGCCCATTACGCAGGGCTTCCGCAGCCAGACCAACTACCGCGGGCAGGGCGGCGTCGGCATCGCTCAGGTCATCAGCGGTTCGTCCGCCGACCAGGCGGGCCTGAATCCGGGCGACGTTATCCTGAAGATGAACGGCAAGGCATATAGCAATCCGGCCGACCTGCAAAAGGCAATCCGGGGAATGCACGCCGGACAGAAGGTCACGCTGGAGGTCTGGTCACAGGGCGCCAAACGCCTGGTCAACCTCACGCTCGGCTCGGCGCCGAGCCAGTCGGGATTCGAGCAGCAGCCGCCGGATGAAAACCAACCCCCGGACGAACAGGGCCCGTAAGACAAAGAGCACCGCTTCGACGCGGTGCTCTCCTCTTTTTCCTGCAACTAAATTCCTACAAATATTGTCATAAGTGCTGGAACACAAGCGGGCCGATGGCGTACTATAATCGGCACGCTAACATCCTTGTAGCCCGGTAAGCGGCAAGGCCTAGTACGTTCGGTAAAGGGCGGAACAGCTGGTCCACGGGCTCGGAAAGTGAGAGACAATCTAACTATGGCAAAAGTGGTCGGTATCGACCTCGGCACGACCAATTCGGTCGTCGCCGTGATGGAGGGTTCCACCCCCACCGTCATCGCCAACGCTGAAGGCTCGCGCACGACCCCTTCGGTGGTGGCGTTCACAAAAACCGGCGAACGTCTCGTCGGACAACTGGCAAAGCGCCAAGCAATCACAAATCCGGATCGCACCATCGCTTCGATCAAGCGGCACATGGGCGAGGGTGATTATCACGTCAAGATCGACGGCAAGGAATACACGCCGCAAGAGATCTCGGCGATGATCCTGCAAAAACTCGTGAACGACGCGAGCAACTATCTCGGTGAGCGCGTAACCAAAGCGGTCATCACGGTTCCCGCATACTTCAACGACTCCCAGCGCCAAGCAACCAAAGATGCCGGCAAAATCGCCGGCCTTGAAGTGCTGCGCATCATCAACGAACCGACGGCCGCGGCGCTCGCGTACGGCCT
>Ga0070739_10000794_pt1 | contig 54398 bp, 75 predicted proteins | sample Coa_R1_7_FD_66445 | JGI IMG/M metagenome (GOLD analysis project Ga0070739, IMG submission 66445) | Surface soil microbial communities from Centralia Pennsylvania, which are recovering from an underground coalmine fire - Coalmine... | ecosystem: Environmental > Terrestrial > Soil > Unclassified ...
GCGTGCAACGTCTCATCGAGCAGGCCAATGAACGGGGGGGTGTGGATAACACAACGGTGGTCGTTGCTAGTATCGGTGCGTAAAAAATCGGGCAAAATTTTGTAAGATTGTGTGATACACAGATAGAAATTCTCTGCGGGTTCCACCATACCCCGCGCTTCATCCTCGCGCAGACCTGGAAACTCGCGCAAGGCGACGAACGTTTGCTGTCCGTTTTCAAAGACCACCAGATACCGGTTCCACCACCTGGATGGCACATTCAGCAGCCGTAGCGGGCTGAGCAAGACGACATCCGGCGAACGATGGTGTTCTCTGAGGAAGCGTTTGACTTCCTCACGCACCAGTTCGTGTGTGGTCAGGACCTTGACATCGTAGCGCTCAATTGCGGGTAGCTCCACAGTGCCAAAGTCTTTGTCGCTATCCAAAAACTCTGGCCGCGCAGGCCCACCCGGCCAGGCTTCTGGCAGCGGGGTAGTGGTACGCGAGCGAGGAGCAGGCTGTTGTGCAGGTCCTGGTCGAACGTTTACTGTCGGCATACGCACTGTTTCCAGATACTCCACCGGTGTTGACCCAGGGAGCGATGCTCCTCCCCCCATCGAACGCTGCCACCAGGAGGCTTGCAGACTGTTGGACACCTGGCGTGCCCGGCGCAGCTTCCTGCGTTGTTGCTCAACGAGGCCATTCACCTTCGCGATCATGCCGTCTCTCCACCTTCCCATTGCGTACTGCGTAGTTGAACGAGTTCGCGATTGCCACGCAATGCTATCCAGAACAGCCTGCTGCGCTCTTCGTCGGTAAAGACCGGCGAGCCATCCTCAATGGCTTTTGCCAGCAGCCCTGCTTCGAAGGCGAGTTGGAGATGTTCTGCTGGCTGAAGCAGTGCGCCATCATACGAGCAGAGTGTATCTGTCGTATAATCGCTTTTCCAGCAAGCCACGCATATCTTGACGCTTGGCGCATTGGCCGGTGGCTCTGGTGGCTCTGGTGGAGGCATAAGCTTTATGCCTTGCATTGTTGTTACCCTCTCTTTTTCTTGTTCCTGGGACCGCTCTGCCTCAAGATGGTGGACGAACACGTGCATGTAGCGCGCAGTGATTGCACACCATACAGCGAACAACAGGCCCAGGAAAACGAACCATAGCAACATGGTTCTTCCTCTCATTGTGACCCGTCTTCAGTTGTTAAGGTCCTGATCTATGTCAAAGGCGCGTGCGCCAGAGACAACAAAAGCAAGAAGGCTACGCAAGATTCCAGGAAATATCGTCAAATTTGAGCGGCGGAAGCCCTTGCTGCTCGCGAAGCCTGTTGATGGCCCGCCAGACTTTGCGAGCGGTTATCGCACGGGTAACGCGACCATTTTCTATATTGCTGATGGTAGCCTGATCCACATGCGCTTCTTTTGCTAGCGCCTGCTGGTTGATGTTCAGCTCTACCCGCGCATCAAGGACGGTATATTCAGTCATCAGGTTCATGTCGCTCACTTGTGTAGAATGTTCATACGTTTCATATAGTTGATAATACCTTATGGAAACAAAAATTACAAGAGCAAGTGTTCTGTACAAACGTTCGATAACAGACATTCGATACCTTCGTATCATTCTTGCTTCCTCAGCAGGGACGGGTGCCAGGATTCGTTGACAGCAACTCATCCATCTGTTATTACAAAAGATGCAATATTGAAACTGGATGTAGAAGGGATATTATCGTATGTATGCACCTCCACCTTCACGCTTGAAACGCTTCACAAGCTGGTGGCAACGCCAGCGCCTCCTGGTCAAAATCGGCTGTATCTTGCTCCTGTTGCCAGTCTGCGGGTTTTGTGGGTCTGCTGCGGCAGTCGGGACTTATGCCGGTATCTACGAAGGAATCACTGGGCAGAGCCCGTTTCCCACACCGACTCCAACGCAAACAGGGCAAGTTGCCCAGGTTCTGACGACGCGAGCTGCTTCACCTACTCGGGTCGTTCCCACTCGAGCGATCACGCCCACGCCCAAACCAACCCACGCTCCGAGTCCGACGCCTACCCAGAGGCCAACACCAACGCCCAGGCCTCAACCAACCTCGCCACCACCGACGCCTACGCCCTCCTGCCAGGCTGTTAACAACAATCCCTGGTGTTACAATTTCAGCCCCGGATCGCTCATCTACAATCCACCCTCGGCCTTTTGTGACTATTTCCCGTGTATCTCCAGTTTCTGGAACGGGCAGGGCTATGTGGTGGAATGCCAGGATGGCGATTACTCATTATCTGGCGGTGTGCAAGGCGCTTGTTCGCATCATGGTGGCGAGCTGCGCCCACTGTATTCACATTAACTCAGGAGGAATACTTTTATGGCACCTTTCCCTCGCAAACGTCACTTACCTCGTGGCTGTCAAATCGGCTGTGGTGCGCTTGCCGCGCTGTTCTTGCTCCTCATTGTAATCGCGGCAACCCATATGACCATAACGCCAACCACCCAGGCCACACAGCCGACACGGGCCATATCCACTCCAACGAAGGAGAAACCCACCAGCATGCCAACTTCGCAACCAACCCACACGATCAAGCCAACACATGGCACCCCGACCATTGGCGGACCATTGTCCGATTTCTACGGCAAATTCGGCAATCCCACAACCACCGGTGTTGATAACAGCCCCACCTGGATCGTCGATCAGGACCAGCAAACGCTGGTCAATGCACGTGCTGATGCTCAAGGCAGGGTGACTGCCGTTCTCGTGACGAGCGGGGCGAATTGGAGCAACCAGCAGACGAAGCAGTATTGCTCGCAGTTCTTACCATCCGATGCGCGCCAGTTCAATACGGTGAGTAACCTCTTCGACTATCATAGCAATGTGGGTGACATTGCTATGCAGTTGGAGCCAGCGTCCTGTACGCTTACCCTGATGCAATCGTGAACTCTTCGGTTGTCAAGGTGCTATCCTCAGAAATGATATACTGATGCTGAATAGCTTGTTGGCTGGCGCGGCGAGGCCTGGTAACTTCTACGTGCCAGCCAGGGGGCTATGCAGCTTCTTGGTGTTCCTGTTTTCCCTCTCTCTGTTTTCTGCTCTTGCTGCCAGCCGGTCGCCCTTTACCACGTCTCTGAAATTGCTGGTATGCGACAATATCTGCCTCATTGAAGTAGAGTCCCTGCCCTTGGCGTGATGTGCCAGGCTCCCGTTCTACGAGTGTTCCTGTCTCATCATACATATAGGCTTTTAGTCGCCCCGAATATACCAGTTTATGAATCCAGTTCTCGGTACAACCTAAGCGGGCAGCAGCGCCCTTTGTATTGAGTATTTTTTGTTCCAGGTCTGTATCCCTCCCTTCATCGGTATGAAGATAGAGTACAATATTCATCTTATTAAAGTCAAGGAACTTCTGACAATTTTTGAAAAAGTCATAAAACTTCATACAATTTCTCTTGACAATTGTATGAAGATATGGTACTATTTACTTGTACCCGAGAGGTACAAAAAACGTTCAAGAGAGGGTATCCATTATGTCTAGTCGTCGCACTATCGCCGCCATCAACCGGCCACATATTTACGAGCGCAGCGTTGCTCCCCATGTCCGTCGCGAAACCGTTGAATGGAACAGCGATCAGGACATTTTCGAGTATAACGGCAGCTATTTCGTTTCCAGCCTGAAGTTCGCTGGCTACTACTACCGCGTTGTACAGATAGATGGTGTGTGGCACACCAGCACAAAGGATGAGCGCGTTGCGGCTGGACTAGTAGAGCGCGTGAAGCTTTACCAGATCAAAAAGAATGCAGCGTAACGCTTACTGATGCACCTCTGCCAGTCGGGACCGCTCGGCTGGTAGATGCGCCTCACGCGGGCGAAGATGAAATCAAGAGAGGGTATTATGACACAGACATCATCGGGCGAGCAGCTCTCGTTCAACCCCAATGACCATTTGATGCAGATTAAAAACCGTGGTGGCTCTGCCGACTACCTGCCGGTACAGTGGCGGCTGGTCTGGTTCCGGCTGGCGTGCCCGCAAGGAACCATCGACACCGAGGAACTCGAATACGACCCAGATCGCGAATTTGAAGTCGAGACCTACCAGTGGAACAATGACACCCGCCGCTCCGAAAAAGTGGTGAAGAAGGCAAAGGGTTTTGCCCGGTTCAGGGCGGTCGTGACCGACGGTAAAGGCGGGCGCGCCACCGGCCATAAATCCGAAAGGGCCGTCGATTTTCCTGACTACTATGAGAAAGCTGAAACTGGCGCGATTGGCCGCGCGCTCGCAGCCCTCGGCTATGGCACCCAGTTCGCCCCCGAGCTTGATGAGCAGCATCGTATCGTAGATGCGCCCGTTGATCGCCAACCGGTTACCGCCGAACCGCCAAAAGTACCAGCCGCTCCTGTCAGCGCTGCGACCAATGGACGGCCCGCAGCTAACCAGCATGCTGAGGACGCCCCGGCGACGGAACAGCAGCTCTCTAGTCTCCGCAAGCTTTGCCAGCACCTGGGCAAGCCCGAACTGGAACAGCCAGAGGCCCTTACCTACCTCGCGGCGAAGGAATTGATTACCAAGCTCAGCCACGAGTACAATGAGCGGCGAGCCCAGCGCAAAAACGTTTCCTAGCCGGAAGTAATGCACGGCTGCCGGTTGCAGGTTTGAAATCCTGGAGCCGGTGGACGCGCCTTACTTGTGGAAGAGTAAGGGAGTTTTTAGAAAAGAGAGGGTAACCCCATGCCACAGCAGTTTAAACTGCCGACCAAGCGCCAGGAGGAAGGCACGCCTGGCTATGCCTTGACACACTTCTACCAGTTCTTCAACTATCACCAGCGCCAGCGCTTCGACGAATGGCGCAAGGCACGCGGGAAAGCGCCGTATTTCCATGACGAAGAGTACGGCGAGAATCTGACCGGCAAAAGTTTTTTGATTGACGTCGCCGACACCGATCAACTCGACCAGGCGTTCCTCGTGGGACTCGGTGCGCAATATGTTGAGGGCGTGCGCTTTCCCTTTGCCACCCAACGCACGAGTTCTACCATCGCTTACGACCCACTGTTCGAGCTGCTTCAAGCGCACTTCGCGCAGTACACGATTTGGCCGTCGTCACACGCCTTTTTGCGTACCAAACACGCTTTCCTCTTGTTCCTGGCTGATGTTGTTCAGCAGGCCAAAGTGGAGGCTCCAGCAACGGCTGAGAACGCTCCGCTTGTTGTGCCAGACGAAACGGGCGCGGTGGAGGATGAATTGCCTCCCATAAGCGATGAAGACGAGTAAGCCATGCCTGCCCGTCGCCACTATACTCATTCGATACGAATCGACCATAGCTGCGGACACAGCAGGCAGATCATCGTGGATTGCCTGACGCTATCGCTTGTCAGAAAATGGCGCGAGCAGCCCTGTCCTGAATGCCAGCGGAACGCAGCGAAGCCCCAATCATCAAGCAGCCTCCGAATCGACCTGGAGGCTGCATCCCCAGGAAAAAGAGAGGGTAACGACACATGAGTCATCTGATTGAGGTCTACCTGCGCTATTACGTGCTTGGGAATGGCGCAATTGTGACGATTGCCTGCGACCTGTTTCACCTGGACCCGGATTTTGTGCTGACGGTCCTGGTTGAGCATCCTGATGAGGTGCAGGTCGCGGACATTCACAATACCGGCTGTACGGAAAGATTGGCCGTGAGCGATGGAGAATCACTCACCTTCCTGGCGCGCCGCGAGGGCCAGATCGTGGCCTGCGCGGTGTATGAGGTGGATCGCGAGCTGACCGAGGTTGGCCTCTTGCTCGCGCCTCGGGCAGTCGCTAATCTGCTCCTGGATCAGGGAGAAGTCGAGCGGGAAGCTGGCCTGCACTCCGTGGCAAAGGAGGTGTGCTAATGCCGGCAACACTCGCTCCCGCCTTGACGCCCCAGACCTGGAGGCTTACTAATCTCACGGTCGCTGTCCTGGATCATTACCAGGTCCTGGGCCAGCCAATTCCCGAGAGTCTTGATATCCTGCTTCATACGACCGTACCTGGCGCGCTAGACCTCAACGAGGACGATTTCTCTGCCGAGATGATTGGTCACATCTGCGAGGTCCTGGATGACGAGAATCAGCTTGCGCAGCCCTCGATTCAGGCTGCGCTGCGCGAGGAACCGGTATGTCCAAAATAATTGAGGATCCGGAGCTGCGGGCGCGCACGCTCGCCAGCATCGACCTGCTCAAACGCTTGCCAGAAAGCTATCAGGCCTGTTTGCATGGCTCTCCGTGTGAGGTGTGTGGCTCGGTCATTTGGACCAGAGTGGCGCGTGGATTTCGCTGCCTCGTCTGCTGGCTGCCGCCTCGCGCACCGAATTCCATCCGACAACAGTTGCGGAGGCTGCTTGTATGAATCGAACAGAAGCCGAGCAGCTTGTCGCCACCATCGAACGCGAGTATCCGGGCCAGATCTCGGCCCGCTGCGAGCAGAACAAGTGGGGCAAAACTGGCAAGAAAGACTGGGGCTATCGTGTGATTGCCACCCTGCGGCCAGGCCAGCGCACCGCGACGGTGTGGACACTGGAACAATGGCAATCGTTAGTAGACGCCTGGCAGTGGTTCCTTCAGCCAGGCGAGAAAGGAAATATCCATGACCAAACTGGCGCTCATTGATCTTGATGGCGTAGTGATTGATGCCACTGCGCGATTTCGGCGGGCCGAGCAGGCCAAAGAGGATTTTCTCAACAATCGTTCTTATGATGACCGGATCAATGCCCTCTTTTCTGGCGCTGATCCAGAAAAACAGGCGGTAGAGGTTTACTGGCGCGTGGCGCTTGATCCAGCAGCCTGCACGCTTGATACCCTCGTCCCTGGAGCGCAAGAGGCGATTGTCAACCTGCGCCGCGAGGGCTTTCGCATTGTCTACCTCACCTCGCGGCCTACTGCGATGGAAGACGCCACACTCTTGCAATTGCTCAATGCAGGCCTGCACGATGACCAGACACTTCTGGTCATGAAGAGTTCGGCCTTCCAGTACGTGAAAACCATCGTCTGGAAGGCCGGGATGGCGGATACACTGGTGCGCACGCTCAATGCCGAAGTATTGCTGGTCGTTGATGACGAGCAGCCCCATCTTGACCATATCAGGCGTGTGGTCGAAAAGCGCTGCCCGGTCAGATTGTATAAGAGCCTGGCTGCCGTGGTCGATCCGGCAGAAGGTGCCGCCGGCCAGGGCGATCCATTCCTGCCCGATTTTCCCGAGGAGGAAGCAGAATGAGCAAAATGGCGATCCACCCCGAGTACGATCCGCTGCGCGAGTTCCACGGCGAGGAGCGCCGCAATTGGCAAATCCAGTGTTCTTGCGGGCAGTGGATTTGGGCAAACATGAGTCCGGCGGACTATGCCTATCACCGCACCGTCTATCATAGACGGTGCGGGCAGTGCAAATGCGAGCCTTGCGCGTGTGAGCAGGACGACACTCGCCAGCGTTAAGAGCAGCGGGAGGCAGTAATCACGATATCGTGATTACTGCCGAAGTTTCACTTTCACCACGATCTTCTTCGTTTTGCCCGGAATGATGCTCCATTTGACCGCATCTCCGGCAACCAGGCGTAGCGCCAGGCGCACCGCATCGCTATCGGTCGAGAGACCGAACTTGCGGCGGATCTCGGAAACGGCCTGGTCGTCATCGCCGGTGGCATAGTAGGAGCGGCGTTTGAGTGCCGCCGGATCGGTGCTTTCGGGTGCAGGTGGAACAGCATGTATAGTAGGACGCTCAGCACGAGCGGTTGCGTTTTTCATGAATACCCCCAGCGTAGGAAGATAGTCCCAGTATAGCAGATGAAGAGGAGAGCGTATATGAGCAATACGATGCACGTGTCCATGCTTGATGTTGCGTTGAGCGAAACCATCGCGGACCTGGAGCGCATCGCCGCGACGGACGAGCCGCCGACCCAGTATTATGCGGCGGTCGGAGCCATCAAAGGCTTTTTGTTGTACCAACTCGCCGAGTCTGCGCAGTTGACCGACGGACAACGCGCACAGATTCGGACCCTGGTGGAACGCTGGGATGCCTGCCAGATTGCGCCGAAATAGCCCTTGCGTAGTCGGTTCCACCATGACACAATAACGTCGGTAAAGGCCGCTTTACACCCATAAAAATGAGGGAAAGATGACCGAGAAAGAACGCGCCCTAATGGCGATCATTTCCGCCATGCGAACGCTTGCAACCACACCACGAGCAGTCCTGGGATTGAGTGAAGGCATTCACATCGAAAGCGTGATGAGTTTTCCCAGTCCGCATCTTCAACCAGGCGACATTGTGATTTCAGCTTCCACCGGTATACATGAATGGACTGCCTCCATTTTTCTCAAATACGAGGATGATGCACTGCTAGTGCGTGAGCTGGGCGGCGAGAAAACCTGCCGACTACACAATGACTGGTACTCTGTCCTGAAAGGTGTGCGCGAGTCCACGCTCTATCGCGACGCTTTTCTGACAAACGAGCAGCTTGTCTTCCTTGAGAAAGTGCGCAAAGCATTTCAGCGCGGTGGTCATTATTGGCATCAGTTCGATCATGTGGAATTTCCTGCTCCACATTTCGCCCGGATTTACACGAGGGTAAGATGGTGGGCCAGCAATGCCTCCGACGAAGAAAACATCAAGCACAGTAAAAATGGTTATCGCCCATTCAATTTTGAGATGCGCTATACGGCAAAAACTACCATCCAAGCCGTGCTGGATGCGTTGCTTACACATGGCTATGGGGAAGAGCAGGTGAAACAGGATGTCACATAGCACTGATCTGACAATCCCAGCATCGATGCCTGGCGAATTGGCGTCGATCGTCGAAACCATCCTGCTCGGTCTTCTGCCCAGATCGCGCCGGGTCTATCTCTGTGACCTGAAGAAATTCTTCGCCTGGATGGAGGAACGGGGCGTTTCTTTGCCAGCGCTGAGCCACCTGGAGATGGTGGAATACCAGGCCTGGCTGCTCGCACAGCATGAGCGCCCGACGGCTGCCCGCTGTATTTCCGTCGCCAGATCGCTGCTCACCGAATACAGTGCGGTCACCGGCACGCCGAATCCAGCAGCCAGGCTGAAACCGATTCGTACCGCCAACGAGTCGCCGCATATCGCCCTGACCAAAGCTCAGGCCCGCGAACTGCTCTCGGCGATTGATCGCTCGACGGTGATAGGCAAGCGCAACTATGCTATTGTGAAGCTACTCGTGCGCACAGGCCTGCGCCGCTCGGAGTGTGCAGCGCTCAATATCGGCGATATCAGCCGCGAGCAGGGCCACTATATAGCGACCATTCGTCATGGCAAAGGCGATAAGCGGCGCAAAGTGAAGTTGCCGGTGGACGTCTTTCGCGCCATCCAGGAGTACATTGAGGCAGCTTACAGGACCAATGCCGACCCGGATGCACCGCTCTTTGTGCAGATCGGCAAGGGCAGCCGGGTGCGCGAGGAGCGCATCAGTGACAAGGTGATCGAGCGCCTGGTTTCAGACCTGGCTGAACGAATCGGCGAGCCAGGTCTGAAACCCCATGGGCTTCGGGCTACGTTCATTACGCTGGCGCTCGAGGGTGGCGCATCGCTCCACCAGACGCAGTATGCTGCCGGGCATGCTGATCCGCGCACAACAGAGCGCTACCAGAAGCGCAAAATGAACCTGGATGACAACGCCGTCGATTACGTGCGTATCGACGCTTGATTGCTGGGTATCAGAATCCGGACGCATGCCGTTATTTTTGTTGTTATAGTATAAGTACCAGTCTTATACATTCGTCTCATCCCGCTTGCGGAGCCGGGTGAGATGATAGCTTATGTAAGAACATGTGCAAGGCGATTCTTGCGCCTCGGCAGAATTGAAACTGGTGTACCCGCCACATTCCCGCCTGATCCTCTCCCTGTCCCTTCGGCGTTTCAGGAGTGTTTCAGGCATTCAGGATGATCCTGAATGCCTGAAACTGGAGAGAACAGCCCTGGAATGCAGCGTGAAATGCGCGATTCAGCCGCCATGTGATGGCGGTGGAACCTGCCCGCTGTTCTGCTGGCTCATAGAGCTTCCAGGAGTCGGCTGCTGCAACAGGGAGGCTCCAGATACAACCGGAGCAGCCGCCGCTGGCGCAGGTGCATCTGGTACAACCGCCGCAGCCAGTGGCGAGGGTGCTGCCACCAGGAACTGATACAGCACTCGAAGATCTCCATTCATCAGAATTGCCACATAGCTGAGCATGAGCAGGATCGAGGTTTGCGCGTTGCCGGTGAAGTTGCCCGAGAGACTGACGCAGGCAAACGCCGTTCCGACCAGGGCGAGAAACGCGATCAGCGCATTCGCCCACTTTGGGAGCTGGTCGTGTGAGAGCCAGCTAGAAAGCATCGTTGCTAAGAGTGGCAGCAGGGCCGCTACTGCCTGGGGAACTGTCTGTTGTGGCATGAGAATCCTCATCTTTCTTCGGGGTATTCCCCCGGACTATGGCGTCCATCTGTGCCGTCACACGCCAGAATCCGACCAGGCGCAAGTTGCGATTCACTGCGCAGATCGGCGATGGCGGACGCCCCTTTTGATAATTTTCTGCCATTCTTAATGCCCTAAATCGCGTTTCGCCAAGCTCAGCGCAGCCAGACTGGCCTGCATGGCCTGCTCGACAGACTCGATACGCGCCATCGCATCGTCGATACTAATCACCGGCTTTGGCGGCGGCCAGACGCCCTGAGTGAATCGGAAGTCCACTGGAGGCTGTGGCACGCCCGCTGGCATGATCGCGATCGCGGTGATGAGTCCACAGGCAATAATTCTTTCCCACGGAATTTTCACCGGCTGCGGGAAGCCTGGAGCTGCTGGCTCGTAATAGAGGCCATAGCCCTGGTCGTCGCTGAAGCCGACGCGCAAAATCACGTGATGGAGGCCCTGATCGGCCCAGGCGTGCAGTTTGTGACCGGCAATGTCGTACAATTGCGATTCATCATTGACGGTCAATATCTGCGGGACATGCTGACGGTTCTGGGCCATCAGCTCGTTGTGCAGCGGGTCGCGGTTGCCGTTCTGGAACTCGGCGACCAGGTTGGACATATCGATATGCCCGATGTTGGCCTGGGAGAGCCAGGCCAGGATCTGCTCCTTCGTGACGCCGTTTTCATCGGTCGGCACATCCGGCCCGGCCCACTTGACATACAGATCATGCTCTAGCTCCTCGGGAATCCATTTGCCTGGATAGGCAATTTCAGCGACCATCGCTGAAACAGCGGTGCCACAGCGATATTTTGATGGATTCGGTGCCCAGGAACTAGGCGCGAATTGATTCAAGTAACGGAAGTTTGGGGGAAGATGCACTACAAAGTCCGTCATAGTACCCTCTCTTGCTGTTGAGATTATGTCTCAATTATAGACGCCCATCCCGCCATACGCAATGGATTAGCGCGGGTGGACATTGGACAAAATAAATTGTACGATTGCCAGCAGCCAACCCCCGACCGTCAAACCAATGGTGAGCCAGCGATTGCCTGTGCTGGTCTTATGCTCATCCAACCTGTTGTTCAAGCGGATCTCCGTTTGCTTCAGGTCGTTTTTTTGCTCGTCAAGCTTCTCCAGGATGCGCTGCTCGACGGTCTGCATGTTGACATGCATCTGCTCGATAATCTTGGTATGAGCATCGTTCGACCATTGCAGCGAGGCCCGGCCTTGCTCCTCAATTTTATCGAGGCGCTGTTCTGTTCTGAGCAACCGGGCCTCAAATCCTTGCAACACCGTGTCCACTTTCGCGGAAAGCGTGGTGATCGCCTGATAAATGCTGTTGACGTTCGGATTGGTATTGGGCATCGCCATATCCATTTCTAGCCTGCCGGGCGCTTGCCGATGGCAGTGAGCTGCCGCTCCAATTCCTGATGACGCGCAATCGCCGGATGTGGCTCCACCCGATCAATGACGCGCTCGAAGTAGACGACCGGTGGAATGAGCGCCTCGATGAGCGCCTCGGGAATGCCATGCTGGCGCAGCACCTGCCGACGCGCCTCGTCCATGATCACTCGTTTTTCCGCATGGTCATAGATCCGGGTGAGATTCACCGCGCCGACGTGTACCACCTTCGTAATCTTTCCCGACGGATCGCGTTCAATGATCGGCGGCGCAATTTCGGCGTCGGTGAATCCAACGCGCAGCGCCATGCGAGACCCGCAGGCTGGGCAGGGCGGCAACTGCACAGTGGTGGCGTCCACCCATTCCACCTGCTCGTGGCTGATATGTGTCTGGAGCGGCGTCGCGCTTTTATGCTGGGTGCCGTGATGCGCGCACTCGATCTGCCCGATGAGGCCTGCGCAGTGATGATATTCGCAGTCGGGCCGGTGGCAGTGGTATTCGAGATTGCCCTGCTCGTCGATGTTGTGCAGCATATTTTCCTCGCTTCCTAATATTGAATGGTCATATTGCCAGCGGCGCGGCTGTTCAGGTTGGTCGTGGTCGTGAGCGTCCAGACCTGAAATCCGTTCGCGGTCAGATTACCGGTATTTGGCGTCGTACTCATGCCGCCTGCCGGAGCCTGGTCTGCCGTATCGATGCTCACACTGACCGGCGTGGTGTTGCGCGAAATCGAAGACATGTACTGCGAGACGAGCGCGCCATTCGCATAGGTGGGACCGGCCAGGAAGTATTTGCCAATCTCCTGTTGGCCTGATGCTCGTTGCAGCACGTTGACGACCTGATTGACGTCCTGGGCCTGGATGGTATTGCCGGTTGAAACTGTATAAAGTGCCATTTTCCCTCCTAAGCGTTAAGTACCAGTATCCAGTCGGTGGTAACGGCAATGCCGCTTTGCTTGTTGTAGTTGAACATGACATGATTCATCAGCGTGCCAGTGAACAGCGAGCTGGTGGCGTTGATGCCATAGAAACCTGCCTCGGCCCAGGTGCCGTTTCCTGTAGAGCCGTTCCAGTAGACACTCACATCGGTCTGGCTGTTGGTGCTGGAAATCCCGGTCGGCTGTAAGCGCGCAATCTCGCTCACCAGCGTGGTATCGGCTGCCGACACGTTGGCAAGCGGCCCGCCTCCCACTGCGAAGTACTGGGCCCACGGGATGTCGGCCACTAAGCTGCTGCCGACATAGACAAGCAGGTAATAGCGCCCGTTATTGGTCAGGATGTTGTGCGCTTCGCGCACCTGGTAGCGCGCCTTCTCGCGTGCGCTCATGCGTGGCGCGCGAATCTGCCTGCCCGCATCGCTCCACTCGGCGCACCACCAATACTTGTATTCCTGCTCATTCTCAAATGGCGTTTCATGGATACGCAACCAGCCATCCAGTGCGATGGTTTCGCTTGTGCTGATTACGCGCAGCGCTTTCAGCAGCAGGTGGCGCAGGTAGGATTTGAGCAAGCGTTCCATATCCAGCATATATCGTTCCTTTCCTAGCCCCAGCCCGTGGTGCCGTATTTGGCGGCTGCATTGCCATATGTCGAGCTGCGGCCCGTCCCGACCGGTGTGACGGTGAATTTCTCGGTGAGATAGATGGTATCGATGGCGCTCACGTTATCCGCCACAATAGTTTGGCCAGCAGTGGTTGGGTTTCTGAGCAACGCCTTGTGGATATTCACCAGGATGCTGACGAGATCGGGATTGTACGCTCCCAGCTCGCAGGTGTATTCATAGATGCCATTCCCTTTAGCGGTGATATCGACCTTCTGCACCAGCATCGGCACTTCGGTCAGATTGTCCCAGGTGGAGCTGAATTGAATGCTCATACCTGCGGTGATGGCCGAAGGCGGCTGGGTGGTGAGCGAAATGAGGACGCGATTATCACTGAACTGCACCAGTTCGGCGAGTGCGCGTTGGATGGCAGCGGTCACCGAGTTGAGCGAGGTATCGTTGACCTTGCTATCAAAGGTGTGGTTGGAGAACTTGGCAATGCTGTTGAGCGCCGCCTCACGCACGATGACGTTCGCTTCATACGTGTAGGTGCATTGGACCGAGACGCCATTGCCCGGCGCGGTCTGGAGGTGGAGCTTGGTCCCTGCCTTGTCGTAGGTCGCGGTATAGCCATTTTGCCCGAGCGTATTGACCCCATATACGCCGGTTTTCTGCCCAACGCCTCCCACTGTCACGCTTGACACATTGTATGGCTGCTGAGAAAGCGTGAAGTCTTTGGTGGTGCCGTCTCCGGTAAAGGTATCGGTGATGGCCGGGGCAATGAACTTTCCGCCAAAAACCTTGATGCGGTTTTTGATCTGGCTGCCATCAAGCGACCATTTGTAGTTGTAATAAGGATAGGTAGGCAGACTCCCATCGGTTGGATTGGCGTTCGGCTGGTTGGTCGGGTCGTTGCCAAAGAGGCCAAAGGGTGCCTGCGCGTAGCCGGGCGGGGCATAGTGCAAATCGAAGTAGTTATCGACATAGAAATAATAGGCGCTATTGTTCGCCAGCGTCTGGCAGAGGTCTTTCATCGTTTGATCGGTTACCGAGAGATAATCGATATAGGCCCCTGAGATGACATTATTCGTGGTGATGACCTGATAGACGTTGTTTTGCAGACCGGTATTTGGGTAGTTTGCCGCCACCACGAAATTTTGTTGAATGGAGGTGGTGATAATGGCGCTATCTTGCTGGCCCTGATAGTTCGCGTTGATGAGGTAAAGCGTATCGAGCAAAAAGCTGATGGACGCCATGGTGAGGGTCCAAATTTTGTATTTGCCCTCATAGGTTGCCTCACATTTGGTGATGTAGCCCGCGAAGACCCGCGTCTGCCGAACATAGGTCTGATCTGGCAGAATTTGCCCCGTCCCACTGATAGCACTCGGGTCAGTGGCCGTGAAGTGGTCATACTGGCAGCCTGCCCCGCTGTTGGTGTTACCCAGGACAGCGAAGCCGCCCGCGCCGGTGATACTGGTATCGATGGCGGTCACTGTCCATGAACCAGGCTCTGAAGTACCATCTTGCCAAATTTTGCCGTAGATCGTGGAGCCGTTGATCTGTAGCTTGAACCAGTAGAAGGTGCCTGGCGTCATGCTAAAGGTTGTGCTGGTAAGCTGTGTATTGGTGCCATTCACGGCCTTGTTGATATGAATATTGCCGCTATACCACAGGAGCTTGTAGCAGGAGGTGCCAGAAGCAGAGGAGAAGCGGCCCTGGACACCAGCGATATCCCCGCTGTTGTTGATCGCAATCCTGCATGTAATGAGCGGATTTTGCAGCGTTTTTGAGCCAAGCTGCGCATGTACATCGCCGCCCCCGGAGGCTGCAATGATGCCCTCGTTGTTGCTGATGCTGTTGGCGTTGGCAGCACCCGTAAAGGTCCAACTCTCGCCATAGGAGGCCACGCCCCAGCCGTTTTGATTGGCTCTCACAAATGTATCGGTGGAGGTGGTGGCCACCTGGGCAGGTCCGCAAAACGGCGTCGGGTAGGTGACGCCTTCGTTGGCAAACCACACTGGTTCAAGCTGGATGCCGAAGTACTGCACTGTACCGGTAGCGTTGCTGCCACCGATGCCAAAGATTACCTGCGCCGAAACGGTGTTTGCGGGTGCGACTCCTGAGATGGAGACGCGAATCAGTCCATTGGTGGAGGTACGGGCGATGTCTGACACTACTGGGGGTAATGTGTTGCCGACCGCATCAAGCCAGGTGATTTGCGCAATGTTGTTACCATTGGTGATGGTGCCAGGAATGTTGATATAAAATGAGAGCATATACTGCACGCCTGGCACAATGTAGCCCGCCAGGATGTTTTGCCAGATATAGGCGGATCCCGCGCTGGCATTGGATGCCACAAACTGCACACCCGGTGAGAGATCGGAGCGAGTCACACCGGTATTGGTCGCAACATACCAGGAGTTTGCGACTGGCGCATCCAGGTGGCCGTTAATGACGAAATTGTGTGTGGGATTCGGCAGACCCGTCTCATCAATGCACACATAGGTTTGCTGGGGAGAAATAGAGAGCGTGGGTGTAGCCTCCCAGAGCTGCAAGCTGGCTGTCGCCATCGGATTGTTGATGACGCTCGAAATCTTGATCGATTCCACCGGCACGCTTGCTCCAGGCGCGGAGGAATTCCCGCTGACGTTGACACCCCCGATCACATGCAGCATCGCTACAACCTCCCGCCCGAGGTGATGTTGGGCAAATTCGCATAGCTGCGCATGAGATTAGCGATTTGTTGTCGAATGGCGCTCGCGATATCGTCTGGACTGCCGCTGCCCCCGGAGACGTTGATGTTGAACGTATGACCACCGCTACCGGAGAGGACTGAGCGTGTGACGCCTGCCGGGAGGATAGAGGAGCCTTGCGGATTATACAGCAGCTCAGGCCCCTGCTCGCCCACGACCGACCAGCCTCCAGGAAGATTGCTGCCACCTGCCGCGTGTCCTGCCAGTGCTGGCGCGATCACATTGATACCGAACTGGATTCCAGGCGTTCCAGCAGGAATAGCATTTTTGATGGCATTGATAAAATTCTCGATGAGCTGCTTACCCCAGTCAGCAGCTTTGTGGGCCAGGTTCACAAAACCATTTTCGATATTGCTCCACAGCCCTTGAAGTGGCTTCGAGACGTAGTTCGTCCAGGCCGAGCTGAAAACGGTGGAAAGGTTGTTCCAGAAATCGGCGACCGGCTTGGCTACATAGTTGCTCCACGCTGAGCCAAAAAACGACGAGATATTATTCCATAGTCCCTCAAGTGGCTTGACGATGTAGTTGCTCCACGCTGAGCTGAAAAAGTTGGAGACGTTATTCCACAGCGACTCAAGCGGCTTGACGATATAGTTGCTCCATGCTGAGCTGAAAAACGATGAGATATTATTCCACAGGCTTGTGAGCGGCTGGACAATGAAATTGTTCCATACGCTCGACAGAAAATTGGAAAAGGAGTTCCAGAAGGCATCCCACAGCCCGGAGAGAAAGTCAAGCCCGATCTGGAAGGCGTCCTGGATGTCTGTCCAGATGGAGCCCAGCAAATCCAGGAGATCATTCCAAATATTCGTGAAAAAGTCGCTGATATCCTGCCAGGCCTGCTTCCAGTTCCCGGAAATGATATCGAGCGCGATTTTAATCAGACCGGTGATGAAATCCCAGGCCAGCTTGATCACCTTTCGCAGCGTATCCCAGAGGGCCTTGAAAAAGGCCACGAAGTCACCCCAGTGCTGCTTCAACCAGGAAACGATTGCCGCGACGATGGGGCGCAGCCGCGTCTCCAGTTGCGCGATGAACTGCTCGACGGCCTTGACTGCCTGCAAGATATAGGGCCATAAAAAGGCAAACACCTGGCCCAGCAACTTCACAGCCCCTCCAACGACGCCGAGAATCTGCTGGATGATCCCACTTTTCTCAATCCACTGGGTAAAGCCGACGATGACCGGGATCAGTTGCTTGACCAGGCCTGTGACGACCGGCAAGAGTTGCAGGCCAATTTTGATAAGCAGCGCGTCAAAGGCGGCTTTGGCATCCTTCAATTGCTGATTCAGCCCTTGCTGGGTGGTGGCAAAGGCATCTTGTGTGGTTTGCCCATTTTTCATGTGCTGGGTAATAGTCTGGATGGTGTTGCCGAACTGCTTGTAGTGATCGCGCAAGTACATCACCGTTTTTGCGGCAGTGCTGTTGTTGTTCATCAGCTTGAGCAGTTCCGAGTTATTGCCCCCGGTGATCTGGTTCAAGTACTGGACCTGCTGGTACAAGTCCATGGACTTGAACTTCTGCTCGTCAAAGGAAATGCCCAGCTTTTTGGCATTTTTCGCGAGGCTATCCGTTTTGAGTTCTAGCTGGATCAGGGTATTGTTCAGGTAGGTCGCCGCCTGGCGTGCAGTCGTGCCGCCGTTGGTAAAAACAGCCAGCGCGGCATTGGTATCCTGGAAAGGCTGCTTGGTTTGTGCCGTGATTGAGCCGAGTCTTCCGACCACTTTGGCATAATCACCCCACTCCATTTTCCCAGCCGTTACCGTGGCCGTCAGTTCATCCATAATGTTGCCAGCTTGCGCACCTGAAAGGCCAAAGGCATTGAGGGCGCTGGTAAGGGCATCAGCCGCAACTTTGGCGCTGAAGTGGCCGGTTGCCGCCGCTTCGCCACTATACTGCAAAACTTTCAGTGCATCCGCCCCTTGAAAGCCTGCCGAGGCCACAAAGTAGAGTCCTTCTGCAAGGTCTTTCGGCGCTTGCCCAAGTTGAGGAGCCATCTGCAAGATCGCATCGCTCATCTGCTGTGCCTGTTGCTGGGTCATGCCGGTGAGCGCCTGCACTTTGAGCATGGATTGCTGGTAGTCCGCGGCCATTTGTGTGGAGACAGTGCCAATCAAGCCAACTGCCAGGCCGACACCACCTGCGATGCCTGCCACAGCGCCGAGGACGGGATCTATCGAGGCAAGGCTGGAGACGACGCCGCTGATGACCGACGACGCCGTGTTTTTCGCCGTAATGAGCAATCGCAGCGACATATCCATGAGCGAGTCGTCTCCTTTCTTTCTCGGCTATCAAGGGTTGTTTTGGCGGCGCACCAGTTCGGCATTGGCAAGCAGTTCGGCCTGCCAGAGCAGTCTTTGCTCTTCGACCATGCGGCCTGGCGCAATCTCATAGCCGGTATAGCCTTTGAGGCCAAAAAGCTGGATCATTGTCCTGTCTGCGAGGGCGAGCCAAACGGATTCAGGACAAGCGGCAAGGGTGCAATCCCCGCAGAACCAGCGGACGCTTGCGCTAAAAAAGCCTCCTGCTCCTCCTTGCTCATCGGCTTGTTGAGCTTGCCAATCTCATCGGCGATAAACTGGGCGTCTTCCGGCATGAGCGTTGCCAGTACCTGTTTTCGTACCTCCAGGTTCTGGGTAATGATGTTGCCCTCTTTGTCCAGCAGTTGCGGCCAGGGCAGCCCAATGCCCTGCTCATCGGTGAGCGTCCAGGAGACAATGCCGCGAATGAGCGTGCAGAGCTGGCTGGTGCCTGCCAGCACGCGCAATTCTGCATTTTGCTCGCTGTCGCCTTTCAAGAGCATGGCGGCATCCTGCACCCATTGCTGATCCGCCGAGGTGAAACCTTTGATCGTGACCTTCTCGTGTGGCTCCCAGTACTCCTGGCGAATCTCCTTTGTGGCCACTCGTCGTCGTCTCATCCTGTTTTCCTGCTTTCTTCTGTAGTGTCTGCGCCACTTATGCCGCATAGTTGGCCGGGAGCTGCATCTGGGTGATGAGCTGGTATTCGCCATGCACACCAGCCCCAAAGGCGTTGAGGGTATACTCACAGACGAACTTGAATTTGGCCTCCACGCGGTCCATCTTGGAGGCGTCGCGCTTGGCCTCGGTTAATCTCGCGGCGAAGTTGAAGGTCCAGTTCTTGTAAGCCCCACCCGCGCCCACGGGCGGACCCTGGATGAGCAGTTGCAAGAGCTGCTTGATGTTCTGGCGGAACTGCTCGTACTGGATGACATCGATGAAATCCACCGTCAGCTCGATCTCGGTCTCGCGCTGCTGGCGGTAGACTTTCTGCAGCCGGTTCCAGTTGATGCTGGTATAGCTGGGCTTTTGTGGAATCTTGAAGGTGACTTTCCAGTCCACTACCGAGTTGTAGGCGGTGGTTCCGGGTGTGCCGGAGAGCGCATCGATATACCACTGCACCTGCCAGCCCGAGATGCCGAAATCATACGGCTCCCAGACACCGCCTGCACCGGAGCCGGTCGAGGAAAAGGCCCCCGGCGATCCGATTTGCGTCACATACGTGCTGGCCGCCTGGGGAGTGGTCAATCGGCTGCCAATGGTCAGCATATCCTGCGCGCCGCCTTTGGCGGTGAGCTTCATCTCTTTTTCAGCGCTGCCCTCCAGGGTCACCTCGGTAAAGTAGGTATAGGGCAGCACCACCGCATCCGCGCCGGTGTACCATTCGAGCGCGACGGATTGCAATGTGTCGCCTGCGCCTGCCGAGCTGGCCGTGTAGGTCTCCTGGAGCAGGTAGTAGCCGGAAATCTTCACGCTGCCACCGGTGAGGCCAGTTGCGCTGATGCCGCTCCCGTTGATGGTGGCGAACGCCTGCATGCTGTAATAGGTGCCGTTGCCATTGGCTGCGCCCGGAACACCACACTGGATGGTCTCAATGATGGCCTGGCCGAACCAGTTGATTCCGGCGATGGTGACGGTGCCAACCGCGCTGGAGCCGGTCACAATCACCTGGATAATTTCTGCGAGCGCCACACTGTTTGGCTGCGTCGTCGCCGAGGTGGGCAGTGAGGAGACAGCAGTGGTGTTGAGCAGCACCGTTGGTGTCGCTGGCAGCGTGACCTGGGTTGGGTTGCTGCCCACCACGCAGCGTCCAAACCACCAGGCGCAGGTATCCGGGTACAAATCCTGCTCGAGCTTGGCGATATCCACCACCTTATTCAATCGCTGAATATTCGAGTTGCGCGAAACCAGGCCGCGCTGCTCTTGTGGCGAGTACATCGCGATCTTCTCTTCGGCATCGAACATGGCAGGTTGCAAGCTGCGCGCACCTTCGATGGCGTAGATTTTGACGGTGCCACCGGTGAGACCGGAAACGGTGATGCCGTTGTTGCTGAAGACGCTGAAGATGTTGGTGGTCACATATTCATAGCCCGTGTTAAGTGGATTCGACGGGCTGCCCGCAATCGGGATGGTGGGCGTCGTTTCGGTGATGGCATTTTGCGCCTGGCTGAAATCTTTGCCTGCCAGCGAAACGGTGCCAGTTGCGCTATTGCCGCTCACCACGATGAGCAGGCGCGAGCCGGTATACACGCTAGAGCCTGATACGGCATCGGGCTGAATGGTTGGATTGGCCCCAGCGCCGATGCTGGCGACTGTGCCACTGAAAATTAATACCTCGCCGGGATTGGTGAGGCTTTCGAGTTGGACGCCTATACGGCCAAGAACCGCCGCTGTATTTGACATCGCTTTCTCCTTGTAGCAAAGAAGCGGTGCCTGTGATAGCGACGCGCTTGACCGTGTTTATGTAGTGCTTTGTTTAGCCTGGCATTGCCTGCACAGGAGGGGTGATCTGGCCGCCATCTGGCAGGGACACCTGTTCGGGACCGCCAGCTTCTCCTACGATGGCTAGCCCGGCGCTGGCAGGGAGTACTTCGCCACCATTGGGAGATGACGGCGGCGGCGCAGCATCTGGCAATGGCTCGATAGCGCCGATGTTGCCAGCGGCATCGAGATAGACGCGGTGCCCCCGGGGCAATTCTGCTGCTACAAACGGGATGTGTCCGCTCTCATCGACTTCATACCAGCCTTCAATGAGGTTTTTCATGACCTTGCTCCTTTATGGCACCACCTGCACCGCGTATTCGTAGCGCACGCGCAGGAGCTGCTTATAATAGCGCCACCATTGGCCGTTGCGAAAAATATAGCTGCGCTTGCCATGTCCTTCCAGGCCGGAATAACGCACGCCCAGCGTCGCAAGCTGTGCGCTGGCATGAAAGGCCGCCGTCAGCGAATCGCGAATGCCTGCCAGGTTCTGTTCAGTGGTTTGTTTATTGGTCAAATCCAGGCAGATCTCGATCAAAAAGAGCTGGCTATCATCGATTTTGCCGCCCAGGATTGCGCCATTGCCGGTGGTCATGCGCTGCGTCAGGTCGTCGAACTGCGTGATCTCGCAGGTCGGCGTGAGTCCGGTAAGATCGGGAAAGGTGCCGATAATCACCGAGGAGGCCTGGAAGAAGGTACTTCCACTGACCTGCAGGCCCTGGCATTTGCTCTGGATCGCCTGCATGATGCCGTAGGTATTGCCTGCCATTACACGCCTCCTAGAATGCTTATCACCGCGTTTTGCAAGAGTTCCATGCCCTCCCCGGATTGCGCGACCTCGTTCATGGCATCCTCCAGGTAGTGCGCAGCCGGGTCATTCGGGAACATCCTACCCAGCGAGTCGGGACCTTTGAAACCGTATTCGCGCCGGTGCGCGTAGGGTAGATCGCTGCCCACCTGGATCTCATACGGACTGTCAGCGACCTGGTACAGGCTCTCGGCAAGCGCGCCCGTCGGATTCATGAAGCGCTCCCAGGTGTTGGCCTGCGCTCGCTCAACGATCAGGGCTGCCACCCCGGATGCAGCCTGCTGCACGCGCTGGTCGAGTAGCACGCCCAATCCGGCGAGCATGGCAATCTCTTTCAGGCTGTCCGGGTCCCAACTCAGTGCAAACATTACTTACCCACCATCCGATCTGCCGCGATCTCCCAGTGTCCGTCTGGAAACGACTCCGGGTCATTAATCACGCGGTACTTGGCGAGTGTGCCGGTCGTCGGGTCGGTGTTCGCCTCGTCCTGGAGCAGATCGCCCTGTTGAAAGCTCACGCCTGCGGCCAGGGTGTAAAGCCAGTAGCGAAAGTATGGTGCCTGGCCGCCGTGATAGGCCGCCTCCTGGACGCTCATATTGTCTTTTTGAAATGGCAGGTGCTGCGCGATCTGCGTTCCGCCCCGGTAAAGTGAGCATTTGATGTCCTGGCTCATGGATGACGTCTCCGCTCGCGATGAATATCCTGCCAGATGGCAAGTGCAACGAGCAGGCTCATGAAGATAAAAGTTTCCAGCATAGCATTAAATCTCCGCCCACACCATCGATACCACAAAGTTATTCGCGCCGGAGGTGTTCACCAATGCCTCGAAGCCGCCTGCCGTTCCAGGCGGAATGACCAGCACTGCGCCAGCAGGGATGAATTCCAGTTCCTGGTTGCCGGTGATCGTCTGGACATCAGTTGTCGTGCCATCGGCTGTACGCACCGTTGCCGTTGCAGTCACTGAAACAACGGAGGCACCGCCGCCTGTCAAGAAATTGGTCACAGATGGTGTGACGCCACTTAGAGCCGGGTCGGCTGTCGTCTGCTGCAACTGGTGGAACGCTGCGCTGGTCGTTGCCAGCTTAATCGAAAAGATGACGATCTTCTTCGTCGTCTGCGTGGCCGGGTTGAACAGCGACATGCCAACGAGTCCGGCTGCTGATGCGGTTTGTTTGCCAGTACTGGCGCGAAACAGCTTGCCAGCATTTGCCAGATACCGCATCCAATCCGACGTGGATGCAGCGCCGCCAAAGCCAGTGAGCCTATCCATCGTGCTGCCGTTCCACAGGGCAGGGGATTCAGCGACAATATTGGCGGCTGCCATGCCGTCCTGGGTCGCGCTGCGTTCGATGTAGTATTTCCCATCAACCGGGTTGTACAGTGCCTCCTCTTCAATGCCGATGCCTGTTGCGATGAAACCGTTGAGACCGGGGCCAAGTGGCGCATGCTGATCCCACTCAACAGTTGCGTTCTGATTGTGCGCAAATTGTGTTGCGAACTGGAGAGGAACGCTGGTCGAACCGGGCGTGTAGGATGTCGCAACATAATTGGCTTCAGGATTCGCTCCTGCCCTGTCGAGCAGAATTTGCATGCCCTTGTCCAGCGTCGCTGGCGCGCTGGAGAGCGTGAGGTTTGTCGAACCTGCTGCCAGCGGATTGTTGCTAATGGTGCCACTGCCAATGCCTTTCGCTTGCAGGTTGCGCGCCCGGTCGAATTGCAGGCCAGAGAGCGCCGAACCATTCGCAAGCGGATTCCCATTCCACTCATATTCAGCAGCAACCGCCGTTCCAGCGCCGGACGCGCCATCCCTTTCGCCATTGGCGCTGCGATCAAATTCAAAAACGCCGCTCACCTGATTATAGAGATAGGTTGCCGATGGAGAGAGGCCGGTGGCCGCCGCGTTATCACCGACAGTGGCATCACGCGCCTGGTTGTAGTGAAACCAGGTGAGTGTTTGCCCTGATGTATGGCTGTTTTTGAAAATGCCGTTCACGTGCGTGCCATCAGGAACCGCCAGGATTTCCACGTACTCCGGGTTATCCTGGGTCAGCACCATATCGCCAATTTTGAGATTGGCGCTTGATGCTACCTGGACGTTTTGCGCGCTCGCGCTTCCGGTGACATTCTGCCCAAAGGTCGTGGTGAGTGCAGGCCCTGCAAGCTGCTGCGTTCCGGTTGCGACCCCAACTGCCGGGATGCCGTCAAAGCCGGTTCCACGTTGCCTATCCAGGTTGCCGGATGGATTCAGGATTTGCGCGATGCCGCCGGTGAGCAGGCCATACTGGGAGCTTTGTGGAACCTGGTTGTCGCTATTATGGAACGGCGCAACGTAGGCAGGCCGCATGTTGGTTCCATCGGTGAATCCTGCCGCTGTGCCGCTGTTTGGAAAAGGATTTCCATACGTCGATGAGGTGCCACCCCCACCACCGCCGCCAGCAGGCGTATCCAAAACCGCATATTTTTTGCCGTCTGCTCCAGTGATGATCGAGTTGACATGCACCGGGAGCGCCTGTCCAAGCGTGTCTGACCAGAGCGCCAAAACCGCTCGATAATTGTCATCAACAGGAATCTGCCCGTTGCTCATGTCCGCCTCCTATATCGCTCGCAGATCTCCTCCGCCCGCATGGCATACAGAGTCTTGCCTGTTCGTTCACTGATAAAGCGCTGCCTGCGCTTGCCCATGGATTGCTCGATCACCCCTGCTGCATTGAAGAAGGCCATCAGCTCGTCGGCCAGGAAATAGGCTGTGGCATCCTTGAGGTCATCTGGCACGCTCGCATAGCCTGCAATGTAGGTTGTGCGCAGCAGACCTTGCGGAATGATAATCGTGCCGATGCGGAAGCGGTAGAACCCGGCTGCCGGGTCAATGGCAACGCTGGTCTGATCGATAGGAATGTAGATGTTATCGAAGCTGTAGGCATGCTCGATCTTGCTGATGGAGACAATGGGATACTGCTTCAAAAACACGAGCCGCGTAAAATCTGAACCTTTCGCCAGCATGGGCACGTGCGCGAGCGCGATCTGTGCCTCCTGGGTGAAGGCCTCGGCATAGACATCGCTGTTCGATGATTTGCCTGCCTCATCCACTTCCTGGTAGCAGCCCACCACTGCTGCGCCCTGGGCATGCGAAAATGCTGCCGGAGTCGCGAGGGTGAGCGTGCCAGGATAGGGCGGGCTGTAGCTGGAAACGCTGACGCCGCCGGGGACGACTGGGAGAATCTCTTGCAGCCCGCCAGTATCGACAATCACCGCGTTCTCAGCCAGGTTGTCGAAGCCCAGCGTCGATGCTACCGGTAGCGATATCCCGCCCGCTGCAATGCCGCCTGTACCGACCGTTGTGCTTTGTGGAGCCTGCACGCGCTTGCGACACGTGCTATCCACGCGGCTGGAGGCTTTAAACAGCAGCTTGTCCAGCACGCCGGTCCCGAGCTGGCTGATCTGGCTGGCCAGCGCGAGACCAATCGGATGCTCATTCAACTCATTTGTAGAAAGGTACAGGCGCGGCATCGAGGACTATTCCTCCGTCCACTCAATCGCGATATCGATGAGTGTGGCATTCGAGATCGCGACGCCGTTCAAGTTGAGCGCAAAGACGCTGTTCGCCCCGCGCAGCACGACCGCTCTTGCGCCAGGCCGGTTGCCAAATTCCCACACCAGCCGGTCAGGCTGGGCTGGTGTGCCGGTGAGCGCCAGAAGGTATTTGTCAGCGCGAATTGTGCCAATAGCATTGCCCAGCGTCGGGTTGGCCGTATACGCGGCCACAATCGCCGTCGCCGCCGGGTCATTTGGATCGAGCGGGATTGCCGAGGGATTGGTTTTGGTCCCGGCGCTGTCCGCCGTTGAGCGCAGGATGCCCAGCACATCCAGGTACATGGCGGCAGTGGCAATCGTGCCGCTGAACTCCACACGCGAGAGACGAATCACCTTAGAGGCGCTGCCGGTGAGCGTGAAGAGATCGGTGCATCCGGTGACAGCCGCGAGCGCAGTAATGGCCGCCCGATAGGTGGCTTTCTGGCCATCTACCAGCGCGTAAATCTGTGGCGCAACATACAGGCCGGTAACCGGATCGACCTGCTGACTGCCAGACTGTGGCACAGCAAAGCCTGAGCCAGGTGTGATGACCGCCGCCGGAACGGGATTGTAATTTCCGTCGCGCGGCACTCCTACAGTACCCATGAGGCGTTACCCTCCGTTCACTTTCTCAGAAGGGGCGGAAGCGGAGGCCGCGCGCTCCTGAACACGTTTCGCTTTTTTCTGTTTCGCCGCGTAGGCGTCCTGCTCGTCGGCGCTTGCCAGGCGGAAGCTATGATGCGCTATCAACTCCTCGGCATCGCGGGAGGTGATTAGCTCGTCGCCTGCCTCCACCGCACAAAAATGCTCAACAATTGAGTAGCGACGCGCTTCAGCGCTTCTGCCTTCAATGATCCCGGCTGGCAGCGCAATCTCACCGCTGCTGCCAGCCTCAGAGTAGAGCAGGATCATGCTAGTTGCTCCTCACGCGGCAGAGCTTGGCCGCAAACGTCGGAGCGCGCATGGCGTAGGTCATGTCAGCCGTGAGCGCGAGCTGCGTGGTACGCGCATTGACCGGGGCCAGGAACTGGGTGCTGATCTCATTGAGCACCGGCACCAGGCTGAACTCGGGGTTGCGCGAGACCAGGAAAATGTCGCTGATGTTCTGGCCAGCAACGGCATTGCGCGGGAAGGTAACACCATCGGGAACCGCAGCCGGGCCTGAGGTCGCAATCGTCACCGCATACGCTGTAGAGGTCTGAGAAGGCACGACCGGCAGGCCGGTATCGACCCAGCTTGTGATGGGTGTATCGGTGTTATCTAGCGCCGAGACCACTGCATACAGTGACTCAGTACCGGAGGCACTGCTGGAAGCGTTGGAGCGATGGATGCGATAGGCCAGCACGCGAATCGCGTTGCCATACACATCGGTCAGGCTGGGCGTCGTCCAGGAGACCAGTACGTTGTGACCTGCCGTCGGGGTGACGCTCACTTCAGTACTGGCGGTGGTGATGCCATATTCGGTCACCGCTTCGACCTGGTAGTAGTAGGCCTGGTTCAAGAGCTGCGAACCGGAGCCGCCATTATCGGAGACCGAGACCGTTGTCATTGCGCCGACGTTATCGAGGAAGCTGGTCTCCATGATTGGAATGCCGCGATAGGTCATCACCTCTACACCGGCATCGATTCCTGAATCAACGACTGCCTGGCCGGGGATGCCATAGTCATCGCGAGCGAACATTTTGTACGCGCCCACCCAGCGCTGCTGGTTGACGAAGAGGCCGTTTAAGCGGCTCTGCATCTTCGGGCTGACCAGGAAACACCAGTCGCCGTTGGAAAGCTGGGTCGCAGCGACGCCCTTGATGGCATCGATCATGGCGTCCAGCATCGCGAGTGTGACAATGGCGTTTCCGCCATCGATCTTGTTGGGGCTGGCTGTCAGCAGGTCGAGACCATCCCACTGGGGGCGCTTGGTATTGAGCGTCGCGCCAGACGAGCCGTACAGGTGAAAAATTTCTTCCAGCCAGGCCATCGAGAGCGCAGCGCCCATGATTTCGAGGTCGTAAATGTTACCGTTCACCCGGGCAACCTGCGCGGTGAACTTCGCAATATCGAGCTGGGATTGCGTATGCTTGATGGGGAAGTTTTTCTGCGTATAGGTAGAGGCCGTTGCGACCACATCGGTCGTACTTGGGCTTTCTGTGGTGGCCTGGGCTTTGGGCAGCGCGGTGCGCTGGTTGAAGTAGTAAATGTCTGATTCCCAGGTTTTACGCGGGAAGACGCGGCGCAGCGGGGCAAACTTGCGCACTCCTTCAAAGAGGAGTCGATCAATCAGTTTGGGCGTTAAATTGGTGCCGCCGCCTGCCAGGTTAAAGGTCTCGCGAATGTCGCTCAGTGTCGGCATCGCCTGTCACTCCTTGTGAAGTCATGCGGTGCCTTGTGATAGCGACGCGCTTTTAAAACAATCAGGTGGCGCTTAGAACGCCTGGTATTTCTCCTCGATCATGGCGCTGGCCGTCTGCGCCAGCTCATTCACCAGCCACTCCACGTTAATCTCCGGCGGAATGGGATAGCTGCGATCAGCCAGGCGTGCCCAGTCGATCTCGGAAAATTTTTCACGCAGGTAATCGCCATTACGGTACTTGACGACGCCAGGCCGACCTGGTTCCTGCTGGGGCTGTGTAACCGGCGTCTGCCAGACAGGCGCTGCGCTGCCGAGGCCGACGTTTGCGCCTTCGACCAGGCTGCGCCGCTGAGGAGCGGGCTGCGCTGGAACCTGGGCAGGCTGGCGGGCCTCCTTGAGCGCGCGCATTTCCTCTTTGAGGGCGGTTAGCTCCTCTTCCAGAATCTGGGCCTTCGTTTTGGGTGCCTCCACCTTGTAGCCCGCAGCCTCAAGGAGGCGGGCTGCTTCCTGTGGTGTCATAGATTTGGTCTCCTTGAGGGTCGAAGTCCGGGGCGCGGACTCCATGTCGTTGTCGTTGTCCGGGACAAGTGGCGCGGCGCTGTGTTTGCTTCCTGCACCCTCGCACTGCTTGCCCAGCGCACGTGCCAGGTGATCGTGCGCCACATCGAGATGACCGTCGTTTTTGCCGTTGAGCGTGCGTCCTGCTTCCGAGAGCAGGCGCTGCCCATAGGCGCTTTCGGCGCTGGGTGCGCAACTGCGGCCCTGCACCATCGCGATGCGGTCATGCGCCTCCTGCATAGCGCTTACATGCTCGGGAGAGCCAGCCGCGCTGGTCGCCGGGTCCATGTTGGCGCGTGGCGGAAGCGGCATCATTTTTTGCTGGTAGCCATCCGCCGTCTGGCTGCCATCAGTCCCTTGCGAGACGCCGCTGGTGAGGGGGCTGAGCGCCTCTTCCGTGATGACCGAGGACTGCGCGCCATCAGCCGGTGTGGTTGCGCCTGGCACCGGTGTTGTCGCCGCGTCCGCCTTCTGCTGAGATTTTGTTGCCATCGCAACCTCCAGAATGGGTATTTCGGAAAGATCAAAGGCCTCGGCAAGTCCGGGGCGATCCGCAGATTCCAGAATGACCTGGTTGATACGGGCCGTCTTGCTGAGGCCTGGATTGGTGGTGATATCGATGCCGTTGAGCGTCAGCCGTTCGCCTGCACGCTCCACCACCTGGGGAACGCCGCGCGTGCGATCTATGCACAGGTCTGCCCCGGATGCGCGCAGCGAGACAGTAGTGAGATATTCATAGGCGGCCAGCGCTGCGATATCGCGCCCGGCGGCTGTATCCGGAATGTCAATGGTGGCATAGCCTTTTGTGCCTTCCTGCCAGATCTCGGTGACGCGGCCAACCAGATCGCGTGAATTATCCTCGTCCGCCTTGCCATGAGAAATAAAGCAAGTGATGGGCAAGGCATTCGGATCGGCCAGGTCGGTCTGGGCATTGCGAATCAGCTTCTCGACGGTTTCACGCGGATACTGTCTGCCATTGAGCGAGATCGCGTCGTTTTCAATCCAGCACACCTTGAGACGCGCCACGCGGGGCTTGGGTGTGAAGCCGTCGGCATTTCCCCCGACCACGACCGTAGTGCTTTCTTTGGCCTTGCCATCCTCACCGTCCTTTTGCCAGCTATCGGGCAGTTTGAACCCCTTGCGTTTAGCGATGGCGATGATTTTGCGTTTGACGGCCTCGGGATCGTCGGCGTGGCCAATCAGGCGGGCGGCATTGTAGACGTCTTGCTGGGTAAGGATGGGAAACGAGCGGTGCGGACCGGCAAAATCGGAGGCATCCATAGTGGCGCGGTCTTTTTGCGAGTAGTAGCGCTCATAGTCAACCAGGGCCTCCTTGGATTCGGGAAGCCAGGTGGTAGGGGTCGCTGGTGTGGTCATCGCCGCTTGCCTCGCTGTGTAAAAGGATCAGCGCGGCAACAAAAAACCGCGCTGGAAAAGCGCGGCTCAAAGGCTCTACTGCGCGGCTCTATGGCTCAAAGTTCTACGTACAAGAGTACCATATGCCACAGAGCAATGCAAGGGCTTAGTTTCCGGCGTTCTGGATTGTCGTTGGAATGATGCCATGTCCATCCCATTTTGCCAGGATTTTCTCTAGCATAATCAATTTCAGCAACGCTGGATTTTTTGCGATCTCTTGCTGGTAGACATCGAGGGCCGCAGCCTCGTTTTTCGCGATCTGCACATCGATCTGGCTGGCCTGCAGATCAGCGTTGGCCTTGGCGATGGCGTTCAACGAATCTTGCAGGCCAGGCGGCAAATAGACGGTCTGTGGCTCTACACTGACAAGTGTGATACCCTGCTTTTTCAGCAGAGGGCCTGCATAGTTTAGAATGTCCTGGGCAACGCTCGTATATTCCTGTTTTTCAAAGTCCGCATAGGTTCGGCTTGCACAGGCAGCTTTCCATGCCTCCTGAAGTGCGGGACGAACAACCACACCCGCAATGGTGCTGTCTACCGCATCCTGGCCGGTCCCGTTGAGCGGCATATCCTGATGCTGGGAATACACTGTGTACACATCACTCTTGGCGACCAGGAAACGCGCCTGCAGGTCGCCAGAGAAGCGCACGCCATTGGTATCGTTGCAATAAATATCATCAGCATAGGGCGCGATACCCTCGTGGGTGTCGCGATAGATTTTGATGGTTTGTACCGTCGCTGGGTACTCAAACTCCTTGACGTTCGATCCCCACTCGACGTAGTACTGCGTTCCGCCAGTATAGACATGGATATCCTGGCTGCCATCGTTGTGATAGAAAATCACCACCCCATAGTTGCCAGGTTCCACACGCCGCGTCGTTGTGACCGCATGCGCGAGGAAGATAGCCACAATCACCACCATCAGTGCGACCACCGCGCCGCTGATGATGCATCCCTTTGAAGGTCCGTCATCCATAGTTACCACTCCTTAGGTTCTTGTGGAGGTGAGCTGCGTTCGCGCTCTACCTCATCTTCTATATCAGCATTCCAGCGGGCAAGCTGCCGGAACGCGGAAAACACAAAATGCACAATAGCCCTGCGAAAAACCACGACCAGAATGAGAAGAATTACCACAGCTATCAGACCATTGAGGATCCCACTCACCCCCGGCGAAAATTGATCGCTATACATCTATTTCTCTCCTGCCCAATCCAGAGCCTCTTCTTTCGCTTTGTTCAAAGCCACCATTTCCTGATGTGAGCCACCTCTATCAGGATGTTTCGCCAACGCCTGCTGCTTATAAGCCCGTTTAATGGCCTCTACATCCGTTGTTGGCTCAATGCCCAATAGCTTGAATGCCTCCTGAACTGTTTTCGGATAGACCTGCGTCCTGGTTTGCCAGAATGTATTGGATGAGCTACCGGTAGCATAAAACGGGCCAAAGTCAAAGTTTACGAAGCCCTCTCCAAAGAGCCTGCGGAATCGCGCATGAAATTCATGGAATTCAGCTTGGGATCGTGTATTCGAGGAAGTTTCACGCTCACGCTGCTCTGCTTGTTCCTGGGCAGAATGTTTGTGGTCAGTGATACAACCCATACAAAATGTTTTCCGGCAATCCTTGCAGTCGATGGCGTAGTTCAGTCCCGAGCCAAGCTGCTTGCCACATTGACAGCATGTCTGATATCGCTGCCTCCAATCTCGTTTTTCCCGCCCGGTGGCTTGCTCATACATCTCCGTCCAGTTGACAAAAAGATGCGACAGCAGCCACATCCCCTCCTCGCTGACCTCATAGCCTTTGCCAAAATGCTGCTTGCCCGAACCGGGAAAGTAGGTGATGAAACGGATAGCATACGGCTCCACTCTGCCAAGCTGCCTTAACAGGCTTTCAAGCCGATCACTCGGCGGCTTAACGCTAAACTCCCAGCCGCCAAATGACGTGCGCTCAAGAGCGGTCAGTTCAAATTCTGCCGGGCGCGGAGCCATCTAACACTTCTCCTGCAAAATATCCAGGATGAGCTGATTGACCAGCTCGGTTGGAAAGCGCTCGGATTCGCGTTCATCCGGCGGGATGCGCCAGCGCTCGAGATGAAGTTCAATGAAAGCGTTCAGCACGTGATCTGGTGGACCCATACCCAGTTCCTCGTTAGCGAGCTTGCGCCGGATCAATTGATGGATGCGCAGCTCCACCTCGGCATCCAGCGTTGCGCCCTGGAGCGTGCTGGGGAAAGACACCGGCGGGAATACCTTACGCTGCTCCAGATAAAGTAAGGTCACGATTGGCCTGAGTGCATACAGGTATTTCTTCGTGAGAACCTCGCCTTTGTTCTGGATATACTGGCGATAGTTGCCCAACGCCATGTGTCGATAGTGATAGAATACCGCTCGTGACGAGTAGTATGCGCGCGCGATATCACGCAGCCGGTTGATTGACGGGTCCTGCCAGTAGATCACCGGCGAGAACAGCCACTCGAGGAGCGGCGGATTTGATTTGCGCAGCAGTCGAGCCGCCTTGAACAGGTCCCATCCGGTGATATCCAGATCATCGACAATGGGCCGCTCAATCACGTCGCGAGGGATATCTAAGCGCAAGTACGCATCCATCGGGCGAACGTAGATAAACCTGATGTCATAGTCGCTATCGGCGCCCTCGATCTTCCAGGCCCGACTGCCTGCCTCGCAGGCATAGAGGATGCGCACGCCATGTTCTTTCTCAAGCGTGCTGAGGGCTGGGAGAATGCTCGCGTTCATGCTGTTGGGCCTTTCGTTCGCCTTTGGTCGGCGTGAGCGTGACATACCATTTGCGGCCTTTGCCGATTCCCTCTGTCCGCCAGGTAAGGAATTCACGCGCCTGCAACCGGGCAAGCATGGATTTCACCTGCTCTAGATTGTCCGCTCCTGCCAGGCGGAACATCTGTACCGAGTTGATCTGCAAGCTATCGGTAAAGTGCTTGTAACAGTAGTACAGGAGATGCTGGTAAAGTGGCTTGAGAGAAGCAGGCATGCCTTCATCGCCGGGCGCAATGAGCCATCCTGGGAACGTCACCAGCCCGGCATACGGCGAGACTTCTGCCTGCTGCCACTCAATACGATCAAGCTGGACATACTGGCGGCCCTCAATTTCAACGCGGTTGTACCAGGGAGCCATCAGCTCCGACGGTATGTCATCCGCGCAGCGCACCTGGAGAGCAAGCACCCCTGACATGAACAGATCGTTGCTCGCGCCAACGATTTCATATTCTTCTGGGAGCAGCAGCATCTGCTGGAGCAGCTTGGTGGAGATATGGATAATGGCCATGTTTTGCGCATCGGCCTTCGTTGTTTCCGGCATGTTACTCCTCTTCGTCCTGATAGATCACTCGCGCATTATCGTTATAGCAATGCGTCGCTCGCAGCACGTCCATGCTCGGATATTGCCCAGTGGTCTTCGTCTTGAGCCAGTAGACATCGACTGGTCCGCCTGGATACCATTCGACGCCATAGAGGATGATGCCGGTGCCACTGATGCCCGTTACATCTTCGCGGCGCTCAAGCACGAAGCGCCGCATGGGAGTTTCAATCCGCCAACGGCTCATAGCTCACCTCGCACAAAATCGCTAATCACCTGGGGCGTGTTGGTATCGAAGCCGACCACATCAAGCATGCCGCTATCATTCGGGTCAGCGATGCTAAAGCCGTTACTGGTCATGCCCACCACCACCAGCCTGGCAGGAATACCGGTCTTCTCGCGATAGAGCCTGAGCGCCTGCACCGGATGCATCCTGCCTGCCCAGGTCTCCGAGTCGGTATAGATGATAAACGCATCCGCCTCGACGCCTTCTTTCAGCGCCCAGAGCATGGGCAGCGAACAATCGGTCGAATTGAATGGCAGCCCATTGGTGACGCGCACGATGTCATCCAGGCGCTGTTTCGGCGAGATATTCAGCGGAATGAAGTTGCCGCTGAAGGCCATGATGCTGTACTGCTGTTCGACGGCAGCCGTCACCATCGCCATCGCCGAGGAGGCTACCCGAGGCGTGAGATTGGGTACGCCTGCCACTGCGCCAGCGTTCATCGAGCCGGAGACATCGAGCGCCAGCACCAGGCGCTTACGAGTCGGCTCCACAGCGCCAAACGAGAGGTAAAAAGCCATGTTCAGCGCATCAGTGATCTCGCGCAGCGGCTGCCAGGTGCTATCACCGCGCACACTCTTGCCACTGGCATAGGTCATCAGCGCCGCAAGCAATTTGATGGGATGCAATCGCGCTTTACGAATGCGCTCTTCGTTGCCGAGGCGCGTCATGATTTCCATCGTCGCTTTCCCCATCGGCTTCAGCAGCCCAACTCGGGTCATCGTCGCGAGATTTCTAGTCATAGCCTCCATGGGCATTTCCTCAAGAAGTGCCTCCCAGATCGCGACGTTTTGTAGATGCTGCGTTGGTATCGCCTCACGTGGTAAGCGATACTGGCGAATGAGTTTGACGATCTCCTCAGCGCTGCCAAAGCGTTTCGCGCGCTCAAAGGCCCAGACCAGTTGCAGGTCCTCAATCGGATGTGGCTCCTCGCCGACGGCATCCCATCCCCGAACAATCCAGTGATAGAGGATGTTCCGGGCTTCATTGTCTGTCTTCGGATGCGCCAAGCGCAGCAGATCGCGCTGGCTGTAGCCATCCCGGCTTTGATACTTCACGGCCTGGTACGCCAGATCGCGCACCGATTTCGCCTCATACCACTCGGCAATAGCACGCTTATAGGCTCGACCCCAACCCCGGAACTGCTTGGCGTAGTGGACGAAATGTAGCAGGTGTGTGCCTGTTCTCGCGACAGCAGGCAGCGCCTTGAATGCAGCATGGCGCACCTCCGGGTCATCAGCCGAGGCACACCGGGCCAGCGCAAACAGCGCAGGATCGTTCTTTGCTGCCCGTCCCGCCTGGCTGATCTCCGAAATTGTGCGTACCACCAGGTGGCCCTGTCCTGCTTTGAGCATGCGCTCCACCACCGCGAGATTTTGCTTTGTCAGCTCGCGCTCGGCCACGTAATAGGTTCCGCCTTCACTGCCGAGAATGAGGAACCGCTTGAGGCGACCCAGTTCGTCAAGCTGCCACGAGTAGCCACCTGCATTGTTGGCAATCTGACTAGAGCCTGGAATCGGTTCGGATTGCGGCGTCTGTGAGCTGCGCAGGCCATGATTGAGGTAGGACTGCATACTGTTACCCTCTCTTTTTCAAAAAAGCGACACGAACAAAAGCGTCCTCGGCGTGAGCAATCTGATTGAGAGTCAGAGGCGATCACCGAAAACCCCGGCTCGTGTCGCTTGAAAATGTGCGAGCGCTGAACAAATGTCGCCTGTGGGAGTAACTCCCCTTGACCGGGGAGCATCCAATGGAAACGGATAACCCGCAGGCCTCGGCTCAGCGCAATAAGAATGATAGCCGGGATGAACAAAGAACGATGAAGGAGTCAGGGAGAATCCCTGGCACCAGGTGTTCGAGCCGGTGCATGCGTGGAGCTGGCGATGCGCGATGATCGCCAGCTCCGATGGTCGAACGAGAACCTTCATCAAGCGGCTCATCCCCCAATGAGTCCAAATGAAAAGGCCGGACAAAAGACGATCAGGGAGAATCCGCACACTCGCGCATGCAGATAAGGCCCCAGAACCCTGGGGGCTGGATTCGAACCAACATGAACCATCCGGTAACCCTGATCAAGCGGCCCAGCCGGTGTCCCGCGTTGGATTCGAACCAACGCCGCCCGCCGTGTTTATGGCGCGCTCTACCACTGAGCTAGCGGGACCAGTCAGGATGAACAAGAGGGAGCTATCGGTATGGCGTTACGCCATCACGCTAGGAAAGAGCGAAAACCGATAACAAGCGGCTCATCCTATCATTTTGCTTTGCGAGGCGAACAAGAGGCAATCTGGATGTTTTACGTGCTCTACCACTGAGCTACTTCCTGCGTGAGGCAGGAAGACGGGACTCGAACCCGCGACCACGCGCTTAACACGGCGATAACCCAAATCAAGCGGCTCACCTCGGGAGTCATGATAGCACATCTGTAGCAGCGTGTAAATGAGATGTGATATCAATAGCGCCTTCCAGTTCGCCGCGCAATTGATCGATAACTTCCCAGGCGATGCAATGCTCTTTTTTGCAGCGCGCACACCAGGCCAGCAGGCCCCGTTTGCTGATCCTGAAGAGCAGCTTGCCGTATTCCTCGCACGTAACGCGCGTTTCAGTGCTGCTGCTGGCTGCCATCCTGGCCTTCTTCCATCTCGTCGAGATAGACGATCTCGTAGCTGCCTTTGAGGTCAAGCAGGTGATGCAGCTCAGACATCATGGTAAACATCTGGCCGTTATCGAGTGTGACCAGGCCGTTTGGATAGACGGTGCCATAGGCTTCCTGTTTATTGCCTTTTCTCGGGTCCCGCGTGCGCGTTTTGCTGTTATCCCATCTCAGGAGAAATAGGCGCGGCTGCGTGCGCGATTTGAGGGCGGGAAAGTGATGCGCAACAGCCGGGGCGGCTATAACCGAGCCTGACGTTGGAGGCTGCATCATTTGGACTGCTCCTTTCCGAGCAGCAAACCTGCCACAAACTGCAAGGCGTCGCGTTTGGTGCGCCAGTCTGCGTCGCATTCCAACTCAATGGGACACTCAGCGAGCAGTTCATAGTATTTCTCAAGCGCAGCGCGTATCTCATCGAAATTCGCTGGCAGTTCCAGCGCTGCGCGCACTTCCGCGCGAATCATGGCGCGGATCGTCTCCATGTTGCGCTCAGTCAGCTCCGCCTTCATGTAGAATTCTCCTAATGCAGGCGAAACAGACAGTCCCATAAGCGGAACTCGCTCCCATCTGCCAGCGTTGCCTGATAGGCTGAGCGCGAACGGGTGGGGAGTAGTATCAGGATTAGGATTCATAGTGGATGCTCCAATTTTGTATCATGCACGTCGAAAACTTCGCATTGACAATGTGGGTGACATTTCGGCAGGATGTTGCCATTCGGGAAAGGCTGGCCCACTTTGCGTATCACGTCCGCATTCTTCTCACACTGCTCGCAGGTCCCGGCGTAGGTTTTCCAGCGCAGCCGTTTAATGCCCTGCTCACGATAGCGTGATAAGCGCGCTTCCAGGTCATCTGGCTGCCAGACCCCACGCGAAGCATCAAAAACGAGCAGTGGCTCTACGGCGTCGGACGCTGCTTCCTCGAGCGAGCAATCCTCAAGTGTCTCCAATCTAGGGACACTTGCCTCCATCGACTGATCCAGGCCATACACATAGCGGGCATCGCCAACCGCCAGCACGATGCTATCAAAACGCAGCTCCAGGCCAGGAATGCTGATAATCGGCATGGGAGCGTCGGCTGGTAGATAGGCCAGCGTTATGTGCGGTGTGTAGCCATGCTCCTGATTATGCGGGAAATCGCGCTTGCGCAAGAGGTCTATCAATGCCTGCCGCCAGTCTGGCAGCGCGGGAATATCGACGCTGGCATAGAAGACTGTTGGCTCACCCTCGGGTACAGTGGTAAAGCGTCCGATGCCGGAGATTACGCCTTTCAGCGGCATAGCCAGCGCAGCGAAATCGGCCACAGCCTGCTTCAGGTCTTCGATGTCGCCGCCAAGCTCGCTTACATCACCCAGGAAGGCCAGCGTCACGTGCAGGTCCTCAGCAGGCTCAGCTTCACTGCCACCAAGCGCCAACTGCCGAGCTACGTCTGAAGATGGAAAGAGTGCCACCATCACACCGGTGTTGCCACTCGCGCTTTCTTGCAGCCAGGAGCGCCAGCTTGATTCCTCTTGATCGGGCGGCGCTTCACGTCCGGGGTCAATTTTCCCACTATTGCCACTATTCTTCCCAGATTTTCCAGGACTCTGCTCACCATCTGATGACGTCGCGTTTTTCTGGGTATCAATTGCTGCCTTTGCGCCCACCAGGCTGAGCTGGGCTTGCTGGCGCTGCTCGTCGGCAATCTCGTCCAGCCGCTCAATCGGAATGATATCCTTGCCGGCGACGATCACCGGCGTTGAGCCGCCTTTCTCGTAGGGCTTCCTACCCATGGCTGCGCGTTCCTCATCCGGGGTGGAGAGGCCCACACGCACTCGCTTATCCTGCACATCCACGATCTCCTTGTCATCGCGATAGTCGGCGTAGCGCGTGGTGATAAGCCAGTCGTAGACACCGAAGCCCTGCTGAGTGATGCGGTAGTTCAGCTTCTCCATGATGAGCCGCTTGAGCGGGTCGGTGGTGTTGTATTGGAAGCTTTTATGCTGGCTCTCGCCCGTCCCGCCGCCGATGTTGCCCGTCTCGATGACATTTACCATCGCAGGCGGCGTCCCGCTCACAGCCAGGATCTCATCGCGATTGCCCTTGCGCCCGCCGCCAAAGTCGATATCGACCGATGGGCGATTGAACTCGTGGAGCTGCGCGCCGCCGTACATCACCGGGGGAATATGCGCGTTTTTGGCACCGGTGTAGTTCTCGCGGTGAAAGGCGATGAGCCGCCTGGCTTCCTCTTCATCACCTGGTGTCTCGATCCAGTACGGCGGCTTGGCTCCTTGCCGGAAAAAGCGATGCTGCCAATTCACCATATTCTGATCGCTAAAAACGGCATTGTTGAGCTTTTCTATGAAGCTGAGCGCCTGCATGCTGGCGCGCGGGCTGGGCCGCCACCAGCGAATGATGTCGCGCGGCTCAAAATAAATCTCCTGCGTGGAGTGCGTGAGCTTCTGCGAATAGCCCAGGATTTCGCCGGTGGGCGCGAGCCGGTAGTTCATGGTAATGCAGTCGATCTTGTGAATGGCATATGGCTGCCCGTTTTTCGACACGATTTCGGCGAAGGCCTCGCCGAAAATACCGAGATCGGTGGCGACGGCCTCGATGAACTGGAGGAAATCCCAATTCTCATCGGTCCTCAGAATGAAGTCCTCGAGCAGCTTGCGGTTGTTCTCATCGCCCTCGCCCTCTTTCACCGGTTCGATGGCATAGCCGCCCGAGACAATGCGTTTGGCCGTCGTATCGATGCTGGAGCTGATCCACGGAATATTCAAATAGGCATTCCACAGCGTCTCCTTGCGCTCCATATCGGTGAGCGTTGCGCCCTGGCCCTGCCGCCGTTGGTCGGGTGGCAGCCCCAAGGCCTCGTTCTCATCCCAGGCCAACGAAATGGCGCGGCTGGCTTTGGCGATCTTTCGGGCCTCATAGGAGACGGGCGAAAGGTCGCGCCGCCTCACTACTTCCTGGACCGTTTTTTTGGTAGGGCGCGCCCTGGATCGGCGATAGCGTTTACTCATGGCCATTCCTCGTCATCGTAGTAGTCCTCGTCTTCTCCCTCGGTATCGGCAGCCAGGACCATGCCACCGCTTTTAGCAAGTGTGAGCTGCTCGAAGGCTCCACTATTGGCGTCCACCTGGTCGTCATGCACGCCTTTGGTGGGAAATGCGCAGTGTTCGTTGATAAAGGAAAGATTCCAGGATGCCTGCACCAGTACGAGATTGCCTGCCTCAGCCTGTGAGGAAACTGGCGAGGCGCGCTCCAGCTTGTTGCCGGTGGTGCGCACGCCGGTAACGGTATAGCCTGCCAGCAGTTTCTTGTAGCGAGCAATCACGTTGACCCCGGAACTCCCTGGTTCCTGCTCGATGTAGATCGGCACTTTGCGACCATCCAGGGCGGCTGTCGCGCGTACCAGCGCTTCCACTCCCGCCGGTCGCAGCCGGTCGCGCTGCACATCCAGGACGTAGAACATGCCATCACGCCTGCCCATCTTCACGCCAACGGTGTAGTCAGGATCGTTCTCGCCGGTCTCCTCGGTCGCGGCAAAGTCCCAGTAGCGGACCGTCTTCTCTAGACTTGCCGGTGGCACCTCAACGAATTTGAACCATTCACGCTTGAACATATTGCCGCTGGGGCGGATATTCCAGTCACCATGCAAAAGGCGGCGGCGCTCAACGAGTGGGAGGGCCTTGAGCCAGGTGAGGTATTCCGGGTTGGTCTGCATGAGGATCTTGTTATCATAGATGCTGGCGAAGATAAAAGTGCAGCTTTTGGCATCAGGATGCTTTTCTCCGGGCGGAAGCCAGATCTGCGTATCATCCTCCATCAGGAAGTAACGGATCTCGCCCGAGCGCGCAGGCTGACCTGCATAAGTATCATCCACCCAGGGCGCGAAAAACTCTTTGACCCAGGAGTCGGCATCCGGGTTCATGGTGGCCCGGATACGCGGCTTAACGCCACACAGTGAGCGGTTGCGCGAGAAGAGGTAGACAAACTGCGAGCGAGAAAAATGCGTCAGCTCGTCAAAGCCAATGTAGGCAATCTGGCTGCCCTGCCACTGGAAACGATCCTGCTCGTGTTCCATGTAGCCAAAGCGGATCTTGGTCTGAAATTGCGGCCACACCCACTCGAAGCGCGTCTGCTTACTTTTGCCGTCGGCCAACGGATAGAGTTTGCCTGCCTCGTCCCACAGTCCACCCTCTTGCATGATCTGCTTGGAGGTCCGCCGGAAAATCACTGCACCAAAGCCTGCGACGGGCTTGAGGGCAGCGAAACGCAGCGGGTCGAGCAGAAGCGCCCAGGATTTGCCGCCACCAGCAGCGCCTCCGTAGCCTGCAATGTCGGCAGTGCAGGAGAGGAAGCGCATCTGTGGGCCTGGCTGCGGGCCGATGCGCACTTCATTCGATTGCAATCGCACGAGATCCATTCCCAGGGCCTTGCTCCTCTTCTTCATTATCAAGGGTGGGCAGGACGAAAACAGCGCGGAAGGAGACCACCGGCTCGCCATCTTTGCCGGTAAGTTCCTGGCGTTCAGTTGGAGCGCCACGCGCCAGGCGTTCGAGATCAGTGGAGATTTTGAGGAGCTGCACCGAGGCGTAGCTGCCGAACTCCTGCGCTGCCATCAGTCGCTCAATTTGCTGTACAGCCTGCGAAGCCGCTTTCTGCCCGATCTCGGCATGGCGCGCATTCATGGCCTCGATCTCGGCTTCCTGCTTGAGACGGCGTTCCTCGGCCCGCTCACGGTCGTATTGCTTGACACGCTCCTGCCAGCCATGCTCTGAGGACCAGGCCTCGTATTGGCGTTTTAAGGAACGAATCTTTGACGGTGTATCACCGTTGCGTGCAGCCAGTTTGGCGAGCGAGCGACCAGGGCCGAGCGCGCAGTAGTCGGCAAAGGCGGCAGCGGCTCTGGGCGTCTCTTTTGGCATCCGAGGTAGACTCCTTCTTATTTTCACCGGTGATCATATGGCACAGATCTGCGTTGCATATGTACTTTTCGGGCAGCGAAATGATCATAAAAAGAGCCGGATGCGCCCAACCCCGGTGGGGTCGAACATCATCCGGCCTTTTGCTAGCGCGTGATGGCTAAATTAATAGATTTTCTAAGGTTTTCTGAGTTTTACACAGATTTTCTACAGTATTTCCACATACTGACGAGGTTACATAGCGCTCGTCAACCAGGATTCGGTGGGTTTCACCCGTTTGATCTCGCCATTGGCAACTTCACCCCAGAATTCTCCGAACCCCCCGTTACGATTTTTCAGATTTGCCAGCCATTCATCCAGCGCCAGAAGCACCTTGGCTGGCAGGTGTCCCAGGCGCACGATCTCTCCAGTGGGCTTGCGAATCCACACTTCGTCTTCCGGCTTCATAGATTGTTCCCTACAAAAACGGCGACCCCAGAACTGGAGCCGCCAGAAATGCTATCGTGTGCTGCTATGAGCATAGTATACCCTGAAAAGGTCAAGCATTCAACATATGAGCAAATGTTCACCAACATGATGAAGAGAAAATGAAAAAGATGCAGTTTCATTACAGTTTTGTCAGAAATACGCGAAATTTCGCGCTTGCTTGTTGCAATACAAGCGGTCTTTATAGATAATATTACCGATATATCAATCCCCAAACGACTGTAGAAACAGTGAACAAGAGAGGGTAAAAATATGCGCGCGGAGATCTCCACTTAGGCTCGCGGTTCCCCCTACCACGGGCAAGAAGACAGACCAGGTGAGCAACGTCCACCTGGTCTGTTGTCATTTTTCAGCGCAACGGCAAAGCGCCAGCGCCTCCCACGCGCATGGAAGTAAAAAGGATAGCCATTGATGTACCCGAAGGCCTGCACCGGCGCATCACCATCCAAATACACCACCTGGAGTTTAGACTCGCTGTTCATGGTTTGCTGGTGCCTCGATGGAAGTAGTTGGCGGTGGCGCTGGTTGCCATTGCTCCAACCAGCGAATGTAGCCGCGCAGGCGAAGTAGCTCATGGCTGAGTTGGACCTCGCGAGGAGAAACGGGCGGTATCTCGCGGCGAGCGTGGAAGCGCCCAGCGGCAAAACCCAGTGCAAGGAGAATAAGAGCGAGAAAAACATCCATGACCCAGAAAAACGTCTCGGGCATTATTTCCTCCCTTGATCTGGCGCGCCCAGGATCTCATCTACGGTCTGTTGGCGCACGCGATACTTCTTCCGCTTTTCTGACCCTGGCAATTCAATCGCCTCAAGCGTACCATCGCGAATCCATCGCCGCACCGTCGTCGGATCGACGCGCAGTCGCCTGGCTACCTCGTTGATGGTCAGCAAATCTGGATAGCCTTCCATCTGCTCATCGCTCCTGTAACGGCTTCAGGACGATGATCAAACGCTTCAAATCATCAAGGTAGGCATCCATGATGATGTAGCGATAGAGCTTTGGCTTTTTTGGGTCAATGGATTGGACAGAGATCGTCTCACCAACGCGGCGGAGCGCCTGCTCCCGGTCCTGAGCAGTGGCGTTTCTTTTCAAAACTTGGCTCACATAGTTGTTTTGCACCAGCAGTGGGCTGGTAGATGTTTGTGTCATAAATGTTACCCTCTCTTTTTCGTGTGTTTGCTTCCGGCTAGATAATAGCGCGTGGATTGCGCCTGCATATTGCCAACACGGACTGCCGGAAGCAAGTAGCCGTGTTCTCGAATAGTCATCCCTCGCGCCGCGACTCCTAGAAATTGTGTAGCGTTGATCCGGCTCTGTGGAAAGCCTAACGAGGCAGAAAGAAAGATAGAGCCTCCTGGCTTTGCCACCTGTAAGGCCTTTTTCACCCACTGTTTCCAGACTTTGCACCAATGAAGGGCATTGATGCTGACCACCATATCGGCGCTCGCTTCGGAAAGCGCAACTGTTGAGGCATCAGCACAGATCAGTTCCACTTGCGATGCCAGACCTAAACTTTTCGCAATCTCCCAGGCCCGACCCAGCATGTGTTCACTCAGATCAACGAGGACACACTTCTCAATAAATCCTTGCGACAACAGCCAGAGTTCATACGATCCCGGCCCCGATCCCAGTGAGAGCAGCTTCCCGCCAGGCGTCCAACGAACGAGTGGGAGCAGCTTTTCCATTGTAGCAAGCTGGAATGATTCTAGCTCATAGCTCCCGTATACGAACGCCACGCGACCCTGATAGACGCGCATCTCTTCAAGCGTGGTAAACTGCTGCTGTTTGCCGACCAGGGCTAACGCCTGCTCACGAGAGAGCAGATCCTGTTCTGGAAAATAGGTTTTCCAGAACGTTTGAAAAGCATGTATATAATGATTGTTCATTTTTTAATTTTGACAGGGTTCACCGTCTTCTTTTATAAGACGACCTCTATAACTCTGACTTCGCTCGAAAGCGGCCTTTTCCCTTTTTCTGGCAAAAGCTGCACACGATATATTCAGCTTGTGGCTGCGCGTCCAGATCGCGAGGTGCATCTGGATCGTCATCATCGGTATCCACCAGCAGCTTCACCAGCTTGTACTCATAGACGCCATCACAGATGGAACAACGCCAATACGCCAGTTGCACCTCTTCGCCTGAAGCCAGCGGGACCCATTCTCCAGGGACGGTATCATCCCAGAAGTCAGCGCAAACAATGCCGCAAAAATGGACTTCTCGTGTTGAGCCAGTGCGCAGATTCACCTTAGTAGGCAATGCTGCCATCTCTTCGGGTGGATATTCCCATCCACAGCCTTCACACCGTATCATGATGCATATCCTTCCAGTCAGTTATCATCTCTATGGGGATCAGGGCTATGGTGCCAATCAGGGCTTCCAAACATGTTGAATATGGTTTGAATGCCTTCAGGAGTCACGTAGGCAAAGAAGCCAGGGTCAGGCTTAATGTTTACATAGCAGGTACCTGGTACGACCCCAGGCAGGATTTCCACCTCTTCTAGCTCCTCTGGGTACTTGTGCCACCACTCCAAGACCGCTTGAATGATCTTGCATACCTGTTCGAGCATATCGGTTACTCTTTCTCTTCTGATGCAGATGGTTGCTCCGAGGCTTCCGGCGTCCATCCCTGCAACTCGCGCTGCATGAGTCTGGCCAGCGCCTCACTCACATTGAGTGCTATATCGACAGATCGTGCCATTGCCCAGGCCTCGATCTCTGGGTAATCTTTATCAAATGGCGTTGTGCCGGTAACAAGCACCTGGGTGAGCCAGACTTCGGCTGCTGTCTGAATACGCCTGATATATGACGCTTTGGCGCGCGCCAAGTGACCTTCCCGGCTTTCTCCCACCAGACGCTCAACTTCGGTCAATATGTTAAATTCAGGCATCATTACTCCTTTCCTCGTGTTCAGGCGCATTACTCATCCCAATAGTTGGAATATTGCCTTCCCATATTGGTTAAATCCCAATACCACGAGCTTGTCCCAGCAAATGCATCCAGCCCTCCTAGCGCGTTTACCGCCTTGCTCATCGCGCGTGAAAGCACATCACCGCCATCTTCTTGTGCCTTGCCCATCTCCACAAAAAGCGGGGCAAGGCGCTCAACTTCGTGTTTGATCGTGCTATTCACGGTGCCTGCTCGCGCCATTCGTCGCACGATCTCTGCTTCCCAGGAGCCAGGCCGCCCGGCAACCAGTTTCTCACTATCTCCTAGTTGCCTGGCAGCCTGAGCGAGCGATGCCGCAATAATAGCGCCAATGTCCTTCTGTTTTTTTCTCGCCTGTACCATGAGTGAGGCCATTGCAGTAATGCGTTGTTCTTGGTTCATAGCGGATCGACTCCAATCTCCAAACACTTATTCAGCCAGGCGTTCATTTCCTCTACTGAGGTAAGACCATTGACTTCACGTCGCAACTGCGCTAGAACACCGCTATCATCAAGCCAACACGGGGCGTGAATAACATACGCCAGGTAGTGGCGTACTAACTCCAGATGTTCCTGGGCCAACGGTTTCTTATGGAGAGAGCTATCATAAAAGGCCCGTATTGCTTCTTTCAGGACGCCGCTCTGCTCATCGCCCCAGTAGAGCGGTGTGCCGAACGGCTCCAAGTAGATTGCTGGCATAGCGAACTTACTCATCACGGTCTCTCACTTCCATCGATGCCAGCAGGCCATCGATCACCTCGAAATTGCGTTTCAAGAATTGCGCCTGCATCCGCAAGTTATCAATCCGAAGCCCGGTCGGATCAGCCTGGTCAGCCAGAAACGCTTTGAGCTGCTTATCAAAGTCAGGCACTTTCTCGACCACATACTGCATGGCTATCGCGAGATGTGGCACCATTGGCCTCACAGGTTGCAAACGAGCCAGGATTTCGCCGCACACGGCAACCATGAGGCTCTTATTGTTGGCTGGCACCTCCTCCCAGGGCTTCGCGCTTTCCTTGCGCGTTTCATAGCCGTGTTCGGGAGCCAGGCGCTCATAGGTCTCGTGGAAGATCTGCGCTAGTGTTTCAGCGTCCATAGGTTTCCTCCTCGGGTTTCTTCTCTTCGGGTGGCTCAAAGTCGGCAAGGGTGACTTTCCTGCCTATTTCCCGCACGACGAGCAGGAACGCCAGGCCGCCGAGCAGGAGATAACAGCAGATCGTCCCTCCCAGAAAAGTGTTGACTATCAACAAAAGATGTTCAATCATGATCATCCTTCCTGCTGGTTGCACAACTGGCGACGATACTTAATCGCCGTTCCCTTCGCGCAGCCCGTCTCTGCCATGATCTGTCCAAGTGTTGGCGTGAACCCCTGCTGTAGACAGGTGGAGATGTACAATTGAACCCGCGCCCCCGTATCCGCATTGACCTCTTCGGAGACCTGGTACAATGGACGGTTCACTGGACCCTCTGGCACCGGCACCTGTTCAGTAATGGGTCCAACTGAACCGGTATCACCCGTATCTGCCACTTCTTCTTCCCCTACCTGATTGAACAGGTCATTGAACTGGGTAACACTGGTAAGATCAGCGACACGCACCTTTGGCAGTGCAATAGACAGCCTGGTCGATATGGCCGGTTCAGATGCCTCGGACGGTACCGGAAGCACTGGCTGCGTCTGTTGAATGAGTGAAACGCTGACACGCTCAATCACCGTTTCCACGCGACGCATGTTCATGGTTTCCATGCGTTCCAGAATGTCATGGTTCACCTGGTTCACCTGTCGAACCGTTTCCTCGAGCAGTCGCTGATTAAGCTGGTTCACCTGGTTCACAGCCTGTCCAATCGCCGCCGTCACCGATGGAATGAATACCTGCTCGAGCATCTGCTCCATCGATGGACCTTGCTGCGAAACCTGCACTTGCACCCCGGATTGTACCGGTTCACTGGACCGCTCCTTGAACCAGCCACTGAGGAAAATCAGGACCAGGACTAGTGCGCTGCGCTCCCATATCAACCAGTTCAAGCTGACCCCGATAGCGGCAGCAGCCTGGTCGATGGACAGGGCTGGAGTGGTCGAATTGGCTTTGGACACCACGGCTTGCATCTGGACACTGATGCTGGCAATGGCACCGGCAATCAGGCAAATCAACACAATTTCCCAGCATTTGCGCCAGCCACTTTTCTCAGTGGACTGGTACACCTGGTGGGCACGCGCTCCCAAAACCAGGACCTGAAAATCGAGTGTGAGCATCAAGCAGGCGGCCCAAATGAATGAGAGCCAGCCGATTTTGAGCATCGAGCCGCCAGTGAGGAGGTCCACGCCGGCAATGATGCCGGAGATTGCCAGTGCCGGGCCGGAGAGCGTGATAACGCCGTCTTCGAGACGATTGACTATCCCTTTAAGGGACCAAGGTGACTCCTGTGTATTTTTTACTGTTAACGCCATCTATATAGTCCTCTCATTGTGATTGATCGATTGAATGGTTGGGGGATAGCCCCGTTTGAGTGTACTGATTGGTGATTGATCGATCAATCGCGCAATCAATCACCAATCAATCAGCGACGTGCCGGTGCATGCTCCCGACTAATGAGCTTTTTTGCCTGAGCTGCTTTGCAGAGCTTATCTGCCTGATAATAGGTGATCCCGAAATGTTCCATGATCTTTCTCCGGCTATTGTGGCCGATATACCAGGCAGCAACCACCTCTTCCAGGGTAGGGATGCGTTCTTCTTCCTCCTCAGCAGAGGGGGTTCTTTCTTCAGCGAGGGGGCCTGTTTCAACCGGCGAGGCACTGCTCGCTGAGGGCAACGCTATCCGAGGCGTGAGCGTAAGGCTGTTCAGCACTCCAGTAACAGAGCGACTGATTGTCCGCCGGTGTGTCGCCAGGTTCTCCAGATCAGGCGACTTGCCCCCGAGTTGGATGCCTGAGAGCGGCCATTGCACGAACATGCCGTGTGGTCTCTGCGGACAAAACACGAATGATTCTCCGGGCCAGAGCATCTTTACTTCCTCTGGATCCAGTCCCATCCGGGCGCATTCGTTCAGATCAGGACGCTCGGTCTGGCAGAAGATGATTTTCCATTGCCCTTGCAGGATGCGCTTATCAATTTCTGCAAGCTTTTGACCGGCCACAATCAGGCCGAAGCCGCGTTTTCCGCCACGGCGGACTGCCCGATCAAACAGCGCGTTCTGGATCAGGCTGCGCGCATCCTTAGAGAGAGTACTCTCGCCCTGATTTTGCGGAACCCACTTTGTAATTTCATCGATCCCCAGATAAAAGGGAATGCGGTCATTCGTGCGCCGGTGCTGCTGCCAGTCTTCCATCCCTTCAATCATCTCGGCCATAATTTCAGCGGCCTGGTTATCTGGCCAGGACTTCAAGTTCACCACCACTTGCAGGCATTCCTGCAAGACGAACTGGCCGAAGTTATAAGCGGTACTCGTATCGATAGCGCGAAAGCGAATGCCTTCTGGGACATCATCGCGCATCTCTTCAGCGCCGACGAGCAGGCCACGAGGCATATATCGGTGACGAGCCATCTCTTCATACTCATCCTCGGTATCAAAAATCGTCAGTGGCAGTTCTACTGTGGCCAGGTGACGAAAGAGAATCGCAAAGGCGTTCGACTTGCCTTTGCGGCGAATGCCAACAATAGTGACATTCTGGCAGACCAGAGAGCGGGGGTGAGGCTGGAAATGGTCAGCCAATCGCAATCCACCTTCTTCGATTAGTTCGTCAGGAAGACCTTCTTCCTCGTCTTGCCCATCCTCCTCTTCGTCCAGATCTGCATATTCCAGATCAGACTCAACCTCACCAAACGCCTCTTCATCTTCAGAAAAGGAAGGCTGCGGGAGTTGGACAGGACCTGCGCTTGCCCTCGCTTCGAGCAACGAGAGGCCAAGTGCTTCAGGCGTCGTTGGAAGACCCATCATCTCGAATGGACTAGCATAGCCAACAAAGCCCTTGAGAATCTGGTCAGGCTTCTTGCCCTTTAACCCTACCTTTTTCAGGATGAAATTCAACACTACCGGTAGTAAGATTGCTGCGACAATAGCTCCCAGCACCGCAAAGAAGAAGGTATTTAAATCGCCGCCCCTCGCTTTGAGATAAGGGATCGAGACGGATAAAAACACAAAAAAGCCGACGATACCCGACAGGAAGAGGAGCGCAGCGCGTGCGCCCCCTTTCTGCTGGTTGGGAGGAACAACAGACTTCATACTGACGCCTGACCTTTCCGCTGCTGCTGCTTCTCCTCAAGCTTGGCAGCTACCCATGCATTAGCGGCCCTCACATGCTTGAGCCATTCATTGCTGACCATGCCATCCCATAAAATCTGAAGACATTCGGAGAGGCCTACAGTCGAAAGACCATACAAGCCTACCGCATAGAAAAACAGCACAACCGAGCTATCAGTGTAGCTTGACAAAAAGCCGACATCGCCGATGGTATCGGCAACCAGCGCAATTCCTGCCCAGATGGACAAGAGCAAATTTGCGGCCACGATCTCGCCGAAGACCGACCATACCAGGCCAATCTTCGCGCTCATAGACAGGACTTTATGCCGCTCCTGCGCGAATCTCTTATCCACCTTGAAGGCAAAGAAGAGTAAGGGAGCCTGGAAGGACACGGCAATCAGCAAGCAAATGATGCCGACCGGATTACGCGCGGCATCTTGCGCGAGGGCCGAAAGACGATGCCAGATTGCGCCATCAAAAATCATGTTGATGAATGCCGTGAACGTGGTGAACGCTTGCCACCCCACAGCCGCAACGCAGAAGAAGCCAACGATGAACGCCACCATAAACGAGGCCATCGGGGGATGCTTGGTGGCATCCCTCACATACACGACTTGCCCAAATGCATGCCACTCCACGGTACCGTTACCCAGATCGACCGCTGCGCCATTTCCCGGAGGCGTTCGCTGTTCGCGCTCTGGCTGAGCTTGCTCTTGAGCGCTGGCGTTTGAACGGGCGGATGACTGCCCTGACGTAGAACGAGGATTTGCTGCGCCAGTTGTCGTGGTTTCACTGGCTGACGATGGCCTGGGACGATGAGGACGCCTCGTCGGCCTGGTTGTTGTTTGCTGTTGTGATTCCATAAGTCCGAGAGTCCTTTCTTGTGTACTTCCCTTGCTCATCCGTTGTAATGAGCAAGGGAGATCTGCCTGCGACGAGTGAACGGAGTGCAGGCGACTCCCTTTTCCGCTGCTACAGGTCCTCTATCTGCCAGGGACTGGTGGCGTCACAAACAACAGGAATGCTCCTGTGAGTAGTCCAAGCGCCACTAGCAACAGGCGAAGCCTATACATCTGCTGCATTGCGCACTCCTTCCCTCTGCGCTCGCCGCATCCGCCCTGCTTTGCGCCCCGCTTCCTGGGCCTCTTCCGAGGTCCACTGGTGGGCACGCCCAAGCCGCTGCGCGGCAAGGCCGCCAATACGCGCGATCTGGGTACGCCGCTCGGGCGACAGTGAGGCGAAGCCACCTGGTCGCCGCCGTTTTTGTGTAGGTTCTTCCATACTTCCCTCTCTTGTTTTACTGGGGAGCTGGCCTCATTCAGCCAGCCTTTTGAAACTGGGAGCGTGAGGCCCGAGCTCGGGCGACGCGCTCCTGGAACGAAAGCCGACTGGCTTCCTGCAAGGTCTGCCAGTCGGCAGGAGAATACAGGTGTTTGATCTGGTTGTTGGACATTTGGACTTCAACCAGATAACCGGTTCCATGACGTCGCCGGTTGGTAATCCACAAGGGACGCTGACCACGAATGCGGGCCACCAGTTGATCGGCCTCGTAGGCATCCATCCCTGAAGGCAGCACCTCTGGCTCATCCATAAGCGGTTCGGTGTGTGGAAGCGATAGCTCTGGCGTCATCACCGGTTCAGGGTCATGGTCTTCTTCCACCAGGTCCTGCACCTGGTCATCCTCTGGCGGATACCAGCCGTTTTCCTCTTCTTCGACCTGCTCATCCTCTGGATACCAGGCGTATTGGTCCATTTCTTGCCCGATCTTTGTCGCATTATTTGCCACGTGCCACAGCTTGACGGTGGTTCCCGGATAGTTGGCAGACATGAATCTTCGCCAGCTACAGGGAGAAGTGGGGTCGGTCATATAGCGCATCTGGCGAACAAATCTGGTAATGGCTTGTTCCGGTTCATAGCAGGTAAAGCTGGGATCGGTCAATAGTTTTCTTGCAGCTTCTTCCCATTTTTGCTGATTGTCTTCTAGTTGTTCATGGCGCAGGTGGGTAGGCAGTGGTGGCAGCCAGATTGCTGCCAGGTTTAAGATGGCTTCATAGCTCCAAATATTTTCAAAAGAAAATGTCTCAACCGCGCCGTCAGGCGCAGATTCTGTTGATTCTGGGATTCTTGAATTTGATTCTTGTAATAGATTCTTATTACTGGAAAAATTGCTAACGGGGGTCGGAACATCTTCCCGGGGCCTGTTGGCAGAATTGCCAAGTGGGTTAGAAAAATGTCCAGGGGGGTCGGTATTTTTACCAGCCCCCTGTAACCCGTTTGTCATCCCCCCTGGAAATTTTGCACTACCCTTTGATACAATGGACGAGACCAATGAACCCCCCTGCGTTTGGGGGTTACCCTCTCTTGGACGGTTGTGGGGGTTCGATGGTTGATCCCCATGTTCAGTGGCCTCATTTTCCTCGCCCTCTTCTGCTAGTTCCTTTCCCTCATCTTCCTCTATCTCATCAGCGTCTCCATCCGATGGACCGTCGTCAAAGGGAGATGGTGGTTCATCGGGATTGCATTTGCTGATCTCGTTATTGACATTCCAGTAGCAGTAAAGGTATTGCGGGAGAATCGCTCCTGAATGCTGTCGGTCTTTCTGTGCCTGCCGGTAGATGGTATAAACAAGCAAATTCCCTTGCTCGTCTAGGACCGGTTCGCCGTCTCGATCTACTTTGATATAGCGCTTTTTGACAAATTTTTTGCGCTCCATGCTTTTCAGCGCCTCATAATACGACCGACCATCATACAACCCCAGAGAGCGCGAGCGAAAATCATTGCGCTCCAACGTGATCCAGAGGTCGTCAATGCCAGGATCGTCAATCCCCTGCTCGCGCAAATAGGTCAAACGATCATTGGTTTTCGTTTCCAATACTCTGTGGGTACATGCCTGCTTATAATCCTTGTCCGCAATATCTAAGAAATCCTCATAAAGGACAAAAAAGCGTTTGCGGACTGCGTGCCGGACGCAGCTAAGAACATCTCCCATTAGTGTTACCCTCTCTTTTTCAAATGGCCTTTATAGGCGCAGATAGACGAAATAATTGCGTTTGGTGCAAGAAAATAGGTATAATAAGCGCGGGTACCCTTTTATCGTTTGGCTTACCTTTGCCACTGGATTTATCTGGGCGTGCCTGTCGCACTAGGCCGTTGTGCAAGAACGGCCTGGTATCTTTTTTGGGTAGACTCATTATAGAACCTCCTTCCAGAACACAAGCTGTCCGCGCGCAACCTGCATCATGCGCCGTTTTCTCCGGCGCTGCCGGGCATCGTAGCGCAGGTGACAACGGGAACACAGGACCCGAAGCCGCGCTTGTGGATTCCACACGTCGTGATCGAGATGAGCCACGGTCACGACAACCCGCATGGGTTGCCCGAGCCGATTGGTGGCCTCCTCGCCATGTTGCGCTCCGCAGTGTTGGCATCGATAGTCCGCCGCATGCTTAAGCTGCGCGGCGATCTCCCGCCAGTTCCGGGGATAGAGCGCCCGCTGCATGGGCATAGCTGTTCCTCCTTGTTATTCCTCAACAATCGTGACCTGGCTGGTCTGCCTGACCTTGGGCTCTGGTAGCGCCAGGCGTTCCTCAAACATCTGGAAGAAGGTTTTCTCCTGCTCATTGGCCACAATAAAAGCAAAAAACACCTCTTCCAATTTCGAGACATTGCTGTCCACCGCCGCCAGCGCTGACAACACAAAATCGCGCAGATTGGCCCAGGCGGTTCGATAGACCTGCTTTATGAGGAGATCGGTGAGGGTACGATACCCGTAGCTCTCGCGCACTCGATCCTCGACATGATCCAGATCAATCGTCATGCGAACCTGAAAGAGCGTATCCTTGACCACCAGTGGAAAGGTGAGCGTGTCCAGGCGCTTTCCTCCTGTACTCGCCACAAAACGCACCGTTCTAATGCCATGTTTGCCCAGCGCCTGGCGGATGATCGCCATGCTTTCCCTGGCCTCCACATTAGCAGCCCAGTTCTTTAAGCGTCCTTGCTCTGTCATTTTTCCTCCTTTTGCTGTACCTCTTGATAGATCCGACTTGCCTCATTGAGCAGGCGAAGCCTCTGTGCTGGATCGTTGCCATGCGCGAACGCATCCTGTTGCCAGGATTCAGAATGATCCCAGGCGAAGCGCGTCTCCACTGTGCGTACCCAGGCTGGGTACCATGCTCTTCTGCGTGGCATGATTTTCCTTTCTCTTCCTTATATATCACTGATACTCACTGGCCGGTTGGTTAGACGTCCCCGAAAATTGAGAAGGACACCCCAGTTTTTCGTGAATCTGCGCGAGTCTTTTGTGAGTCTCGCCCGGTATACTTGCCATAGGTTGATTTTTCTTATTGATGAGTGCATACTCATCAATAAGGGAGGGCGAAGTCTGAGCATAGCTACCTCAGACGTCATCAGCCGGTTTACCCCTCTGTGATACATGGGGCCTTTTTTGTGACCCCTCTATAGTGATTGGGGCGATGAGCAGGAGTCCTCATGAGAAAGTGGCACGAAGCCTGATCTGTGTTTGGACCCTTTTCATCAACCAGTTGTTTGCCCTCCTTGTTTTTAGGATAGGAAATATGAACGAACACCGCTCGTCGCCGATTCTCTGTATAGGCATCGACATTGGGAAGCGCCGACACGTTGTCGGCTTTGTTTCTCAAGCGCTTCTGATGCGCTATGGACGCTTTGACGCTTGCCCGACCGACCGTCTGGAGCCAACAGCTCAGAGCCTTGAAACCTTGCTTGCCAGGATTGAGCAGCATATCCCGCTTGAGCGTTGTGCTTTCCTGCTCGAGCATACCGGCCACTACCACCGCACCCTTGAACAGGCCTTGCTCGGGCGAGGCCTTGATGTGTACATCATTGCGGTACATGCCCGGCATACCTATGCTGATAAAAATGACCGCGCTGACTCTTTGCGCCTGGCAAATCTCCTGTATAGCCAGCTCGTGCTAGGCGTGCAGGAGATCGATCCAACAGCTCGCATACGCAAACTGCATCCACCTTCGCCGACCGCCGCTGAACTGTCGTATTTAGTTCGACGACGCCATGAGATCATCCAGGATTGCACCAGGAGAAAAAACAAACTCACGGCGATTGTCGATGAGCTCTTTCCCGAGTTCACGAGCGTCTTCCGCAATCCCAATCTTCCGCAGGCGCTTGCTGTACGCGAGGCCTTTCCCTGCCCTGCGGCACTTGCCGCTGCCTCATCCGACCAATTGTGCCAGGTGTCTGAGAAAGTCAGGCCAGCAAAGCTGCGAAAGCTGCAAGACCTGGCTGCCACTAGCCTCGGGACCACTGACCCCCACCGGCAGGCCGGGCTGATCCTGGAACAGCGCCAGCTCATTATCGAGCTGAAAATGCTGGAACAGCACCGCGAGGTGATTGACCAGACCATCACTCGTGCCGTTGAAACCTCGCGGGAGGGACAAATCCTCCTTTCTTTCCGGGGCTGTCTGGGTCCGCCCTCGGCAGCCATCATCCTGGCCGCTATTGGGTCGATCCAGAATTTTGAGACGGCAGCCCAACTCAAGAAATTTTGCGGTTGGGCACCGCAAAGTACCCAGACCGGCATTTCTCTTGACCGCATGGCGCTTACCAAAGCCGGGGCACGCCTACTCAAGCAGACCGTGTTTCTGGCCGCGCTGCATGCCATTCGCCTGGATGGCGAATGGAAGCAACTCTATGAGCGCCTGGTCCCGCTCAAATGCACCTATGATGCCAGAACCGGGACTTATAAGGGCCGGATGCGCGTCGTAGGCCGCATTTGTGGCGACTTCATCGAGCGCATCTATATTCTCCTCAAGCGCGATGCCGAACTGCTCGCCGCAACACCGGCTGGGGAGCAACCCAAGGCTCCCCAGCTCTACGACCCCGATCATCGGCAAGGTCGGGGTTGAAACGACTTGACAAAGTGGAAATTTTATGAGAATCACTATAATGGCTTGAAGCGAGAGTTCGCCTGTTCAAAGTAGTGCGAAGAGAGGGCGGACTCTCATAAATATGTATGCAAAGTCTAGCGAAAAATAGACGAGGAAGCTATTCTATCCATG
>Ga0070739_10000795_pt1 | contig 54375 bp, 52 predicted proteins | sample Coa_R1_7_FD_66445 | JGI IMG/M metagenome (GOLD analysis project Ga0070739, IMG submission 66445) | Surface soil microbial communities from Centralia Pennsylvania, which are recovering from an underground coalmine fire - Coalmine... | ecosystem: Environmental > Terrestrial > Soil > Unclassified ...
ATGGTTCGATACCTCACCATGACAGAAAGCCTCGACTGCGCTCGGCCATGGTTCGATACCTCACCATGACAAGAAGCCTCGACTGCGCTCGGCGATGGTTCGATACCTCACCATGACAAAAAGCCTCGATACCTCACCATGACAAGAAGTCTATCCGCCCTGAATCACCACGCGACGCGAAGCGGCCTGCCAAACCACCCACGATAATCCCGAAAACAGCGCAAGCCAGAGCACTTGAATCAGAAGATACCGTCCGTAATCTTCCGGCTTTGTGACGCCGACGTAGATCAGTAGCGGCGTAGAATAGATCGCGGCGAACGGCAGCCCAAAGACGATGCGCCCGAGGATGCCCGGGAAAAACGTCAGCGGTACGATTTGCCCGCTGAGCAAATCTGAAACCCAGCGCACGATCAGCTGAATTGCGAACGTTTCCAGCGTCCAAAACGCAACCGAATTCATCAAAAAGTTGAGGAAAAAGTTGACAAGATAGCCGAGCAGAAACGATACGAGGAATACGCCGAGCACGGGCAGGCTCGGCACGTCGATGTGCACGAGCAGCAGTGCGAACAGCACCGATGGGACGACGAGAAGCGCGTGCAGGAGCGTCTGTCCCACGCCGTCGCTGAAGAAATAGAACGGCACGCTGATCGGCTTCATCAAATCCGTCGCGATGGTGCCTTCGCGCAATTTCTCGCGAATGAGGCGCGTGCCGTCAACCTCGAGAATAAGCGACATGAGCAGCGCGACGGTCGCATACGTGATCATCGAATGAAGCGGCAAATTCAGCGGCGCGAGGTTTTGCGAGTAGAGCGCCGTCCACAGCGAGCGCAGCAGATATACCCGCACGATGAGCGAGCCGACTTCCGTGAACACCTCCAGACGGTACGTCGCCTCGCGCGCGAACGCTTTCTTTGCGAACTCGACGTACGGCCTAGCGTTCATGCAGGCGGAACTTTCAGCTTATGCGCTTCATACGTGCCGTCGGGGTGTTCGAAGCGAAGCTGCAGATGGGCTTGCTGCGTCAGTGTAAATGTGGCCGAAAATTCGGCGGAGCGGCGAGGCGCGATCGCGGGTACGTCGCACCACTGAGTTTTCGGCATGAACGCGTTGCCGTTGTCGTCGATGAGCAGAAACGACGCGGCACGGCAGCGCAGCGGAGTCGAGCCGGTGTTCGTAATGGTTCCGGAGACGACCAGCGCGTTCACGGGAGCCCCTGAAACGCCGGTGCGTACCGGAGCGAGCGACGCTTGCAGAAGTGAAATATCCTGCTCGGCGGAAGGGCGCGCGCGATGCTCTGCGCCCTCACCGGCGCAGCCGCTAAGCGCAATCGCTGCGGCGGCAAGCGCGCTTGCGATTCGCACCTATTTCTTGCCTTTCTTTTCGCGCGCAATTGCCGCTTCGCGCCGCAAACGCGCTTCCTCGAGCTCGACGAACATCACGTCGACCACTTTTTCGACTTCGACGGCTTGGGTCGGCGCGGGTTCTTCGGTGCGCTTGGGCGGCGCTTTCGGCGGCGCTTTTTTCGGCGTTTCGGTAACGGCGCTATCCTGCGAATGAATCTTGCGCAAGAACTTGGAGTAGGTTTCGGCGGCTTGCGACCGCACTTCGTCCGACGGTCCCAAATTGAAAACGTCTTGGAAGAAGTTCAGCTGCTTGCGCACGTCCGGTGCTTTTTCAGGCGGGTAAACCATTGCCGGATTGCCGTGCGCGATGTGCTGCATCGGCACGTGCTGGCCTTTGCGAAGATGCGTATTGACGTGAACGATGCCCCCTAGAGCGACGCTGGTCTGCTCCTCAATCGTCGCGCCGTTGAAAACTTTAGCGCCCGAGGCTATGAAACAGCCGGGTTCGAGCGTAGCGCCGACGACGTACGCGCCCGGCCCGATGATGCAGCTCTCGCCGACGGTGAGCGGAAACTGCATGGCGCTCCCGCCGCTCGACTTGAGTACCGCGTTCTCCATGACGACGGTGTTTGCGCCGATGACGATCGGTGCGCCTTCGGCAGTAATGACCGCGCCGAACAGTACCGCGCACCCTTCATCTATCGTGACGTCGCCGCTGATCGTCGCCGTCGGCGCGACGTAGACCGAGGCGTGAATGTTGGGCTTTTTCGTTCCGCTAGAGATGATCATGTCGGCGTGCGCTCCTGCTGGTAGCCTTCAAGATAGATTCTTCGGATTATCGATTCCAAATCCGGCTCTTCGATGGTAACGTCCCGGACCTCATACTGCTCGGTCGCGAGGCGGATCAGTTGATCGGCGCGCACCAGCCGGCGATCGAAGCGGTAACGCACCACTCCATGCTCGTTGGAAACGACGTCGGCGCCGTCTAGGCGCGGGTTCGGGTGCGGAGCCGTGAGGGTGACGACCAGCGTACGATGCGTTCCATATTGTTCTTTGATGCGCTCGATGCCGCCGTTGTAAATAATGGTGCCGTTGTCGATGATGATAATGCGGCGGCACAGGCGCTCGACGTCGGCAAGATCGTGGGTCGTCAGCAGCACCGTGGTTGCCCGTTCTTCGTTGATGTGCCGCACGAAGTCGCGGATCGCTTCCTTCGCAATGACGTCCAAGCCGATCGTCGGCTCGTCGAGGTAGACGATCTTCGGATCGTGCAGTAAGGCCGCGGCGAAATCGCCGCGCATGCGCTGACCGAGCGAAAGCTGGCGCACGGGCGTTCGAATGAACGGGTCCATTTCCAGAATCTCCATGAACCGGCGCAGATTCTGCTTGTACCGTTCCTCCGGAACGTTGTAAATCGCGCGCAGCAGCTCGAACGATTCGATAAGCGGCAAATCCCAATAGAGCTGCGAGCGCTGCCCGAAAACCACGCCGATGTTGCGAGCATTCTGGCGACGCTGTTCGTGCGGAACGATACCGGCAACTTCGATGGTGCCGGACGTCGGGACAAGAATGCCGGTCAGCATCTTAATCGTCGTCGATTTTCCCGCGCCGTTGGGCCCGATGTAGCCGACGAGCTCGCCGGGCTCGATATCCATGTCGACGTCCGAAACGGCGACTTTGTCTTCGTACGCTCGGGAAAAGAGCGTGCGCAAGGCGCCGGCCGCTCCCGGCGCTCGCTTCACCGTGCGGAAGACCTTGCGAAGGGCGCGCGTGCGGATAATCGGCATGCAGGCGAGGTTTCACCGAGGCACGGGCCGACCCTCGGCGGTATAACGTCGGAGTGCTCATCACAATCTCCAACCGCTACGGGTGCGGCGCGATCGCGATTGCGCAGCGTGCCGCGCGGACGTTGGGATACGAATTCGTCGACGAACAATTGCCTGTCGTCGTTGCGAAGCGCTTGCGCACCTCGCCGCAAGCGGTCGAATTGGCCGAAGACGCCGGAAAGTCCATGAGCGAGCGCATGTTACGTGCGCTGGAATCGGGCACGCCGGAAATTCGCGTGCAAACGCCGTCGTTCGATGAGGAGTTGCTTCGCGAGGTGCAAGAGGCGGTTCGAGAGTTTGCCTCGCATGGAAACGTGGTGATCTTCGGTCGCGGCGCCAATGCCATTCTTGGCAGACGGTCCGACGTGCTTCGAGTCTTTATGTATGCGCCGCGGGACTGGCGCATGCGCCACATCATGGAAGGGCACGGAGTAGATGAACGCACGGCGCTCGCGGAAATCGATCGGATCCATCGGGCCCGCCGCGAGTATATGCGCGTCTATTACAGTGCGGATTGGGGAGATCCGCAAAACTACGATCTCGCCATCGATACGGCGACGTTCGGTGAGGAGCGCAGCGCAAGCCTCATCGTGCAGGCGGTTCGCGGCGCATGATCGAGCGCGCGCTACCGCGACGCGAAATTTCCCTTTTTTCATCGCTGCAATTCAAAGATTTTCGTCTTCTTTGGATCGGTTTGCTGATTTCGAACCTGGGATCCTGGATGCAGCTCACAGCGACCGGATACTTCATCGCGAAACTCGCGGGCAGTCCGCACACTGCGTCGCTGTATCTGGGATTTCAAGGCCTCGGACGCGCCGTGCCCGTGTTGCTGCTCTCACCGGTTGCGGGATTGGTAGCCGATACCTGGCCGCGGCGGCGCACGCTGTTTTGGACCAACACGGCGATGGCGCTTCTCGCACTGATCCTTGCCGTCTTTACTACGCTGGGCTGGATGAACATCGTCGGCCTGATTCTCGTGAATGCGGCAAGCGCCGCGGTGCAGTCGTTCGATACGCCCGCACGGCAAAGTTGGGTACCGCTGATGGTGCCTCGCGAGTACATCGGCAACGCGATCGGCTTGAACTCCGTGGCCTTCAACGCACCGGCCGTGATCGGCCCGGCGGTCGCCGGCGTGCTCATTGCATCGATCGGCATCGCGGGATCATTTTACGTTAACGCGGTTGCGACGATGGCCGTCGTCGTCGCGCTGATTTTCATGAGGCCCGCTCCGCCGAGTACCTCCAGCAACGAGCCGTTTCTGCGCTCGATCGCTCATGGGCTGCGCTTTCTCTACACGCACAAGATTTTGGCGTGGATTATCACGGTCTTCATCGTAACGGCGCTGCTCGTTCGCCCCTACAGCACGCTGCTGCCTGCGTTCGTCGTGAACACGCTGCACGCAAACGCAAAGGGACTCGGCGTCGCGATCGCTGCCACAGGCGTCGGCGGGTTCGCGGGCGCGCTTCTAACAGCGCATTTCGGTACTCGCGAACAGCGCGGCGTGGTATGGGGCACGTCCGCGCTCGTCATGGCCGCCGGCGTGCTGTCTTTGGGCTTCATTTGGAATCTGTGGCTCGCGCTTCCCGTGCTGTTCACGATCGGCACGGCGACGATGACGTTCCTCGGCGCTTCAAATACGCTGATTCAAACGCTTTCGCCCGACGACGTGCGGGGACGCGCAATCTCGGTGTATTCCATGGTGGCGCTCGGCATCGTTCCGGGCGGCGCGCTCATCGTCGGCGCGGTCGGCTCGGTCGTCGGATTGCATGCGGCGTTTCAAATCGTCGGTGGCCTTACGGCGGCGATTGTCTTTTGGGTGTGGATCACCCGTCCGATATTACGCACTGTCTGAGCTCGACCGCGACTCAGCCGGCGACATCGTAACGTGAACGGGAGGAAGACCCACGATATCGTACGTGCCCGATGCGACGGCGATGCGTTCTGCCTTGAAACGCTCGAGAATCCGGCGATACATGGCATCCTTGATTTCGCGTATGCCGCGGTCCGGAACGATGAAGCGCAGTGATAACTCCACCCAGTTGTCGGTCATCCGGTAGTACACGCGCGGCTTTACGTCGGGCGGCTTTAAATTGTAAACGCGGTGCAGATGCTCGATTGCCGCCGCGCTCAAGCGTTCGGCGTCCATGGCATGTTTAGCGGCGACGTCGAGCAAGATTTCTTCGGCCCGCTCGTATTTATCGGTGTAAGCGATGCCAACGGAGATCTCTTCCCAAATGAACGGAAAATCGCGCGAGTAGTTGTAGACGGGCTGAGTGAAAATGAGGCCATTGCTTACGACGACGATGCGTCCGGTGTACTGACGTGCCAAAACCCACATCGCCGGATCCGTTTGAGACACGACTGAGGGCGGCTGCCCCATTTCTAGCACGGTCGTCTGAATGAAGTCGAGCGCTATTACTTCGCCGCGTACGTCGCCGATGATGATGCGGTCGCCGATGCTGTAATGCTTGCCGCGTAATATGACAAAATAGCCAGCTACTGCAATGATGAACTGCTGCAGCGCAAAGGCGATACCGGCGCCGATGAGGCCGCCTACGGTTGCGAGATGGGCGTTTGGTCCTACCCAAATCGAAATCAGTCCAACGATAAAGAATGCGGTCGTGGCCAGATTGATGCCTTGATGCGCCCAAAACCGGATCCGGTCGGCCTGGCGAAAGCCTTGTAGCACGCGCACGGCATAGTGCAGCGCGTAGCGCACCAGCACGATGGCCGCAATCAAAGCCAGGGTGAGCAGCACCTTGTCGGCGTTGAGCTGGTTCACGCCGACCAGCGTGACGTGGTCGAGCTTCACGCTCGGCTCATTCCCAAAAACGCAAAAAAAAAGCGCGCCGTAAAACGACGCGCTGCAAGAAAAACGCCGGAGAGATTAGGCTGCTGCTGCGGCCTTTTTCCGGCGGCTGGTCTTGCGACGACGGGTCGTCGCCTTACGAGTGGTCTTGCGAGCGGCAGATTTACGACGCGTGGTCTTTTTACGTCCCGCTGCTTTCTTGCGGCCACCGGCCTTTTTGCGTCCTGCCGCCTTTTTGCGGCCACCGGCCTTCTTGCGTCCTGCGGCTTTGCGCGTGCTCTTGCGACGCGTGCTCGTCGCTTTTTTCGCGGCGCGCTTACGCGGAGCCGCCTTCTTTGCCGCGGCCTTCGGCGCAGCTTTCTTTCTACGTTTGACTGCCATTACTAGCTACGTCATCCTTTCTCTGGTTGCACAAACAACCAGGGTTGTTGCCTATGTTATACACAATATCGGCAATCAACGCAAATTTTGTGCTAATGCCGATGCACGGGGAGATATGCGCGTAACGGTTGATGAGGTCGAGATTGATGTCGATGCGGCGGGAAAAGGCGATGCGATCGTCCTGATCCACGGCTTTCCGCTAACGCGCGAGATCTGGAACGCGCAGGCCGATGAGCTCGCGCACGACAAGCTCGTGATCCGTCCGGATCTGCGCGGCATGGGGCGATCGAGCGTTACGGACGGTCCGTATCTCATGGAAACGCTCGCGGCCGACATTGCGGCAGTGCTCGACGCGATGGGCATCGATGAGGCCGCACTGGTCGGTCACTCAATGGGCGGATATGTCGCAATGGCGTTTTGCCGCATGTACACCGAGCGCGTTACGAAGCTCGCGCTGGTCTGCAGCCGCCTTGCGCCGGACTCCGAACCGGCGGCGCGCGCACGCGAAGATCTCGCGGATCGTGCCGAACGCGAAGGTGCAGTCGATGCGATAGTGGATGCGTATTTACCGAAGCTTTTTGCGCCTGCAACGCTGCAGCAGCGTTCGCCGGTTATCGATCGCGCGCGTGAAATTGCGCGCTCGAACGACGCGCGCGGTGCGGCTGCGATGCTGCGCGGCATGGCGCAGCGCACCGGTTCATACGATATCGCGCAAGAGTTGGATATGCCGGTGCTGATTGTGGCCGGCGCGGCCGATCAGATCGTGCCGGTCCCGGAAGCCGAAGGAATGCGCCGCGCGTTTCCGGCTGCCGATCTGAAGATGCTGGGACGCAGCGGGCATTTGCCGATGCTCGAGGAGCCCGGCGCGCTGACCGGGCTCCTGTTGGAATTCCTGAGAAGGGGCGTTCGTTAGCGCGTCATCGGCGGCGCGGAGCCGCGGCGGCGAAACAGATTTATAAGGAAGAGCACGCCCAAAATGATGGCGGCGGCGATCGCGGCCGTAAGCAGCAGCGGCACGAGGAAGTGCAGGATCGCCAGCGCGATCAGGACCACGGCGACGATGACGACCAGGCGCAGGTAGATGTGAAGCATGTTGTGGGGCTCCTCCGGGGCTACAAGTTCTCCCTGGTAATACCGACAAGAAGCTTGCGGGTTTCGCAGACCAGGACGCGTAAGCCGCCGCAAGGTACGGCGCCCGGCCTTTCGAATTTCACGCCGTATAAGCGCCTCGCGCCGGGTTCGGAAGGTAGGGCTACCTATGAGATCCGCTTATTTTGCATTTTTTACGCTTACGGCGTTTTTCGCGTTTGCTAGCGCTGCGCGGCCGGACGAAGCTAAGCCGATACGGCACTTGGTCTACAATTTCGATATCACGCTTTCCAGCGCGCTGGCGCAAGAAACCGGCTCTGGGACGTATCATTCCAGCGGCGGCACGGGGGATCGCGGCCAGATCGTCGCCGACATCATCGCCGTCCAGCCGGATACGGGCCTGGTCGTGCGTATTTCGGAGAACGCGCGCGAAACGCGCAGTGCGGAGCCGGCAATGTGCGTGACGTACGGCGACGGTCAGTTGATTTGTGAAAACGACAAAAAGATCAACGAAGAAGAGTACACGCTGCTTCGGCTTCTTGGGAAAGGATTCGTCAACCGCAGCGAAATCGACGCGAAGAACCACTGGACGTTTTCGACCAACTCGGAGGCGATGAACGAAACCAGCGACTTTACGATTAACAGCGAGAGCAACGGCGTTTTACGAATAGGCCTGCTGCGCGAGCAGCGAGTGAAAGGCGCGCAAGGCTTCACGGCAACAACGCATGGCAACCTGCTCTATAACGAGCGCCTCAGCGTGCCGGTCAGCGACACGGAAGATACCGTAACGCGAACCCAGTCCGGAATGTCGTACGACAATCTCGAGCAGCAGATCACGTTAAATCTGGCCACCGATTCCATGCAGCAGCGGGCGGCGCAAGGCCACTGACGCCCCGCGCGTCGAACGTCTGTTCGGCGCCATGGATCCCGTCTTTCTACCTTTACATCCCGACGTTGCCGCATGGTGCGGCGCGAATCTGCCCGAGCCGACGCCGCCGCAGCTCTCCGCGCTGCCCATCGGCATCGATCGTAAAAACGTCCTCATTTGTTCGTCGACCGGAACGGGCAAAACGCTGGCCGCGTTTTTGCCCGTGATGTCGCGCCTCGCGCACCGGCGCGATGCCGACGAACTGTATCCGCGCACGTTTGCTTTATACGTCTCGCCGCTGCGAGCGCTGGGGTACGACGTCGAGCACAACATCCGCCGGCCCATGCGTGAAATGGGTTTGCTCGAGCGCCCGAACACGCCGCGAGAAAAACGCCGCCGCGGCCGCATTCGCGAACGTTACGTTCGAACCGGCGTGCGTACCGGCGACACGCCCAAAGAAGAGCGGCGGCTGATGCTGGCGCGCCCTGCGCATATTCTCGTAACCACGCCCGAATCGCTTGCCGTCATGCTCGCGATGGAATCATATCGCAAGGGACTGCGCGATATCGAGACCGTCATCGTCGACGAAATACACGCGCTTGCCGGCAATAAACGCGGCGCGCAGCTCGCGCTGCTGCTCGAGTCGCTCGAAGAACTTACGAACGCGCCGTTCAACCGGATTGGCCTGTCCGCAACGATTAGTCCGCTGGATCGCGTCGCGCAATTTCTCGTCGGCACGCAGCGGCAGTGCGAGATCGTCGATTCGCGCAGGCTGCGCTCCATTGCGGTCGACGTCGTCGCTCCATTTGGTGGTGCAATGGCTCCCCTTGCGAAGATCGCCAAGACGGCACTCGAAATCAGCGAGCACGAACGATCGACGCTCGTTTTTACGAACGTGCGCAGTCAAGCCGAGCGCATCGCGCACGAGATGGCGGAGCGCGCCCGCCGGCCCGATGCAATCGAAACGGTAGATGGAGAGCGCCGGGAACGGCTCTACGACGAGCGCATCGGCGTTCACCACAGCGCACTCGAACGCAGCGTGCGCCACCGCGTTGAGGCGGCGCTGCGCGCGGGGAACTTGCGCACGGTGGTCTGCAGTTCGAGTCTCGAACTCGGTGTAGACATTGGTTTCATCGACCGCGTGCTCGTTGCCGGCGGCGCGCGCGGCATGACGCCGACACTGCAGCGTATCGGCCGCGCGGGACACCGTCCGGATGCCGTCGCGCGCGGAACGGTCATCGCCCAAGACCGGGACGATATCATCGAAGCTGCGGCGACGAAACGCTGTATCGCCGATGGCGTGCTGGAAGAAGTCGCCATTCCGCAAGCGCCCCTCGACGTGCTAGCCCAATGGCTGGTCGGCAGCGTCTGCTACGATCGCCGTTTATCGATCGACGACGCACTGACAATCGCGCGGCGCGCATGTCCGTACGCCCAGGTGGAACGTGAAGCGCTCGTGCGGTGCGCGCAATACTTGTCGGGCGGCGGCGCGGGACCGGATGAAGCGCACGCGAGCCGCATCGGATTTGACGGAGAAGCGATCTACGGACTCGGACGCGAGGTGTGCGCGGCGTTCTTCGAAAACGTGGGCACGATTCCCGACACACACAACGTCCCCGTGCGCATCAAAGGCGGGAATGCGATTGGCAGCGTCGAGGAAACGTTCGTCAACGAACTGCGCGAAGGCGACGTATTTGTGCTCGGCGGCAAGACGCTGCGCGTAAAAGAACTTACCGCAACCGGCATAACCGCCGAACCGTTCGCCGGCCGGCCAACTGTTCCGCAGTGGAGTTCGCATCTAAAAGGTATTCCGGATCCGCTTGCGCGGGAGATCGACGCCCTGCGCGGCGGCGTCGCGCAGCGCCTGCGCGCGGGCGGTCCCCAAGCGGCGCTCGAATGGCTGCGCACGCGTTACGATTTGCACGGGATCGAAGCGGCGCATGTCACGCGCTACATCGCGCAGCAGACGGCGATCTCGGCTCTTCCCTCGCAGCGCCGTCCCGTTATCGAAATCTATCGCATGGATCGCCGTCAGACCGCAGTCTTTCATACCTGCGCGGGGCGGCGAATAAACGAAACGCTCGCGCGCACCGTGGCTGCACGCGTGTACGCGAAGGCCGGCGCGAATACGCAATTGACCACCGACGACAATGGCTTCTTACTAACGATGCCTCGCGGAAAGGCGCTTCCTGACGCGGCGTGGGCATCTTTGCTGCACTCCGAGAACTTCGACCGGGATCTGCTTGAAGGATTACGCTCGTCGCATCTGCTGCATAACTTCTTTCGCTACGTTGCGAACACCGGACTGCTCGTACTGAGGCGTGCGGGAGGCAGAACGCTGCGCCGCGGAGCGCTGGCGTGGAATAGCCGGCAGATCTTCGAGCGGCTGTATGCGGCGGACCGGCGCTTTCCGTTGCTTCGTGAGACGTTTCGAACCGTTACGCGCGACGTGCTGGATGCGCCGGGTGCGCGCGAATACTTGCAGCGCATCGAAGCGCAGCCGCGGATCGTTCATCCACCTGCGGCATCGCCGTTCACATTCGGCATCATCACGTCCAGCTTCGCGGACTCGGTGGTGCTGGACGATCGCGAGACGATGGTTGAAGCGCTGCACCGCCGCGTTCTGGAGATTCTCGGTGAAGTCCCGGCTGAAGATCCGTCGGCCGCTAAAGCGCCGCAGTTGCATCTGCAATGGGGCACGTAGCGGCGGTGATGGGACCTTCGAGCGCGCGAAACACCGTCGTTCTCGCGCACGGCGTTAGCGCGGTCGCGCCCGGTTTGCTGTGGATGCATGAATCGCGCGCGATCGTTGCCGCCGACGTACATTTTGCGTACGAAGACGCGATCGGCGGCGCACTGCCGGCATGGAGCACGGCGGATATTACCGCCGTTCTGGTTCACGTTGCGAAGAGATTGAACGCGCGCGAAATTCTGCTGCTCGGCGACGTGATTCACAGCACGCGCATGAGCCAAGGCGCGGCCCGCGTCGTGCGCGACGCCCTCGCTGCATTGCGCGCGGCGGCAACGCTCACGATCGTTGCGGGCAATCACGAAGGGAAAACGCGCGGCGTATCCATTCTCGGTGAAACGATCGAGCTCGCAGAGCTCGACGGGTGGCTGCTGCTGCACGGCGATCGCGCTCCCAGTGCGGCCGCGCTGAGCGCCGTTAAGGGCGCAATTATCGGACATTTGCATCCGAGCTTGCCGCTTGCCGGCCGTGCCGCATCGCCCGCATTTCTCGCGGCTCCCCGGTTCATCGCCGCGCCCGCGCTGACCCCTTATTCCAACGGATTAAATGTGCTATCCGACGCGTGTCTGCAGGCGCTGCGTCAATACGATATTGCATCGCGGCACGACGTGCGCGTCATCGCTGCGACGGGTAATCTGCTCTATCCGTTTGGAACGCTCTCAAATCTCGCGCGAGTTCTGTAACAGGTCGAGAATTAGGTAAATCGAACCGACGTGCGCGACGGAATCGATCGTGCCGTCTCGCAGCAGATCCGGCAAGTGTTCGATCTCGACGAGCTCGACGTCGATCCGTTCCGTGACGTCCAAATTCTGCTTCGAAGTTTTTGATGCGTCGCGCGCTAAAAAGAGGTGCGCGACTGAATTGGAATTGGTCGGATCGACCACGAACGTGCGCACCGGCTGCACCGCCGGGGCCGTGTACCCGGTTTCTTCTTCGAGTTCGCGAATCGCGCACGCGGCCGGCTCTTCGGCGGGATCGATCGCTCCGGCCGGCAGTTCCAGCAGGTCTTTTCCGATCCCATGTTTGTATTGGCGCACCAGCACGACGCGGTTGTCGCCGGTGATTGCGAAGACAATCGTGAAACCGCGGCTCTCACGCACGTAATAATCGTCCACGATCGAGCCATCGGGCAGCTCGATCGTATCCTTGCGCAGGCGCAAAAAGTGCGTGTCGATGACGTAAGAGGAGGCGGTTACCCGCCAATCATGCTTGGTCATGCGGCGGGCAGGTTTCAACCGCGGTGCGGCGGGTCCCCGCGACGGACGCGCGAATCAGGGGCACCGTGGAAAAAATCGTCGTCGCCGGCGCCGGAACCATGGGCGCCGGAATCGCGTTTGTCGCCGCGCGCGCAGGATACTCCGTCGATGTAATCGAGCCTGACACCGCAGCACAGGATCGTGCAAAGCAGCGTCTTGTTAAGGATGCGGAGCGGGCGGGCGCCGCCGATGCGCTCTCGCGCATCAGCTATTACTCCATGCTTACGGAGGGCACCGACGCCGTCCTCGCGATCGAGGCCGTGCCCGAGCGCTTGGATCTGAAACACGAAGTTTTTGCGCGTTTTGCATCGGCGCTCGGATCGCAAACCTTGCTCGCAACGAACACCTCATCGTTGTCGGTCAGCGAGATCGCCGAGGCCGTCACAAACCCCGAGCGCGTTGTCGGATTGCACTTTTTCAATCCGCCGGCGCTCATGCAGCTGGTCGAAATCGTGCGCGCGCAGCAAACCGGGGACGAAGCGTTGGAGCGCGCCAAGTCCTTCGTTCAACGCTTGGGAAAAGCCGCCGTCATTACGGCGGATACGCCCGGATTCATCGTCAACCGCGTCGCGCGGCCGTTCTATCTGCAAGCGATGCGCGCGTATGAAGCCGGCGTTGCGCCCCTCGATGAACTCGACGCATTGGCGCGCGGCGTAGGTTTTCGAATGGGTCCGTTCGAGCTGATGGATCTGATCGGACTGGATGTGAACCTCGCGACGTCGCAGTCCGTATACGAGCGAACCGAAGCGCCGCGTTTGGAGCCGGTCGATTTGCAGCGGCGTCTGGTTGCGAATAACCGGCTCGGGCGTAAAACCGGCGCGGGGTTCTACGATTACGCGAACGGTCCGGCTGCGCACGACGACGAGCTTCCGCAACCGGCCGCGGAGCTGAATGAAGACGAAAAGATCGTCGTCGTCGGCTTTGCCGGCCTCGCGCTCGAAATGCAGGAACTGCTCCAGAAGCATTACGCGCACGTTCAAGCGTGGGAGAACGAGGAAACGCTCGACGAGGTCACGCTCGACACCACGATTGTGTTCGATGTCGGCGACGGCGTGACGGATCGCGCGCCGGTCATCGAGGCGCTCGATGCAAACCTGCCGCCGGAGACCATCATTTTCGTCGATGCATATGCGACGGACATTGCGGCGCTGGCCAATCGTCTCTCACATCCGGATCGCGTCGTGGGCTACGGCATACTTTCGTCGCTCGAGAGTCAGCGCATCGTTGAGATCGTCGACGCCGACGATACCGGCGATGACGCACTCGAACTGGCGCAGGACCTGTTCGAATCGCTCGGGCGGCGCGTCGCGCTGGTTGAAAATCGCGCAGGTCTTTTTCTCGGCCGCACGATCGGCTCGATCGTCAACGAAGCCGTATACGTCGTCGACGAAGATATCGCCGATGCCGAAGAGGTCGACGTTGCGATGCGGCTCGGGACGAATTATCCGAAAGGCCCGATCGAATGGGGCCGTGAGATCGGCGGCGATCGCATCGTACGGATCTTGCAGCGCCTCGCATCGGCGGAAGGTGCAGCGTTTGCGCCGCACCGCGCGTTATGGGTCTTGGATGTGCAAGAACAAGACCAAGTCATGCAGACGGCTGCTGCCGAAGGTGCGCTCGAATGAGGCGTGAACGCGAAGTCGTCGTCATCGACGCCGTTCGCACGCCGATTGGGCGGTACGGCGGCGCGCTTGCGAGCGTGCGTCCGGACGATCTCGCCGCAATAGTGGTCAAGGCGCTTGTGGAGCGCAGCGGCGTCGATCCGGAGCGCATCGACGACGTTTTCTTAGGCGCGGCAAACCAAAGCGGTGAAGATAATCGCAACGTCGCGCGCATGGCGGTATTGCTTGCCGGTCTTCCGGTAAGCGTGCCCGGCACGACGGTAAACCGTTTGTGCGGCAGCAGTTTGCAAGCGATCAATTCCGCGGCGCAATCGATTGCATGGGGCGATGGGGACGTCGCTATCGCCGGCGGCGTCGAATCGATGACGCGAGCGCCGTTCGTGCAGCTGAAATCGGAACGTGCCTTCGATCGCGCGCCCGACATCTTCGACACGACGATCGGCTGGCGCATGATCAATCCGCGGATGAAAGAACTGTATCCGCCCATTTCGCTCGGTGAAACGGCCGAACGCGTTGCCGAACGGTACGGGATTACGCGTGAAGAGCAAGATCGCTTCGCGTACGAGTCGCAAATGCGGACGAAGGCCGCGATGGACCGTCATGCGTTCGCCGGCGAACTGGTCCCGGTAAGCGCGCGAAACGGCAAGCAAACCGTGGAAGTTTGCGTCGACGAACATCCGCGTCCCGATACTTCACTCGAGGCGCTCGCAAAGCTCAAGCCGGCGTTCAAGGCCGGCGGTACGGTGACCGCCGGAAATTCATCCGGCATAAACGACGGCGCTTCTGCGCTTCTGCTCTGCGAGGCAAAAACTGCCGAGCGTCTGGGACTGCGGCCCTTCGCACGCATCGTCGCATCGGGCGCCGCCGGCGTGCACCCAGACGTCATGGGGTTGGGGCCGATTCCCGCCAGCCGCAAGGCGTTGGAACGGGCGGGATTGGGCATGAGCGACATCGATCTGATCGAGATTAACGAAGCGTTTGCGGCCCAGTCGCTCGCGTGTATGCGCGACCTGGATATCGACCCGGCGAAAGCGAATGTGAACGGTGGCGCGATTGCCCTGGGACATCCGCTGGGCGCAAGCGGCGCGCGAATTGCGACGACGCTCCTGCACGAGCTGCGCCGGCGCGAGGGCCGCTACGGCCTCGCGACGATGTGCATCGGCGTCGGTCAGGGCATCACGACGATTTTCGAGAGGATATAACACCGCACTATGACGGCTACGGCTCCTGCAATTAAGACACAACTGCTCATCGGCAAGGAGTGGGTCGATGCCGGCGGCGGCCAAACGTACTCGGACGTGAATCCGGCAACGGGCGCGCCGCTGGCGGAAGTCGCCAATGCCGGTGCAGCCGACGTCGATCGCGCAGTTGCGGCAGCGCGCGCTGCATTCGAGAGCGGCAAGTGGGCTACTATGGCCGCTTCACGGCGCGCGAAGATTATGTACAAAATGGCGCAGCTGATCGCCGAGCGCGCGAACGACCTTGCGTTGCTAGAAGTGCGTGACAACGGCAAGGCGATCTCTACCGCGAAGGGCGAGCTCGGCGCTATCGTCGACTGCTTTGAATTCTACTCAGGCGCGGCGACGAAGAATTACGGCGATACGCTGCCGTCGCCGGTTCCCGGCTACCTTGCATATACGCTGCGTGAGCCGGTCGGCGTTGCCGGCGCGATCATTCCATGGAATTTTCCGCTGCTGCTCGCGTCGTGGAAAGTTGCGCCGGCGCTTGCAGCGGGATGCACCGTCATCCTAAAACCCGCGCCGTCAACGCCGCTCACGGCGATCGAACTTGGAAAGATTGCGCTCGAGGCCGGATTGCCGGAAGGTGTGCTCAACGTGTTAACCGGTGCGGGCACCGAGCTGGGTCAAGCCATGGTCGAACATCCCGGCATCGATAAAATCGCCTTTACGGGAAGCACGGCGACGGGCAAACGCGTCGCCGCAACCGCGTCGGCAACGTTGAAACGGATCTCGCTCGAACTCGGCGGAAAATCGCCGTCCATCGTTTTTGACGACGCCGATCTCACACAAGCCGTCAACGGCGCGCTGTACGGCATTTTTTACAACGCGGGGCAGACGTGCGAGGCACGTTCGCGCGTGCTGCTGCACGAATCGATTGCGGACGAGTTCATCGCCCGTTTCGGCGAGAAGGCGCAGAAACTGCGCGTTGGCAATCCGGAAGACCCGCAGACGCAAATCGGCGCGATTACGATGCGCGAGCAGCTGGAAAAAATTCAGAGTTACTGCGAAATCGCCGCGAGCGAAGGGGCGACCAAGCTGTTCGGCGCGGAGCCGCCGCAGCTGGGCGGCGTCTTCGAACGCGGGTGGTTCTGGAACGCCACGGCGTACGAAGCCTCACCGGAGCACCGGGTGGCGCGGGAAGAGATCTTCGGTCCGGTGGTCACCTTCGTCCGTTTCAAAGATGAAGCCGATGCCGTGCGCATCGCGAACGATAGCGAATACGGCCTGTCCGCCAGCATCTGGTCGCAGAACATCGGCCGCGTGAATAGAGTGACGAAGGCGCTGCGCAGCGGGAGCGTGGCCATCAACACGCCCTATGCGGTCTTTCCGGGGGTCCCGTTCGGCGGGTATAAACAATCCGGGTACGGCCGGGAATTGGGGATGGAGACGATGGCGCTCTACTCGGAGACCAAGAGCGTGCTCACGTATACGGGCGAAAAACCAATCGATCCATTTGGAGTGTAGGACGATCGAATCTCTCAAAATCGGAACGACGTATCAGACCACATACGGCACGCTTTGGAAAGACGGCGAGTATTTTGCACGCGGCACGCGCATAACCGTAGTCGGCTTACATCTGGAAGAAGGGTTCTGCGTTCGTTTCCCCGGGGAAGTCGACGGCGTGCCGCTCGAGACGTGGGAAGAATGGACGGAGCTCGATTTTCTGGCCGAGGACGGCACCATTGAAGCTCCGGGACCGATCTCGCAATCGATGCTTGCCGAAGCTCGCGAAGTTTTGCGCGATGCCGAAGACGGCTGCCATCTCCATTTGCACGAAGGCGACGACTAGCGGGCCTCCGCCATAGCATCAGTGATCAGCCGCAGCCGCTTCCTGAGCTTGACAGGTGCTGCTCTCGCGCTTGCGCGCTGCAGCGCAAAAACGATCGGTGCAGTTCGCATCGGATCGAAAATCTCCACGGAGAACACGGCGATCGCCGAAATCTATGCGGTCGCGCTGGAGCGGGCGAAGATATCCGTCGAGCGTCACATGAACCTTGGCGACGCCCAAAGCGTCATGTCGGCATTGCTGCGTGGTGACATAGACCTTTACCCGGAATACATTCAGACCGGGACACGTGACGGCGTTGCATGGCTCATGCCTTCGCCCGTCAACGATTCTCCGTGCCTTGCCACCTCGGAATACGTGGCCGAGGAGTATTGGATGCTCACGCTCACCGCGTGCGCCCGCATCGCCGGCAAACTGCGCTTCGCTGCGCCTGCGGAATTTTTAGCGCCCGGCGGAGCGCTGGAGCGCCTGCAACGGCTCTACGGAGGCTTCGACTTTAAAAAGGTGCTGCCGTTGGATCGAGGCGAGCAGTACGATGCTCTCGGACGTGGCGACGCAGACGTCGCGAGCGCGTTTATTACCGACGCCGAAATCGCGGAAAAGCGGCTCATTGTCTTGGCCGACGACAAACGGTTTTGGCCGCCCTACAACGTTGCACCGGCCATGCGCGCTTCCGTGCTGCACGCGCATCCGCGCATTCGCCCGGTTCTGGACCGGATTTCGAACGCCGTAACAAATTACACGGTGCAGCAGATGAACATGCGAATGAAACTGCTGTACATGGATCCGCATGACGTCGCGGTCGACTTCGTCGATGCGCATGGGCTGCGCGGGTAGTGAAGGCCGGTCAGTTTAAACTTTTCCGTGAGCGCCGCAAGACGTAGGGGCGCGGCCGAAGACCATCGCAACTCCGCACTTCGAGGCAAACATGCGGCGGTTATCGTGCGGCACTCCCGTTACGAATGCGTAATCCTGTGCGGTTCCGTGCGGCGCCAGACGTTTGATGTACGCAATGTAGGCTTTGCCGCGAGCGAACCGGAAGGGGCCCTGCGCTTCGCCTGCACACGTTCGATCTAAATCCCATTCGTTCGCATCGGTATCCGCGGTTCCGAGAAGATAGGTGACGTGCCGGGTCACGTAACGCTGTTCCAACTGCGAGATAGATCCGTGGACATACGGCGGCGCGCCGCGCAATCCATACCGCCAATGGTTGAAGCTCGGGCAGTGCGTTTGCGGATGCGGCCGCCAATCGTTGAAGTAAAAGTATGACGATGGGTTGGCAACGATGAGATGCACGTTTACACGGGAATGCGCAACTTCGTCGGGGCCTTCACCGACGACCGCATACCGCTGAACGATTTGTCCACCCGCCGAATGCCCCACGATGACCACTTCGCGCATCTTCGGAAAGCGCGACCGATCGGATAACCGCCGCAACATCGTGTCGAACACGGCATAGGTGCTGATCGGTGCGGGCGCAATTGCGGGTGATCCGCCCGGCCACTTTTCATCCCAGCGCAGCGTGTTGGGCGGAACGTTGTGTCCGTCCAGATCGCTTTGCTCGACGAACTGCGGTGAAATCAGCAGCGTATGCTGCGCACGTGCCTGCCGCAGCAGCAGTTCGCCCGTTTCGAAATACGTGTCGGCGTTGCGCAGTACGCCGTGCACGATGATAACGGCACGGGTTGCATCCGGCGATCCGTCGAGCGAACCGTTTCCAAAATAGCGCGCGATGCCGCTGCCCGAATCGGTCCGTACGACGAATTGCCGGTCCGCAAGCTTTCCCGAACTCAAGCCCGGCGGTTCGGTTTGCTGAGTAATCGGCGCGAGAGCGAGTACGATGGCGAGAAATAAGCGCATAGCAGCGCGTATTCCGCGCAAACTAGTGCGTTAACTGCATTTCATTTGTGGGAACGAAGCCCAATCGTTCGTAGATCGGGCGCCCTGCCGCCGAGGCATGTAAACGAATTCTGCGACAGTTCTTGCTCTTCAGAAATGCGATCGCTTCACGCGTCAGCGAAGTCGCAAGGCCGCATCCGCGGTACGCCGGCCGGACATAGACGCCGAAGATATAGCCGAAGCGCAGCCCGTGTACGATTGCGGGGTATCCGTCGGCCAACATCGCTCCGGCAGTTCCGACGATGCGCGCGTGTTGGTAAGCGATGAAGTACTGCGCTTCACCGCCCGCGATGCGCTGCGAAAAATATTCGACGAATCGCGCACGCCAGTCAGGCGTGAAATCGGATTCGCGGAGAATGCCGGCTTCCTCGTACATGGCGATCCAAAACGATGCCGCCGCCGGCAAATCCTCGACCTGCGCGGTGCGAAAGGCAATCGTGCTCTGCATCCTTTGTTCGTAGCATGTAAGGACAATAGGAATATGTTACTCGCGAGCTGATCGGAAGTGGCGTTCCGCCTTCTTCGAAATGAGCGCGTAGTATTCGCGAAACAGCGCAGCGGCGACGGTCCCGGGCCAATGTGCGGGAAGCAGCGTACTGGGCAAGCCTGGATCGACGTACGTGAATTTGCGGTAGTCGTGCACGAGCCACATGCGTTCCACGAATGCTTCGTCGTCGCGCAGGCCGTGCGTCGCGCGTTCGGTTTGCAGCCGGGGCTCGTAGCGCGCGATGAATTCGCGGTATTGCTCTGCGATGGCCGGCAGATCCCAACAGCGCTCGAGCAATTCCCGATCGGTGTGCGGACCGTAGTACTCTCCCGCAAAAAAGTCGACGTTTTCGAGCACGCCGCTCGAGTCCGCGGCATTTCGCGCCTGGTCGAGCGCTTGGTGGGGCGAGAGCCACGTCGATGCGGACAGCGGCGCCCAACCGAGCACGGTCAAATCCTTGCGCAGCCGGTCGCGGCCCTGGCGGTTGCTCTCGGCAACCGAGTAGGTCAGCATCCGCCAGCGGCCGTCCCACTCGACGACCGGGCCGTAGATCCGGGGGCTGATAGCCTCCACCCGCTGCCGGCCGCGCTCCGTAAGGGCATAGTACGACCGGTTGCCATGCTTGCGGGCGACGAGCCAGCCTTGTCGCGACATGCGCGAGACGGCCTGGCGTACCGCCTGTTCAGAGAGCCCAAACTCACCCATGAGGCGGATCAAGCCGCCTATCCAGAGCTCATCGTTCGACGACGGATCCCGGTGGACGAAGTCTCCGAAGAGCGTATAAATGAAGGAGTTCGGCCGCGTGACGGGCCGCCGCTCAATCGCTGCAGTCAACGCTGCCTCCTTGACACGGGGACGGTCGATATGACAGTATTCTCACGGTATCACGATTTTTCGTCATACGCCTAGCGGGCGCATGAGCGCTTTTCCAACGAGGTTCCTATGGCGCGTATTTCCACCTTCGACGATTGGGTCGACCTGCTCAAAGAATGGCAGAAAGACATCGGGCTCGATAACGAGCTGATCGAGCGGTACATGCCGGGCTATCAATTCGAAGCCAAGTACGGCGAACTGCCGACGAACGAAATTTATTTCGGTGATTTCAAGGGCGACCGGCGCTGGGATCGAGTCCTGGAAGTTCCCGACCAGCGCATGCGGGACGCGCTGCTCAACATGATCGTTTATCAGGGCGACACCGAGTTTGCGTCCAACGAGCAGCAGCGGTTCTTGGTGAACAACGCTCCGTCGGAATACGACCTGGCCTCGCTCGTGCGCATTATGGTCGAAGAGACGCGCCACGGGTATCAGATGTGTCATCTGCTCGTCAACCATTTCGGCCACGACGGCAAGATTGAAGCTCAGAAGATGCTCGAGCGCCGCGCATTCGGCAAGAAGAACCGCCTGCTCAACGCGTTCAACGACGACGTCACGCACTGGCTGGATTTCTATGCCTACACCAACTTCATGGATCGCGACGGCAAGTTTCAGCTGACGATGCTCTCGCACTCGGGCTTCGCGCCGCTCGCGCAATCGATGGGGCCCATGCTGCGCGAAGAGTCCTTTCATATGGGTACCGGCATTTCCGGTTTGCGGCGCATCGCGCAGGCAAACGTGATTCCGGTAAGCTTGCAGCAGAAGTTTTACAACAAGTGGGTGAGCGGATCGCTCGATCTCTTCGGCACCGATCATTCCGGTTCGGCGCAATGGGCGTATACCTGGGGCATCAAGGGCCGCGTCGATGAAGACAAGACGCAGGACTCGATCGACAAAGAGCACCTGAACGAGCGCGCGCGCGATCAGTTCTACGAAGAGTGCAAGAAAACGATCGAGCGCGTCAACGCGGTGAATCCGTCGGAAGAGAAAATCGTCATGCCGGACATTCGCTTCAATCGCAAGATCGGCGCGTATGCGGGCCAATATTGGACCGTCGACGGCCGGCAGCTCACCAAAGAAGAGTGGGAAGCGTACGCGCCGACGGTTCTGCCGAGCGCGCAAGACGACGATATCCTCAGAGAGTACTTCAAAGATCCGTCATGGATCGCACCCAAGGGCAAGAACGAGGCAGCGTAACGATTATGAGCACTACGGTTAACGGTCCTTCGACACAGACTGGCGATGACAAGGCACAGACGCCGTTCGGACGCGAGCAGCGGCCGTTCGACGGCAAGCGCGTCATCAATTATTCGAAGGATGGACACGTCGCGATCGTCGAGATGGACGATCCGCCGGCCAACACCTACACGCACGAAATGATGCGTCAGCTCGACGAAGCGATTCTGGATGCGCGTTTCGATCAGGACGTGGAGGTCCTGTTGCTCACCGGCAAGGGGGAAAAGTTCTTCTCTGCGGGCGCGAACATCGGCATGCTGAACAGCGTCACGCCCGAATTCAAATACAATTTTTGCCTGCACGCGAACGAAACGCTCTCGCGTCTGGAGCAAACGCCGAAACTCGTGATCGCCGCCCTCAACGGCCACTGCGTCGGCGGCGGTCTGGAGATCGCGATGGCGTGCGACATTCGCATCGCGCGCCAAGACGCGGGCAAAATCGGTTTGCCGGAAGTCGCACTTGGCGTTCTGCCGGGGACGGGCGGCACGCAGCGTCTCGCGCGGTTGATCGGGAAGTCTCGAGCGATCGAACTTATGGCGATGGGGCGCACGTTCAGCTTCGAACAAGCGCTCGAGTGGGGCATGATCAACGACATCTACGAAGGCGACGGGCAAATCTTCCGCGAGCAGATGCTCGCGTACGCCAAGCAGTTCACGACCCCGAACAAGGCGCCGATGGCCGTCGGGCACATCAAACGCAGCGTACAGACCGGTATGGAACTGCCGCTCAACGACGCGCTCGCGCTCGAGCGAGAACTGCAGTCGCTGCTCTTCAAGAGCGAAGACGCCAAGGAAGGCATCGCGGCGTACAACGAAAAGCGGATGGCCCGTTTTAAAAACAAATAAGTCATCCTGAGCCGGTCGAAGGGCGCGCCCGAGCTTGTCAACGGCTTGACGCGCCCTTTTCGTTGCCTTATTATTTAGTTAGCCTAACTAAATAACTCTGAGGCAGCAATGCACATCAAAAATTTGGCCTTCGTCATGCTCGGTGCTGCGAACCTGGATCGCTCCATCGGGTTCTACCGGGATACGCTGGGCCTCACGCTCAGCGCGCGATTCGGCGATTTTGCGTTCCTCGATACCGGCAGCGTGACGCTCATACTAAGCGGCGAACTCGTGCCTGCGGACGGCGCGCAGCGCGAAGCCTGCGAAGTGGTCTTCGCCGTCGACAGCGTCACGCAATCGTACGAAGCGCTCAAAGATCGCATCGCGTTCGTGAACGAGCCGCGAGCGGTCAACGCGCAAAACTGGGCCGTGAATTTCCGCGATGCCGACGGTCATTCGCTTTCGTTCTATGGCGGGGAGTAAGCGGCGGGCGGTCGCGGACCGTTTGCATTCCGTTGCCATTCACGTGTTGCGGCACGCGCGTGAAGCGGATCGCGCCGCCGGACTTGGACCGGCACGCCTCTCAGCGCTTTCCGTGCTCGTGTACGGCGGCCCGTGCACGCTCGGCGAATTGGCGGAGTGCGAGCAAGTTACTCCGCCGACGATGACGCGCATCGTTCAAGGGCTCGAGGCTGACGGTTTGGCAGAACGTAAACCGGCGCCCGGCGACGCCCGTTCTTTCATCGTGCGCGCTACGCGAAAAGGGGAACAGGTCTTGCAGCGCGCTCGCCGCGCGCGCCTCGAACGCATCGATGCTCTGCTATCGCGTGCGAGCGGAGCCGATTTGGACCTGCTCGAGCGGGCGCTGACGCGGGTGTTTCCCGCCGAATAGCGCAACACCACACAATGCCAAAGTGGCAAACGTATCTCGCGCTGATTCCGATCGCGCTTGCCGCGCTTTCGCTGTACGTGCGCAGCCGCTCGACTTTCGCGAGGAAAAACCGGAAGGGTGCGCTCGATGCATACGAACGTGCCTTGCGCATTCAAGAACAGCGCGAGCGCAAATACCGGCGGTAGCCTAAGTCTTCGTGCAGATGTCGACCCAGTGCACGGGCTTGCCGCTCAGCGTGCCGGAGAACGTCAGCGTGTACTTCATCATCGAAAGCCTGTCGAACGTCACATTCAGCCCCGGTTTCGGATAGCGCGTCGTCAATGCGATATGCGCAACGCCGCTGTCCGGGCCCGTCAGCACGGACATGGTGCCGGTCGGCTCCATATCGATAACGGTCCATCCGCGATTCACATACGTCATCATGTCTTCGCTATGGTATTTCGACGAGCCGTTGATCGTGCGCATCCATTTTCCGCCGAGCGCGTAGGCGTAGTCGGCGGTATATCGCGTGGTGGTATGTCCGACCGTTGACGAGCAGTTCCAGCGTCCGGCCAAATAGCCGACGAGTTTCATCGGGCTGGCGGCGCGCATTGGCGCCGCACCAATGGTCGAGAGCGCTAACAGACCGGCAATCCATCGAGTAGTCAACCCTGCACCTCCTACTGGAACGGTATTCGCAAACCGAAGCCTGCGCCGAAATACTGAAACGATTTTTGGGAATCTCCCGTGAACGTGCTGCCTCGTTCGACGTCTATCTCAACGTTAGGTCCGATCAGCTGCTGAAAGCCGTAATCGAGAAAAGCGCGCCCACCCAAACCATTCCCAATATTGCTGACTGCAACATACTCAGCGTAGAGCTGGGAACTAGCCGCGATTTGTTTCGTCAGAACGACCGCCGGCACGAACGATGCGAAACGGGCGTTTCGCGAATAGGACAGCGTCGTCGCGGCGCCCATCGTCGCCGAGATTGGCGCGGCAAGGTCGAGATCAATCGTTTCCGTTGAAGAACCTGTGGTAAACGGCGCGCTTCCATTGGGTGCGGTATAGAGCGCGTCGAATGCGGCCGCGACGGCGCCGCGAGCCGGAAGCTGATATTTCGCGCCGATTCCGGCGTCGGAAAAACCGTGCGTTGTCTTTCCGTCCCCGGTTAACCGGTTGAACATCGGGCCGAACGCGTCCACTTCCAAATGTGGCCGGACGCCGAAGCGCTCGAAGCCTTGCGGATACTGCACGAGCGATTGATTTCCGGACTGCTGCACCTGGTAGCCCTCTTCGAGCACTGCGGTACCCGGCACGACCGCACACGTACTAAAACCGACGGTTGGACGGTTTATCGTTGCGAGCAATGCGGCCGGCCCGCTACACGGGCTCTGCGCGGCCGGCGTCTTCGAGGGCGCGGGTGAGGGTGAAGGCGTTGCGGCGGCCGCGAGCATCGCCGCCATGAGTATCGAGTGGAGCATCGTGCTCCACTATCATGCCACGCTCTGTCCAACGTGGCGAATTTGGCGCCGCCCCGCGATTCCGGCGTACAACACCGGAATGACGATCAGCGTAAACGCGGTAGCGGTAGACAACCCGCCGATGACGGCGATCGCAAGCGGCTTTTCCATCGCGGAGCCTGCGCCGATTCCGAACGCAAGCGGTAAAAGACCTCCGATAGCGGCAAACGTCGTCATGACAATGGGACGCAAACGCGTGCGTCCGGCGATCACCAGTGCTTCCTCCACGCTCGCGCCTTGCAGCCGCCGGCGATTCGCGACGTCGATGAGCAGAATGCCGTTCTTTACCACGATTCCGACGAGCAGCAGCAGTCCCATGAACGATGAAACGTTAAACGGCGTACCGGTGATAAAGAGTCCGAGCGCCACTCCGATGAGCGCTAGCGGAATTGCGGTCAAGATCACCAGCGGTAAACGAAACGACTTGAACGTTGCAAGCATGACGAAGAAGACGAGCACCACCGCAACCGCGATGACGATCGCGAATTCACGGAACGAGCGTTGCTGGTCGCGGTACGCGCCGCCGATGCTCCACGAATACCCCGGCGGCAAGGGATTGGCCGCAAGGACTTTTTGAACGCCCGCAACGACCGTTGACAAGTCTGCATCGTTTCCACCGGTTATGGTGATCACGCGCTGCCCGTTTTCTTCGGTGATATCGGTCGTAAGCGCCGGAGCCTTCGAAGATGCAACGCCGGACAATCCGGTGAGGCCCGCGGGCGTCGGCAAGAACCCCGGCATGCCGTCAACCTGAACGCGCACCGGAATGAGCAGATTTTGATTTGGAACGTTTGCAGCGACGGCGCCTTGCGTCTGCGCTTGCATCAGCTGCGCAAAATCCGTTCGTGAAAGCCCTAGCGCTGCTAGCCGCGCGCCAAACGGCTGCATTTGTGTTGTCGGATCGTCATAGTTCACGCCGGAAAACACGTCGGCAAGACCGGATACTTTTTGCAGCTTTTCGGAGAGCCGGGTTGCGAGATCCACGAGCGTCGCTTGATCCGGTCCGCTGAGCGTAATCATGATGGGTCGAACGGATCCGGACAAGTCGCCGAGCACTTCTTCCAGCAGCTGCGTGAACTCGAGCTCCGCCGCCGGAACGCCGGTTGAAATATTGGTGCGCAAGCGATCGGCGACGGCAGCGTAGCCGTCTCGCTGGCTTTCCGGTTTGAGCCGGACTCGCAACTTGCCCTCGCGCACCTGAATGGGTGAAAATCCGTTTGGATCCATGCCGGTAACTCGCACGACGGACGCGACCGCCGGATCGGCAAGGGTAATGCGCTCGATGCGTGTCGCGGCCTGGTCACTAGCGGCTAACGTTGTACCGACCGGCATGCGGTAATCGATTTGCAGTTGCCCTTCATCGAGTTGCGGCAGAAAATCGCTCGGCAACCGCGACAGCAGCAAAAACGTTATCGCAAACACAGCGCCGCAGGCGGCATAGACCAGCGGCCGGCGCGCCAGCGCGAATCGCAGGAGCGGTTCGTATCCCGACAGCAACCGGCTTATGAAGCCGCTCTTCTCGTTGCGTGCGTGCGGCCGCACAAGCGCGCTCGCGATAATCGGCGCAGCGAACAGCGCCAGACCGAGCGAAACGACCAGTGCTTCGGCTAGCGTGAACGCGAGCGAGCGAAAGAAAAAGCCGGCAATGCCGGTCAGCAGCAACAGCGGTACGAACACCACAACGGTGGTCAAGGTCGATGCGGTCATCGGCGCTGCAAGCTCGCGCATAGCCGCGACGATCGCTTCTCGAGCGCTGCTTTCGCGCCGTTCGTGAAGATGACGGGCGACGTTCTCTACGACGACGATAGCGTCGTCGATAATAAGTCCCACCGCAACTGCTAGACCCCCGACGCTCATGAGATTCAACGTTCCGCCCGTTACGTTGAGGAAAAACACTGCTATGGACATCGCGATGGGAATGACGATCGCTGCAACCAGCGTCATGCGCAAGTCCCGCAAGAAGATGAAGATGACGAGAATTGCGAGCAGCGCGCCGAGTAAAATGGCGTCGCGCAAGTTCCGCTGGGATTCTACGACCAGATCGCTTTGGTCCCACGCCCGCTCGATGCGAAGGCCACTTGGCGCCGAACGCGCGATGCGCTCCATGCGCGTTTTGATAGCTTGGGCCATCTTGACCGCGTCTGCGCCGGGCAGTGAATAGAAATTTATGACGACGGCGTGCTGCCCATTATAGCTCGCTTGCGACGTCATCGGCTCAACGCCCTCGGAAATGCGCGCGATGGATCCGAGCGTTACCGGTTGATGCGCCGCATCTGCGAGCGTCAGCGACGATAGTTCCTCAACACCCTTGACGGACGAATCGAACACCAGAACGTTGCGCTGATAGTATTGCTGGCGAATGCCGAGCGACGTGATAAGGTTCGCGTCGGCGATGGCCTTGGAAACGTCATTGGCATCCAGTCCATGCGCGGCAAGCGCACCGGGATCCAGCATCACATGATATTCACGTCGCGGGCCGCCCATGACGACGACCCGCGCTAAACCCGGGATGCCATAGAAAACGGGGAGGATGCCTTGCTGCGCCAGTTCGCGGATAACCGTTTGCGATAAATCGTGTGAAACAAGTGCGTATGCAATTACCACCTCGCTCGTCGGCGTAACGATCATCGCTTGCGCGTCGGCGACGGAGGGTAAGGAGGTCCGTTGCTGCGCAATGGCTTGATTGACGTACTGAAGATCGAACCGCGGATCGGTGTTTGTGGAAAAATCCACGAGAAGTTCGGCGCTGCCTTGCGCCGACGTTCCTAGAACATGTGTGACCGACGGCAAACCGAGAAACGCGCGAGTGAGCGGCTGGGTTATTTGCAGGCGCACTTGATCCGGTGGAAGGTCGCCCGAATCGACGACAACGTCCACGCGGGCGAACGACATATTCGGAAAGATCGACTTGGGCGTGGTGGTGTACGCCCAGACGCCGAGCGCGGTAAGCACCGCGACGAGAAACGCAATGGCCTTACTGTGGTTAAACCCGAAATTTGCGATGGACACGGTGAACTCTCACGACGAACGGCTTCACCGCGATGCGGAGGAGCCTAGGTGCTAAACGTTGCGGCTAACGTTAGGACCGGTGGTCCACGCCGTGAAAATTGCCGGCTGAGTATCGTCCGCGGCGATCTGCTACGATTGCTCGAAATGCGGCTCGGCGGTGTTGGTTGCGTAAGCGTTCGAGAGATCGTGATGGCGGCGATCGCGCGAACGAGGCTGAGCGACTGCCGTGCAAAAATCGCGATGCTGCAAACAAACGTGAGCATCACGGGAATCAGCCAGAGCAGCGAAAGCAGGTTCTCGAGGCCGAAGCGGCCGCCGGGTTCGAGCAGCGGCCACAGTCCCGCGACAACGGCCGCGCCTACTGCTGCTGCAACGACAAACCCGGTGCGCGGCATCGAACGCAGACCGCTGAATTTCAGGCAGCAAATCGCTGCAACCAGCAGGACAATGTCGTTCATCGATCCGCGATGCCATACCGGCTCGGCGAGCAGATGTGCGCTTAGGCCGGCGGCCACTGCCGCGCCCATAGCGCCCACGATACTGCTTTTCAACTCACGCACCCGGGACCCATACGCCGGACAGCGCAAAAACAACTGCCGGCCTCGCGTTAGCGGTGCACGCGCTCGCGCTGCAGCATGTCTGCGTAAATTTCCTTTACACGGCCGAGCGTGTCGATCTCGTCAGGCGGCTTGTCATCGCGCAGGCGAACGATGCGCGGAAAGCGCAGCGCAAACCCGCTTTCGTGCAAATCGCTGGGCTGAATGATGTCGAATGCGACCTCCAGCACGATTTTCGGCTCGACCGGCATGGCATATCCGTATTTATGGTCGCCCTGCAGCTTGTGTTCCAGAAACCATTGCGTCAGCTGCGCGATCTCGGCATCCGTGAGCCCGGAATACGCCTTGCCGATCGTCAACAGTTCGCCGCTATCGCCGCGTACGGCAAACGTGTAGTCGGAAAGCACCTTCGCGCGTTTCCCGTGGCCCCACTCAACGCCGACAACCACGACGTCGAGCGTTGAAAGTTCTCGCTTCAGCTTGAGCCACCACTTTCCGCGGCGGCCGGGATGATACGGCGAATCGGTTCGTTTGAGCATGATGCCTTCATGGCCTTGCGTGCGCGCCGCTTCGAAATGATCGTGAAGCTCTTCCGGCGTTGGCGGCTCGCCGAGACGCGTAAACGAAGCGACGTGCACGAACGGCCCGGAAACTAGCGTGTCCGCTAGATGCTCGCGGCGTTCGACGAGCGGCTCGTCGATGAGAAACTCGTCACCCGCTGCAAGCATATCGAAAGCCATATACGCGACGGGAACCTGCGCGAGCAATTCATCGTCGATTGTCTTGCGTTGCAGACGCGCCTGCAGATAGCGGAACGGCAGCACCTGGCCGCCTCGCCGCGCGACGATCTCACCGTCGAGCATGAAATTGCCCGGTATGCCGGACATCGCGGAGACGATCTCGGGGTACGAACGCGTGACGTCGTTGAACGTACGGGAAAAGATGCGCACCGCTCCATTCGTTTTGTGAATCTGCGCGCGAATGCCGTCGAACTTTTCCTCGACGATCCACGTCCCCTCGCGCAGATCGCGATAGTCCGATCCGTACGTAACGGGCGTTGCGAGCATGAAGCCGATGGGCGAACCGTACGCTACGCGAAGTTCTGCAAGGCCGCCGTGCTTTGCTGCGACCGCTACGGCGCCGATATCGCCAGCCGCCATCGTTGCGCGGCGCACGTCCTTCGGGTCCGCGTCAAACGCTGCGGCGATTGCGTCGATGATAAGGCCTTCACGCAAACCGATGCGCAAATCCCCCGTCATGATTTTGATCGCATACGTCGCTTCTACTGCGTCGCTGCATGCGGACAGAATCCGCTCGCAGAGCGCTTCACGCTTTTTGCCGGCGGCCTTTCCCGACGCTGCCGCAATCTCTTGAAAAATTTCGTAGAGTTTAGCCGGCGCGAGCGTTTCGGTGAATAGCGCGAGGGCCATGGGCGGACGAACCAGCGGACCGAGCGCGGCGCCGAGATCGCCGTGCTCCCGGTAACCTGCCGCGAGTTCGCCCTCGCCGATATTCCATGCGTGTTTGGCGGCCTCCACGATCGTTCGCCAGCCGATTCCCAAACTGCGTTCGTCCCGGGCGGCGAATGGATTGCCCGTAAAGAACCGGGCCGCTGCGGACAGATCGGCGTCATCGAGCGATCGCAGATACTCGGCGAGGATCGCGATTTTTTCGAGTTTTCCCGGCCGCGCGGCGATGGCTGCGCAGGTCTGCCCAAACCGCACCATGGAAGTGGAATACCCATGGTAACCGCGATTATCCTCATCAACGTCGAGCGTCCGCGCCTGCGCAGCATCGCCGACGATTTGCTCGCGATCGACGGCGTTGCGGAAGTCTACAGCGTTGCCGGACCCTTCGATATCGTCGCGATCGTGCGCGTCAAAGAACACGAACAGTTGAGCGACCTGGTGACGGAGAAGATCGGCTCGCTGGAAGGTATCGAAAATACCGAAACGCTCATTGCGTTTCGCGCGTTTTCAAAGAAAGATCTCGGCATGCTGTGGGATATCGGCGTCGATTAGAAGCCGACTAGAAATGAAAGAGCGCGAGCTGCGCGTGTTCCTCGAGGTACTCGGCGTCCACGCCTAAACGCCGCAAACGATAAGCAAAATCGCGCCATCCGTGATTGAGCAGGACTTTTTTCGGCTGCGCCAATTCGATGTAGTGAAGCAGCGACGGATAATCGGCGTGATCGGAAAGCGCGAAACCGCGATCGACGCCGTACCGGAACGGCGCACTGCGATCCAGCGTCCATCCCGTTAAAATTGCGGTACGTACCGGTTTGCCGCGCACGGCTTTGGGAAGGGTGCGCCCCGACGGCGGCCACACGAGCACCGCGTCGCCTGCAAAATGCGGATCGTACCTGCGGTACGGCGGTAAGGTAATGCCGCATGCTTCATACACTTCGCACAATGAATGAATCGCGCCGTGAACGGCGAGAGGCAATCCCGCGGCGCCGAGCAGCGCGATCGCTTCTTGCGCTTTGCCTAGCGAGTATGCGAAAAACACCGGCACCGCGCCGGCCTCGAGCGCATCGCGCGCAAAGGCGATCATCTCGGCGGCCACTTCTTCGCGCGGCGGAAACGCATAATGCGGGCGCCCGTATGTGCACTCCATAAGCACGACGTCGCACTTTTTGACTTCGGGCGGCTCCGCCGTGAGTGACGGCGCAAGTTTGAAATCGCCGGTGTATACGAAGCGGCCCGATTCGCCCTCGATGAGAATCTGCGAACTCCCGAGCACGTGACCTGCTGAGAACAGCGTGATGCGGTGCGAGCCGACCTCCCACGGCTCGTTGTAAGCATGCTCTTCGAAGCGCGCAGCCGGCCGAGGCGGCCGAACGTGCTCGAGCAGCGAGGTCTGCACGGCGCGCTTCGCCGTTCTCGCAAAACGCCTGCGGCAGATCTTCGCGGTGTTGGGCGTCGCCACGATGACGGCGTGTTCGCGCGCGTGATCGGAATGGCCGTGGGATACGTAGCAGCGCTCGCGCGAACGCATCGAATCGATCCAAAGATCGATGGCTTCGACGTACAACGATTTTTCGGCCAGCGAAAACATTGCGGTTAACGCCCGTCTATGTATTTGGGGCGCCGTTGGCTCCGGGCGTTTTGCTGCCTAAACATACTACGAATGTTTGTTCGGTTCAGTTTGAATCTCGCCTTTTACCAGGGCGCGCTCACCATGGGAGATCGCATAGGCAGTTGGGTATGCGCGCCGGGGTCCATCGGGACCCCATTGTGATGGGGGCGCGGAGGCTCGGCCGCAGCGTCTGTTCAAACAGAAACGATGGCACGTATTTACGAGAACTTAGCCGATACGTTCGGTAACACGCCGCTGGTCAAACTCTCGCGCATGGGAACCGGCCTTCCCGGCACGGTGCTCGTGAAAATGGAGTCGTTCAATCCGGGCGGATCGGTCAAGGACCGCATCGGCGTCTCCATGATCGAAGCCGCGGAACGCGACGGCCGATTGCGGCCGGGAACCGTAATTTTGGAGCCGACCAGCGGCAATACGGGCATTGCGCTCGCATTCGTTGCGGCGGCGAAAGGGTATGGCGTCATTCTGGTCATGCCCGACACGATGACGATCGAGCGGCGCAATTTGCTCAAAGCGTACGGCGCTCAAGTCGTGCTTACGCCCGGCGCCGACGGTATGCGCGGCGCGATTGCGAAAGCAAACGAGATCGCGCAAAGCGATCCAGGAAAGTATTTCATACCGCAACAGTTCGAAAATCCGGCAAATCCGGAGATTCATCGTCGCACGACCGCCGAAGAGATTTGGCGCGACACCGACGGCACGGTAGATATTTTTGTCGCAATGGTCGGAACGGGCGGCACGATTACGGGCGTGGGAGAGGTGCTCAAACAGCGCAAACCGGGCGTGCAAATTATCGCTGCCGAGCCGGACGCATCGCCGGTGCTCTCGGGGGGTCAGCCCGGTCCGCACAAAATCCAAGGAACGGGCACCGGCTTCATTCCCAGAGTGCTCAACACCGCCGCGTACGACCAAGTAATCCGCGTGACGGACGCCGACGCGATCGCGACGGCACGGCGCGCTGCGCGGGAAGAGGGCATGCTTGTCGGAATTTCTTCCGGTGCAAACATTTGGGCAGCATTGCAAGTCGCCGCGCGGCCTGAGTCGAAAGGCAAACTCATTGTCACGATCGGAGCGGACACGGGCGAGCGGTATCTCTCCAACCCGGTCTTTGCGGAACAGGAAGCCAATATTGTCGCACGTGCCCTCGTATAATCAGCAACCCCATTACCTTCAGGGCGAACCATTCGTAGAAGTCACTCGCGGCGATATGGTGGAATCGATCCATCACATCGCCGCTTGTGCGATCGACGCAAGCGGAAAAGTGATTTTTTCGCTCGGCGACATCGAAGCGCCAATCTATCTGCGATCGAGCGCGAAGCCGTTCATCGCCGCCGCCGCTATCGCTGCGGGCGTGCGCGAACGCTTCAACCTGGACGAACGTGAAATCGCCGTGATGGCCGCTTCGCACGCGGGCCAGCCGTTTCACGTCGCGGCCGTTCGTTCGATTCTAGCGAAGATCGGAATGGACGAAAGCGCGCTGCAATGCGGACCGCATGCACCGTATAACGCGGTCGCGGCGCGCGAACTCGAACAGGCCGGGATCGTACCGACTGCGCTGCATAATAATTGCTCGGGTAAGCACGCCGGCATTCTTGCACTCTGCAAAGCGATCGGTTCCGATCCGGCGACGTACATGAGTCTGGACAATCCGGCGCAGCAGCAAATCCTGCAGATGTGCGCGCGTATGTCGGAAACGAGCGTGCAACATTTCCGCCTCGGTGTGGACGGCTGCGGCATCCCGGTGTACGCGACGCCGCTGCGCAACGCGGCAACGTCATTCATGCGCCTTGCGACTTTAAACGGATTGCGGCCGGACGATGCGCAGGCTCTACGCGTTGTGCGCGATGCAATGGTAGCGAATCCGGAATACGTTTCGGGAACCGGCGAATTCGACGCACGCCTTATGGAAAGTGCGGGCGGCGCGGTCGCGTCCAAATCCGGCGCGGAGGGAGTGCACGGCACCGCAGTGATCTCAGGCGGGACCGGCCTCATCGTCAAAGTGGTTGACGGCGCTTCGCGCGGACGCGCTCCGGCGGTCCTTGCAATCTTGCGCACGCTCGGGTTGCTGCGCGAGGAGGCACTGACAAAACTGGCCGACCTCGAGCGGTCCATCGTGTATAATCGTGCTGGGCGGACCGTCGGTGAAATCCGCGCCGTCCAACACTTCGCCGTCTCAACAGCGAGTACACGATAACAATTGTCTGAATATCTGCGCCTCCTCGACGAGCGAGTTCTCGTCTTTGACGGCGCCATGGGCACGCAGCTCATGGCGCTCGAACTCTCCGACGCCGATTTCGGCGGCGAACGCTATCACGGTTGCAATGAAGCGCTGGTCCTGAGCCGTCCGGACCTGATTCAACGCGTTCACGAATCGTATTTAGACGCCGGCGCGGACGTCGTCGAAACCGACACGTTCACCGGCTCGCGCCTGAAGCTTGACGAATATGGTCTCGGCGACCGGGTTAGGGACGTAAATTTCAATGCGGCGCAGCTCGCGCGCGCCGCGTGCGATACATTCACAACGCCGGAGCGTCCGCGTTTTGTCGCGGGTTCGATGGGGCCGACGGGCATGCTGATCTCGTCCTCGGATCCGTCGCTCTCAAAAATCACGTTCCAAGAACTCGCGGATATTTACGGAGAACAAGCGCGCCATTTGGTCGAGGGCGGCGTCGATCTGCTGCTGCTCGAGACCATGCAAGATCTGCTCGAGCTCAAGGCCGCCATAGCCGGAATCGTTCGCGAGTTCGACAAGGGTTTGCGCCGCGTGCCGATTCAAGCGCAGCCGACGCTCATTACTGAAGGACGCATGCTGCTCGGCACGGACGTTCGCGCGATGTGCGCGACGCTCGGCGCATTGCCCGTTGACGTTATCGGCTTGAATTGCTCGACCGGACCTTCGCAAATGCGCGACTCGGTTCGCTATCTCACCGAGATGTCCGACAAGTACATCAGCGTCATACCCAACGCGGGCCTTCCAATCATGGGGCCCAAAGGCGAGACGATTTATCCCGAGACGCCCGAGGAGTTCGCCGGCGAACTTTCGTCGTTCGTACGCGAGTTCGGGGTCAACGCCATCGGCGGATGCTGCGGCACCACGCCGGCGCACATCGCAGCACTTCGCGACGCCGTGCACGATACGCGTGGGCGCAAACCCACGCCCAAGCCGAAGCAGTACGTCGCTTCGGCAATGACGGCGATCGCGCTCGAGCAGGAACCGCGTCCGATGCTCGTCGGCGAACGCATCAACGCGCAAGGCTCGCGCCGGCTCAAGAAGATGCTGCTCGAAGACCGGTACGACGACATCGCGCTGCTCGCGCGCGAACAAGTCGAAGGCGGCGCGCACACGCTGGACGTGTGCTGTGCGCTAACCGAGCGCACCGACGAAGACCAACAGATGCTTACCGTCGTGCGTAAACTCGCGCAATCGGTTGAAGCGCCGCTCATGATCGATTCGACCGAACCGCGCGTGCTCCAGGCAGCGCTCGAAAATTATCCAGGCCGTGCGATCGTCAATTCCGTGCATCTGGAAAGCGGACGCACGAAAGTCGATTCCGTGCTTCCGCTCGCGAAGGAACACGGCGCAGCCGTCGTCGCGCTCACCATCGACGAGACGGGCATGGCGAAAACTGCCCAGCGCAAACTCGAAGTTGCACAGCGCATTTACGACATCGTCGTGGGCGAATACGGTTTGCCGGCGGGCGCGCTCATTTTCGACGACCTAACGTTTACTCTGGCGACCGGCGACGAAGAGTACATCAACTCGGCCGTCGAGACGATCGAAGGCATTCGGGCGATCAAATCGGCGTTGCCCGGCGTCCTCACATCGCTTGGCGTGAGCAACGTCTCGTTCGGGCTGAAAGCGCAGGCGCGCGCGGCCCTCAATTCGGTTTTTCTGCATCATTGCGTCGAAGCCGGCCTCGATCTCGCACTGGTGCATGCGAAAGAGATTACGCCGTATCCGGAAATCGACGCAGCCGAGCGGGAATTATGCGACGATTTGGTGTTCAACCGCCGTCCGGATGCTCTGCAACGCCTCATCGAGCACTATGAATCCGCCGAAGTGAGCCTTCGGCAAAATCAGGGCGACAAGAAAGATGAGGACGCGGAGGCACCCTCCGAGGTGCGGATCCACAATGCGATCCTGCGCCGGCGTAAAGACGGCATCGAAGCGAAGATCGATGACGCGTTGAAAACCCGCGACGCGGTCGCGGTGCTGAACGACATTCTCCTTCCGGCGATGAAAGAAGTCGGCGACAAATTCGGCGCGGGAGAATTGATTCTGCCGTTCGTGCTGCAGTCCGCGGAAGTGATGAAGAAGGCCGTCGCGCATCTCGAGCAGTTCCTCGAGAAGAAAGAAGGCGCGAGTAAAGGCAAAGTCGTGCTTGCGACGGTGTTCGGCGACGTGCACGACATCGGCAAGAATCTCGTGCATACGATTCTCTCCAACAACGGGTACACGGTCTTCGATCTCGGCAAGCAAGTGCCGATGAACACGATCTTGGAAAAAGCGCAGGAAGTAAAAGCCGATGCGATCGGACTTTCCGCGCTGCTCGTCTCGACGAGCAAACAGATGCCGATATGCGTGAAAGAGCAAGACGCACGCGGTCTCGGGTTCCCCGTGCTTGTCGGCGGCGCCGCGATCAACCGCGACTTCGGCCGGCGCATTTCGCTGCTCGACGACGGCGAACGGTTCTTCGAGCCGGGACTTTTCTATGCGAAGGACGCGTTCGAAGGCTTGCAGATTATGGAATCGCTCGCCGATCCGCGGCAGCGGGCCGAACTACTCGAGCGTACGAAACGCGAAGCGTTGAAACTGCGTGACGCGCAGCGCGCGCCGGTTGCGTCCAAGAACGGCGAGATTCAGTACTCCGATGTGAAGGCCGATCGCGCACCCGTGCCGTCGCCGCCGTTCTGGGGCACGCGCGTGGTGCGCGACATCGATCCCGCACAACTGTGGGCATCGTTCGATCTGCGCAGTTTGTATCGTCTTTCATGGGGAGCCGCGAACACGAAAGGTGAAGCGTTCGAACGTCTCGTGAAAGACGACTTCGAGCCGCGGCTGCATCGCTATCAGGCCGTCGCAATCGAGCAGGGTCTGCTCGATCCGCGTTTCGTCTACGGGTACTTCCCCGCAGCGGGCTGCGGAAACGACGTCATCGTGTACGATCCGCACGACCCTTCGAAAGAGGTGGCGCGTTTCACGTTTACGCGTCAGGCGGGCGGCGAGCATCTCTCGCTTGCCGATTACGTTCGCGAGCCGCAAGACGGACGCGCAGTCGACCTCATCGCTCTGCAAGTCGTCACGGTAGGAACGCGCGCGGCTGAGCAAACCGAAGCGCTTCAGCGCGCCGGCGAGTACAGCGAATCGTATTTTCTGCACGGCTTTTCGGTGCAGAGCGCGGAAGCGCTGGCGGAGTATTGCCACCGGCATATACGGACGGAGCTGGGATTGGAATCCGAGCAGGGCAAACGTTATTCGTGGGGATATGGCGCGTGCCCGGATCTCTCCCAGCACACAATCGCCTTTAAACTGCTCGACGCAAGCAATGCGATCGGGGTTTCGCTGACCGAAGCGTTTCAGATCGTTCCGGAACAGTCGACGGCGGCAATCGTGATGCATCACCCGCGCGCCGCGTACTTCAACGCCGCCGCAACGCGCGAACTTACATCAGTGTCATTCTGAGCCTGTCGAAGGACGACCGACCCCGTCGAGGTCTAGTCGGGAACAACCGCGCCCGCGCCGATTGCGGGTTCCTCGTGCCGCTCGACCAGCGCCGAACGCAGCATCGTGAACGCGGTGTACACGACTACTACGGCAACGAGCACGTACAGCCACTTGAGCGGCAGCGACTTCACGATGAACGCGGCGATGAGCACGCCGGGAACGCCGCCGATTGCCAGCCCGAGACCGGCGCGCAACGTGTACGCATCGAACTTGATGAAGCGGAAGCTCGCGACCGGCATCAAAAACGCGCACGAACCCATCATAATCGGAAATGCCGCAAGCGGACTCATGCCCAGCAAACTCACCATGATCATTGCGGGCGCATATAAACCGATGCCGAGCGTCATAAGCGCGCCCAAAATGAAGTTGCCGATTACGCCAATCGCGAGCAGCGTGCCGTGCAGTTCGAACGATTGGCCGCCGGAGGGTAATTTGCCGGAGAACTTCGCGATGAACAGCCCGGCCGCGGCAAGCAGCGCGAGCCCCATGCCGATTTGAATGTAGCGGCGAGGCCAACGCGCGACGACGCCGGCGCCAAGCCATGCGCCCAGGATCGAGGCGGCGATCAGCAATACGAGTGTGAGCGGTGCGACGCTAACGATAGCGATAAAGATAATCGCCTCGGTGATCGTCGGCGGTGTGTGGCCTACGTTCAGTGTGCCCGGAATGCGCTCGTCCGGTACGAGCTTCCACAACTTGAACATCGAGGTCGTCGGCGCAAACGATCCGATACCGAGCGTATCGAAGAAGTTCGTCACGAACCCAATGCCGATTTCAAGCGGCCTAGGCGGCGCGAAACCCCTCTTGCGCATTGCGGCGATCCATACGGCCATAAAAACAATGCCCAGCAGGCACATGAGAATAAGCAGAATGATGCGCACGCTCATCATTGCTACTGCACCGGGCCCGCGGTTTTACCCTGCGACGCTCGCCCGCTGACCAAGCCGGCAGGGTTCGTTCGTCCTAGCGGCGTGGGGGCGGAGCGGACAAGGCGCTTGGGCGCACGGCCAGTAGGATGAAGCGCATGAGATATGCGCTGTTGTGCACCCGCTTCGGTATGCTGTTGGTCCTTGCGGCGTGCTCCGGTCTTGGATCGCAATCGCCGCGAGTTTTGCCGCACTCCGTTCAGAACGCCAGCACTACCGGTGCGTCGAGCGTCGTTGTTGCAGCCGCATTGCCCGCTACGCAAGTCGTGGGTTCGGGGCAGATCTTCGGAACGGATAATACGTTCTCGCCGAACGACGGCGATACGCCGGCAGGCGGACATGGCTTACCCGTCGACTCGACAATTAAGTGCAATAGAAATTCGGCGATTTACCACGTGCATTTCTTCATCGGCATCATCGTCAACGGCCAGCATCTTGCCCTGCCGGACGGAACGGGAATGCACGAACCGGGAAACGATTTTACGCTCGAGCCCCAAGGCTTCAAAAATTGGACCGAAACTTCGGGGTGCTATTACTATCTGCACACGCACGATGCTTCCGGAGTCGTGCACGTCGAATCGCCGGCGAATATTGCCAAGTCGCAGTGGGAAACCGCAACCGTCTATACGGTAGGCAATTACTTCGACGTCTGGGGCATGACGCTTTCGACCACGCGTATCGGCACGCATAGCGGTGCCGTTACGGCCTATGTAGCACAGCCGCGCGTTCTAAAAACGAAGACCGTCTCCAATACGACGCTCGTGCGTTACGCAAGCAATCCGCGAACGATTCCCATTCACTCACACACAGTGGTTTGGCTGGAAATCGGATCGCCGGCGATTCCTCCGTCGAGCCTCTCGAACATTACGTTTTACGAAGAATACTAACGCCGGTTAAGCGGCGGCGGGGGTGCAAACGTCGCCGAAAACGGTAACTCCGCCGACCATTGTGCCGATCACGTTGAACTCTGCGTCCCAAAACGAAAGATCGGCGCGCAAGCCCGGCGCGAGACGGCCGAGGTCGCGGCTGAGTCCGAGCATCTTTGCCGGCGCATACGTTGCGCCCACGACCGCTTTTTCAAACGGCAGCTCGGTGTAAGCCATGTAGTTGCGAACCGCCTCGTCGATCCGCAGCGCGCTTCCGGCTATCGTGCCGTCTTCCGCGCGCATGACGCCGCCTTCGATATGATATCCCGGTCCCGCCGGCGGCATGTTATCCGTTGCAAGAACGATGCGCTCGGCGAGGGTTCGATGCAGAACGTCTACCATGACGGGCGAGACGTGATGCCCGTCGCAAATGAGCTGCACCATCGTGCGCGTGTCCTGAATAAATGCGGCGAGAATCGACGGATCGCGATGGTCGAGCGGCGGCATGGCATTGAACGCGTGCGTGAGCGAGCGGAAACCCAGGCCGATGGCGAGCATGCCTTCACGGTAGCGCGCAGACGTGTGACCCGCCGAACAAACGATTCCGTTCTCGAGAAAGACACGCGCGGCATCGGTCGCGCCTTCGACCTCCGGCGCCAGCGTAACCATCAGACACGCCCCTTTGCACGACTCGACGAGCGCCTTCGCGTGCTCCGTACTTGCGGGAATGATCCATTGCTGCTGATGAACCCGCCGGAATTTCGGATTGAGGAACGGGCCTTCAAAATGAACGCCAAGGCAACGTGCGCCGCGGGGAAAATCTTCTTCGAGTTGGTGCGCGGCTTCGACCACTTCACCGGCCGCGTGCACCATGGACTCGAACGGTGCCGTCATGATGGCGGCAACGAATCCGGTTGCGCCTTGGCGCGCGTATTCGATTGCTGCGACCGGCACGGCATAGCCCTGATCGCGATTGAATAAGAATTCACCGGCGCCGTTCGTATGGACGTCGACAAGACCCGGCGCGACGCGCGTACCCGACGGTAGGCGAAAATCGCACGCCCCGTCGCCCGGCAATATTTCCGATATGCGCCCGTGTTCTACGGATACGCGCCCGTAGGTTGAAGTACCATCGCCTAGCGCAAGCGTCGCAGGGCCGAGGGCGAAGCGGTCAGTTGTGAGACGCGAATCCATGTTGTCCGACCTCTTGCTTTCGTCATGGTGCCGAGCAACCCCCATTACCGGGAGAAAAAGCGCGAGAGGAAGCCGCGGGGTTTTTCAACGGACGCTTGCTCGGAAGGCGCCGGCGCAACGCTTGTCGCTGCGACGCGTTCCAACCGCTCTAAGCGTGCCATATGTTCCTCGGCATGCCCTGAGATAGTCGAAATGAGCGCGTCGAGTTCGTTCCATCCCGCCGGTGCTCGCTGCTCTTGTCTTGCATGCGCGTATTCCAGCGTCGACACCGTAAAGATGCGCTGTGCGGGAACGTTGCGCTCGCGCAGATATTGCTGCGCGAGTTCGACGACGTGGCGCCGTTCGGCGGCGGACTCGTTGTCCGCCAGCGTGTGCGCGAACATGATCGGCTTGCCGAGATCCGCGACGCGCTCGTAAAGCGACAGTTCGCGATCGGAGAGCTGACGCGAGAACAAACAGAGCACCTCGCTCGCCTCGCGCGCTGCCACCATGCACACGTCTTCGAGCATCGAATCGCCGGCGTCAAACGCGGGCGCATGCACCAACACCAGCTCGCGCGGCAACTTCCACGGTGTAAGAATCAAGACCGGATTGCGGGTCGCCTCCTCGAGAGCGGCTTCGACTTCGATTTCGCGCCACGCGCCGTCACGCTGCAACGCAAATGCGGTTTCTCTCTCGCCGTAGCGTACGTGCACGGGATACGCGATCGCGCCCGCAGTTTCATCGGCGAGGACGCGGCGGCCGGCGAAGGCGTTGATGAGACTCGATTTGCCGCGGCGCAGCGCTCCCAGAATCGTAACGCGCCATCGCTGAGGGCGCAGTCCCAGCCGGTACGCTTCCCGATCGAATTCAGCGCCGAGGTGCGAGCGGCGAACCGCCTCTGCTCCCGCGTCGGCCGGCGCAATCTCTTCGCTCCGGCCGAGGAATGCTTCAACGCGCTCGTCGATCGCTGACAGAATGCGATGGATCTGCGATGCGCGTGCTTGCATCGCAGCATCGGTCTCTTGCACGTTCGCGCCGCGTTCGTGCAGCGCCATCGCGCGTTCGATACTTCCGAGCTCCGCGTCGCGCTCGTGCGCGAGCGCGTCGTCCAGCGCGCTTTGAAACGCCGAAGCGATCGCTGCTAATCGCGTTACGACGCCATGGGTAAACGCGCGCATGTCGTCGCTAAACTCGGGCCAAATCGACGCGCGCAGGTCCGCGGTCAGCTCGCGCTTCATGTACGTGCCGGCAGGCGCGGATGCAAAGCGGGATGCGATGTCGTGGACCAGTGCGATAGCGGGTCCGCCGATCGCATCGAGAACGATCGTTGCGCTCAGCGCTCGACCGGGATCCTCGGACCACAGACTGCTGTTGCCCGCGGTACCGAGCGCCGCAGCTGCGGCTTGGCCCAGCGAAAAGCGGACCGGCAGTCTCTCACGAGCTTGTGCGAGTGCGCGTTCGTACTCGCCTGCGACGGCAGCGGCGAGTTCATTTGCAAATCCTTCGACGGCTTCGCCGAGGGTGCGATCGACCAGCATGTGCAGCCGCGCGCGATCGCGCAGCCGTGCAATGTCCGCGGTATCGAACGCATGGCTTAAAGCGTATTGCGCGTCCTCCGCCAGCACGCCGCCCCGCTCGTCGAGCGCGCGCGCCAAACGTTCCCATGCATCCCGACGCTGCTGCTGCAGCATGTGAACGAATGCCGCAAGATCTTCGTACTGCGGCTGCAGCTGCGCGCGGCGTTCTTGCAATATTTGCGAGGGGAGCGCGAGCATTGCGCGATCGCGCCCGAGACGCGCGAGTTCATCCTGCGCGGCAATCCCGGCAGCATCGCGGGCGCGCCGCAAGCGTCCGCGGCCGGTGTTGCGCACAAGCGAAGCATCGAGGGCCGAGAGAAACTCCGAAAACCGCGAGCGTTGGACCAGTGTGAGATCCTCGCGCAGTATCCCCTCGACGTACCGGCGCGCAGACAGCGCGTATACGTAGGTTCCCGGCGCATGGATCGCGGCGAGCTGCATGATGCGATCGCGCGCAGACTCCCACTGATCTTCCCAGAGATCGATCTTTGTTTGAACGATGAAAATCGTATCGAGATGCTCGCGAATGATCCCCAAAAACGATGCATCGCCTTCGGTGAACGGCTGCTGCGTGTCGATGAGGTACAGCACGGCATCCGCGCCCGGTAAGAATTGCAGCGTCGCGCGGCGGTGCGCGGGATTGATCGACGCAAGTCCAGGCGTGTCGGCCACGGTGAATCCGCGGCGCAAAAACGGAGAGTCGACTTTGACTAGGACGCGGCGAGGCGCATCTTTCTCGTCCGCGGTCGCTGCATGAATCGCGCCCGCGTCCGCTACGCTGGATGCAACCGCGACGAACTGCCCGAGCCGCTCGAGCGGAATGCGCTCTACGCGCCCACCTTCATGGTACGCGTATGCTTCGCTCTCGGGCGCGTATTCGAGTTCGGTAATCGTCGCCGTCGACGGATTGATGTCCGTAGCCAGCAGACCGGCAATCTGTTCGCGTCCGGCAATCGTCTCAAAGCGAAATTTCCCAAGCAGCGCGTTCAGCAGGAACGACTTGCCGCTGGAAAACTCGCCGACGACGGCGAGCACGAACGTTGCGCGCTCCAGCCGCTGCCGAGCGGACGCGACGCTGCGCCGCTCCTCGGCCCCGAGAAGCGTTTCCAGTTCGTGAATCTGTTCGAGAACGGCGAGACGAGCCTCGTCGTAGTGGGCGAGGGCCTGCGGGTCGATCAGCTGCGGATCAACTCCAAGGCCTGATCGCGATGAACCTCCATGAGCGCCTTCGTATCTCCTTCGACGTTGAGGCGAAGAAGCGGCTCGGTGTTCGACGGACGGATGTTCATCCACCAATCGGGATAGGATATCGTCGTACCATCTAAATGATCGATGTCCGCGTCCTTATAGTGCTCTTCGATCTCGCGCAGCTTCGCGGGAATGTCTTTGACGGTACTGTTGATCTCTCCGGAACGGAAGCGCGTATCGATTGGCGCGATCACTTCGCTCACCGGCTTTCCCGCCTCGCTGAACAGTTCCAGGCACTGCATGAGCGCGATCATGCCTGAATCCGCGTACCAGTTGTCTTTGAAGTAGAAATGACCGCTGTGCTCGCCGCCGAAAACCACGTCTTCCTCGCGCATCGTCTTTTTGATCAGCGAGTGGCCCACTTGCGAGCGCACCGGAATGCCGCCGTTCTTCGCGATGAGTTCCGGAACGCTGCGGCTGCAGATCAGGTTGTAGAGAATCTTTGCGCCCGGATGGCGTTTGAGCGTGTTGAGCGCGACGAGCGCCGTTACGGTGCTGCCGTCGATGAGGTCGGCTTTTTCGTCGACGATGAACATGCGATCTGCGTCTCCGTCGAACGCGACGCCGAGGTCGCATCCGTGTTTGCGCACCGCGGCCTGCAGGTCGATCATATTTTCCGGTTCGATCGGGCTCGCCGGATGATTCGGAAAACTTCCGTCGAGTTCGAAGTAGAGCGGTATCAGTTCGCACGGCAAATGTTTGAAAACATGCGGGACAGTTTCGCCCGCCATTCCGTTGCCCGCATCGATCGCAATTTTGAAGGGCTTGATCTTGCCGGGATCGATGAACGAGAGGCAATGCTGTGCGAAATTATCGAGAATGTTTTTATGCGTGACGGTACCGGGCGTGGAGGCTTTCGCCGGAAGCGCTCCGGCGACGATCTGATCCCGAATTTGCGCCAGGCCCGTTTCGAGCGAAATCGCCTGCGCCTGGTCCCGCGTAAATTTCATGCCGTTGTATTGGGCGGGATTGTGCGAGGCGGTTATCATGACGCCGCCATCGTAACCGTACTTACCGACGGCGAAGTAAAGGGCATCGGTGGAGACGAGCCCGATGTCGGTGACGTCGGCCCCGGCCTCACTCGCGCCTTTGGCAAACGCATTGAAGAGGCGCTCGCCCGAAGGACGCATATCGCGGCCGACAACAATGCTTTTCGCGTGAAGCAGGGGCGCGAAACACCGGCCGATTTGATATGCAACGTCTTCGTTAATCTCTGACGGATAAATCCCGCGAACGTCGTAGCTCTTGAAAATCGCCGTATTTACATGCGTTTGCATAAGGCATTCACGTTTCGGAGGTGCGGTTGCCTAGACCTAGGAGGCTGGCGTACTCTATCGGACCGCATACCCATGCGGCAAACGTCGCATGCCATGGGGAGCGGCCGTAATGCGGTTTCCCCGTCTTTCCGCGCCCATCGTCCGCAGCGCGGGCACGCTGACGGCGGCGGCGATCCTCGTCTTCGCTTTGGCAATTGCCGTTATTGTCGCGCTCAATACGCGCAAGGCGGTCAACGCGTCGTTCGACGAGCAGATGCGAATTCAGCAGGGCCAGCTCACGCTCGAGCGCATGCTGAAAATTCAACTCGATGAACAGAACTACATCCGCGCGTACGTTATCACGCACGATCCCTCGTACATCGATTCCTATCACGCGACCACGGACCGTTTCGATGCCGAACGCGCGCAGCTCGGCAAAATCCTCATCAGTGAAAATCTTCTAGCGGCTCGCGCCGCGCTATTGGATTACGACGTCGCGCACCACGGCTGGCATAGGGAGATCGCGGATCCGCTGCTGCGCCATCCGGGCCGCGCGGTTCGCGTGCTCGACAAACGCGGCAAGGCGTTCATCGATTCGCAAACGGACGCCGCGAATTCCATCGAACACGACTTGGAGCTGAAGAACCGCGAAGTTTTTGCAACGACGCAAGCCCGAATCAATCAGACGGTCTACTTCGGAGTTGTCGCGCTGGTCATCTTCGGTCTGCTCGCGATCCTGTTTTACGGATGGCGTTACCGGGTCACCAGCGCGTTGGAAGAAGAGCGTCTCACGACGCAAACGCTGCAGCGCGCGTTTCGCAGCGAGCACGTGCCGTTGCCCAACTGCGAGATCGGCAGCGCGTACGGGGCGGCAAGCAGCCACTTGGCGGTCGGCGGCGACGTATTCGACGTGCACCGCTTATCGGATCGCTTGGGCCTGGTGCTCATCGCCGACGTCAGCGGGAAAGGCGTCGATGCCGCGGTCCTGACGGCGTTCATCAAATTTACGATTCGCGGGATCGCGCTGCGCCGCCGCGATCCCGGCTTCATTTTACAAGAATTCAACCGCGCGTTTCCGCGCACGGTCGAAAACCCGTATCTCTTCGTGTCGATGTTCGTCGGCATACTCGATACGTGGACGCTACGGCTCGATTATGCAAGTGCAGGGCACGACGTCGCCTTTCTACGCCGCGGCAGCGGGGTGGAACAGCTTGCCGTAACCGGACCGGTGCTCGGCGTCATGGAGGAAGCGTTCGAGGTGCGCACTGCGTATCTCGAGGACGGCGACACCCTGGTTCTATCGACGGACGGTTTGACCGAATCGCGCGATGATGCCGGAAAATTGCTTGAAGCCGAAGGCGCGATGGAGTGGATCCGCCAGGCGCCTGCGGACCCGACGCAGCTTGCCGCGCGTCTAATTGAATCCGCCCGTGCGCGTTCGGCAAACCGTATGCGCGACGACGTTGCGGTGCTTGCGATCCGCGTCGCTCGTCCGAGCAGCGCGCCGCACGTCGACGGGGTAACAGAAGCGCACGCCCCTTCAGAGCATGGAGCGCGCACCGATGCGTAGGCTCGCGATCGCCGTTCTGCTGTTAGCACTCGCAGCGATCCCGGCGCATGCGGCCGGAACGTGCAATGCGACACGAGGCATGCACGTTACGCTGTTCGGCGGCGTCGACGATCCGGACGTGCTGGTATGGGATTCGCGCGATCGCCTAGTTACTTATGCAGGCGGATCGGCCGACGTTCGGCAGTTCCTTTTGCCGCATGCCATCCTGAACCGCCCCGGCACCAAAGCGATCGTGCAGAGCTGTATAAGCGGCATCGTGCATCCGAAGTTCCGCATGGATCCGGCTGACGCGGTCGGCGTGCTCATTCTTACGGGCAAATACCGCGGACGCTACGGCTGGGTGAGCTCATCCGACATTCACGCGCCGGGCCTTCCGGAAAACCGGGAGCAGTGGTAGCGCTATCGCAACGAGACGGGAAACACGCGAAATCCACCGTCCTCTGTTCTCAGACATTCCATATCGATACCGTAGGCTTGCTGCAGAAGCGCGGGCGTCAGGGCGCGTTCCGGCACGTCGAACGCGAGCAGCCGCTGCGAACCCAGTAACAGAATTTTATCCGCGAACTCCGCAGCTTCGTTGACGTCGTGCAGCACGCAGACCACAGTCCTGTCTTCGCGCGCTTGCGCGCGAAGCAGCCGAAGAATCTCGCGTGCAACGCCGATGTCCAAATGACTCGTCGGCTCGTCGAGCAGAAGCACGCGCGCTTCTTGTGCGAGTGCGAGCGCGAGCCAAATGCGCTGCCGTTCTCCGCTCGATAACGTGTCGAAACGCCGCTCGGCAAACGCCTGCATGTGTACGGCTTGCAGCGCTGCATCGATCGATGTGCGGTCGCGCGGCTCTTCGCGCCACTGCCACCACTCGTGATGCGGATAGCGTCCCATGGAAACCACGTCGCGCACGGTCAAGCGATCCAGAAAGAGATCGTCGCCGGCGACGTGCGCGACGGTGCGTGCGCGTTGTGCAGGCGAGATTTTCGCCATGTCGCGTCCGCCGATAGTCACGCTGCCGCTCTTCGGCGCGCGAACGCCGGCGATCGCTCGCAGCAGCGTTGTTTTTCCCACGCCGTTCCGGCCCAGTACGGCAATGATTTCGCCGGCTTCGACGTCGAACGCGACATCGCGCACGAGCACCTTCGAATCCACCGACAGCGTCACGTCGCGCGCGCGTATCACGTTGCGGGAGCGCGTTCTTCGCGCAGATACATGAAGAGGAAAAGCGGCACGCCGATGAACGCAAGCAGCACGCCGATCGGAATCTCGGTCGGCGCGAGGATGGAACGGCAAAATGCATCGGCGAGCACGGTCAGCGTTGCGCCGAGCAGCATAGAGACGACGAGCACGTACCGCGCGTCGGAACCGACGATGCGCCGTGCAATGTGCGGGACGATCAGGCCGACAAATCCGACGGTTCCCGATAAGGTCACGGCAGACGCCGTGAGCAGTGACGCCGATGCAAGAATAATCCACTGCGCGCGCGACACGTCGACCCCGACCGAGGATGCGCGCACGTCACCCAGCCGCAGCGCATTGAGTGCCGGCACGCTGAGCATCGCAAGAACGAACCCCGCGAATGCGTACGGCGATGCGAACGTCAGATCGTTCCAACCACGTCCTGCAAGCGATCCCGCGAGCCAGCCGACAATCGCGGGTGCAGCATCGGTCGATTGCAGCCGGGTGAGCAGCAGCGCGATAATCGCGGAAAACAGCGACGATAGCGAAACCCCGGCAAGAATAAGCCGCGTCGCATCGATGCCGGCGCCGCGGCGCGCGAGCGCCGCCACGAGCAGCGCGGTGCCCAGGCCGGCGCCGAAGCCGAGCGCCGGCACAACCGCAAGTGAAATGCCCAGCGCCATTCCTGCGACGATCGCGACGGCCGCGCCCGCGCTTACGCCGGTGAGAAATGGATCGACGAGCGGATTGCGCAGCATTCCCTGCAGCAATGCGCCCGCGATTGCGAGCGCCGCGCCGACAACCGCACCGATGACCACGCGCGGCAAACGCAGCTGCCAAACGATCGTCCCGATTTCACCCGCATTCGGATGAAGCAGCGCGTGAACGATCTGCTGCGGAGCGATCGCCGTGCCGCCGACGAGTAAACTTCCAAACATCGCCGCGACGCAAGCACAGAGTACGCCTGCCGCTCTTGCCGGCATAATTACTTGGCGGCAAACTCCACGATGAACGATCGTCCCGCCATTGGGAAACCGTTCACGGCGGCGTAGCGCTCGTTGCCTAAATTGTAAGCGCGAAGCGTCACGAAGGCCGAAGAACCCGCGCGCAGCGTCAAATATGCGGTGACATTCGAATATGCAGCGGGCTGATCGAACAGCGGCAGAGTCGTAAGGACCGGGCCCCGCTGACCCGACGTGCGCACGGACACACCGAATGCATGCACGAGACCGCGATCTTGCGCGCCGTAGTCAAGGCGCAGATTCGACGAGATGACGGGGTCGTTCGGCAGGCGCGCTTGCGTATCTAAATTCTGCGCACGGTACAGGTCCGTAACGTTCAGCGAGGTTGTAAACCCGTGATACGCAGGCGTACCGGCGGTAAACGTCAGTCCCTCGATGAACGCGTGATCGATTTGCTGCAGCTCGAACGTGACGGGGTCCGGCTGAATCAAATCGTTCGTGCGGTTCGCAAACCAGCCCAGCGACACACCGCCCAAGACACGCGCGTCGGCGATCGTAAAGTCCGCAACCTTCGCGCGCTCGGGCCGGAGCGTCGGCACGCCAAAACCGGGAAAGTACAATTCTGCAGCGTTCGGGGCGCGGAACGCCGTCGCGATATTGCCTTTGATCGACACCCAGGAATTCACGTGCGCGACGAAGCCTGCCGATGGAGAGATCTCGCCGCCCAAACTTCCGTCGCGTTCTGCGCGCGCGCCGGCGTAATAGCTGCCCCACGGTGCATCGAAGCGTTGCTGCATGTATGCCGCGGTTTGCGCGAGGGCATTCACGCTGATTGACGGCGTCGAGGTGCCGCCGCTGTCGGAGCGCACGACGCCGCGCGAAAGATCGACGCCGTACAACAACTGTCCGCGCGCGGCGCGCACAGCGTTGCGAAGCCCTACGTCCACGCGGCCTTCGGTGCTTAGCGCGGGCTGCGGCTGAAAGCAATCGGGATCGCCGGACGGATCGCACGAGAAGACGATCCGCTGTTCCGTGCCGCCAATCTGCAGCGTCGTTTCGGCTTGTGCCGACTTGTGTGAAAGCAGCACGTTCGCATTCTCGTTGAGATTGCTTTCGCGCGAACTGGGGGAAAGGAAACTGTCCGGTCCCGGAGCGCCCGTGTGATCGGAAGTAATCCCTGCGCGCAGAACGGCGTCGATCGATCCGGCACGGCGGCCCACGTTCACGTGCAGCGCCGAACTTTCGTAGTCGGCATCCGGACGCGTCGAGCCGCCGGGCAATCCGAAGGCGTTCGCAGCCACGATGCGCGAGAACTGAAGCGGTCCGGAGTCGACTTCGATCTGACGATCGTCGAACGAACCATAGCGCGCGACCGCCGAATTCTGCGCGGCTCGCTGCGTGATCACGTTGATGATTCCGCCGATCGCGCCGGTTCCGTACAGCGTCGAACCGCCGCCTTCAACGACTTCGATACGGTCAACGCCGGTCGTTTGAAGATTTCCGAGCTCGACGGAGTTCGCAAACGAGCCGGGTGCGGGCAGTCCGTCGATGAGCACGAGCACTTCGGACGACGTGCTGCCGCGAAGCGTGAAGTTCACGCTCGATCCGGCCGGTCCGAAAGGCGAGATTTCGAGTGCCGGTACGCCGCTCAGCGCTTCGGCCACGGTGCGATAGCCGTTGCGCACGATTTGATCGCGGGTTACGACGTAAATCGTACGAGCCGTGTTTTTCAGCGTGGCGTCCACACGATCGCTCGTAAACACATGCGCGATCTGCGGCAGCGGCGTGGCGGAAGGCGAAGGCGACGGTGATGGGACGACTGCAAGCGCTGCGCACAGCACGCATGCCGATGAAAGAAACATAGCAACCCTTTCCTATACGCGAGGTGGTGTTGGGCGCTTACGCTGGTATCCTGACTCGCGGATCGTTGCCGTGTGCCCGTGCCTTCCCCTAAGAAGAGTGACGTCCGGGCGGCTCCCCGCATACAGTGGCGCGACCGTGCCGGATTCTCACCGGCTTCCCGCGCGAAAACGCGAACGCGCTAACTTATCACCGTGCAGGCGAGCCTTCCTGCCTCTTGAAGCACCCTTGCTTCGATGAAGACGTTTTGCGCGCTCGCCGCGCTCCTCGCGCTGTGCGCCTGCGCCGCTTCCGCCAATCGCGGCGGTACGCCCAAGGCGCAGCGCATCGTGTCGCTCGTGCCTTCGCTGACGGAAGATCTGTGCGCTATCGGAGCACAAGACCGGCTTGTCGCCGTCTCGCAGTTCAGCTCCGATATTCCGTGCGCGCGATTGCTGCCGCAAGTCAGCAACTATTCCAGCGTCGATACCGAAAAAGTGCTCACGCTTCACGCCGATACGTTTGTCGCAATTCCCGCGCAGCGCGCGATGACGGCGGCGCTGCGACGCGCAGGGGTGGGTGCGGTGTATCTGCGTGACGATTCGTACGCCGATCTTTTTGACGACATCGCGCGCTTGGGCGATCTCACGGATCGTGAAACCGCCGCACATGCGCTGATCGCATCGCTGCAGCGGCGCACGCGTCAGCTGCAGAGCTCGGAGCATTTTCGCCGTCGTCCCGCCGTCTTCGTCGTTGTTCAAGCGCAGCCGGTTTGGACCGTCGGTCCGCAATCGTATATCGCAACGCTGATCGATTTGGCGGGCGGACGCAATGCAGTGAGCTCGTTGCCGCAGGCGTACGCGCAATACAGCCCCGAGGCACTGATGCGCCTGCAGCCGGACGCGATCGTCGCCACCAGCGACGCACGCCTGGATTCGGTGCTCACGCGCGAACCGTGGCGTTCGCTGCGGGCCGTGCGCGACCGGCACGTCTATACGTTGAAAAACGATGCGATCGTGGTTCGCCCGGGACCGCGATACAATGAAGGATTGCAGTGGCTGATCGAACGTCTGCGCCCGCTCGGCAAATAGAACCGGCTCGCGCCATAGTCGTCGCGGTCGACACCGGCGATGCGCGCCGTCCGATCGAACCCGAACTGCTCGAGTTCGAGGCGCTCGCCGCCGCATCGGGCGCCGGGATTGCCGATCGCGTCGTGCAGCGCCGGGCGGCCGTCGATCCGGCTACGCTCGTCGGCAGCGGAAAAGCGCGTGAAATTGCCGACGTTGCCAAGAATTGCGATGCGAACCTCGTGCTGGTCCTCAACGATTTACGGCCGCGCCAGCGAAAAAACTTAGAGAAAATCATTCCCGTTCCAATCGTCGATCGCACGATGCTCATACTGGACGTATTTGCGCGTCACGCGCGAAGCCGCGAAGGAAAGCTGCAAGTCGAACTCGCGCAGCTGCGCTACCGGCAATCAAACCTCATCGGCGTCGGCGCTGATCTCTCGCGTCTCGGCGGCGGCATCGGGACACGCGGTCCCGGCGAAACGAAGCTCGAGGTCGACCGCCGCCGCATTCAGCAGCGGATCAGCGTGCTCAACCGTCAACTCGAAGAAGTGCGCCGGCAGCGCGCAACGCGCCGCGGAGCACCGCATCGCGAACCGCTTGTCGCTCTCGTGGGCTATACGAACGTCGGAAAGTCCTCGTTACTGAACCGTCTTGCGCGTTCGGATGCATTCGTCGCGGATCAGCCGTTTGCAACGCTGGATCCGACGATGCGCCGTGTGTGGCTTCACGGCGCACGGTACGTTCGTGCAGTGGACACGGTCGGATTCATCACCGACCTTCCAAAGGATTTGGTGAACGCGTTTCGGGCAACGCTCGAGGAATTGAACCAGGCCGATATGCTCGTGCACGTGGTCGACGCCTCGAACCCGGACTGGCCGCGCCAAATGGAAGCAGTCGATGCTACGCTGCACGATTTGCATCTGGATGGGAAACCGCGCCTGGTCGCGTTCAACAAAATCGACGCGGTTGACGGGGCACCGCCGCGTTTACCGCACGCGCTGTACGTTAGTGCAAAGGCGGGGAGCGGTATCGCAGAACTGCGCGAGACGCTCGCCTCATTGACAGGCCAGCACACAAGCGGAGCAGCACCCGGCGGGGCGAATGAGGGTGGCTCCCAATGAAAGTTCCCGCGTACCTCTTATTCGCCGCGGCCGTTGCGATATTGGCTGCGTGTTCGCATTCGCGGTATCCCGACGACCCGTTCGTCTCTTTCGCCGCAACGCTTCGGCCTTCGGTCGTTTTGTTGACGATGGACGTTCCCGGCGATTCCAAAAAAGACGGACCCGATAGCGAATACGCGACCGGAACCGTTGTCGCAAGCGGACGATGGGGCAGCGACATCTTAACGGTCGAGCACGCGATCGAACAGGCGTGGAATTTGCGCGTTACCATCGGCAACAAAGTTAAAGTGCCCGCGCGCGTCATCGCGAGGAATGCGGACCTCGATATGGCGCTCGTGCGAACCGCGAAGCCCAACTTGCCGGTTGCGAAGCTCGGCAGCGCGGATGATGCCCAGCCCGGACGCATGATCGGTCTGCTCGGGTATCCGATTCCGGATCAGTTCGATGACGAGGGATTGGGACTGGCGACTTCCCTGAACTCAGGGCGCGTATCGTCGCTGCGCGAAGATGCGATCGAGGTAACGCTGCCGATCGTTCCCGGCGAGAGCGGAAGCCCGATCTTTTTAGGCGATACCGGCGAGATCATCGGGATGGCGGAATCCCGCTTCGATGAAGAACGTTCGATCGGATTTGCATTGCCGATCGACGACGCCAAAAAATTTTTACACAAGTACGACGCGCAGCACGGCCTTTAGCCGATGTGCGCTTTTTGGCGCGCAATGCGCGATCGATCGCCGATCCATTGCAACGGCGGCGTGCGCAGCCACCGCGCCATTGCGTTCAGCTGCGGGCCGTAGGCCGAGCGCAGACGCTCGAACTCCGGCCACGCTTCATCGCTTTCACGCAGCACGTATCCCGCGGCTCGCAGATGTTCGCACGCTGCGTCAAACTCAAAGCGCTCGATGCCCGCCTCTTGCGAAACGGTCGCGTGCTGATTGAAATATGCCGCAAAGTCGTGCGCGAGATGCCGGCCTAGATTGTACAGAATGCGGGCTTGTCCGCGCGAGTTCGGATTCTCCAAATGGTTCGGATCGAGCGTGCTGATGACGAGCGATGCCGCGTCCATGAGCGTTCCCAGCGTACCCACCCACGATTCGTAATCGTGGCTGGAGCGAAACATGATAAGAACGGGATACGCGAGATGGCTTTCCATCACGCTCGCCGTCCAATCTTGCGCGTCGCGAAATACTTGAGCGACGTCGGCACGAATGCCGGCCTTCGCGTGCACGAGCAAAAGGCCCAGTCCGCTCGGCGGTACGCCCGCGCGCGCGCCGGTCGTAACGACAAAGCGTTCCCGTTGTTGAAACGCCGCGAAAATCGAAAACAGAAATGAGATGACGACGGCCAGAACGCCCAATCCGGACACCGCGCACAGAATCGACGTGCCGCGCGCCAGCAGGCCGTCCGGAACGATGTCGCCGTAGCCTATCGTCAATAGCGTTGCGCCTGCAAAATAGACGCTGTCCGAAAATGACATGCCCTGCGGATGCAACTGATCGCGAATGCCGTAAAAGAACAGACCCCAGCCGAAGACCAGCATGACGACCCAAACCGCTTGAACCGTGACGAGGTAAAACGGAGCAAACGTTGCAAGAAAATCCTCGTTCTTGTCAACCGCATCGCGATAGACGATCTCGCCGATCGCCGGCCAAATCTTCCAAAGGCCGCGCATAATGTAGCGGCTGACGCGCAATACCGTATTCTCGGCGCGCGGAACGATGACGCCTTGAAAAACGTCGCGCAGCGCAACGCCGATGAGGAACACGCCGCCGGCGACTGCAGCGCCGTTAGCGACGGTTACGGAGTCGCGCTCCCGCCGGGTGTCGGCGTCAAGACCGGCTCGGGCGTCGCGGGCGCGGCCGTCGGTGTGGGCGTAGGCGGCGGCGGTGCCGTAGGGCCACCGGTGATCGGCAAAATCCGCAAATAGCCGACGTTCGTCGTTTGACTTTCGCGAATGTGCGCGGGAGCGCTGTTGCGCATGTAGCCCGGTGCGCTCGCCGTGACCTGTTGCATACCGATCGGAATGTTGCTGAGCGTGAATCCGCCGTTCGCATCGGTGTATGCCGTGTAGAGCGATCCGACCGATACCAGCACGCCGGACATCGGGCGGTTATTCGTTGCATCCAGAACGCGTCCGACAATGCTGCCGTACTGCTGAACGCCGACCGCGTTCGGGTTACTGCATCCCCCGCCGTTCGCGCCCAGGCTGAGCAGCAGGACGAATCCGAGCACCCAAAATTTTCGCATAGATAAGAAACGGTGTTATCGGTACCTTGGTTACGCCCCTTTTGTCGCAATTGGGGGTGCTACCATGGTCGCACCGCCAAGCACGGCTCCGAATCAAGGTTATTCGTTATGCTTGTGAAAAATTTCACAAGCGATGACTCCCTATGGTCCCGTAGCGATTTTCGTGGCCGTCGCATTCGTGGCGGCCATTGCGTTCAGCCTATTGCCTGGTTTGCTCGCTCAGCGTAAACCGAATCCGGAGAAGGAGCAGGCGTACGAGTGCGGCGTCGAGCCGACGTCG